>Ga0307510_10003134_pt1 | contig 19156 bp, 7 predicted proteins | sample 12_EM_MG_FD_207224 | JGI IMG/M metagenome (GOLD analysis project Ga0307510, IMG submission 207224) | Populus trichocarpa ectomycorrhiza microbial communities from riparian zone in the Pacific Northwest, United States - 12_EM | ecosystem: Host-associated > Plants > Roots > Unclassified | place...
TTCATCAACAGTGACATGAAAAGAGAGATAAATCTTACCTGTGTGAAGATTCAGACATTGAAACGCATGTTGGGTAAGGGAGTACCCAGGAAAGACACAAGGTTGGGATTTAGATTGAAATTTATTTGCACGATGCAGAACAAGCTAGGCATAGCATTGACAACAAAATGTGCGTAACTTATGATAGTCAGGAACTCGTCCAAATAATACTTCAAAAGGACTTTGACGTAAGTGTAATGCAGTGGGAAGATGATTAATAAGATAAACTGTCGTGGCCAAGGTATATGACCAATAAGTGGAAGGAGCTGAAGCATGATGTAAAAGGGCTATACCCGTGTCGACAATATATTGATGGCAATGTTCAATGGTGCCATTTTGCTAGGGAGTATGCGGTGCAATGGTAAAATGGCTAATACCACGAGCAGCAAGAATAGGTCTAAGTTTGATAAATTCACCACCATTGTCGGAATAATTTTTTTAATTTTTATAGAGAAATGATTTTCAACCATAGTGGTAAAGTGAACAAAAATAAAAGACACATTCGACTTGTTATGCATAGGAAAGAACCAGCAGTACTTGGTAAAGTGATTAACAAAAAGTACATAATAGCTGTAGCTATCAATAGAAGGAACCAAAGATGGACCCCAAACATCAGCATACAAATATTCAAGAGGAGCATGACTCGTATGGGAAGTGACACTAAAAGGCAATTTATGCTACTTATTGCACTGACACAAAACACATGACAATAAAAACTGAGAGGGGGACACACATAAGTTATAACTACGAAGAAGAGAGGACAAAAGTTTGGAATTGGGGTGTCCCAACCTATGATTCCAGCGATCAAAGGAGGCACGAGTGCCAGCCAAGGTGATGGCATGAGTTTGAGATGAGGGAGGACATAGTTCCACAGGATAAACACCATCTTCACATCTACTACGCATGAGCACCGCTCCCGTTATCGGATCCTTCACAAGGTAAAAGAAAGGGTGAAATTCAACAACAACATTGTTATCATGAGTAAACTTGTGAACTAAGATCAAGTTTTTGTGAATGAGGGGCACATGCAAGGTTTCTTTTAAACTAAGAGAGCGGGAAGGGGAGGGAACAATAGTGGAACTAATATTAGCAACATGCAAACCTGTACCATCTCCAAGAACCACCTTATCCTGGCCATCATACTCAGAATGAATGGAAAGATTAGCCAAATCAGACGTAATATTAAAAGAAGCAGTAGAATCAAGAAGCCATTTGACATTCGATGGAGACGAAGAAGTAGTGTAATTGGCAGTAGGTGAAGACTGCAGTTTGACACAGTTCTTGGCAGTGTGACTAGGATGGTCACATATTTGGCACACAACAGAGGGCCTCTTGAAAGGAGTTGTGTTCGAGAAATTTTGTTTGAAACGATTCTTGTTGTGTTTGAAACGAGGATTTAATGACCTCCGTTGAGAGGTATTAGCAGTGACAACCAGGGTTGAAGATTTTCCATCCATGCATTTGAGGTAGTGTTCATGACCAATTAACAGATCATGCAATTCTACAAAGGACAATGCAATTTCTCTCGTGTGTATGGGAGCCACCATATCTCTAAACTTAGAGCCAAGGCCATTAAACACATATAATGTCAAATCATTATCTGAAACGGGTGCATCAATCAATGAGAGTTCATCTGCAATTACCTTGACTACATGAAGAAACTCGAACACCGTGCGAGAGCCCCGTTGAATAAGTGTAAGATCTTCTTTCAACTGCATAATCCTGGCCCGAGATTTGCTAGCGAACAAGTGGGCAAGATGTTGCCAGGCATCACGACTTGTAGTGTTCATATCAATAAGGGACATAACTGCTTCAGAAACACAAGAAAAAATGGCATTCAACAGCAACTAGTCTTGTCTGAACCAGTGTGCATGGAGTGCCACAGTAGAGGCAGAAGAGTTTGCATCAAGTGTAGGAGGGCATCGAAGAGTGCCATCCAAATATTTAATTAGATCATATCCAATTAGAATGGTGAGGAGAGTTGCACGTCAGGAAGGATAATTTGAGGATGTGAGTTTGTAAGGCAATTGGTTGGAAGTGTTGATAATAGTGAGAGGGAGTGAAGACGCAAAGTTAGAGCCAATAGACTCTAAGAGAGGAGTAGGGTTGCCACTAGCTGACATGGAGTTTGAGAACGTTTCTAATCTCATGAGAGAAGGTTGCTCTGATACCATAAAAGGATTATACAAGTGATTTGGTGAAGAACCTTAATATTATTGCATTACAACACTGCCTATATATAATACATGACTATGACTATGTAAGGAATGCTAATGAAGGAATATACAATCATAAACAAGACTGCAACTATTTATGAAATATAATCAAATTAGAGGTGCTATACATAGAAGCAAATCACTAATGAGCGGGAGTTATGGTGATTTCCTTATATCTAGATGGGAGCTCAATTTCTCCGCTTAACAGTAAGCAATTATGCTTGAGAAGGGCGTGCCAAGTCTAGCTAGTTTGCTTTCACCATCAAGTATAGTTTTTTTATTTCTATTTTCATCAAGCTTTTTAAATTGATATCTTTGCTTGTTTCCTTACCTTTGGCCTATAGTGAATGAGGTACAAGCTCATTCGTTTGAAAAATATTGATAATTAAATTAGGATTATGTGAATGTCTAGGCCTAACACAACTGAAGCATGGTTTCCATTTTTTTTTTATGGACTACAATTCTTGCATTAGTAATTAAGGAAACACCATTGTCATTTCAAACAACTATTGTCAAAAGACGAAATTTCTCGCAAACTTCTTGATAAATGATGGTTAAAAACGGTTGAACAAAAGGAAAAATAAATCAATTTTTTTAGGGCATTTATTTGTTTTATAGTTTTCAACTTTTTAGCAAATTGGTTATACTGTGGTCAACTTAATTTTAAATGGATTTAAGCTTCTCATCGAAATGCCTATATTAAAAATTTAAGTAAATTTGGAAGATCCAAGTTGGAAAATTTAGGTTGTGTTTACTTATAAAAGTTTCTTTCATTTTTTTAGAGAAACTGTATAGGAAATAGAAAAACTAAAAAAATATGCATATAACAACTAAAAATGAAAATTGTTTTCTTAAAAATATGGGTTCTTTAATTTTTAATTTTTAAAAATAAATAATACAAAAATAGATGTTTTCCAAGTAATGGCGATGTTTAAATATATATATATTAAGGAGTAACAAGGAAAAGAATAGATTGAGTGTTTTAGAGTTTAAATCTGTTGTGGAACTTCTTGGAAACTAAAGGCAGATGTTAATGAAAGCCCGCAAGGAACTCAACTGTAAATGGTGGTGGTGGTGCCAAATTAAGGGTTTTGGAGTTTATTTTGATAAGTAATGATCATGTTAAGAACTTGATGAGATGGTTGGATGACAAAAAATCATGAAATTACATTACAATGTTTTCTTCTGGTTTCATCTTATCTTGGACCTCGTAAATTTGGTAAAATAGACTGGAGAAATATAAAAAGTGCAGCTATATATGAGGATGGGCGTAAGGACGTCGTTCAACTTTAATGGTCATTTTTTTCTTTAATTTCCATGATAACATTGTCAATGTAAGTGTATTTCCAGAGATTTCAACAATTCAATGCAAGTATTGATGAACATGACTCTAGTAAAAATTCCCTACTCTAGTAATGTAATCATCTTGTTGTATCGAAAGGAGATCTTTTCATCTTAGCTTTTCATTAATTCTATTCGGCATTTTGTCCTCTGCTACCTTTTCATCATTCATCAATTCAATTGATTCTACTTCTTTCAGGGATTCATTCTCTTTCAATGATTGCTTCTAGACCACCTTTCAAATGGGATATGAAATATTTTCCTCGTCAAGTTCTTTAAGTAGGAACTTTTTCTAAAATTTCACCTACTTTAATCCATATTTCAACTCAGCCTGTTTGATTGCTAAGTCAAACAAGTGATACCCTCCCACTTCCCCATAAGAAGTTATCGTGCCTTATTTCTTCATTCTCCTCTTCCAAGCATTTTTTAATATTTCACTTGGCTTACAAGTTATTTCAACCACTTTAGAAGAGTTTCAACTTATAGGGTATCACTACTTTTGATGCATTATAGGATGCTAAACTCTTCTAGGTTTACTATGTTAGAGACTAATCACATATCAACTGTTCTTACATGGTCACACACAAATCTACTTCTTTTAAAGCATTCAACTACTCTTTAATTTATGAGAACTCATTTGCAGAATCATTGGCCAAACACCTTTTTTGAGACTTCTGCAACAATGAAAGATGAAATCTAAGGACATATAGCTATAGGAAAATGAACATCATAGGTTGAGCTTGATGCCATTTGATTAACTTGTGTACGATTATGGTTTCTCTCTTGAGTTGTTGATAAAAATAGGTTACATTGATGGGAGATTTTAATAGTCAATAAAGGGAGAAAAGTGAGCATTTCTATAATATCTTGTACATGAGCATGATTTTTATCTTTTCAAAGCCTCCATTTTCTTTTTGATGGTTCTGTTCAAGTTAGGCTTGTGCTTATTTATCTATGCCTCATTGCTTAGATATGATGCTGTAGGTTTTGGAAGGAAGTCAAACTTTTTTCCAAGCAACCTATATTTCTATATGCAATACTCAGAATTGCATAAATAATAAATATAAATTCTTTTCACATTTATCATAACAAGCAAGATTGGATATACATGCTTGTTATCAATGAAGCTTCATGCTTGTTAGGATTCATTATTTGCAAACGGTGAAGCGAAGTTAGATTTTATCTTTCCAAGTTCTCACTTAAAAGACCAAACCTATAGGAACTTTGAGTGATTCGAGAAATTTTATAGGTTTTCACTAAGGATTTCTCCCTCAAGAACCTTTAGAGAGGGATTAAATACGCTTTTTATCTCATAAGACAATTATCATGTGTTAGATTAATAATCTAAAATTTGAAGCATTAGTATTGTCATAACATAATTTTGGGTCCCTAAAATTCTTTTATGTAAAAAATATTTTTTTAAAATATTCCAAAATTCATTAAACAAATACTTTGGGTCATGAACAAACATGCTTTTGAGTCACATTTGGTCAGAACATCAAGTAAATAGACAATTTAGGATCTTGCTGAAACAAATAGACTAAAATTGGATCTAGTTACACAAATTAGAAGTTGGAGGACCAAAGTGAACAAAATAAAGAAGTTTGAGAATTCAATTGTACTGATGATGGGCCTAACTAGAGAAAAATATTGAAGATTGGGGCTTAGTTGTAGAAAAATATTGAAGATTGTGATGAATTTGAAAACTTGGAAGTCCATGGACTTAATTGAATTTTTGATGTGATTAATTGGCTTAATCAAAGATTTAATTGGAAGAAAAATCAAGTTTGGAATTCAATTTAACAAAAATTATAAGAATCAATAAGTTCAGGAACCCAATTGAACTTGGCAGGGAGAATTCAATTTACCAATTACCTATACTTTACTGAAAATGAGTTTAATCTTGAAGGAACCAAGCATAACAAGTCATTAGATATTATTGTAAATACAAAGATTGTATTGTTGTTAAAGTTCTCATAGATAATGGGTTTGCTTTAATGTATTGCAAAGATGTGTACTGAATCAGATGCTTGTTAATGCTTCTCATATAAAACCTAATATTATAATAGCTAGGGTCTATGACAAGACACCCAGGCCTATCATTTGAAATATTAACATCGAGCTGGTTATTGTCCTGCAACCATTTAAGTAACCCTACAAGTAATTGATATTCACCTTTTCTATAACAAGTTATTAGGAAGGTTGTGTATACATGCAACCAACACTATAATATTTTTTTTTGTATCACAAGGTTAAATTTATCATTAATTGCAAGTTGGTGATCGTAAAGTCTGAAAAGGCCTTAACAATGGTGATAAATATGGCGATCTCATACATTATAGAAAAAAATAACACAAATGGGAATTTACATCCTTTTAAAGTTGCGAATGTTGAATGGGTGCCTAAGAACACCATCCGACACCAACACTTTTAAAAGTTGCAGTCATGGTTGTGAAATGCTTTTTGAAACACAAGTTGCCTTTTCAATATGATCTAGCCACCAACATACCCAAAAAGATAACTGTAATGAAATTGAAGACAGTCAATCAAAGGTTTGAACTAGAGTTCAAGTCTAGGAAGAAAGACTATACAAGAGTAACTAAGATCACAAGAGAAAGAAGGTTAGCTTGTATTGAAGGAAGGGAGCCTAATAAAGGAAGAATGGAGATCTTTCCCATCCAAGTGACCTTTCCACGATCAGTTTGTGTGATGAAAACTATTTTAGAAAAAGCCAAAGACCCTGAAGAGATCATCCTGAGTTGTTGTTGCCCTAGTTTATTGTTAACATACTAAAAGATACTCCCATATAAGGATTTATGAGAAAACTAGCTGAAGAAGAGGAGTTGAACAACTAAAAGGTGTGGGATGCCCTGATTATTTTAAAAATTGATTCCTTTTTTAGTGTGCTTTGTGAATGTGCTTAATCTACATGTACTTTTCATATATTCCATTTGTTTTTTAATATCATGTTTTCCATAGCTGATAATCATGGATTAAGAAATCAATTTAAGGTTTTTTTTATATGTTTGAGCCTTTTTTGAGATCATGCATTTTCTTTCATCTCTTGCCTTTATTTATTTAAATTTCCTGTACAAATCAGCCACTTATACAAAAACACTTTTCACTTTCAGGAAATCTAAAAATAGATCTTCAATAAACACACAATCTATTGCATTTGAGCAAGAGAAGAAAGAGTTAAAGACTGGGATGTTGATCATTGCTAAATACAGAAATGTTTTGGTCACCTTGTTAAAAGAGTATGCTGATGTGTTTGCTTGGTCACATGCTGATATGCCTAGGTTGGATACTGATGTTGAGGAACATAAGCTACCTTTGATAGACAAATACAAGCTTGTCAAACATAAATTAACAAGAATAAGGCTCGATATCTTGATTAAATTAAGGAGAATAAGGCTTGATATCTTTATTAAGGTAAAGGAGAAGGTGAAGAAGAAATGGGACGCTAGGTTCTAAGAATTAGTCAAATATCTATAATAGGTATTCAATATAATGGTTGTGCCTAAAAAAGGTAATAAAATCAACTGTGTATGGATTTTAAAGATCTAAATAGAGCAAACCCAAAAGATGACTTTCCTTTACCTCATATAGATGTGCTTGTAGACCATGCAAAAAGCTTTATTTATTTTTTCATAGATATCTTCTCAGGGTATGATTAAATTAAAATGGCTAAATAAGATTGGGAAAAGATTACAATCTTTAATCTATTATGGAAGAAGAATCTCAGAGTCTGGAATGAGGATTATCAAGAAACCTTTAATAAAATCAATAGTACCTCCTAAACCCACCTCTCTTATTACCACCAGTCCTTAGAAACCTCTTATCTTGTACCTAACATTGAATGAAACAGAAATGAGTTATGTGTTAAGGAAGAATGATGATATTGGAATCAAAGAGTAGGTTATTTACTACATCATGAAGAAGTTTATGGATTATAAAGCTTGTTACAATATGATTGAAAAGTTGTATTGTTGTTTAGTATAGAGTGCTAAGAGGCTACGTCGGTACATTTTGCACTACACCACTTAGCTTTTATCCAAAATGGATCTTCTTAGCTATATATTTGAGAAACCATACCTGTCAAGTCAGATCACAGGGTGGCAAGTTTTGTTATATAAATACAACATTATCTATCTAACTAGCAAGGCTGTAAAAGGAAGCACAATTATTAATCATCTAGCTAATAATTCCATCAAAGATTAAGAATCTTTAAACTTTGACTTTTCTTGTGAAGATGTCCTAGCAATTAAGAAAGAAAAAAAAGAGATTGGTGGATGATATACTTTGACAGATTAGTGAACGTATATGGCAACAAATTATAGGCAATTATAATTTTCTTAGATGATAAATAGTATCCCATCTTAATCAAGTTGTAATTTGGTTGCATTAATAACATAATTGAGTTTGAAATATACATCCATTGTCAAGTGAAGGGAGAATGACAGACCAAAGATGAAAAGCTAAGGCCATATTAGAAATACCTCTTTAAGCCACCAGAAAACTTTAAAGAAATAAAGTTTATACATTTGAAAAGGGATAAAAATCAGTTCATAGATACTATAGCAGTGTTGACTTCCATGACCTAGATTGATTGTGGAACTCAAGTGCAACCTATGCGTATATAAATTAGAAACTCCTCTGCTTATTGTTGTTTAATAGAAAAATAGTTAGATGGGAAGCCTTAGTATTATGATATAAAGAAATTTATTCAGTGTCGAGAATACCCCTGTGGGAGCATCCAAGTTGGACCAAAAGACATTGCGAAGATTGTCCATGGACTATTACCTAAATGGGGAGGTCTTGTATAAAAGGTCATTTGATGAAACTCTGTTAAGATGTTTGAATGAGAAAGAGGTTAAGAAAGCACTACAAGAACTACTTGAAGGGATTTGTGCTATATATATATATATATATATATATATATATATAAGTGGACACATGATGACCATGAAGATATAAATTGTCGTATATTTTTGGATGACCATGGAGAGAGACTGTGTGGATTATGTAAGAAAAAGTCATAAGTGTCAGATACATGGAGATAAAATCAATGCACTTTTAGTTTCTTTATTCAACATGGTGTTACCCTAGTCTTTTGCAATACGGGGAATAGATGTCATCAGGCCTATTAATCGTAAAGCCAAAAAAGGATACAGGCTCATGTTAGTGGCAATCAAATACTTTACCAAGTGGATTGAAGCCCGCTTATATTGTCGTGTGACTTAGAAAGCCATCAAATGGTTTATTGAAAAAGATTTGATTTGCTGATATGTGTCACCTAAAAAAAATAATGATAGATAATGATAAAAAAAAAATTAATGGAAAGATAATTGTTGAGTTATATGCCAAGTGAAAAATCAAGCATTCAAATTCATCTCCATACAGGCCAAAGATGAATGAGGTTCTAAAGCTTACTAATAAGAACATAAAAAATATTATTCAGAAAATAGTGATCACTTACAAAGACAACACAAATGGCTCCCTCATGCTCGTCATGCCTATACAATAACATTGAGAACATCAATTAGGTCCACATTTTATTCACTAGTATATGGAATGGAGGCAGTTATGCCTTTGAAAATAGAAATTTCATCTTTAACAGTCCTCATGGAGTCATTGTTGAAAGAAGTTGAATGGGGAAAGATACAATATTAGAATTTTAACATAATCAATGAAAAGAAGCTAGCAACAATCTTCCACCACTAATTATACCAAAGAAGAATAGAAAATTCACATTACATGAAAGTTCAGCCAAGAGAGTTCAAAGAAGGCAATATGGTATTGAGAAAGATTCTTTTATTGCTGAAAAAAGACCATAGCAAAAGGACACCAAACTATAAAGGCCTTTTTATTATAAAATAACATTCTTAGATGGAGCTCTGCTGCTGAACATTATGAATAGAGGGAGTAATTAGGCATGTAAACTTAAATTCTGTAAAGAAATACTTTGTATGATGTATCCATTCTAATTAATAAAGAAAAGCTTTATCCAAGAATTCTCTTTGTGTATTCTTACCTTTTTTCCTAAATAAACTTGACAATTAATAAAACACTCATCGCAGCCTTACATGGTCTCAAAGGCTCAAACATTTATCAAAAGTCTATTTTGAAAAAATCTCTTCCTCAATGGCATTTTGGAAAATTGAAGTGGTTTTGATTTCAGAAGTAATTTGATGTTTGCTGAAAACAACATTCAATATATCATGCTTGCAAGATGATAAACAAATTAATCAAACAATTCTTATTTAAAGGTGACCTACAAACCTCAAATATAATACAAATTTTTAAAAAATCACAATTGACTTCATATCATGTCTTTTAAACCATGTTTTAATAGAATGCATAATCACATGTAATAGATTTCCTAGTTAGGGTTTATGAAAATATAGTCCTATGCAAAAGTTCATATCATTACATATGACAAGGACAAAGTTTATAGTTTTAACCACTTGTGCTTGAAATGAGAAAATGTCATCTTTGTTATCCTTTTACATTCTAAAATTAATATATCTCTTGTGGTTTCTATTTGAGTATGGATGAGTTTTCTTTTATAATAAACCTTGACTAGGATTACACCCCACACCGCATATGGAAATTCAAAGATCAAAGAATAAAGAAATGCAATAAGAAATCCAAAAGCAAGAAATCTTACAATACTCAAATGTTGGGGGCATATCTAAATAAAGAATAAAAAAAGAAAAAATCAAAGTAAATAAGGATACCCTGACCAGAACAATAAAAAAAGACAAGTCAAAGAAAAATGGAAAAAGAAAAGAAGTATGAAAGACACAATAAGTCAAGCAACTGATAGTGGTTCTAAGTGTTTAAAATCCTGAAACACTCTTCAAGCTTTATTAATCCTTTTTTTCATAGTCAAGAGCCATAACTTGCATTACATGCTTTTAAAAATTCTTTCTAATAAGGCAAATAAGAAACTTGGACCAATAAACAATGTTGTCAAAATACAAAAGACTTCATCATAATAGTTATGACATTGTCAACAAGCTACTCGTTATTATTCATGCTGATAAAATGAGTGCTCAAAAGGAGACTTCATCTCATCATATACCTTCACCAATTTTAATTTCAACAACACAATAAAAGGAACCATTCATTTCCTAAAATTCCTCAAGGTATTGCAAAATCAAAAAGTAAGATGTTTTAAACTCACCTAAAAATAATTTATGTTTTTGAAATTAGAAAAGATTAGGAGTCTGAAAGTCATTATAAATAGAGATTATCTCATTTAAACCAAACTAGAAAATAAAGAGGGCTTTTGCAGAAACAAGTTTACTTAAGCCACCAACAAAAGCACATTTTAGAAGGAATGGATCAAAATTCAAAGGCGTATTTTCAGCAATAAAAGCAATTTAACCCTCTTATGATAGTAAAAAAAAAACAAGGGGACAAAATTGTTTTAAACCCTTCCAAGCAATCAATGTTATGCACTTAAATGCACATGATGGTCTTCTCAAATCAATCTACAAACTAAGAATCTTGATCTAACAAATAGGTCATTAAAGGCATTGTGAAAGTTCTAAAAATACTTATAAGCCGACTTAGGTAGGTTGGAAGCCAAATGATCAAAAGGGCTTAAGGAGTTAACAAGAAAGGGGGCTTATATTTCAAAGACATTTGCTTTTTCAAGGAAAGGAAGCTTAAACATCTTTCGTCTTGCTCATCACTCTTCATCATCATCACAAGTAGTGTTCTCTTTTATATTGTTGTTATCTAGTCCATGATGCTTATGATATATGAATAAAACTTAATCTTTATATTCCCGTGGTCTGTCTTTGGGATCCTAGTTTAAGAAGAACATGTTATTCTTGTTGGAAGTAAGGTAGGTATGGTATAAGATTAACACAACAATGCAAAGTCAATAACTCAAGAATAAGAAGAAGATTGAGAGGAAGATATACTTTTATTAAGTGTTTCTCTTTAAGATCTCTTAACTATTCTTTTTTTTTCCTTGTTAATAATGTTGAATTACAAGCCTTTTTATAGGCATAAAGTCCTATACAATCAATGAATTAAACTAATACAAGAAAATCATAATCTAAACATGAATTGTATTATATCGATTAAACTAGTTGACCGTCTGAATATTTTCAAAATCCAAAATCTGGTTTCCTTTCAACATCCCTTCTTAAACTTGATTTCTTCATAACTCCCAACACATTTCTCATTTTGATAAAAACATCATATTTGAGTGGCTTTTTGAATATATCACCGACTTGGTTTTATGTATTTACATACTTAACTTCAACTTTCTTGTTTGCAATGCAATCTTGTAAATAATGAAATCTTGTGTTAATATTCTTACTTCTATCATGAAATACTAGATTTTTTTGCTAATGCAATGGTTGATGAGTTGTCTATATATATTTAGTAGGATTCTCTTATAGCATTTGCAATTCTTTCAATAATCTTCTTAGGCATATAAAATGACAAACAAATGATGTAGTCACTATATTTTTAGCTTCACTTATTGACAAAATGATTATAGATTGTTTCTTTGAACACCATATGAATGTTTTGTCTCTCATACAGAAAACAAAACTTGTAATGCCTTTTCTATCATTCATATCTCCAACCTAATCACTATCATTATAACCTATAAGTTCAAAGCTATTAGAATAACCATAGACTAAGCCAAAATCAACAATACCTTTGATATATACTGAAGAATTTGCTTTAAAGCTTTAAAGCGTGTCATAGTAGTTATCTCCATAAGACTACTTATAAGTTCCATTCTAAAAAGAATATTTAGACAGTGCATGTCAAATATCTCAAACTTCTAACTAAGACTTGAATGTTGTAGAGTTTATCATATCCCCTTTATCATTTTTTGACATCTTCACTCCACACTTAACTAGATTATTCACTTTTGCATAATCCTCCATCTTGAACTTCTTGAGAACCTCTTTTGCAAACTTATATTATTTCATAAAGATTACATCTTCTCATTGTTTGATCTCAATCCCTAAGTAGTAGGAGATGAGACCAATATTCATCATCTCAAACTCCTTGATCATTGCTTACTTGAAGTCTTCAAACATCTTTGGATTATTTGCTGTAACAATTAAGTCATTAACATACAAACATACAATAACAGTATCACCACTCTCTTTGATCTTTACATAGATAGCATACTCATGGCGGCGTTTAACAAATCTATTTTCTAAGAAATAACCATCAATACGACTATACCAATTTCTTAGGGCTTGCTTCAATCCACACAAGGCTTTATTCAACTTTAACACCTTGTCTTCATATCCCTTTACTTCATAACCCATAGGTTTTTCAATGTAGACCTCCTCCTCAAGAAAACCATTAAGAAAGGCTGAGTTGATATCTTTTTGATAGATTCTCCATCTATATTGGGCAGTGTTGGAAATGATTAATCGAATAATCTCCAATCTAGTAACAATAGAAAAACCTTCATCATAGTCAATCTCATGCTTTTGACTATAGTCTTTTACCACTAACCTTGCCTTGTATCTCTCCATCTCTCCTTTGGCATTCTTCTTTTCTTTATAGATCCACTTGACATCTATTGGTTTCTTTCCATTTGGTATAGGAATTAATCTTTAAGTGTCATTATTCTCAATTGATGCAATCTTCTCATCCATAACAATTCTTCATTTTTTATTATCTTTTATTGCTTCTTCAAACACTATAGGATACAACAAGGTGACAATACAATGTTAATTCATCAATATAATTAGTTACCTTATATAAGTCATCAAGGCTCCTCATCTTTCTTGGTGGACTTAGTGGAGTGCCATTACTTGAGTTTTCACTAGAAGAAGAAGAACAACAACAACAACAAAAAGAAAGAGAAATTGAGCTCATTGATGTATATGAAGGAGTAACTATAGGTTCTTGATGATCTTCATATCTTTCCTCCTCTTCATCAAGAACTGGTAGGAAGTCAAATTTCTCACCATCATTTACCTTACAATCCCATGCTCTTTATTTATTATCCATTACAACTAGTTTGTAAATATCCATTACAATTTGGTATAAATTTCAAAAACACAAAAAAAAAAAAAACAATTTGTTTAAATTTTATATCAAAATTTATGAATCTATACATAAAATGTATTTCTAGTATTAAGAAAATAAAAATATAAAATATAATAAAATATATTTTGGATTTAGAATGACAAAATATAACAAAGCCATAATAATAACAAATAAATGAACATGACAGCTTACCTTAGGTAGTGTATTAGGGGTTATATTGTCTTTCCAAAACATAATTAGGGTTTCTAATGACCAAAACAATAGGTGACGACTCCAAATCTATAAATCATAAAAGAAAAGGAATTTCTTATTCTTTCCACACTCAAATCTGATGTTGAAGGATGATAACAACGACATCATTCATGTAGAACAAGTATGTAGTACCTTAATGGCTAATAGTAGTTAATAAACATGATATTTAAACTATAACATTTAGAAGCTAGGCTATGTCTCTATATCTCTTCTAAAAGTCTAATTAATTATTTCTAGATAGAATTCTACCTTACTAAGTAATTCGAGAACATATTTAGGTGGTAGCCAATCTGTTTGCCTAATCTATACCCATTATGACTTGGCTTTCAAGTACTCATAAACATGTATTTTTTGTGCTTCTTTTCTAACATATCATATTTCTTTTAAAGGATCAATGATACCAAACATGTGTGTGTAGTTAGTGTTCTATTTGGGTCCAAACCTAATGTCTATGATCTAACTTTTTTATATGACTCGATTTAAATTATTTAATCCTAAGGGGGGTGTTTAGTATAAAGATATTTTAGATATCCTCTACCAAGTAATCTAAGATGCCAATGATATATAATTGTAAGGAAATATTAAATTCCAAGCAATTGGAGATTGCTTAGGACATTAAATTTCCTTTAAAATTATCATATTTCCTGGTGGAAGATAATGTGAATTTTTTATACTTTAATACCCTTTTTTATTTTAAATGAAATAATATGCCCTTGCTTTCATCAATAATAATACAATTATCATTAATGTTTAACTATATTTTTTTAATAAAATGAAACACTATCATTGTCCATCATTTTTTAGCATTAACACTATTATAGTATATTACATATTATACGTTAGTACATAATTAGAAAAGGTTTATTATTCTTGTGTTGTAATCTCTACATTAACCATTGTACATTACCCTACATGTATAAATAGAAAAGGTTGGCTAACTAATAAGTTAAGCCACTTATTATTCTCAACTTGGTATCAGAGCCATAACACTTTAAAACTCTATTTCCTTCTTTTTAATGGACTCTTCTTCTTAGCAACAGGTGCAAACGTCTTTTTAGCTCTCTGTTTTGGAAGTTTTCCCTGCTGATGTCGTGAATTTTCAAACCTCTTCGTCTTCTTCTGTTCTGCATTCTTCCCCTCTTGCTGCTGCCATGAATCTTACCATCATGGATGCTTCAATCTTGCACTCTTCCCCTGTTTTGTTGCTTTGAATGTTTTAATTATTCCCTTCTCCAAAACTCATCAAGTTATTTCTTTGAAACTTACAAACATAAATTATATTTAATAGTAAATACAGATGAAACCATATCTCCTTGGACAAGGTGTTTTCCACTATATTGATGGCTTTTTGCCATGTCCTCCTTCTCATATAGTTATTGCTGATGGTCTTTCTTTTCAGATAAATAATTATTTTCTTTGTTGGAAACAACATGACCAACTTATTCGGAGTGCATTAATTTCTTCCCTTTCAATGGATGTATAACATCTTGTTGTCAATTACCAAACCTCATACTGTGTTTGATGTACTATTAAGCACGCTCTCACTTCTCCATCTAGTTCTCGTATTATGCAACTTTATGGTTTTTTTCAAGATCTTTGACAAGATGATGATTCCATCACTATATTTATTAAAAAAAAACAAGGCATTATTTGTTGAATTAGTTGTTGCTAGCCAACCAATTTCCCTAGAGGACTTTAATTTGTATATGTTTCATGGTGTTCGGGGTGAGTTCAAGGACTTGGCAACAAGCCTTGTAACCAAGGCAGAACCTTTTTCGTATACAAATCTTTATAGTCATCTTTTAACTCATAAGTTCCTTCAAAAGACCTCCCTTCAATCCATAGGTGCTGTTGACACTACTCCTTTATTTCCCACGTCACTCCAGCCCCCATCAGCCCATGTTGCCTAACATCAGACTCCTAGTTTGTAGAACAACAATTACAATTTTAGTCGTGGCAAAGGACACTTCCGTGGAGGCTGGCGTGATAATGCTAACAGGAATTGTAACTGGTTTGATAACATAATTGACTTTCAAAGTTTTAATAGGTCTTCAAACACCAACTGGAGGCAGTGAAATTGACAACAAAATCGATGGAATCATGGCTCTTCACAGTGGTCTAATGTCGGGTGTTAGCTGTGCTAAACCTTCGGTCACTCAGCCCCTCAATGTGCCCAGCTTTAAAGCCATGAAAAACACCTAGTGCCAATCTTGTGCTCAACAATATTTCCGCAAATAAACTATGTGGATTGATTTCTTGATATTAGTGTGAATGAACACGTCACACCTGATCTTGCAAATCTGAAGGAGTCAGAACCATATCTCGATAATGATCACTTGCATGTTCATGATTATAAGGGACTTTTCATATCTAATATTGGTCATACTATATTGGTCTTGATAATAATGTTTATTTTGAATTTCACTCATTTGAGAATATCAAAACCAAAACATTAATTCTTTTCGGTCAGAGTAAAAATGGTTTCTATGTTTTGTCCAAGTCTTCTGTCATGTCAATACCTTCTAATTATTATCAATTCCATAAAAAATCAATTTCCTCAAATTTCCTTAAATTTCCATCTTGACAATAAAATTGATAAAATATAATTGGTATCCATTAAATAATTCATAATTTCTTCAATTATAACACACCTAAATTACAAAATCAAACTCAATTCCATCAAATGATAAATGAAATCAATTTTTTTCAAATCCCAAATAAATCCTAACATATGATTAATATATTAATACAACAAAATTTTCTATGAAAAAACTATAAAACACTTAAATATACAAAAAAACTATAAATAATACGAAAATATTTCAATAAATTAATCTAAATCATAAATGGGTTACAAAAAAATAATATAGGTTTACTTACTAGGTCTAACGATGCTGCACAAGAAATTAAACCAATAGAGGGGTGGTTGGATTTATGATGTTTGTGGATGGATTTGTGAGAAAATAGAGGAAAGGGCTACTACTATGGGACATGGTGGATAGTTGAGGTTCTGATTGTTTATGGTATATGCTGGGGCCGGAAACGATGAGGCTAGTGTTTGTGCTCATTAATTGCTACTTCGGGGGAATATGTTGATTTTATTTCTGCAGGAGACATTTCTATTGGATGAGAAGGAGATGACAATGGAAGGCGATGGATATTTTATTGCTAGAATATGCAGCATAGTGATCGTTAATTCTATGTTATTTTTTATTGATTTCTCCTGTAACAGTTTTTCCTTTATCTTCTTTTGGTTTTTGCATTCATTAGGATTTATCTACGTGGCTTATCAATAAATAAATAAAAGAAAAAACAAAGGGGGTTGCTCTCGATGTAGATGTAGGAGTGATTATTTTCAATTTGATTTGGTTTTTATTAAAAAAATAATCAAACCGGTATTTTTTAAAAAAACCGAAACCGGTTCAAACAGACCGGTTTCGGTTAAGTTCGGTTTGACTCAATTTTTTCTACTTTGGCTTGAGTTTTTCAGTTTGGCTCGATTTTTTTCCGGTTTGGGTTCGATTCGGTTTTTACGGTTTCAGGTTTTTAAAACAAAACCAAACCAGTCAGTTTTTTAAAAATTCTAATTGGTTTTCTTTTACCGTTCGGTTTTTCTATTTTTTTCTGATTTTTTTAATTTAATATGTTTTTTGATATTTTTACTCACCCTATCATTACGTGGGTCTCGCTCTCTTTCAGTATTTAAACTACTGAAAAGCCGCTGAAATCATCCTAATATTATAAAAAGAAAAAACATGTGGTAAAAATAAAAACACCTTCCTCTGGGAGGGAGGGTTAGATTTTTTAAAGTTAAAGACTAGGATGCCATTTTACCATAGAAAAAATAAAAACAAAAAAAAAAACTTTTTTTCTTTAAGGTTAAAATTTTCAAGCTTTTAAAAGCATCATTCTTAAACTTCACAAATAGAGTTGAAAATACATAAAAGCTCTTGAACAAAAGTTTATTTTCTTAGCTTTTAAGGATGCCGTAATAATTTTATTATATAAAAAAAACTTAAATTTACTAAATTATTCAGATCAATTAATAAATAAAATTTTGATTTAAAAAAAAAAACAAATCTACTTCTATAGCCAAGGCAATTATTTAGTGCATTGAAGAATAAAATTATCAATACACTACTTGAATGGAATCTGCAGTATTTCTCCAAACATGCTACAAGAAAAAGCAGAGTCCTTTTAGTTTTTCCCCCCCTGTAATAAGCTAGCACGTGGGGATGCCGCGAAGCCCAATTAGTAAAGCTAAAATCAACACAAAGTCTAAAGACAGAAAGAAGTGGTTTAACCTTCTTTGAACTAATTATTACCAACCCTGCAATATTGAAACTTTGAAGAGAAAGAGGGGGGAGGGAGGGAGACTACAACAAACTAACTCTTGGCTTTTGTCCCTTTTACCATGACGGAAAAATCCAGCCTCCCGAAGAAGCATCCTAAGTTGCGGTTGCGGTTGCGGTATGCATGTATTTTCGAGCTCAGGGTTTCTGCTAAAGACAAGTCCTTGAAACTCTTACACAATGCTTGAAAATCCCTCTCAAGCTATTAGTCAACCCTTTACAGCTATTGCTTACCACATGAATTATTACACAGTGTTTTCAAAGTGACTGCTATAAGTAATCTTACATATAAAATATTAATCCCCTCAAGCAAGGATGCTAAAATTGCGGTTCCCACGACGTGCCGTGCCATCTCAGATACTGTTGCTTCTTCCGCACTAAAATAATTGCAATAAACTGCTTACTGAAGTACATTACTTGCAAGACCAGCCATGTAATTCTGTGAGAATAGTATAATAAAGAGTACAAACTAGGTATAAAAAATTCGAATGAATGAACAAGTAGACAAAATAACATAGACATTAGACATCCACTCAGATACTGAAAGAATCATAAACAAATATACTAAAAATAAGAAACAGTTGATCCCTCTATATATGAAGTATGAATAAATCTGAATTAGGATTTCCCAATTTCAAAATTAACAGTATAGAATCACACAACTAACTTCATAGATTCGTTCCAACACTGGAGATTGGATTTTCTTTATAAGAAGAAGAAGAAGAAGAAGAAGAATACATAAGGTGGTTACATTAATGAACATGAATAATACAAAGAGGATATCTAATAAAAATTACAACCTCAATGGTGCAATGGGTTTGGACCAGTTGGAACAAGTCGTTTTTCAACGCCATAAAGTGGATCAATCTCACCTCTGGTTGGGTCGGAGTGCATCGGCATATGCCTCTG
>Ga0307510_10003135_pt1 | contig 19153 bp, 23 predicted proteins | sample 12_EM_MG_FD_207224 | JGI IMG/M metagenome (GOLD analysis project Ga0307510, IMG submission 207224) | Populus trichocarpa ectomycorrhiza microbial communities from riparian zone in the Pacific Northwest, United States - 12_EM | ecosystem: Host-associated > Plants > Roots > Unclassified | place...
GCTCGTCGAGGGTAGTCTAACTCGCTGGACAGAAGATGGCCAATCTTCCTTGGTTGGTTCCGTCGAGAATTCAACTTGCAACTGCATGTTGTATTCTGGTCTTCCGGGATTACACGACTTGTCCTCGGGATGGTACCTATAGGCTTTTTCCCTCGGACTCCATCTTTTACCAACTTGTCCTTTGTGGATGCACCCGATCCACTTACTGGGCATAGTTACCGCCTTCATACTCTACACGACTTAGTAGGTACGAGGGGACTAACTTTCGTGCGAAACGTTCTGTTACCTTCGACCCACTCTTCCGACTGTCTGTCTTCAAGTGTGTCTGACTTTATGCGCCGTCGTCCGATTCACCTGCTTCCACTTGCATAAGGTGCCCGGCGGTCTCCCCTCATATATCCTGCGAACAGGGTCCGGTCTGACGGACGGCCGCGACGTATACGGTGTTATAAGATGTGTTCTGTTGATAGTGGTCTTTGGTGTTGGGACGCCACTACCCAGGCGGCCAGTGATGACGCGCCGTCCCAACGCCTGGGCTGGAGCCGGGTGTTATCTTTTTCCTTCGAAGTTGGTATGCGTCAAGGTAGGGTAACTTTGCCCTGTAAATCCTTACGGGGAGTGCGTGCGCCTAACATGCTGCTGCTGAGTCAGACAGCCGCGATATACTTTGTGTTGTGAGATAGGTTCTAATGATATTATCTTTTGCTGTTGGGATGGAACTACGACACCATTCTTGTATTGTCACGCCCTCCAAACACCACAGGCACAGGGCAGCGTTAGCTTCACAGGTGTGAAGGTAGGATAATCACACGGTATACAAAAGTAGGCGGAAAAGCCATGCTTTTCCCTTATGCCTCACAGAAAGTATGAGTGAGGGAAGGATAGTGGACTACACTACAAGGTGTTATGAAATGTAAGGGCAGGAAAATAGAGGACATGGAGTGAGTCTCCATCTTATAGTCTTTTTTTTTTCTTCTTTTGTTTTCTTTTTTTTTCTTTTTTTTTATATCATACATTCATTGTTAATGTACAACAACATATATTCAGCACCAGCTATAACGTAATAATAACCTTAATCTCAACAATAGCCTGCTTTACCTCCGCATGGGAAATATCAGTACTCCCATGACCCTTTGGTATGTGCATAACCGCAGATCGTACCCTACAGAATGAACACCTCTCCTCCAAGATCTCTCTCCCCTCTTTATGCAAACAAAGAAAGCTAAGCTAAGCACAATAGAAAAATCCCCAACCTCAGCAAACCTAGTCAGAAAAGTATAACCTAGTCAGAAAAGTATAAGAAAACCCTTCCCCAAGCCTCCCAAAACCAAGGAAACAAAAATAACAGCCATTGCAGTACTGAAAGAATAGATAATTACTAAAGAAACCTTGATGTGACATACAGGAGGCTACAAGCAACCATAATCGTCAGCTTTCTTGTCCGCTCCACCACCAGCGATTGATATCTCAACACCACGAGGAATCATCGTGAGAGTGTCCTCTGCCTCTGGTCGCCCCTGATGGGTTCTGCCTAGGAACACTACGCACCCGTCTATCACCTTCCTCTCTTTAGGGTCTCTGGCCTCGCCTTGCACGCCATCAGCAAAAAAAAGATTTGCTTTGGACAGATAGGCAGAGCGTCCGGACGCAGGGAATCCATCTGGATCGTCCAGTCCACCCAGTCCGCCCTGTGAGGGCCCCAGTACAGCCGTTGTATCCTACTCCGTTAGGTGCAACTCAACCCACATCCTGTCTGCCTGGTGCACCCGGATGGTCAATTTCTTACAACCAGAGCCTGAAGTACCCTGAGAGAAGACACCCATGGGTGGCTGCATCCGGGACCTATCCGTGCCCCTTAGAACATCTACTCACGACAGACTACTTCACTGTCAGGTAAAGAGTTTTCAGACAAAAAAGGATCTTCACATAGGATGACTAACTAGCTATTGTCCCGGTAACCACATACAACATACCCCTTTTATCATCAGAGGTAACACCTCTTGCAAAAATCTCCTAACTTCTTTCACCTCACATCTACATCAACTTATTGGAACCATCTAACATGATGTAGGCACACCGAGCTACAGGCATGCCTTTCTATTCAGCTAGACCCTATTCAATCTACCTTTACACGCAGATTCCACAAGGCATATCCGGATACTGCTGGCTCTAGACCATTCAAGCCACCTCGGCTAGCGGGTTCCAATGAGACGCTTGCCCAGCCTAGTCGACATCTGCTTTTTACTCCCTGGGGACATCTATAGCCATGTGGACTCTTCGAACCGTATATTATTCAATTCCCCACGGCGAGTGGATTCCAATCAGAGCCTTCCCGACTCTGGCGGACATCTGACCCTGGGGTATGTCCCTCTTTCTCCCTGCTGACCTCTCTAGCCATGCGGACGCTTCGAGACATATAGCATGCAATTCCCCTCGGCGAGCGGATTCCAATGAGACCCTTCCCGACTCTGGCGGACATCTGCCCGCTGATGTATCTCCCGTTTTCTCTCTGGTAACCTCTATAGCTATGCAGACGCTTTGAAACCTATCCCATGCGATTCCTCTCGCCAAGCGGATTCCAACACATCCTGTCCCGATGCTTTCTGCCCACTGGCTGAAGAGTTATCCATATCTTTGTACTTTAGTTCCCCGGGCAGGTACTTTCAAATTGTTGGCTACTGAGTGCTACAGGCAGGCGGACACTTCGAAACCTATACCATTCGACTCCTCTCAGCGAGCAGACTCCAATGATGCCCTTCCTGACTCTGGCGGACATCTTCCTGCTAAGGTATTGGCCTTTTTCTCCCAGCTGACCTGTATAGCCATGCGGACACTTCGAAATATATACCATTCGATTCCTCTCGCCAAGCGGATTCCAACGCATCCTGTCCCGAGGCTGTCCGACCACTGGTTGATGGGCTATCCATACTTTTGTGCTTCAGTTCTCAGCGTAAGTACCTTCAGATTGATGGCTACTGACTGCTACAGGCATGCGGACGCTTCGAAACCTATACCCTTCAATTCCCCTTGGCCAGCGGATTCCAATAAGACTCTTCCCACCTCTGGCAGACATCGGCCCCCTGAGGTATGGCCCTGTTTCTCCCTGCTGACCTCTATAGCCATGCGAACATTTCGAGACCTATACCATTCAATTCCCCTCGGTCAGCGGATTCCAATATGACCCTTCCCGACTCTGGCGGACATCTGCCTGCTGCGGTATGTCCCTTTTTCTCCCTGCTGACATGTATAGCCATCCAGACGCTTTGAAACCAATATAATTAGATTCCTCTCGCCAAGCTGATTCCAATGCATCCTGTCCCGATGGAGTCCAACCACTGGCCGAAGAGTTATCCATACCTTTGTACTTTTGTTCTCTGGGCAAGTTCTTTCAAATTCTTGGCTACTGAGTGCTACAGGCCTGCAGACGCTTTGAGACCTATACCTTTCAATTCCCCTCGGTGAGCGGACTTCAATGATGCCCTTCCTGACTCTGGCAGACATCTTCCTGCTAAGGTATCAGCCTTTTTCTCCCTGTAGACCTGTATAGCCATGCGGACACTTCGAAACCTACACTATTTGATTCATCTTGCCAAGCGGATTCCAACGCATCCAGTCCCGACGCTGTCGGACTGCTGGTTCATGAGCTATCCATGCCTTTGTACTTTAGTTCCCCTGCCAAGTACTTTCAAATTGTTAGCTAACAAGTGCCTCAGTTTTCTAGACAAGCTTTAATAAATATATTCCTATTCTAGTATCTAAATGACTCAAATAAGTAAACATGAGTAATACTTGATGGACCTTTCCGGACAACTCTCTCACTATTTGGGTATTTACCACAGTTTTCACTAACTCATTCAAAGTGCTCAAAGATGGAGTTGTCCACTTAGGAGGTATCAGATGATAGCTAGTTACACCTGAGTACCTCCACTATTCTACTATGGCATCAGGTTGCGTCCGGAGAACGTCTCTGCATCTGGTACATGCTGAGACCATTGTTGCAACTGGTGCGTCCAGGTGGCATGGACCCCTGTCCACCAGCATCCGGTAAAAGACTGCACACCCAGGACGCGAGTTTACGTTCTATGCGCCGGGACCACTGGACGCACAGGGAGTACAGGGTGCATCCAGGTGTAACCTTTTTGTTTTGCTGATGGGGGTTCTTGATTCTGTCTTCGTTTAAGCACGCTTGGGTTGAGGTTTCTCCCCCTTACCCCAGACTTCGCGACACGGCTCGCTTAGCGATTTCCACTGTCAGCCACCCTCCCTCCATCGTCAACACAAGGACGCTAGTTTCGGCCTATCCGTGAAGTAGGTGCCCTGGTGGCCCTGCTCTCTGGCATTGCACTCGCAACTGAGATGCTTGGTTGGTACCGGCAGCATTCAAAAAATTGTGACCTCGTCTCTTCGTCCTCACTGTTCGTACTTCTTGCTTTCTGGCGAGCCTTCCTCCCCCGCTTGCCACCGTTAGATCCGCTTGCACCATACTGCTGCGCCCCTCCCTGGCTGGCACCCTACTGCCTTCTTAGCTGGCATCTTACTGCCCCTCACAGTAGCTGGATCCTCCACTGCTGAGTGGTTCTCCTCGCCGGGTGACTTCCCTCGTCCTCCTCCCACTTCTGCGATTTGCTCTAAGGTCGCAAACCTCACATTAGGTTACACTATGTCATGGTATAGCACTACCTCTGTGGCCCATGCTAAAGCCCGAAGTGCTGCTGCCCTCTGGCTTTCGCAGTATTGGGAAATAGCCTGTCCCTGTAGCCTTTTGATTTGGGGTTCGAGTTACTTTTAGTTTAAGGTTGGGCAATAGTAGTTTTATCCCTCCGCTCTTTCGGCCCTGGGCTGTAAGGTTCTTTTCTTTTGTTTAGGGGAGCCTGCTGAAGGCTTTCTTTGCTCCTGTACATTCTTTTGTTGGTTGCCGCCGTGGTTTGGCTTTCCTATACTTTCCTCCCCATTGGTTTAGGCTGGTGGCTGGTGTGCGAGTAGGCCCATACCATAGGGTCTTGGGGGTACGGCGAGTCGGTCATGTTTGGTTGCTGCCATTTGGGTGGGGAGGTTTAGTTTGTCCCATGACGAGGTGAAGCGGGCCGTTGGATTGTTTTATGGTTTTGTTTACGTCATAGCTAGCGCTCCGATCCTATTCTATTGGAAATCGGTGCCAACGGGCACCGGACCATGATATCCTGCGAAATTGCGAATAGAGGAAAATATGATTTAATCATCCCTTGCCAGTGGTGGCACAACAAACACCCTGTGAAAAACATCCTGGACCGATGTCAATGGGTCTTAGAATATACGAAATGCCATGCTCACATAGACGATGAAGCCGTGGTGGATTTATTCAAGTGGGATGAAACTGTGGCTTATGACGAGGAAGCACAGTATGTAGGAAGGATCAGACGGGAAGATGAAGGGGGAGTACAGTTAGAGACCTTGCTAACACTATATTGACAGTATAAGAAGCTTGTTGAAGAGAAAAAGGCGGAGATGTTGGCGCTGCGAAGGACGTTCGATAACGCCAGCAACATGAAGGAATGGGCAGACCACAGGTGGGGGCCAATTTGCCCAATGTTGGCATACCAGCTGAACAAGCTGGGCAAATACATTAAGAAAATGCTGGGACAGGGCAAAATAGTGGATAGCGAATCCCCCTATAGAGCCCCAATTCTCTTCGTTCCCAAGCCCGATGGAAGTCTATGACTTGGCGTAGACTATAGAAACCTCAACAAACGAACAATCCTAAATAAATACCCATTACCGGTCATGGATGAACTCCGAGACAGTGTTGCTCGAGCAAAAGTGTTTACGAACCTCGACCTAAATGATGGATGTCATCTTATTCGATTGAGGAAAGGCGACGAATATAAGACAGCCTTTCGTACAAGATACGGACAGTACCAATACAAGGTCATGCCTTTCAGGCTTGTAAACGCTCCTGCTACCTTTCAGACAATGATAAACATCATCCTAAGGGAATTCTTGGACCATCGAGTAGTCATCTATCTAGATGATATTCTGACATACTCCGAAAATATTGAACACTATATCAAACTAGTCCAACAGGTCCTTGACCGGCTTGAACAACATGACCTTGCAGTCTTGTTGAAAAAGTCAGTGTTCCACCCGGAAGAGGTAGAATTCCTAGAATACATTTTCAAGACAAGCGGAGTTACAATAAGTGAGAGAAAAGTGAAAAGCGTTCAAAAATGGGCTCACCCAAGATCGGTTAAAGAAGTCCAAATCTTGATTGGATTTGCAAACTTCTATCAATGGTTCATCAAAGATTTTTCGAAAGTTTGCAAGCCAATCACCGAGAGGTTCAAAGGGGACCCAAAGGATTGTCGCTGTGGAAGGGAACTGGAGGAGGCATTTGAGAAGTTGAAGAGAATGTTGACAACGGCACAAATTTTATTGCATTTTTAGGCAGGAAGCAAAACGGTAGTGGAGACAGAGGCTTGCGATTTTGCGCACGGATGCGTATTGTCTAAATACCAAGGAAGACATCTTCACCCGGTGGCGTTCCATTCTCGGAAATTAAACAGGGCAGAAAGAGATAACAAGATACACGATAAGGAGTTACTCGCAATAGTGGAGGCGTTCAGAGAATGGAGGCCATAGCTCACAGGCGAAAAGGAGCCAGTGACGGTATACACCGACCACCAAGGGTTACAATCCTTTTTGACCAAAAAGAGATGGAATCAGCGTCAAATCTATTGCGCACACGAGTTGACCTACTACAACTTCAAAATAGTCTACGGACTGGGAAGCAGAGGCGGAAAGCCTGATGCACTGAGCAGATGGCTGGTGTAACATCCTGAGAAGAGCACTCATCATAGTGAACAGTGGATCTTCAAGACAGAACACTTTCAACTTTGAGTAATTGATCAAAAACCAAAAGCAGGGACTGCCCTCATCGCAGAAGAACGCGTATCGACAAGCCTAAGGATAATCAAGCTCTGGGACAAGGTTATAATCCCAACAAGAGGATCACGATTCGCAGCCAGTCAGGACATCTAGGCCTTGACTGACGGACTGGTGCCCACAAAGAGACAAGGAATGGTGGAAATGCGTATTGAGTTAGGACTGCCAGAAGAAACCTACGGAAGGCTAGCCGCAAGAAGTAATATCGCCAGCAAGAGGGCAATAGCAGTGGGCGGTGGTGTAATAGATGCGGATTACACGGGAGAACTCAAGGTCATACTTCGGAATCATGACCAGGGGGACTGCTCCTTTACAGCAGGGGATTTCATAGCTCAGCTCATAGTAGAAAGAATTGCCGATGCTGATGGCTTGGAGGTAGACGAGCTAGGGACAACCGAGAGGGGAATGATAGGGTTCGGGTCAAGCAATCTAAACCTGAAGCGATCCATCACGGCCAAAGAAGCAGGAGTCAAAATATGTTTCCTTAACTCAGACCCAAACGAGAATGAATTCTTTAGCACAACCGATATTGGATATGACCCTTGGTTAATGAAAGAAAAAGAAATGGTATCAAGCACCCAGGTCAACGCAGCCCTGACGTGGACAATGAATGATACGTTTCTAGAAAAAATCAGAGTGGCTGGAAAGGAAGATGAAATGTGGCAGGAAGGAGGCTGTGAACTGGTCAGGTTACGAGAATGTGGAAAAGAAATGTCGAACAAATGGATAGAAAAAGACAGGTTACTATACTACAAAAATCGATAATACATTCCCGAAGACGAATCTCTACATACAGCAATAGACCAAGGCTGTCATGACTGTTTGGTAGCGGGACAGGTGGGACAAGAGAAGATAATTGAAATAGTAACACGGGACTTTTAGTGGAAGGGGCTCGCAGAGTGGATCAGAGATTATGTACAACCCTGCGGCGAATGTCAACACAGTAAATTCCTGTCGCATGCAAAATATGGTCTGCTTTAACATTTGGAAGTACCATATGCCGCCTGGGGCTCCATTTCAACGTACTTTATCACACAACTACCGCATTCTCAGGGAAAAAGTCAGATAATTGTAGTAGTAGATCGGTTGACAAAGATGGTCCATTTCATGGGTCGCAACGAAAATGCGACTGCAAAAGATGTTGCGGACACCTGCCTTCAGGAAGTTTGGAAACTTCACGGGTTACCTACTGAAATTATATTGGACATGGACGCGAGGTTTTCCAGCGAATTTTGGGAATCATGGTGCAAGATGCTAGGAGTTAAACGAAGCATGTCAATGCCGTACCACCAGCAGACTGACGGACAAACTGAAAGAACCAACCACGGGCTTGAAGGTTACTTACGGACATTTGTCAACTACGATCAGAACCACTGATAGCAACTATGGCCATTAGCATCAGCAAAAAACCCTTTTTCTCCGGACGGACAGAGCCCGCTTCCGGACCAATAGCGTCCACTCCTGGCGTCCTGTCCTCCCGGATCTCCCGTGCCTTCTTTGCCTTTCGTCTCTTGTGTCTGGTGCACCCGGACGCTCCACTTTCCCTCCACAGCGTCTGACGCGCTTGTTGCGGCCCCCCCCGCTCCTGGTGCCTCCCCTTTGTATCCGCCCCCTTAACCTCTCTTCTACTGGCCTCCTGCCTACTGCTTGGGGTTGCGCGCATCCGGCGGCCATCTCGGCTACCCTCACACCTCTGGCGACCTAGATCTGTCCGCTTCCATCCGCTTCCGTCCGCTGCCATCATGATTCGCTTTTTCTTATGCAACCTACAGTGACTTCCATAATTCTCTTACGGTTCACAAAACACCCAGCACTGCCGCCCTGCAGGCCCCCTACTTTGGTTGGCTTCTATCGCCGCAGGAGAGCATAGTTTCGTATTAATCATCCGCAGAGCTCAGGCGGCCGAGTTGAAGCCGCCCACGTTCTACGGGAATCTCTCCCTTCAGTCGCCGGCTTCAGCTTGGCCGCCTATTGCATTAAATTTATTTAAAACATTCCCTTAAACGCCCACGGATCATCTAGTACGCCTGCAGCCGTGTGGAAGCCGGGCACTCAATATGGGCACTGCCACCATAAGTGTATGGCTTCAACTTGGCCGTATCTTGATACCGAACAATTGATCCTATTTAAAACATTTCCTTCAATGTCTGGGAATCATGTATTCCTCCTGCGGCCGAGTTGAAGCCGGACACTCAATATGTGAACTGCCACCTTAAGTGTCCAGCTTCAACCCGGCCGGATATTCGTGTGCAACAATTCAACCTGTTTAAAACATTGCCTTAAACTACCACGGATGGTGTAGTACTGCCCCGGCCGAGTTGAAGCTGGACACTGAATATGGGCACTGCCAGGTTAAGACTACGGCTTCAACTTGGCCGAATATTCATCCAGAACAATTCAACCTATTTAAAACATTCCCTTAAATGCCCGTTGATCATTTAGTACTCCCGCGGCCAAGTTGAAGCAGGACACTCCAGACGCGAACTGCCACCTTAAGTGCCCAGTTTCGACTCGGCCGAATAAATACTGTACATAACTGGATAGAATAATTGAATATATTTCATTAAACATCCTCAGATCAATCCTGTGATTCACTATCAATTGCTTCTCACCGCTAGGAATTACCTGTGCCGGTCCAATCACTGCCCCTATACTCACTATTCGCATGTCTCGACCATTGATCCGGTTGGCGACTCGAATATGTCTGTTCGGAATGTGAAATCTGCCACCATTGATCGGATCGACTATGCGAACTAATGCCAGGCGATGGACAGCTGCAGCCTCACTTACAATATTTCTTATCTTGAAAAGTGCTAGCAACTGGGACACCACGCCTCCTCGTAAATCTCCATAGTTCACTTCTCCACCATCCTGGACCCACACCCAATCATTTCTAGAACCACCGTTGCAGAATGCCTTTGGGACAGTACAGCTGGCCCGGTGGATCTGGAACCTTTCTGTTTCCTGAAAGTCAGGCACCGGGATTTCAAGCTGAGCAAATCATTCTACAGGAACAAACCCCAGTTCAGCGGGGTCCGCAGGCAACCGCCGGTTGGCCGCAGCAGTCTACCTGATAAAATGCAGTATCTCCCCCATCATATTGGAATAATTGATATCGAGGGCGGTGCATAATTTGGTCAGCATGCTGGTGTTCTTCATGCGGGCTTTAAGAACCCGGCGAGGTGTCCTGCGACTTGAAACAGTTGGAATTTCCATCCCACTATCTTCTACCACAATCACACCTTCAACTTTCGAAAGTGCTTCCAGTGTCTGCAACATTATTCCTAGGGCGTGCTGGCTGCAATAGTGCGACAAGATCTGTCGGTGGCTTCATTCTTGGTTGACCTGCTGTAGCCATCTTTAATCTGATCCTTATGTGCTAGTTCACCGATCTCGGTTGAATACATGGATATGGATCCAAAAGGCGGTACGTGGGAGGCAAAGTGAGTCACATAGTGCATCTTGATGAAGTTGAACTGGTTTTCACGCTGGATCAGATGGGCCCGCCGATCAGACCTTTCAACCCTCTCTTGCTCACCCAGCCGACGCCGATTAGCGACAGTTCTATGGTGGACTTCCTTAGCACGCTGATTTGGCATTAATTCCCTTAGCTCCCGATCATGGCGATTTACTTGAGCGCGGGTAGCCTTCGGGGTACAGAACTCAAGAAAAATGTCGTTTGTCGGGTGGAATGTCTGCAGGTAGCTTTCCATGTAGGAAAGTGTGTCTGGTGTATGACTGCGATATTGGGCCATGAGAGTGAAGTCCACAAGCGCCCTAACACACTTCAAAAGGCTCTTGAAATCCTGATACTGAGAACTGTCTGGATTTCGCAATTCCGACACCAATACGGTTGAAATACCACAGCTGAGTTTGGGCATCTCCTTTCCTTGCCATTGTGTGATTGTGCGAGAGGCCTTTTTCGGCACGCTGAAGCCGGGGCAAGGAGGAATTTCTTTCCAAGCATCGTCGAATGCCTGCTGCCTTTTATGCATTTTGAGGAATCCTTCCACCCCTTCCATCATATGTGTGAATAAGCGAAGGTAGATGTTGTGGAAGAGGACCGGCTTGTGTAGGTCCGTGGGGCTTACTTAGTCTCGTCCGGTGAATACATTGTTTCCTATTTTCACCCCCAACCACTGAAAGTATTCTGTAATGCAGGCCGCTTCTGCCGGCTCATGACTCAAGGCTTTCTCTCTATGTAGCATGTAGTCCCAGGTCACATACTCCGCTGCGGATCCCCACCGAGCTCCTTGCACGGAACCAGACACTTTGGGCATAACTTACGGCCTATTCCTTCCAAGGCTGCATGCTCAGCATGATCCGCGATCCAGGCCCCCAAAATGGGAAAACAAAGGCTTGTTTTACAGTCTGCACTATCCATTACTGTTCCTTCTCGAGCAACCTGCTGTAATGCTGGCAGGAAAAGATCGAAGACACCCCGTAGGACATCCGTGTTGGTCTGCCGCTGGGCTTTGCTAGCACGGGCTGATTCGCCAGTGAACTTTGGCGGTACTGGAAGGAATGCCAGATTCAGGATTGGCATCTTGGCAGGGCTGCTTCTTGTCCTCGAAAAGATATTGCCGATCATCATGTATACCAGCCAGGCTTTCCTATCTCCAGAGAAATTGGTAAGGTGCGTCTGGTCAACCAACCCGACAACAGGCACCACTGTGGACCCGGCGGGCAAAGCTTTTTACCAAGGAACGGAATGGGCTGTTAGCACTGGAAACACCACTCCACGGACTTGTCAGGACCTATCTCATACCTGCATATCGCCCCAACAGTTTGCCGTATGGATCTCTGAATATAATCGCTCCTCACTTGAATTATATTCTCGAATCGGGGCGTAAACCATATCTGAGCTATACGCAACCTGACGGATCACGTAGCGGACACAGTCAATAATATTTCCATTATAGAAAGTTGTTACATGTCGACCATTATCAATACTGGCTTCCGCCCACACCAAGTATTCTCGAAATGGGTCCAGTATGTCGAGGTATTGTCTGAAGGTATAGGCGGACCGGAATAATCTGCTATCTGTACCGCCTAAACGTTCCGCAAAGTACGCGTCCATCTGCGACTTGGCTACCTTGCTCCGCACATACCAGCTTGCCAAATTAAAGTCGTTTTCAGATAAGGAAGGGCTCCAAGGGTCAATGGTCATCGCCTTGTTGAGCTGTGTATAGCCAGCAACTTCGCCCAGTGGTCTGCCGGCACCGGGAATACTTTCATGACCCGAAGGGCGCATCCAGACTGGTGGGTTGGAAACTTCTTCTGTGTCTGAATCGTTCTGCATATGATCTATCTCACCACTTGCTGTATGGAAATCTGGGATCTCGAGCCTTTAATCAGATTCCTAGTCTGAGTCGGTCAGGTTTTCAAGTTCATTACGAACAAAAGTAGGTCCCATAGAAGCTGTGTCCACAATCGGGCTGACGGAAAGAACGATATCAAGATGCATTGTCTGAAGGTGTTTTCGTATCCAGCGGCTTGTTGATAACGTCGTCTGCAATAAGGGCCCTTTGTTGTCTTTGAGGTTCTCGTGTGTGGTGTTTATCTTTCAAGTAGTCTGGGGGATGTGTAAGTGGATGGGCTGAGCGGCTACAGCGGACACCCTCTTTCAAAGTATAGGGTATGTTTCTTTCAAGGGGTAAATCGAGATGGTTTCAACCTTGTTTAGTTGGATCAGTCAGAGGTCCAGACATTCAAACTGCCAACCGTTATTCACGGTTTAACTTGTGAAACGTGTTCTTTATTGAGATGAGACTATGGGAGGCTTGGCTCATGGGTTGCGGCTCCGATCCAGCTCCGTTGTGGCTTAAAACCTTATCTGAAACCTATCGTCATTCTGGGTGGGTCATTTGACTTTACAAGATATTCAAGTTTATACAGAGTACAATTCTGCGAACCCCACAAAAACTGTCCTTGTGCGGCATATATAGGCTCTCTCTTCCCCCCCTTCCATCTTCTTACCATAATCCTTTCCCCAATTACAATCACATCCTCCATCTGCCACCCCAGCCTAGCAGGACCCACAAAGCTCAGCACAACCTCTGACTCGTCCTCAGTATTACCAGTGTATCCTCAGCTCATTTGTGATTACCTATCTGCGTTTCCAATGCCAATCACCCCTTCACAGGCATTACCATCCGGCGAACTCCCTTTACCGTCCACCATGCCCGCTCTATTTCCATTTTCGGATCTTCCACAATCCTTCATCCTCAAAAGTACCAGCATCTACTAGCGGCCATCCTCCATCCGCTGAGGGACCCTTTAAACCCCCAAAACAAACAGCCTCTTTCTGATCCATCAACCACCCCCCACCCCGATGACTATTACAATGGCAGCCTCAAAGGTTGGTCTCACTTTCGAAATATTGCCGTCCTTTAAAAACGACGACGATGTTACCTGGTGTAAGCATGTTTGCGGCTTCCGTCACCAACGCACCTATAGTCCGGAGTATAAAGCCTGGTGGAATGCTATGAAACGTAAGATGGAGCAAGACAGGATCCCAGGGTGGAAGCAGAGTACGGCCGCCCAATGGGCAGCCATCCAGGGACATGCTCTTACCCTCCGGCTTGTTAGCCAGAGGTCGGGACTCGGGCAGGCTGATAACCGGCGTGGCGAATGTTTTACCGAATGCCCCCACCTTTGCTAAAGGATATAGCAATAAAACATCCGGGTATGTTAAGAGACATGGCGAGAGCACCTGGTGCCGCAGTTCCGGTTTCAGACCCCACCCCTGCCAGAAATGATCGTAAGTTATCCCCACGCGTCTACAATAAAGATATACCATATATGCTAATACAGCTCCTGCAGGTCTCGCCGGTCCGCGGTCTGTCCGTCTCTGGATAGATGAGCTATCAGTAGTCCGCCCAAGCAGCCCGCTTCCTGTCGGGATGGACAAGATCCAGTGGCAACTTCGTAGACATGTTTACTGGATGGAGCAAACTGAGCCCACCTTTCCGCACCTGCTGGCGGGCATAGACAAAACCATGGCACCGGGAGTCGGATTTCGTAAGCTGATTAGTGCGACGAGCCAGGGTACATGTCTGCTGCAGGACGATCTAGAGGAGCCGCCCCCGCTAGGGGAAATGATCTGAATCATGAATAGGCGCCTTGTCCGCATAGGGTGGTCTTTGAATCCGCCAAGTAATCCAATCGATCTGCTCTTCTGTTGCCATTGATGGAATGTTACAGAGGATAGCACTCCTCCTCCCGGTGAGAGCAGGTTTGCCCCACGCAATAACCGGAGCCCCCCTCCAGACGCCTCGGATGACGGGTCCGCCGGTAGTGATGATGGACAGAACTCAGATGGCCACGAGCCAGAGTCATCCGCTGCGGCAGCAAACCGAACCACCTCATCAACGACCACCAGGAGTGGTAATGCCCCAAAAAAGACGGTGGGAACACACGGCATCAATTGGGCGGACGTTGGAGAATCAGAGCCAGAGTCTTCTGGTACGCAGGCTTCTGTCCCTCTTGCTAACTTGGGCACTCGTGTTTTGAGGTCTAGTAGACAAGGAGAACGGGAGACTAACCTAAAGAAAGCATCCCGGACCCCAGCCAATAACAGTGGTAAAGGCAACCTCGCGGTCATGGAAGAGGCCCATGAGCCATACGGTTTGGATGGAAGTCCATAACCCCAGAAGAAGGTGGCACCCCAGGATGGGGCAATCGATGCCGGCACTGAGGTCGAGCCGGACACATGCGATGGGGAGCATAATCTGAGTCTGCAACTTGCGTACAGGCCTAGTCCGACAAACAGTCCGTCTCCGTATACTCCCAATCCGCGTCACCATCATGCATCTGCAGCCTCTGAGCTGGCAGAGGCGAGAAGGTCAGCCCCACATCTTGTGATGCTGGCCTCAGGGGCCGAGCAGCCTGTCAACACATTGGCGACACAAGTCGATACACCCGGCAGATCCCATTCCCCCTCCGATCCACCTACCGGCGATTTGTGTTCGCATTACTCCAACAGCTGAAGAAGTCGGACCAGAATTAAGCCCGCCCGCTGACTCCCCAACCAACTCGAGTGCATACTCTACACCTGGTAAGTTCCCGTTATGACTACCAGGTTTTTCATCCATTCTCTTGGCAAGGTCTGCCGCAGTTCCGGCAGAAACGCGCGTTGGGAGTCCACTCAAGTCCATTTCAGTCCTGGCTCACTAGCTCTGCGAACAAAGCTCGCCTGCCCCGACCAATGTGTCTAATGTCTAGCTAGCTGAGGGTGCAGGTCCATTTCAAGCAATTTACATGAACTAGGCCACTATGGACCCTTCAACCTTTCCTCTTGGTGGTTTCACTTTTGTTTCTAGAGTTCATGTTATTCTCGCTGTTTCCTGACAATTTCTGTTTTAGATGAGCCTGCTACATCTGGGCTGCTTGCCCTGATCAGTATAGTTAATCTAGACCTGCGACTGTCAGCAGATCCGGCATGTGTTTCCTTCGTGTGTTTTTCATTTGGAGTTTAACTTTTAGAGTTTTACAAGATATCATTGTATTTTTTCCCACACATTTCTTGTTTGAATTGGCCCGGCTGTTGCCATGCCGGGTTGCCCAAACCCAATGTAGTCTACGGACACTTTGTTGCTCTACTGGTCCCTCTTAGAGTTTTGCAGACCATTCTTGTTTGCCACGAGCTGTTCTGCGTTTACCGGGTCGGCTCGTATGACTTGCTCTTGGAATCTTCGCAGATCATAGTTGCTCTTTTCCAGCTCTTTTTCGCGTTGTACATGTTCTCTCTGCTGGCTTTAGCGGTTTGCTCTTTGGACTGGTCTGGATCATTCTATTAGAGCATGGGATCTAATCTAGTTATGGTTGTCAACAATCGTACATGCCATTACCAGATGATTAGGTTCAACCCCATTCTCCATGTCGTCAAGAGATAAACCGGATAAAGAAAGTAACGAAGAAGGCGATTCTTGTCCCATGACAGTGCCTTGGACTGTACATGGGACAGTTAGTTTTCCGAGTGTTCGGACTCGGGAGGAGCGTCTTCTGGAACCAGTGGCGGAGGTGCACGGATGGCAGCAGCATTGGCTCTGAGATGAATTTGTCTGTTGGGACATTGTCGAGCCATGTGGTTTGCCCCCCCACAGCAGGAGAATTGGCCGCGTTGCATGCGATGTTGACGTTGCGCTTGTGATAGGCGGCGTCGTCCAGCCGAAAGGTCCATGCAAGGTTGTATTCCTCGCAATAAGTTTTGAAGAAGCAAAGTTGAGCAGATTCGCCATTCGGAGATGTGAGTAGATACTCCTGATCATCCTCTTTTGGCGTAGTGTGTTTCCCAGTGAAACCTTGTCGTCCGCCCATGCTGCTTGTAGCTAGCTTTCACTCAGCGACATTGAGGCCAGCGTGCTTTCGCCTTTTTTTCTGACGCCCGACCGCCGTGTGTGGGGTCATATGGAGGTCTTGAATTTCAACTCCAAAGCCTAACTTGAGGCTTCAGGATCGCAAACCCCTATTTTGTAGGGAAATCTCCTGCATCGGACGTCCCGTCCAACTCGCGTGACGACCGTTTACAAGGAACTGGGCTTAATGAGCAAGCTAGTGTATGAGAAAAAGTGATCACGTTGTGTCCATGATGATCTGCCCTACCAATGTTGCGATTGTCTGCGTCACGGGCACGGCCACGATGGTAATATTTCCAATACCGATCGTGGCCAATTCTTTCACTGTCACACCAAGTGATAGTCTGTGCATAGTTATATCTCGTCTGGCGTCAACCGCCTGCGTCAGATTATTCACATGACAGCAGTGTATTCCTTGAATACAGGTTCGGTTGGTGGTGATGATTCGACGCTAGGAGATGAGAGTAGATGCTCATAATCCTCTTGTGGCGTGAAGAGTGTCGCGCAAACACCCCTCGTCACTAACCGAGACTGCTTGCAGCTAGATTTTGGATGTCCGGCGACTTTAGCAACAGCTTTATTTCGTCTATTATTTCTCATGATAGACCTGTGAGTCCTAATTCCTGAACCGCGGATATGGTATTGAAAGTTTAAACCCCTTTGTGTAGGCACATCCCTCCATTGCATACTGACTGCTATTAAGTGAGCCTACCACACCCCTAAATCCTAGCGTACAGGTATAAGACCTAACACGTCCTCTTCCACGAAAGGAAAATACTCACTCCTCGCTTGCACCAAACTCGACACATCCAATTGTCTGATTGACTACAATCTTTACCAACGTTCACGACCCGTCCTATATCCCACATCCATGGGAATTGCAGCGGTCAGCCAGCACCCCGGGTAGGCAATCGTAACGGGTGCAGGGGCCACATCATACCCAACTCCATGGGGCCCAGTCAGCCAACTCAACGAGTGGGCAATCTGGGCCGGCGAAGGCGCGACGTCATACCCGACTCCATGGGATCGCATCAGCCCACTTCACGAGGGGGCAATATGAACGGGCATAGACGCGACGTTGTTCCAGCGGATAGGCTGTCCCGATCAGTAACACAACAGACGGAATCCTGCATCTCCAATACTGCTGACTCGTCGGGTCGTAATTCTTCCCCACCACCAATTGCGATACGGCTTCTAGCACGACCGGCCAAGCACCTCCGCAGGAGCAGAATTCAGACCACAGCATATACTAAACCTGAGATGGAGGCTGACAGACAAGGGCATATGGAACCCGTCCGCCTCAGTGACGATAGCAGCGATGAGTATCAGATGTCACATCCGGGCGACGAAACTGAACCGGACACCAAACCTGAAGGAGCGAACCTCGGTGGTACGGATGAGACAACACCTAGACGTCGTCGTGGGACACGATTGGTGGAGACACTCGGACACACTCGCCCAAGGCGTGTGCGAATTTCGACCAACTCTGGTTCACAGGAGGCAGCAAGTGTCCCACGGACGACCGTGACCTGTGTGACCATAACTCCCGGTAGGCCCTTGTCCCCGGCGACATTCCCATCATCAAGCCTAGCACGGTATTCATCCCCACTTGGCGTCCCTAGCACAACAACGTCTGGTATCAGGAGCTCGAGTCCACCAGGTGAACAGAGTACAAGAGGAACTGTGTCTGTCCGGCATCTAATTAATTCGTGGCGAAACACGGTAACAGGCCTGGAGGGGGAAATACTAGGCATAGCAAAGGATCTGATGCTTCAGTACACCCTTTATGTTAACACACTCCCGAACACGGTTGCTTTGACGTTTGAGGTGCATAGTGGTTGGAGTCGCGCGCAAGATGAGATTGTGGATGCCGGAAATATAGAACTGTCGTCGAAGAGTATAGACATTGTAAGTCCGGGGTCACAACCACTAAGGGTGTTACACTAACTACCAAAGATACGTCAAAAACACTCTGGCGTGCGGGCGCAGTTCGTCCATTATATAAAAAATCCGATACCGGAATTATACGGACTACCTGGCGACCCTACTGCCATCGCTCCCAGAGTCGAATACCTTCTCGTGGATGACAGGTTCATGTGCCCCTCAAATGCGTATGAAGTGTGTATCCACCCGTCGCCCGTCGCCCAACCAGGACTTCCAATCACGACTGACTATGACCTGGAAGCAGCCTAGATCATTCCGGTTCCTCGCGCCTCAGATTCCCGACGCCATCTATGGTAAGTATTGCAATGGCAAGAGAAAGCTTGGGATGCTAGCCCCGGAATTCATCAATGGTGTCAATGGTACCATGGTGTGTCTCACTTGGGCAATCCTGTGCCATCAACTACGCGCAGATCGACTTGGGGTGCATCAGCATCCTCCGGACTTCAAGCCTGACGCAGTTGGAGGTAGGAGACCCTCAATGTCCCCCCCGTCCTTGGTTTTTGTTTTGATGACTAACTAATATTGCAAGACTTTTTCCTACCGCAGAAGAACACCTGGTGGGCAGTACAATGGCCATCGCAGGAACTCATGCGCAGGAATCTCCGTGAGACGATCACAGCCAGGATCAAGCAAAATCATCGTATGATGCAGGAAAGTTGTGAAGACTTTGCTGACAATCATGAGGCAGTTCATGCCAAACTGGAGGGTCAGCTATCCAGGCGTCAGCTATCCAGGCGTCAGCTATCCAGGCGTCAGCTATCCAGCCGGAATCAAAGACGAGCTGCTGTGCGAGAACAGAAACCGGTCAACAATCACGCCGGGGGTTTAGAGCACTACCGGCAGAGTCAAGATGCATCCCAGGGGAGCGAACTGTCGTTTGACTACAACCAGGCGTCGTTCGCCCAGGCGCTTCAGATGCTAGATTCAGATCC
>Ga0307510_10003136_pt1 | contig 19151 bp, 7 predicted proteins | sample 12_EM_MG_FD_207224 | JGI IMG/M metagenome (GOLD analysis project Ga0307510, IMG submission 207224) | Populus trichocarpa ectomycorrhiza microbial communities from riparian zone in the Pacific Northwest, United States - 12_EM | ecosystem: Host-associated > Plants > Roots > Unclassified | place...
GGGCAGACCTTTTATCTTGGGGCTGTGGATGTGGAGACGGGTGTGGAGAGGAAGTATGCGATGACCCGGGATGAGTGGTCGATCCATTTTAATGTATCTTCCAATCAGGAACTGTTTTGCGGGGATGGGGGGGATGCGGGGCAGGTTGCGAAGGCTAAGGACGGGAGGTGGATCTATCTTTTTCGTCCCGAGGGGGATCATTTTGTATCGGAGCGTCTTGTCAATATGAAGGATCAATTTTATAAACTGGAACCAAATGTACATTTTTCACCGGATGGGAAGTGGGTTGTATTCCGCGCAAATTTTGAAGGGAAGGAAGAGGTTTATGCTGTGGAGTGTAAGAAGTCTTAAGTTTTTTTTGGCAGGGCTGCTGACGCAGCCCTGTATGGGGCAGACGTATAATATTGATGCGAGGGATTCGGTTGTGCCTTATAGTTTCTCTGTGCCGGTGGCAGAGGGGGATTATGATGTGGTAGTTAAAAGGAGTGGAGAGGGGCCGGTGACGATAAAGGCGGAGAACAGGCGATTGATGGTGGATGGGAAGAGGTGTAGTGAGTGTGGGTTTACGGTGCATGTGAGGGATAGTGTGATACGCTCCGGCGGCGCTGGGGGCAAAGGGACTGGTGAAGTAGGGGGGGCTGCGGCTGCCGGGACGAAGGTGCGGTTGAAGCCGAGGGAATATGCGTATCTGCATTGGGATGATAAGCTGACGTTGGAATTTTTTGATAAGACGGTGAGGTCTGTAACGATCAGGCCGGCTGGTCGGATACCGAGGGTATTTCTGGCGGGAAATTCTACGGTGGTGGACCAGGCGGAGGAGCCGTGGGCGGCGTGGGGGCAGATGATCCCTGCTTTTTTTCAGGCGGGGAAGGTCGTCATTGCCAATTATGCGGAGTCGGGGGAGACCTTGAAGGCCTTCATCGGCGAGAGGAGATTAGCTAAGGTCTGGAGTATGGCGCGGCCGGGGGACTATCTTTTTATTGAGTTTGCGCATAACGATCAGAAGCCGGGTGGGAATCATCTTGATCCGTGGACGAGCTATAAAGAGGAGTTGAAGTGGTATATCGGTGAGGCGCGTAATCGTGGGCTGATACCGGTGCTGGTGACTTCGATGCATCGACGAAGTTTTGATTCGAGCGGGCATGTTATCAATACGCTGGAGGATTATCCGGCTGCGATGAGGTCTGTTGCGAGTGAGTCGAAGGTGGCGCTGATAGATCTGAATGCGATGAGTAAGATATTATATGAGGCATGGGGACCGGAGAGGTCTATCCATGCTTTTGTGCATTATCCGGCGGGGACGTTTCCGGGGCAGAAGGAGGAATTGAAGGATGATACGCATTTTAATTCTTATGGGGCGTATGAGCTGGCGAAGTGTGTGGTGGTGGGGATAAAGGAGAATGTGCCGGAGTTGGGGAGGTTTGTCGTTGGGGATTTTAAAGGGTTTGATCCGGCGCGTCCGGATCGGTGGGAGGATTTTAGGATGCCCGTGAGTGGGAGAGTTGGGGTGAGAAGACCGGATGGTTTGGGTGGGATGGTTGGGGCGGCGGGTAGTGGAGCTGGGGCGCCTGTGGGGACGGGGAGTGGTGGCGCTGGGGCGACGAGGGTCGGGCAGGGTGTTGTGGCGGCGGGTGTTGTTGGTTGGCCGGTGATCAGGGAGCAGACGAAACCGTGGACGAGGTGGTGGTGGCAGGGGAGTGCTGTGGATCGTGAGAACCTTACATGGAACATGGAGAAATATAAGGCGGCGGGTCTTGGTGGGCTTGAGCTGACACCGATATATGGTGTGAAGGGATATGAATCTCATTTTGTCGACTATCTATCGCCGGCCTGGATGGAGCTGTTTGGGTATACGCTGAAAGAGGCAAAGCGGCTGGGTTTGGGGCTTGATATGTCTACCGGTACGGGCTGGCCTTTTGGTGGTGGGCCGCTGATCGACTCTACTTATGCCTGTAAGGAATTGTTCTCCCGTGTCTGGACAGTGAAGGGTGGGGGGAGATTTACGGATACGATCCGGTTTGTCCAGGAGCCTTTGGTGCATACGGATGGGAAGGCGGTTTCTATTGGCGAGCTGGTCGAGCCAGTGTTTGCCAATAGGGACTTGCAGGCTTTGGCTTTGTTCCAGGTTCGGTTTGCTCGTGTCCTGCCATTGCAGGCATTGATGGCGTATTCTGCTTCCGGTGAGGTTGTTGACCTGACTTCGAAGGTTGGGGGAGATGGTCGGCTTGACTGGACGGCGCCTGTGGGTGGGGACTGGACCTTGTATGGGATGTTCCAGGGGATGCATGGGAAGATGGTGGAGCGTGCTGCGCCGGGGGCTGAGGGGAATGTGATCGATCATTTTTCGGCGGTGGCATTGAAAAAATACCTGAGTCGTTTTGACACTGCGTTTGCGGGGCATTCCCTGAGTCCTTTGCGTTGTTTCTTTAACGATTCCTATGAAGTCGATGATGCGCGTGGTCAGGGTAACTGGACGCCGGGTTTCTTTGAACTGTTCCGTCAGCGTCGGGGATATGATCTGCGGCAGCATTTACCGGCTTTGTTTGGGAAGGGGGAGGATGCTGCGCGGGTGCTTTGTGACTATCGGGAAACGATATCCGATCTTTTGTTATCCGAATTTACCCGGCCCTGGGGGGATTGGGCGCATTCGAAGGGGGCGCTGATCCGGAACCAGGCGCATGGTTCGCCGGCGAATATATTAGACTTGTATGCGGCCAGTGATATTCCGGAGACGGAAGGGGGAGAGATCCTTCGGTATAAGTTCGGTACGTCTGCGGCGCATGTCATGGGGAAGCCGCTGGCTTCTGCGGAGACGGTGACCTGGCTGGATGAGCATTTTCTGAGTGGGTATTCCGATGTGAAGAAGGCGTTGGATAATTATTTATTGGGTGGGGTCAATCATATTTTTTATCACGGGACGGCTTATACGCCGAAAGATGATGTCTGGCCGGGCTGGTTGTTTTATGCGGCGGTGCATTTTACGCCGAATGATCCGGAGTGGAAGGATTTTGGAGTGTTGAATAGTTATGTGGCGCGGTGTCAGTCGTTTTTGCAGCAGGGGGCGCCGGATGAGGATGTGTTGTTGTATTATCCGGTTTATGATAGTTGGATGGAGGTTGGGGCGCCGGGTGGTGCTGGTGGGGGTGATATGGGGAAGGGGTTGTTGAAGCATTATGACCGGATGGACCCGGAGTTTAGCGGGACGGGTTTTAAGGAATGTGCGGAGCTGATGTTGAACTCGGGGTATGGGTTTGATTATATCTCGGATAAACAGATACTGGGGTTGAGGCTGGCCGATGGTGGTGGGGTACGTACGATGGGTGGGGGGCGATACCGGACTGTGTTGCTGCCGGATTGCCGGTATATTTCTGCGGCGGCGTTGGAGCGGCTGGTACAGCTGGCTGATAGTGGTGTTACTATATTGGTGTATAAGAAACTGCCGGGTGGGGTTTCGGGTTTGGGGGAATTGGAGCGGCGGTCCGGGCTTTTTAAACAATTGGTTTCGCGGACGGGAAGTTTTGTGGTGGGAGATGATCTGTCTCAATTGTTGAGTCGTGCGCATGTTCGTCGGGAAAGTATGGTGGATGAGGGGTTGGGTTTTGTGCGGAGGACGTATGGGGATGGGCATGTTTATTTTATTGTGAATCATGGGGCGAAGGCTTTTGATGGGAGTGTGGTGTTGGCGGGTGGGGATGGGGCTGCGGTTGTATATGATCCGATGACCGGGGTATATGGGGTGGGGAAGGGTGATGCGTCTTCTTTGTATCTCCAGCTGCGGCCGGGGCAGAGCTGTGTGGTACAGACACTGGCGAAGGCACCGGGGGGGAAGGGTTTTCCCTATTACCAGGCGGCGGGGAATGTGGTGCCGTTGGAGGGGAAATGGAAGGTTGAATTTTTGGATGGAGGGCCGGAGTTGCCGGAGCCGGTGACGGTGACAAAGTTGAGCTCGTGGGTGGAGATGCCGGGGATTCAGCGTTTTTCGGGGACGGCTTCGTATTCTATTTCTTTTGTGCGGCCGGCGACTGTTTCGGGCGCTGCTGGACAGACGACTGCGTGGTTACTGGATCTGGGGAAGGTGAAGCAGACGGCGGAGGTCTTTTTGAATGGGGTTAAGATCGCGGGGTTGATCGGACCGGATTATTGGGTTGTTATACCGACGTCGGATATGCGCGCACAGAATAAATTGGAGGTGAGGGTGTCGAGTGGGATGCTCAACCGGATCGAGGATATGGATCGGAGGGGTATTGTGTGGAAGAAGTTTTATAATACGAATTTTCCGGCTCATGAGAGGGCTAATCGCGGGGCGAATGGGTTGTTTGATGCGACGCGGCTGGCGCCGGCGGAGTCGGGGTTGATGGGGCCGGTGAGTTTGCAGGCTTTGATGATAGAGAGATGAGGGTGGGATGTTGTGGGTGGTGGTGGCGGTGCCAATGAAACCTGAATAGAAATGAAGCAAGTTGCTTGTTATATCGTTTCGTTTTTGTTGTTGATGACTTATGCCCGTGCGCAGGAGCCCGGTTTATGGCATGGGAAGCAGCGGGTGTTGAGGTATCATCCGGAGGGGAGTGATTTTGTTATAATGAATGGCAGCCGGAGGTTTAACAGGGCGCTTTATGGCACGAATACGGCGTTCAGGGTCGAGGCTGGTGATCTGCCGGAGTTTGCTATGTATCTGCCGGGGATGGGTGGGACTTTTAGGTTGGGACTTTTGAGAGGAGAGAAGAGTAAATGGCTTATCAATGCGGATTCTATTAAAGCGAGATACCGACCGGGTTCGATGATCTATGCCATAAAGGATGGTTTGTTGGGTAAGGGGAAATTTTTTTTGACGGTGCTGGCATTGGCGGATGGGGAAGGGTTTGTGTTAAGAGTTAAGACCATGGGTGTTGATCCGCGGGTGCGGTTGGTGTGTGCATATGGAGGGGTGACGGGGAAGAAGTTTTCGCGGGATGGGGATATCGGGGCGGACCCTGAGTCGTCTTTTTATCTTGATCCGGAGTATTGTAAGGATGATCATTTTGAGATAGAGGGGAATCGGTTTTTATTGAATTATGGTAATGGGAAAATGATTAATGGGGTTTTTCCTGTGGGGGTGAAGTTGAGGGTGGTGGATGCGGGGAGGCAGGGTTCGCCGGGGGAGTTTATGGTAAGTGGGGGGAGTGGTGCGCCGGCTTTGGGAGCGGAGTTGAGATTGGGTGGAGGGGATTTATTTTTTATGGTTAAGGTTGATGGTGGGGCTGTTGATTATGCCAGTTTGCCGGTGATGTTCGAAAAGGCGGAGGCGGCGAGAAAGAAGCTGGCGGAGAGGGTGATCGTACATACACCTGATCCTTTTATCAATACATTGGGGGGAGCGCTGAGCATTGCTGCGGATGGGATTTGGGAGGACCCTTCCTATCTGCATGGTGCGGTGGCCTGGAGGCAGAGATTGCCGGCGTGGCGGGGGCCTTATGTGGCTGATCCGCTTGGCTGGCATGACAGGGCGCACAAACATTTTTCCAGTTATGTGTTGTCGCAGGTGACGACGCCGGCGGATGGGCCTGTCATAGCTGATACGGCGCTGCATCTGGCGAGACAGCTGGAGAAGATGGGTACTTCTTTGTTTAGCAGCGGTTATATCTGCCGGAATCCTGGTGGGGATATCCGTCCGCATCACTACGATATGAATCTTGTCTTTATCGATCAGCTGCTGGATCATTTTTGCTGGACGGGTGATACTGCCTATGTCAGGGAGATGTGGCCGGTTATAAAACGACATCTGGCCTGGGAGAAAAGAAATTTTGATACTGACGATGATGGATTATATGATGCCTATTGTTGTATCTGGGCGAGCGATGCCCTTGAATATAGTGGTGGTGGCGTGACACATTCTTCTGCATATAATTATCGTGCGAATCTTATGGCTTCGGAGCTGGCTGCGCTGATCGGAGAGGATGGGCGGTCGTATCAGAAGGAGGCTGAAAAGATCTTAAAGGCTATCAATAGCAGGCTTTGGATGCCGGGGAAGGGGTCTTACGCGGAGTATGTAGACTGGGGAACGGGTTTGTTACATCCTTCGGCGGGGCTGTGGACTATTTATCACGCTATCGACTCGCGTGTGTGCGATGCTTTTCAGGCCTGGCAATCGCTGTATTATATCGATACCGATATTCCGCATATTCCTATCCGGGCGGTAGGCCTGGAGGATACTACTCTTTTTACGCTGTCTACTACGAACTGGCAGCCTTATACCTGGTCGATCAATAATGTGGTTCTTGCGGAGTCGCTTCATACTGCGCTGGCTTACTGGCAGGGTGGGAGAGCGGATGTTGCGTGGCCTTTATGGAAGGGTGCGCTGGTTGAAAGCATGTACCTGGGTGCGAGTCCGGGCAATTTTCAGCAGCTGTCTTTTTATGATGCTGTGCGTGGGGAATTGTACCGGGATTTTGGTGATCCCATTGGTATGGCGGCACGTAGCCTGGTGGAAGGATTGTTTGGTATCCGGCCGGATGCTTTGCATGATACGCTGAGGGTTCAGCCGGGCTGGCCCCTGGAATGGGGAGAGGCTTCGTTGCATGTGCCTGATATTAAAATGGATTTTAGCCGGGTTGGTGAGATGGATACCTATACAATCGTTTCGGGGTTTAGGAAGCCGATGAATCTGGTGTTGCGATTGAGGGCGCGGAGTTCGGTTAGAGGGATCACTGTGAATGGGAAGAATGTGATGTGGCGCAGTGACGATGCGGCGATTGGAGGCCCGATGTTGGAGGTGGTCGCACCTGTGGTGGAATCAGGGAAGTATGAGATCGTGGTGAGGTGGGAGGATGGGGGTAAGGTGCAGGAGATGAAGGATACGGTGCGTGCTGTGCCGGAGAGCAGGGTTGGGTTTGTGCGGTGTAAGCAGGGGGATTTTGGATGGTGGAAGCCGGTTGTTTTGAGTGAGAAAAATGGGTTGAGGTCGAGCGGTGGGGTGAGTGCGCCGGAAACAGCGGGTTTGGTGGAAGGGGGAAGATATGATACGATCGGTCTGACGGCGTATTTTAATGATGTGGTGACGAATATTTTTAAAAGAGAGTATCGATCGCCGAGGCCGGCTTCGCCGACGTTGCAGTTGCCTGTCCAGGGGATAGGCAATTGGTGTTATCCGTTGGTGACGGCTGCGATTGATGATGTGGGATTGAGGATGGTGGCTGCCGGGAAGGGAGAAGTGGTGTTGCCTTCGGGTGTGCCGCTGGCGACGCCTTCGGGTAAGGCAACGAGGAATGTGGTGTTTACGTCGCGTTGGGATAATTATCCTGACTCTGTGGTGGTGTTGGTTTCGGGTAGGGCGGCGCATGCCTGGTTTTTGCTGGCGGGTTCGACGAACCCGATGCAGAGTCATGTGAGGAATGGGGTCGTTGTAGTGCGGTATAAAGACGGGACGGAGGATGAATTAGGCCTGGTTAATCCGACGAATTGGTGGCCGATCGAGCAGGATTATTATGAAGACGGATTTGCGTTTACGACGGGGGCGCCGAGGCCGGTGCGGGTCTTGTTGAAGACGGGAGTGGTGAGAAACGGGGATGAGAGTGGGCGATTGGGTGGAGGTAATGGAGAGGGTGGAGGTAATGGAGAGGGAAGAGGTAATGGAGAAGGTGGGGGTGATGGGAGGCGGGGTGAATGGTCGACGATAAAGGGGTTTTCGAATACGGCTATTGATGGTGGTGCGGCCACGGTGCTGGATATGGTTTTGGATCGGGGAAAGGAACTGGATCGGGTGGTGTTGAGAACGACTGCGAGTGATGTGGTGGTGGGGTTGATGAGTTTGACCTTATTACGAAATTGAAAAATGATATCGAATGAATACGAAATTTTTGTTGTGTCTTTTTTTACTGTCTTATTATGTTGGGAGAGGGCAGGAAGCAGACCCGGGATGGGTAAAGGAAGTGGGGGCGCATAAGGGCGCGCGAGTTGGCGCTGCGAGTGTGAAGGTGAAGGGTGCGGTGAAGGATGGTTCTGCGCTTTCGACGCAGGCTATTCAGTCGGCTATCGATGAGTGTTCGAAGAAGGGTGGTGGCGTGGTCGTGTTTGAACCGGGGACTTATCTCACTGGTTCGATCTTTTTGAAGGAAGGGGTAGAGTTGAGGATCGATAAAGGTGTAGAGCTGAAGGGTAGTCAGCATTTTGAGGATTACCCGGAGATCGACACCCGTATTGCGGGTATCGAGATGAAATGGCCTGCTGCGCTGCTGAATATCATTGGGGTAAAAAATGCGGCTATCACGGGAGACGGGAAGGTAAACGCCCAGGGGAAGTTTTGCTGGGATAAGTATTGGGCGATGCGGAAGGAGTATGACGCAAAGGGATTGCGGTGGATCGTAGACTATGATGCCAAACGTGTGAGGACGGTACTCATACAGAATTCATTGGATGTCACGGTTCGCGGGGTGAGTTTCGTGAATGCTGGTTTTTGGACGGTGCAGGTATTGTATTCGAAATATGTCACGGTCGATGGTATTATCGTTCGTAATAATGAGGGTGGCCATGGGCCGAGTACGGATGGGATCGATATCGATTCTTCTTCGTGGGTTCTTGTGGAGAACTGTGATATCGATTGCAATGATGACGATTTTTGTCTGAAGGCCGGTCGCGACTGGGATGGACTTCGGGTCAACCGTCCTACTGAATACGTGGTGATCCGTAACTGTACTGCGCGTAAAGGAGGGGGCTTGCTGACGATCGGGAGTGAAACATCCGGTGGTATCCGGCATGTGCTGGCTACGGACCTGACGGCAAAGGGAACGGGGAATGGTTTTCATATCAAGTCTGCGACGACGAGGGGTGGGACGGTTGAAGACATTCATGTCCGCAACATCACGATGGATAGTGTTGGCAATGCCATCCTGTTTACGATGAACTGGAATCCTGCCTATAGTTATTCTACGCTGCCGGCGGGTTATAATCCCGATTCGATCCCTGCTCACTGGAAGACGATGCTGCATAAAGTTGAGCCCGTAGAGAAGGGTATTCCGCATTTCAGGGACATCTTTGTCTCGGGGATAAGGGTGGCCAGTGCCCGTAAGGCGATTGCTTCCACGGGTCTTGACCAGTCGTTGATCAGTGGGGTGCATATTGACAATGTAATCATCAATGCGGGAACGGCGGGGGAGGTCAGCTTTGCAAGCGACTGGCAGATAAAGGGGGTGCGTGTTACTGCAAAGGATGGGACGCAGGTACAGGTAAAAAACTCTACTGGTGTAAATTTTAATTAAGTCTTATGTATACATTTCTAAAATGTCTATTGGTGTGCACGGTACTTGTGGCAACGAGCTTACGGGAGGACCGGCCAACTTTGTATATTATCGGGGATTCCACGGTAAAGAATGGGAAGGGAAAGGGGGACGGGAATCTTTGGGGCTGGGGCAGCTTTTTGGGGGAGTATTTTGATACGATGAGACTGGCGGTCCGCAATTATGCGCTTGGTGGCAGGAGTAGCCGGACCTTTATCACGGAGGGGCATTGGGACCAGGTGTTGGGACAGCTGAAGGCGGGGGATTATGTCATCATGCAGTTCGGTCACAATGATGGCGGGCCGCTGGATGATACGGCGCGGGCGAGGGGTACGATCAAGGGGATGGGGGAGGAGTCGAAAGATGTCTTTAATCCGATAATGAAGAAAGAAGAAACTGTTCACACCTATGGCTGGTATATGCGGAAGTATGTTGCGGACATAAAAGCCAGGGGTGCTGTTGCTATTATCTGTTCGCCTATTCCGAGGGATATGTTTACGGATGGGAAGGTGCTGAGGGCTGGTGGGGATTATGGGAAATGGGCGGAGGAGACGGCTGTTAGTACGGGGGCTTATTTTATCGATCTGAATGTGCTGATCGCTGACCAGTATGATCAGCTGGGGCCTGATAAGGTAAAGGAATTCTTTCCGGGTGATCATACGCATACGAATGAGGCGGGGGCGAGGTTGAATGCGGGCGCCGTTGTGGCCGGGATGAGGAAAGTTGAAGGTTTGGGTCTGAAAAAATATTTACAACCACATCCTTAGTTTATGCTACTGCGACGGTATTTTTTGTGTTTTTTGGTTTTGATGGGGAGGAATTGTTTTGCGGGGGATACGATATCGCTTGCGGGGGAGTGGCGGTTTCAAATGGACCCGGAGGATAGAGGGATGGGGAAGAACTGGGAGACGGTGCGGTTACCGGGTTCGATGATGGAGAATGGCAAGGGGGATGACGTTACGGTGAATACGAAGTGGACGGCGAGTATATATGATAGTTCGTGGTTTTTTGATCCGCGGATGGCGAAGTATCGGCAGCCGGATAATTTAAAGATCCCTTTTTGGTTGACGCCGCCTAAATATTATGTAGGGGCGGCATGGTATCAGAAGGAGGTGGTTATTCCTGCGGGATGGAAGGGGTGTCCTGTTCATCTTTTTTTGGAGAGGCCGCATAGTGAGACAACGGTTTGGGTAGACGATATTGAAGTTGGTCAATTGTATGGTTTTTGTACGGCGCAGGTGTTTGATCCGGGCCGGGTGATGAAACCGGGGCGGCATGTTATCACCTTGCGGATCGACAACCGGATCAAGGCTATCAATGTGGGCCAGGACTCGCATAGTCTTACTGATCAGACACAGGGCAACTGGAATGGGGTAGTGGGTAAGCTTTTGTTGACGGCGAATGCCGGCACGTGGGTGGAGGATGTGCAGGTGTATCCGGATGTGGCGGGTAAGAAGGCGAGGGTTCGGTTGATGATACGGTCGTTGGATAAGTCGGGGTCGGGAGAGGTGGTTTTGTCGGGGGAGAGTTTTAATACGGGTGTGCATCTGAAGGTGGCGCCGCTGGTGGTAAAATATAATTTGAAAAACGGTCGGGACTCATTGGTGGTGGATCTGCCGATGGGAGAGAAGATTGTGCTATGGGATGAATTTAATCCGGCGCTTTATCGATTGATGGTACGGCTGCAGATCAGCGGGCCCGGGAATGATTTGCGCAGATCGGGTGGGGATGATATAAGGACGGTGGAGTTTGGGATGCGGGAGTTCAGGGTCAGGGGCAGGCAATTTGAGGTCAATGGCCGGCCGGTTTATCTGAGAGGGACGGTCGAGAACTGTGTGTTTCCTTTGACGGGTTATGCGCCGATGGATGAGGCGAGCTGGGAGAGGGTGTTTCGGATCGCGCGTAGCTTTGGTCTTAATCATATGCGGTTTCATTCTTATTGTCCGCCGGAAGCGGCCTTTGCTGCGGCGGATCGGGTTGGGTTTTATTTACAGCCGGAGGGGCCCAGCTGGGCGAATCATGGTTCGTCGCTGGGGGATGGGAAGCCTATCGATCAATTCATATTTGATGAGACGAACCGGATGGCTGAGTTCTATGGCAATCATGCTTCTTTTTGTATGCTGGCCTATGGGAATGAACCGAGGGGCGGGCATCAGCTCGAATATCTGACGCGGTTTGTTAATTACTGGAAGGCGAAGGACCCACGGCGGGTTTATACGGGTGCTTCTGTTGGTGGTAACTGGCCGTTGATACCGGACAATGATTATATGGTCAAGTCGGGGCCACGGGGGCTGAGCTGGAGTGGGTTGCCGGAGTCGATGACGGATTATAGTGGGGTTGTTGAGAAATTCACGGTGCCTTATGTTACGCATGAGATGGGGCAGTGGTGTGTGTATCCTGATTTTTCGGAGATACCGAAGTATACGGGAGTATATAAAGAAAAGAATTTTGAATTGTTCCGGGAGGTTTTGCAGGAGCAGGGTATGGGGGATGAGGCGGGGGCCTTTCTTCGGGCTTCGGGGAAGCTGCAGGCCTTGTGTTACAAGACGGAGATAGAGAAGTCGTTGCGAACAAAGGGGGGTGCTGGTTTTCAGCTGTTGAGTCTGACTGACTATACCGGTCAGGGGACGGCGCTGGTGGGTGTGTTGAATGCGTTGTGGGAGGAGAAAGGGTATGTTACGGCGCGGGAGTTTTCGCGTTTTTGTAATAGTACGGTGCCGTTGGTGAGGATGCCGAAGTTCGTTTATAATTCGGGTGAAGAGCTGACGGCGCAGGTGGAGCTATTTCATTATGGTGCGGTGCCTTTGCGGGGTGCGGTGATAGATTGGGTGGTGAGGGGGGAAGGGAATGTGGTGGTTGCGAAGGGGGAGTTTGGTCCGAAGGATGTACCTATTGGGAATTGTTTTTCGATCGGGGAGGTTAGGGTGTCGTTGAAGGGAGTGGGGAAGGCTATGAGGCTGCGGTTGGAGGTAGGGGTTAGGGGGACTGCCTTTTTTAATGATTGGGATTTTTGGGTTTATCCGGCGCGGGTTTTGGCGCCGGGTGGTGGGGGTGTTGCGGCGTTGCGGGTTGGTGCGGGGGGTGGCGTTGGAGTGGCGGGGGATCCTGTTTATTACTGTACTGAATTGGATGATAAGGCGAAGGCGGTGTTGGACAATGGGGGGAAGGTATTTTTAAATGCGGCTGGTACCGTCGTGAAGGGGAAGGAGGTGGTTATGAATTTTACGCCGGTCTTTTGGAATACGTCGTGGTTCAGGATGCGGCCTCCGCATACGTTGGGTTTGCTTATTGATAGTGCCAGTGGGGCGTTTGATGCTTTTCCGACCAGTTATTGGAGTGATCTTCAGTGGTATGATATTTTGAAGAAGGCGCAGGTGATGCGGCTGGAGGATTTTCCTGCTGGGTTTCGGCCGTTGGTGCAGCCGATAGATACCTGGTTTTTGAACAGGCGATTGGGTTTGATCTTTGAGGCGAGGGTTGGGAAGGGGAAGCTGGTTGTTTCCAGCGCTGATCTTTCGCCTCCTGATCTTTCGCCGGATGCCAGGGCTGACAGGCCTGCGGCGCGTCAGCTTTATTATAGTATTTCGAGGTATATGTCGTCGGGGTCTTTTGAGCCGGTGGGAGTGGTGGACTATACCGTGATAAAGGATTTGTTCAGGATCGATCGTAAGGCTCTCGTTTCGCGGCATAATGTGATCAATACAAGGGTTGATACGATGGCGGCGCTGACGGTGGGGAATGGGAGGTTTGCGTATACGGTGGATGTGACGGGTTTGCAATCTTTTCCGGAGGCGTATGAAAAGGGGGTGCCGTTGGGGACGGAATCGGAGTGGGGCTGGCATAGTTTTGTGGACACGGTCGGGTATAAATTTGAAGAGGCATTGAAGTCTTATGATATACATGGTCGTGCCATTAGCTATGCGGTGCAGTGGTCGAAGCCGGAGAGGAATAAGAAGGCGTCGGATTGGTTTCGGGAGAATCTGCATCGGCTTCAATTGGGGAATATCGGGTTGGAGCTGAAGAAGAAGGATGGGAGTCCGGCCGGGCTACAGGACTTGCAGGATATTCACCAGGTGCTGGATCTTTGGACGGGAGAGATAAGGAGTCATTTTACATTGGAGGGGGTGGCGGTGGATGTGAGGACGGTGGGTGAAGCGGAGAAGGATGGGATTGCGGTGCATGTGGTCTCGTCGTTGGTGCGGGAGGGCAGGCTTATGGTGAGGGTACGTTTTCCTTATCCGACGGGTGGGTTTAGTGATGTGGGAGATAACTGGAAACATGCTGAGCTGCATCGGACTGTGCTGGTGAGCAGTGATGGGATGGGGGGAGTGTTGCGGCATGACCTGGATACGAGCCATTATTTTTTGGGAATGAAATGGAGTGGGGGGAATATAGAAGAGAAGGAGCCACATTATTTTTTGGTGCGGCCGGGGGTTGGGGATGAATTTGATCTGGACTGCCGGTTCTCGAAGGATGAACCGGGTGATTTGCGTGGAGCAGGGGCGGCGGGGACATCTGCATCGGGGACTTACGAGGTGGTGGCGGCGGCTTCGGCTGCGGAGTGGGCGGATTACTGGCAGAAGGGAGGGGTGGTCGATTTTTCGGGTAGTACGGACCCGAGGGCGATGGAGCTGGAGAGGAGGGTTGTCTTATCTCAGTACTTGTTGCGGGTACAGGAGGCGGGGGATTATCCGCCGCAGGAGACGGGGCTTACGTATAACAGCTGGTATGGCAAACCGCATTTGGAAATGCATTGGTGGCATTCTGCTCATTTTGCGTTGTGGGGGCATCCGGAGTTGTTGGAAAGGTCGTTGGACTGGTATGCGAAAGTGGCGGGTGTGGCGAAGGGGATAGCAAAGCGGCAGGGGTATGAGGGGATACGATGGCAAAAGATGACGGATCCGGAAGGAAGGGAGAGTCCTTCGTCGGTGGGGGCTTTTTTGATCTGGCAGCAGCCACATTTTATTTATCTGACTGAATTATGTTATAGGGCGGAGAAGTCGCGGGCTGTATTGGAGAAATATAAGGATCTTGTTTTTGCGACGGCGGATTTTATGGCGTCTTATGCGTGGTATGATGCTGCTACGCGGCGGTATGTTTTGGGGAAGGGGGTGATACCGGCGCAGGAGCGGTTTAGGGAGGATAGTACGTTTAATCCTTGTTTTGAGTTGGCCTATTGGCGGTGGGCGCTGGGGATTGCGCAGGAGTGGAGGGCGAGGTTGGGGTTGGCGCCGGATAAAGGGTGGACACGGGTGGAGAGGGGGTTGGCGGAGTTACCATATGGTGAAGTGATGGGGGATGGGAGTGTTGGGGCAGGGGCGCACATGATGGAGCGGCTTTATTTTCCGACGGAGAGTGCGACGGATGCGTATACAAATCCGCGTTACCGGACTGATCATCCAGCTGTGCTGGGGACCTACGGGTTTTTGCCGGTGACGAAGGGGCTGGATACGGGGATGATGCGAAGGACGTATAATTGGATCGACAGGAATTGGAGCTGGGGAGATACCTGGGGGTGGGATTTTCCGTTGACTGCTATGTCGGCTACGCGTCTTGGGCTGCCGGATAAGGCGATGGACGCCTTGTTGATGCCGGTGAAGAAGAATACTTATCTTCCGGATGGGCATAATTACCAGGATGACCGGCTTCGGTGTTATTTGCCGGGGAATGGGGGTTTGTTGTCGGCTGTTGCGTTGATGTGTGCGGGTTATGATGGAAAGGTGGGGGATAATCCGGGGATACCGAAGGATGGGAAGTGGATGGTGAGATGGGAGGGGTTGAATGCAATGCCGTGATAGGGTACGGTGGTGACCTGGAGACGGGTAAGTGTTTTGAGAGATGATCTATACAATTGAAAATTTAATTTATATGGGTTTTAAATGGTCTCTTTTGTTGGTTTTGGGGCTCGGGTTTGGGGGGACGGTGTCTGCTCAGAACGTCTCGAAACTGCCGTTGCAGCAGGAGGTGCTGCAATCGATGCGGCTTGCCAACGCCTATTTTATGCATAAATGGCCTGATCCGGGAGTTCAGATCGTTACGAATATTGCCCGGCCCAGTCATATCTGGACGAGGGCGGTCTATTATGAGGGTTTGATGGCCTTGTATTCCATTGATCCGAAAAAGGAATACTATGATTATGCTGTGGACTGGGGTACGAAACATCAGTGGACGCCGCGCAATGGAGTGGGTGTTCGGAATGCCGATGATCAATGTTGTGGTCAGACCTTTATCGATCTGTTTAAGATCGATGGGAGTCAGGATCGGATCGAGCCGATAAAAAAGACCATGGACAATATGCTGCCTGGTTATAAGTGTGATGACTGGCATTGGATAGACGCCATCCAGATGGCTATGCCGGTTTTTACCCGGTTGGGTGTGTTGTATAAGGATACGAGCTATTTCCGGAAGATGTATGACCTATATCATTTTACCAAGTATAGTCATGGCGGGAATGGATTGTACAATAAGGAGGAGCATCTCTGGTGGCGGGATAAGGACTTTGTCCCACCGTATAAGGAGCCGAACGGGCAGAATTGTTACTGGAGTCGCGGCAATGGCTGGGTATTGGCTGCGCTGGTGCGGGTATTGTCGGTGTTGCCGGTGAATGAGCCGCACAGGGCTGAATATATAGAGGATTACCTGGACATGGTGCATGCGATAGTGCCGTTACAGCGGGCTGACGGATACTGGAATGCAAGTCTTCATGATTCGACGCATTTTGGGGGTAAGGAGCTTACCGGGACGGCCTTGTTTACCTATGGGATAAGCTGGGGGATCAGGCAGGGCTTTCTTGATAAGAAAGTTTATCTGCCGGTGGTGACGTCGGCGTGGAATGCCCTGGTTAAGGAATCGCTTCACGTGAATGGATTTTTAGGTTGGGTACAGGGAACGGGGAAGGAGCCAAAGGACGGGCAGCCGGTGACCTATGACAAGGTGCCGGATTTTGAAGACTATGGTCTGGGTTGTTTTTTACTGGCCGGGAGTGAGATCTATCAGATGGCTACGATCACAGATAACCGGGATGAATCGAAGGTCCCGCCGTATGTGGAGCCGGATGTGCTGAAGACTCCTACTGGTGATCTGGTGAAGTCTGCGAAGGAATGGGATACGGTACAGCGGCCTTATATATATAATCTTTTTGAAGAGAACGTGTATGGGCGGATGCCGGAGGAGGCAGTACGGGTGAGCTATACTACGGAATTGGTAGATTCCAATGCGGTGGAGGGGTTGGCTATCCGAAAGGAAGTGACGATCCATTTTTCGGCGAGGGATACGGCTGCGCGGTTGAGGGTAGTCGTGATCCTGCCGAAGAAGGCGAGGAGGGCTGTGCCGGTGTTTGTGGGGTATAGTTTTGGGGGGAATGCGACGGTACAGGAATCTCCGCAGTGGCCTTTGAAGGAGATCATTTCGCGGGGTTATGGTCTGGTCAGTGCCTGGTATTGGGATCTTGAGCCGGATAACAGGGAAGGCTGGCAGACGGGGATCAGGACGAGGCTTGCCGGTGCCTTGCAGATCGAGCCGTATGAATGGGGGGCGATCGGGGCCTGGGCCTGGGGGTTGAACCGGATCGCGGATTATCTGTCGCAGGGGCGAAAGGCTGGTAGTAGCGAAGCGGCATGGGTGGATGCCGGAGGACATGAAGTAAAGGTTGATCCGCGAAAGATGATCGTTTTTGGACATTCGAGGCTTGGGAAGACGGCGTTGTGGGCTGCGGCTTCTGACAGGCGCTGGGCGCTGGTGGTGTCCAATGAATCGGGGGAAGGTGGGGCGGCTTTGTCGAAGAGAGATTTTGGCGAGACGGTTGCGATCATCAATGATAAATTTCCTTATTGGTTTTGTCCTGCTTATAAACAGTGGGGTAGCAATACTGCGGCGCTGCCGTTGGATCAGCATATGTTGCTTGCGCTGATAGCTCCGCGGCCTTTGTATGTTGCGAGTGCGCAGGAGGATCTGAATTCTGATCCTAAGGGGGAATTTTTGGGGGCGCAGCTGGCGGGACCTGTCTATAAGCTTTTTGGGAAGAAGGGAGTTGGGGCGGGGGAGATGCCGGCGGTTGGGCATCCGGTTGGGGATGTTATCCGGTATCATATCCGGAGTGGGAAGCATGATATTACTTTGTATGATTGGGAGCAATATCTGGATTTTGCGGATCACCATCTGAAGTGAGGTGGTGGACTGGCGTAGGGATGGGCGTGGTGCGGGTATTGGCGGCAGGAAAAGGGTAGGTGGAGTCGCGGAATATTCCTTGAAATCGAGTATTTTGCAGAAATTATGTTAAAATAACTTAATACTCTGATAACTTACGATGCCCGTTCTCCGTCGAAATGCTTTTTCTTTGAGTTTCAACGATATCTTAACCATACGAAGCAATGTCAAAAAATAAATATTTAGTCCCCTTTGCGCTGGTCACTTCGCTCTTCTTTTTATGGGCCTTCCTGCATAATCTGAATCCTATTCTGATCCCGCATTTAAAGAAAGCCTGTGAGTTGAATGATACGCAGAGCTCGTTTGTGGATTTTCCGATCTATCTGGCTTATTGTGTGATAGCTATCCCTGCGGGATTGTTTATGCATAAATATGGCTATAAGAAGGGGATCATTTTCGGGCTTATGCTGTATGCGCTGGGCGCCTTATTATTTATTCCTGCGGCATCGGAGCGGAGTTTTCCGTTTTTTGTGTTTGCCCTGTTTGTGAGTGGCAGCGGGGCTGCTTTTCTGGAGACGGTGGGCAATCCTTATATTGCGAATCTGGGGGAGCCGGGGAAGTCGGAGCAGCGGCTTAATCTCGCGCAGTCGTTCAACGGGCTTGGGGCGATGGTCGCTCCGTTGATCGGCGCGAAATTTATTTTATCGGGTATTGAGCATACTCCGCAGGAGCTGGCTGCTATGAAGGCCAATGGTCAGCTGGCGGCCTATCTGCAGTCTGAGGCGAATACGGTAAAACCTCCCTATATCGTTATTGCGTCGGTAGTTGTGCTGGTCATTATTTGTTTTGTATTTACGAAGTTGCCGGAGATAAAGGAGCCTGATGCGAATGCGCATGGCACGGAATTCTCTTTTAAGGTCTTCCGTTTCCCGCATGTAAAGTGGGCGGTGTTTGGGGAGTTCTTTTATGTAGGGTCGCAGGTTGGCCTGGGAAGCTTTTTTATCCGGTATTCGCGGTTCGTGGCGAATATTCCGGAGCAGGAGGCAGGGCAGAAATGGTTTATCGCCATGGCGGGTTTTATGGTGGGACGTTTTCTGGGTACCTTTATCATGGGGTATATAAAACCTGCGCGGCTTTTGTCCTTGTATGCGGTGATCAATGTGGTGCTGGTGGCGGTTGGCGTATTGGCCAAGGGGCATATTGCGGTCTATGCCATCATGGCTACGCCTTTCTTTATGTCCATCATGTTCCCGACCATTTTTGCGTTGGGGATTAAGGATCTGGGCGAGGAGACGAAGATGGCTGCATCGTTTTTGGTGATGGCTATTATCGGAGGTGCTGTTGCTCCTTTGATCATGGGGGCGATATCGGATGCGACGGGTAGCATACAGATAGCTTATGTCGTGCCGCTGATCTGTTTTGCGTACATATTGTTCTTTGCGATAAAGGGGCATAAGATAAAACCTATAGCATCATGAGATATTGTTTAGCGCTGGACTTGCAGCCTGATGCGGCGCTGATCGCGGAATATGAGGCTTATCATACTGCCATCTGGCCGGAAATAAGGGCGAGCATACTGGATAGCGGTATTACGGATATGGAGCTCTACCGGGTGGAGAACAGGTTGTTTATGCTCATTGAGACGGGACCGGACTTTAGTTTCGAGCGGAAGGGGGCGATGGATGCCGGTAACCCGGCTGTGGAGCGTTGGGAGGAACTGATGTGGAAGTACCAGGTGGCTGTACCGGGGGGAAAGCC
>Ga0307510_10003137_pt1 | contig 19149 bp, 22 predicted proteins | sample 12_EM_MG_FD_207224 | JGI IMG/M metagenome (GOLD analysis project Ga0307510, IMG submission 207224) | Populus trichocarpa ectomycorrhiza microbial communities from riparian zone in the Pacific Northwest, United States - 12_EM | ecosystem: Host-associated > Plants > Roots > Unclassified | place...
GTGACGGCTTGCTGCCCGAATTGCCCAAGCGTGCTGGTGCAGAACCTTAGGTGCTTGGGAGAGAGCGCAGCGAGGCCATTGCACATAGGCGCCATACGTTGGAAACGCGATTTCGATTAACGCAGAATAGCCCTTCTGAGTGGTGGAGGATGTCCGCGTGACATACTGGACTCGGGGGGAACAAGATACGAAGTGGGGTCCGAAAACACACGGGCCTGCAAACACTGTTGTAAGGTAGATGGTCGCTCTACCTGTGAGTTCGAGGGGGTGTGTCTGTGGGTCCGGGAGAGAGAGAGAGAGAGAGAGAGAGTGTGTGTGTGTGTGATGAGGCCACGTTCCCGAACGAGAACGCGCAAGGGTGCCAAGACGGAGCGCGAGCGACGGCGCGAAGGAAATGATGCGTCGCCGATCGAGGCGCACTCTGTGTTGATTAAAGAAAAAGGAGCGTACGAGTCCACGGACAGACAGACGACTTGATGGCTCGCTGGCTCGAATGTTCGTCGGTCGGTCACGCAGGGTCGAGAGCACATGAAAGAAAGGAGGGAAGGGGGCCAAAACGATTGCCTGACCTCCGATGAGGCCAGACGCTAGGTTTTTATATTAGTTCGAGGCGAGTCACAATGTATGCTACAAGGCCGAAAGGGGGAAGTTGAAAGGGATAGACTGGAATAAGGAATGTGTAGTACTCGAGGCGAGGCGCAACAACGGGCACGAGGGCGACGACAAGGCGGTGTCGCTCGATTCCCGTTCAATTTGCTATGTAAGAGTAAGGAAGTTCAAAAGAATGTAAAACAAGGTAAGATTAAGAGATATTATATTGGGCGTACGACTTCCTTTTCAAACAAGCTAAACGAGATGTCCAACACCAAGTGGTCCAAGCGTTGAGTCCGACGGCGACTTGGGGGTGTCGGGCACGTTGTGTATGACTTGGGTCGGCGAGGCACGCTCTTGTAGCGTCGGCTGTCGAATAAAATGCAGTGGTGGGGGATTTGAGGTGCAAGGAGAGTGGGGATGTGAGATGGAAATCAGAGGGCAGAAAACACTAGTGAAGGATGAGAGACGATGAGTGGCGACCAAGGAGGATAGGTAGGAAGGCGGCGTTGCGTTCGAGTGCAATGCGGCAGAGTCGTGTGGCGGTCGAGCAGGCGTCACGTGGTCCAAATCGATCCGTTTCAAGGCTACAGCGCGTGCTGGCCTTACACTGTGGAGCACCTCGAAGACAGTTTCCCATCCAACAAGTAGGGTGTGACCCTACACCTGCAGGGTCCGGTGAAGAGTCACCAAGCCCAAGCGACGGCAGTCCATGTTAGTGCTCGAGGCAGTGTCACTGAGCATAATCTGCTGCGCGAGGACGTCGACTTGGAGAACTTGAACACGCCGCTGCACTGCTGCTTGGGGATCACTGGTTGCGGCGGTACGGTAGCGTGGGAAGATGGTGAGAACTTGGGTGTCATTGAAGGCGCGTGCGGCCTGCAGACGGATGGGCCAACAGTTCTGCGGGGAGTCATGAGACTGGTTGCACCCAGAATAGTATCATCATCTGCATCCAAAGTTCCCTCCCCGGTAGTACCAAAACTAGCACCAGCACCGACATCCGCGCCGCTCTAACTTGTACAACTCGCTGACGAAATCATGGCACGCTGAATATTTCAGAATAATGCTCGCATCGAAAAGCTGAACGCTCTCTGGATCAGGGTCTGGCAGAAGTGGATGTGCCGCCTGTTGCCTCGATTACTGCCGTTGCAGTTGTTGATGCCTACAGCCAGCTGGCCCTTCAGCTAGGGCACCACCACGTGCGCTTGGCATACCAGAAGTCCCACCGGTGTTGGGACACAAGGCTGCCTAACCAGGCGGGCAGTACCGCATGTTGTAAGGACGTGATCCGCGCTCTGGAGCGCATCAAGCGCCGCGAACCAGCTGGGCCCCAGCTTGCCAGTTAAAAAAACCGCAGCAGCAACGAATGCGCGCAGGCATGCCAAATGGCATGGGCTCAATCTGGCGCCGCTTCCACTTCCGCTACCCCCACCGCGACGTGCGAGGCCAAGTGTGAGCTTCTCCAGTGAGACGAGGGATTGCGGCGACTGCCACACTTGCGGTGGTTTGTTGAGCATAGCGGCGCCGCGTGGTGGAAGGGCAGCTTTTGCAAGCGTGAGGAATGTGTCGCGAAGCGTGGGCAGTGCAATGTGCTCCACTGCGTGGGCAAGCCCCTGCAGGGCGCCGAGGACATCGCGAAATAGGAGGTCAGAAAGGTTGGTGGTGAGAAAGAAGGAGAGAGCGGCGTCTGCAGGACACGCTGGCGGGCTCGGATTAGGGTAGCGTCGACGGGACAATGTAAGTGTGCAACAAGCACGGTGCGAGGGAGTGACCCACAGAGTATGAGATGAGGGTGGAACCCATGGGTGTGAGGGTAGGGGGCTGAGGGTGAGAGTGAGGTCACTGTAAGGGTGAGGGTGAGGGTAGGGCGAGGGCGAGGGCGAGGACAAGGACGAGGGTACCAGCCGCGGGCAATGCGAGGGTCCAAGACATTTTGAGGCTGTGAGGGCACGACTCAGTTACAATTTGGTGACTTGGAGACATGGGTGGGTGCAGCTCACTACGTGCTCATTTTCGGGGCTATGCCGCGGCGCGGCCCCAGCCTTCAGGTTCGGACCTGGTCCAAACGTGTTCGCCATTTGGGGAGCCCTCCCAAACCCCGAACTGGACTTAGGGTCCGGTTCACCCCCCATGCCGAACTTTGAACCGGACTCAGGTCTGGTTCGGCCAGGTTCAGGTCTGAACCGAAGTTCAGGACCGAACTGCGGCATCACTAGTTATGATTCTCAAAAACCTGGATCCAGCAAATGGGGTGTGCAATGGCAGCAGGGGAATCTTGAGGAGATATGGGCGTAGGGTAATGGAGGTAGAGCTGATCACTGGAGACCATGCTGGGCACAAGGTTTTTATACCAAGGATCTCAATTTACCCAACTGAAGAGCAAGTGGCCTTCAAGTTCTGTAGAAGACAATTCCCAATTAGGCTCTGTTTTGCTATGACAATCAACAAGTCTCAAGGCCAAACAGTCAAGCATGTTGGGTTGGATCTCAGAAGGCCTGTATTTACACATGGGCAGTTCTATGTTGGAATCTCTAGGGTGACTTCCAAGTTCAACATTAAGGCTATTTGGGAGGCTGAGAAGGTTGAGGCAAAGACTAAGAATATTGTATATCCAGAGGTACTACTTTAGTAGAATAGTGTAAAATTAGAATGTAGATAAAGAGAAGTTAATGATACCATATCATAGAGATATCCTTACTCTTTAAAGATATTACTTAGGTGCGAAAGCGGGGGTTTGGGGGCGCAGCCCCCAACAAGCATTGCGAAGTGCTGGAGGCCGGTTCACGAACGAAGTGAGTGAATCGTGCCGTAGGCACGTAGTAAATGCTTGTGTTAAAAAACGGACATCCTGACCTCATATTACCATTCTTGTCAGCACAAATTGTCATGATCTGTGTCTCGGTCGTGAGGCCGATGCTGACATATACAACCCTGGGCCAAGGATCCATGTTTGCGTTTGCTGCATGCTGCACCACAGTCAGTACACGTCAACGCGGGGATGTAATCGCCACTCACCCTGAGGCCGAATGGGGATAGGAAATGAGTTTGGAATGCCATCTGATACTGTAGTTTTGAGGGAGCGACCGACGGGTTCGTGGCACCTTTACCTTAGCAGAATTATTGACAACAAGGAGTCAAGTGCTCACCGCTTCCACACCGTGCATCTGGACTAACTGCCGATAAAAATGGGCTATCAGTCGGTACGAGGTATCCTGCAAGGAGACACAGTTGCGCGCCAGGCGCCAGCGCTATCACGGCGTACCTGGAACTGAAACCTCGTCAATTAATTCGTAGAAGCGGACTCACCCCGCTTTTACACCCTCTTTACGCCGCACAGCCCCCAGGAACGAACAAGCTTGATCAAACTGGACAAAGACTGATTCCGTGCTCGAGATGTTCATCGATACGTCGCCACTGTTTTCTCCACCTGGGCGGCCCAATAACTCTATTTTTCATTCCAAGGGTCATCGATACAACTGTGGAAACTCATGCCATCGAGGCATCCGGGACCGCGACGATATCTAGTACGCCGCCAAGCGACTACTAACTTGAAAGATGAAATATTTAGTCATCCGAAATAGAATAAGGATGGTACTGTACGGCTGGCACAAAACGAGCAAAAGTGGTGCCGAAACTTGAATTACTAGAGGACTTCCATTGGCCCACTAATAAGCGCGCGAAACTCACGGTTCCGTAGACCTTCTTCGACGATAAACTGGACGGTGATGACAGATGCCTGGAGGGAGAGGGGCATTCCGCTTTTCTCGGGTACATATCATACCTTTGCGGAACTATTCGGAAATTCAACACATGCTTTCGGATGTTTTAGGAACACGAACCCCCCGAGTTTGTCATTTGGCTAATGCTCATGTGTGACCGTAGGTCATCTGATAGTTAGTTCATGGAGTGTTCTGATATCCAGTTCTGGCCGTATCATGCATAATCAGATCGTCAAATAAACTAATTAGTGGTAGGCTGTCGTTCCTCAGGCTTGCTATCCCACTCTACCAATGTCTTCTAAGCTTTCGGAAGAAATTTGTTTTCTTTCTAATCACAAACCACATTCTCGGCGACGAAGAATCAGAAGTTGGCCAAGGACCATCGTGACCCGAGTATATGAGCGCGTCTCGTTTGCCATTTCGTGGGATGATACAGGGATACAGGCTATCAATTAGTAGGAGTCGCCGTGGTGAGTCGCCGCTGCCGGCGGGTTTGACTGGAGCGCGAATTCGCGGGGGATCCTTCGGGGGGATCTGGCACGTGGATCGGGAATGGTGAGGTGAGGGTTCATTAACCGGCCCATGCCGGTCAGTCGCCCGAGTAACGCCATCGACCCACGCCGTCCGCCGTGAACACTTAACTTGATCTAACAAGATTGAATATATACAGTACGGATACAGTAGCAGCAAATAAGTCCCAAAACCACATTGACCATCGGTATCTATATATACTCTTGTCGTCACCAGAAGTGGTCACCATAATCCGAGTATATGATCGCCGCAAAGCTCTCCACCTCGTGCAGATCTGCCAAACACTTGCATATCCATAGTCAGCATAAGGTGAAACCCCTAGAATGTATTCAAAGGGAACGCACGTCAACGAGTTCGTTTGGGAATCCATCGAGGGCGAGGCGGCTCCATCGTGTGAGACCCGGGAGCACACTCGCCATGCGCATTCTTACCTCTCCCTCTTCGCCCTCCTTGCCGAGGAAGACGTTTTGGGAGAGACCGTCGAAGAGTAAACCTGTCGCGCGATCAAGTGCACGCTCAAGGACGACTGCAAAGTTAGAGGACGTTAACAGGTCACGTGTCTCCTCGAGTAAGGCGGTGAAGGCAGGTTCGTGCGTGTCGCTGTGAGCAGCTGGAAAGCCCCCGCGAGTAAGAAGGTGGGATAGGGTCGACGAGGTTGGCGGAAGAAGAGTGGAGCAGAAGCTAGAAAAGGAGAAATCAACGATATGGAGGCGTTAGTTGGGTCGATCACCTACTTGATTCTTCGTTCGGTACCCTCGAAGGTGATCTCATGCTCAACACGCCGCCGGACATCGCTTATCAATCTATGCAACTCAATGACGCCGATTTTACTCTTCAATGATACCCTGCGTAGCACCCATGAACACGATCCCGGGAGCGAGAGTAGAGAGCTCACCCCTCGAATACTTCCTCGACACCTCTCCGCACACGCTCACCGACGTCCTTCCAGCCTACGTTGAGGATCCACCAACTGAGCGTTAAGAACTTGCGTTCGGTCTCCGCGTCCACACCTTCTCGCCAAATGCCTTCCTCGAATCCAGTCTGTTGACCAGGTAGAGCCTCGATGTCGTCTGGACGAGTTGGGTCGAACAGGGGTGGGAAGAGCATTGACGACGAGGAATGACTGTATTGGCGTCGTGAGCGAGCGTCTTCATCCCGCTCTAGCTGCATCACAGATTGGATATATTTATAACGACCGAGAAGGGAGAATTGAATATTAGTGAAAATCGTCAGAAGGGTGATCGAGTAAAGGACTGTGAGCGTTCTTGTCACGGCTGGTCGAACGAACGGTTAAGAAACTCGTCGGAGGAAGTGAAGACAGAAAGGGCGCACTAAGCATCTTAACCTCTCTCCAGAGCTCTGCCTTGCTCCTCGTCGCGGCATTTTGCTGAGCGGTAGGCAAATCAGTCTGCCAAGGTAAAGACTAGTCAGAAATGTCAGTCGCGCTGGGCGACCTTCGCACTCACGACAATTGAATCGCTGCTGCTACTGACTACGGAGCTGGGCACCACCGATTCTGACGTTGCCTTGGGTTCGACGAGGGGCGCAGACGCTTCCGATGAACTCCCCTGCAACTCTAATGAAGATGACGATGCTTCCAAGGACTGTGGTGAGTAGGGTGGTGGCGGTGACAGCTCAGCCGTAGACTCGGCCAATTGTGTGACTTCGGGTCGTGGGGATACCGATAAAAAGGATGCTGAGCTGGTTTCCGATTGCGCATCCGAGGGTCGTACGAGCTCCACGCTGGAATCGAGAGAGTCAGGCCTCGGGGACATCTGATGATCGGGCGGTGGCGGTGGCACGGGTTGTTCTTGCCCAGCAGCAGCTTGGGAGCTTCGCTGGATATCCGCAGTACGAGAGAGGGTCTGGAGCTCGGCCGTCAGTGCCTCGACGTCCATTTCGTTCAAGATGTTCTCGCTGAGCAAGGGCATGAACCCCATAATCGTAAATGAGATGTCCTGCATATTCTGCTGGAATCGTTTGCGCAAGCTACGCGGCATCAACGACGACGAAGACGGAAGATGGCGAGTCGGCGAGCCAACTAGGACGTACTTTTCCCGTGCTGCACGATGTTCTAGGATGGCGTCCCTCGTGTCTGCAATGCTCGCCATGGCATACTGGCTAGCCAAGTACAGACCCCCTGCGACGGCAAATTTTGTGCGTCGTTCGTATAGATAATTTGATACAGAATTGAGCATTGTAATTAGGAGAAAGGAGGGAACATCAGGCAGGCGTGGGTAAAGGTGTCAAGCCGTAGCGGTGCGTGGGGCACTTGACACGGCAGCACGTGTTAGCTCCTCCCAATGTTGGAAAATTCAATTATTCAAGGCTCTGCTAAGACTATGTCTATCGTTTCGGTTTCGCAAACTCTTCACTCCTAAATCGTGTCAACTGCTCAGACAGTTGTCGCCATCGTTCCTGGACGATGGGCATCTTGGTAATACTCTCCGGCGCCAAGTAACCGCGATTTTTCCAATTCGTGTACCATTCTTAAAAAAAAACATCATCTCAGTACACGCTATACTCGTTCAGAATAAGATATACGTACGAATGTCCTGGCGACGCGTTGGTGCTGCATCAATGCGGTCTGTGCGCCCTTTCACGCAATCGTACAGGGACAGGCGATTGTAATATCTGCATACTACCGTGCCTCCCTGTTTCTCGACGGCACGGATGGCAGACTTGGACGCGCGAGAAGGCGTAATGTGTATTGGTACTTTGAGCTGTTCTGCACCCTGGGAGACCAGCATCGCATCAAGAAACGAGTAAAAAAAAAGGAAGGTGACGCACATCACTCAATAGCTTGACTCCGTCATGGGCATTGTGGATACACCCACTCAACACCAGCTCCCTCGCAGTGATGGGCTTTGCGGGAGACGACGTCAGTCGTCCCTGCTCGATCCAATGGGCTATCCGATCGAGATTTACGGGGGCATAAGTCTTGCCATTGATACTGCGAACCAGAAAAAGTGCGACGACGTTTTGTCAACCAAAAAGCGCCCCCCCCCCGTCAAAGACACGTCGTCGAGGTAGGTGTAAGCACGCACGAGCTGGTAAAACCCTTCTTCGGGAAGCGCTTCGAGATGGGGGTCTGTCCGCCCTCGAAGCCCGCCTTGGGCTTTCCGTTACCCGACCGCGCCTTCTGGCCCTTGTGTCCGCGTCCAGAGGTCTTGCCCAAACCGGAGCTGCGACCACGACCGAGGCGTTTTTGCTTCGGGCTCGTTAATATCGTTGTATTGTCCCCCGGAAAACGGAGCTTACTGTGTGTCGAGAACCCGCTGATGGATGCAGGCTGAATAGGTGCACGCGCGTGCTGGACGCACGAGTAGCGGACACGGACACGGACATGGTGGAATTGGTCTACGAAACGAGCGGTCGGCAACGCCCGAGAGACGCTGCGCCGTCATCGCCGCTAACCGCTTTCCCAACTTTCCCATTCACCCAACACCTTCTAACTTTTGAGTTACACAATGGTGAGTATAAACCCGCGTCAATCGATGACGGACACTCTGATGTGATTATCACTTGAAGGGAGGTGGCGCTAGGCATCCCTATCCGAAGGAAGTATGGTCGCCAGCAGGTGCGTTGGACAACTCCGACGTTTCGCATACCACATGTCACATATCTCTCCTCCATTATAGGTGGCTGGTGGACGAGGCCATCAAACTGGAAGGCCAATACCGCTATCTTATTTGTAGGAATACTTGGAGTATCATACGGTGTCTGGACCGTCAGTGCTGATAGAGAGGTAAGCTCTCCTGGTTTCTGCTCCACCTCGGTGTCAGTGAAACTTTGGACTTGTCAGTATCGCTACAATGAGCCAATCCGTCCCATCCCTTCTATGCGGGTACGTTCACGTCCAGCATGCTCTACATCGCTTCTCATTGTGATTATTTCTTGCTCAGTGGGCAAAGCAGTATCGAGACTCTCAAGGAAAGAAGGAGGATGATGGATCATAGAACACCCTCTCCTGTTTTTCCGTGAACCTTTCGTTGATGTCATAACTCGGAGTGTATTTGCAAGGTTCCACGCACTAAGCTCAGGGACGCTGTCTTCTCCATACCAATCAAAGATCACAAGACACAGACGATAAGGAGTGCCCGATGCAGCCATTGGAACATTTTCTCGCACCCATCAAACCTGAAGGGGCTACTTTATCCATCATGGGATTGATGAGTTGGCTAGGTCTAGACGAACGTGGGCCACTATAGCGCCGGCTCTGCGCCCAATATTGGACAGATGAAAGAATAGATGGAATAGCGCATAAATAATCGCGTTTAAAATGGACAATGGACGTCTGTTAGATTACCGGTCGCGTCAGTGAGCGCCACAGGGTCCTTGACAATTCCGTAGTTTTATGTCAATTGCTGGTTTCCTCGCCTTCCTTCTGATCATCATCTCCATCATCCGCATCAGGGTCCTCACCGTCTTCGTCTTCGTCACCGCCTACGCTCATGTAATCGTTCATACTGGGACGGTTCAATGAGCGCTGCTCTTACACCATACGGTAGATGAGAAATGGCCCACCAGTAAACAAGCGACTTGGCGGCTTTTACGACCTCCATCACCGTCTGCCCGAAATTCGGATCCAAGACTTCTTTATCGGTAAATTGATGCAGAACGACGAAAGAGCGGCATTTCAATAGGTCGATCTCCCTATGATTTTGGTCAGCTTCTGCACAATTTGCCCCTCAAACAACCCACTTATGGTCTTTAGCGACACCCTTGGGCGCAGTCTTCAGTTCATCGTCTCTCCCAAAAATGTTCTGCCGCCCTTTCTTGGAGGGCGGCTTTGCCGGGCCAAAGTTCTTGACAAAGCGTGGGGCGTTGATGACTCGACGGAGACGAGAAGAGTTACGCTGGATGTGTGAACGAATGGTCGCAAGCTCATTTTTTCCGGGGCACCAGCTACCAGCCGCAAGGAGGCTTTCACCGCCGGGTTTAACTGTGGTGGAGAGTTGAACGGAAAGCAGCCCCAGTAGCAGAAAAGCTTCTCACTCATTCTGAAGGGTCCAGTGAATAAGGCTCAGCGAAACTCCCATATGATAGAGTAAGGCGCAAGACGAGCGTACATACATATGGTCTAGATGAGAGTGTGTCATTACGGAAGAAAGTACAATGATGTATCCGGAACGTACAACCGGCAAAAATGCCCTTTCTTCCGCTTCTTGAAAAAGTCGCGGACAAGTTGGTTTTGTAAGGCGTCTTGTCATTGCTGAATCGAATCTGCGCAAGGTCAAGATGATGTCAGGACTCTCAAAAAAGTGTTTGGACACACATCTCTGTAGATTCTGTAAATCACATCCTTGGGCGGTAATGGGGGGATCTGCGGGTCGACTTCCGAAAATAGTTCCGTTAACTTTTCTATGAAGAACTTGAATTCCGTTTCAGCCTGGCGGAACACGGGTTCTATGAGTAGGCCGTGTTTGTCAATACCCGTAGGCTACTCCTCGGAGAAGTGATAACACACCATGTAGTCTAAACCTAGACACCGAAGCCGGTCACACAGCAACAGATGAAGCTGAAGGCATCCTCACCATTCGCGGTCGTTGCATTCTGGCTTTTTGAGCTGCAAAAGGAAGTTGAACGTATTTTGAGATATCTGACCCGGTGGAACTGCGGTTATTAAGTGGAACATCCCTCATAGCGCACAGCATATAAACGCGACACGTACCTCGCCCTGTCTTTGGTGCTTGGATGACCTTCCCAACGATTTGCTGACCTTCTTTCACGCCGTACCCTTCCGCTTCCTCGTCTTCGTCGCTGACGGCACTTTTGCGCCTCTTACGAGGCGAGCTGGCCTTCGTGCGCGTACCCGTACGCGATTTGATGGGTGGTGCGCGCTTCCGTTTTCTGGCGTGTTTCTCTGTTTCCTGATCGCTGTCATCATCCAACGCGTCACTGTGCAATGACTTCACATCGTTTTCGTCATCTTCCTCCTGGTACGTATCACTGGCACTATCGTCGGCGTCTTCGGGCCCAGAAACGGCCATTTCATCCTCACTAGGTGTGGGTGACGTCTGTGCCGCGCGTTTAATTCGCTTGCTGGGCGTCCTAGAGTTCTGGAGCGAAGACATTGTGTTGTTATTGGGGTTTGTTTTTGGATGCACCGATCGTGCCTTGACAGGCATGCCTAGATGACTACTGTATTGTAGCTGAGAGCCGTGTGGGGGTGTGTATCTTGTTCTTTTTTTCTTTTTTTCGGTGGTCCCCCCAAATGACGCGTGCCCTGGGCGGGATGGAACGTGACCGACACGTGCTGTGTGCTAGCTGCATTTAACCTACCTTTAACCTATATTTGACCTAAATTTAACCTGCATTTAACCCAGTTAAAACCTGACGCTCAAATTCCGCACTAACTCCCCGTGCGGCGTTTGAAAAGGCCACATTAATTCGCGCTTACGCGTTGACGTTACAGTACAGTACCCTTTGCCCTTGGGCTAACAACCAACTGGGACAAGTCCGCACGTGCCTCGTACTTGTAACCCGTACCTACCTATAGAATTGAGAATGAGCAAACCAGGTACAGAACACGGCGTTCTGCCCCTCCGCCTGGTCTATAAAGACACAAAGATCAAACGCTTCAATTCCATTCATCACTTTTCATTCCCCCCATCATGTCTGACCCTTCACCCATCTACCCTGTCGCACCACGTCTGAAGAATGGCCCAAAGAAACCCCATGTAGGGCCGACCATTGCGGAATACAAGGCCTTACATGGGCAGACGATCGGTCCTGGCTCAGACGAATGGTGGGCTAAAGTAGGTCCCATGACATGTCTTAATACAAATAACGATGCCAGCTTAGATTAAACTAGATCGCCCGCGAGACGCTTCATTGGGACAGGCCCTTCCAGACTGTCCGGGCTGGTGGCTTTGAAAATGGCGACATCGCCTGGTTCCCCGAGGGAGGGTTAAACGTGTCGTACAATTGCGTTGATCGTTGGGCGTTCAAGCATCCGAACAAGGTCGGTCACTTCCATATCGGCATCATGCCATTATTTCCATCTCGGTGATTCCCTTATCTGATTGTCATGGAAACCCAGGCTGCCATTATCTACGAAGCTGATGAGCCAACCGAAGGCCGGGAGATCACCTACTCTGAACTGTTGCATGAAGTCTGCAGTGTTGCCAATGTGCTCAAGTCCCTTGGTATCAAGAAGGGTGACACCGTCTCTATCTATCTTCCCATGACATGGCAAGCTGTCGCTGCCCTCCTCGCATGTGCACGCGTTGGTGCCGTTCACTCTGTCATATTCGCTGGCTTTTCCGCGGAGGCTCTTCGTGACCGCATCAACGACTGCAAAAGCCGCGTCGTCCTTACTGCCGACGAAGGGCGTCGCGGTGGGAAGACCATCGCAACCAAGGCCATTGTCGACTCGGCAATCCAGGGCTGCCCCCACGTTGAGCACGTCCTTATTCTCAAGCGCACCGGAAACAACGTTCCGTGGACACAAGGCCGTGACAAGTGGTGGCACGAGGAGACGGTGCGGGTCCCCAACTACTGCGCACCGGAGATCATGTCAGCGGAGGATCCGTTGTTTATCCTTTATGTGAGAGATATCCACCTATCCATCCTCGTCAACCCATTTCTCAACTCCTTGTAGACGTCCGGCTCCACAGGCAAGCCCAAGGGTCTCGTCCATACGACAGCCGGGTACATCCTTGGCGTAACTCTGACACTTAAATATGTCTTCGATGTCCACCCTGATGACAGGTTTGCCTGCGCGGCCGATGTCGGCTGGATCACTGGACACTCGTACGTACATACATGACCCACCTGCCTTGCCGAATTTATCAATATTCATGCGCTCCTCTCCAGCTACATCGTTTATGGCCCCCTGTCAAATGGCGTTACCACCACGGTCTTCGAGTCGACCCCTGTCTATCCTACGCCCTCGCGCTACTGGCAGATGGTTGAGAAGCACAAGTTGACGCAATTCTATACCGCGCCCACCGCGATCCGCCTCCTGCGTCGTCTCGGCGCGCAACACGTAGCGCCGCACGACTTGAGCTCCCTGCGAGTCATCGGCAGTGTCGGCGAGCCCATCAACCCCGAGGCCTGGACCTGGTACAACGACAACGTCGGACGTAATCAATGTGCAGTCGTCGATACGTACTGGCAGACCGAGACGGGAAGCATTGTCGTCACCCCATTCCCCGGCGCGATCGAGACCAAACCGGGTGCGGCTACCGTGCCCTTCTTTGGTATTGATCCAGTCATCCTCGAACCCCAGTCAGGAAAGGTATAGCAGGTATTTTTTTTCTCTCAAGCGCTCTTGGATGCTGAATTCATCTCTGCAGGAATTGACCGGCAATAACGTGGAGGGTGCGCTCGCTCTGCGAAACCCGTGGCCGTCGATTGCGCGCACGGTCTTCGGTGATCATCAACGCTACTTGGAGACTTACATGAAGCCCTACCCCGGTGTCTATACCACTGGCGACGGTGCTGCACGTGATGAACATGGTTACATTTGGATCAAGGGTCGTGTCGATGGTGAGCGGCTGTCACTGGCAGTGGCGTGATTTTTCTCTCAAGAACCAACCCCACATCACAGATGTCATCAATGTCTCTGGACATCGCCTGTCGACAGCGGAAATTGAATCGGCGCTCATTCAGCACACCGGTGTCGCCGAGGCTGCCGTCATTGGCGCATCTGATGAGCTGACCGGTCAAGCGGTTCACGCCTTTGTCACTCTCAAACCGTGTGTCTTTGTCTCTTCACTCTACGTTCGGTGATTCCATCAGATTACTGACGATTTTGCCACTCCCCCTCAGCGAGTTCAAGTACAACCCAGACGACGAGACGGGTCTGAGCAAGGAGCTCATGCTCCAAGTTCGCAAAGTCATCGGTTCCTTCGCGTCGCCCAAGAAGATCTACGTCGTCAACGACCTTCCCAAGACGCGCTCGGGCAAGATTATGCGCCGCATCATGCGCAAGATCGTCGCGGGCGAGGGCGATCAGCTGGGCGATCTCAGCACGCTTGCGGAGCCCGCAGTTGTGGACCAGATCAAGACCAGGGTAGCCAAAAGTGGGTAAATCACAATCTGTGGCCGCACCTCGTGCGACGAGACGAGCTCAACGCCTCTGTCTCATGTTCTTGCTTAGTGTAAAAGGTGGAAAAGTGTTTGAAGTTGCCATGTTTGTTCCGATTAGAAGTGTCTTGAAGTCGTAAAGCTTTGTGTTCCGGAAGCCCCGAAAAATATACCAGATGCAATGCAGTGTCTTGTAATTAGGGTATCGTTGAATATAGCAGCGATGCTTTCTCTACTTTAGTGATTAGCGTCATCGTCGACATCGTCGACCTTGTCCAGCAATCCGCAAGACGTCCAGTGCTATGCATCTTCCTCACTCCCATCCCTCCCCTCCCACTCCTCCTTCCTCACTCCCCATCCAATCTCATGCTTATCAAAGTTACCCGACCTTCATCGCACGTCACCGCGCACGATATCCGAGTACAAAAGAGAAGCCTCCGCGTTCTCGTCCGGTAGAATCTCCCACCCGTCTTCATCGAGCGCGACCAAGCGACCGTCGATCTCCACAATCTCGAACCGCTCCCCGTCCGTCATCATGTCCAACATCGTCGACGGGTAGCCACCACGATGACGACGGTTTCGACCGCGGTGGAGTTTGGCGGGGCGCGCCATCGCGAGCAAGGTAGCCCCGGAGGTCGCGTGAGGAACGACGACGACTTGGTTCTGCGCCGACTCCTCCTCCGCCTCCTCGTAGTCGAAGCCTTCTGCGGCGGCAGTAGAGGCGGGGTGGAGGAGGTGCGAGACGGCTAAGCGGTGGTGGTTATCGAGGTTCCGCCCTGCGAAGGTCCGCGTGCCGTCGTCTGGCCGTTTCTCTTGGCGCTGCGAGTCGCGGTAGAAGCGCCCTTGCTTGCGATCCTGCTCGAGGGCTTTCAGCTGGTTTTTACGCTCCTCGTGACGCTGGGATGATGGATACGAATTAGGATGTGTGGGGAGGTATGGGATGGGGATGTTTTTTGCTGCTTACCTCTCGGCCGGCCTTGCGTCGTTGCTTGTTTGCTTGTTTGCGTTCTTCGTCTGCTGAGGGAAGGGGGGATGGTGTTGTTGTTGTTGTTGTTGGTTGGTGGCGAGAGTAGTAGTCAAGACGCGTCATTGTGGTGTTGATGTCGAAGTGTTCGGTTGTTAACGTGTGTGTGTGTGGGGTAGTGGAGGTGGAGGTATCCAATGAACTGACGGTCCCTCCTGCGAGGAGTGTGGTATTTATAGACAGTATGGCTTTGTCGCGAAGATTCCGTGCTGTGAGTCATACTGCCTCTCGAACGTGCTAGCAACAGCCCGTTCATTTCGGGACCTGTGATAGGCTGGCTGTGACTGGATGACTCGGTTCTGAATTGAATTAGAGAAGATCTAGAGCCCTGGCTGACTCGAGTGATGGCCGTGCTCAGTGGCACCGGCTGTGAGTCCGGCTGGGCACAAAAGACACAAAAGTACAGATGTGGCGGTACGGATGCGATGTTTTCCGCTCCGTGGATATACTGTGATGGCTCGGTGGCGGTGGGAAGTCGAACGTGTGCGGTGCGTGGGATGTGTGCCAGTGCCAGTATGTGCGAGAACAAGAGACGCCGGTGTGGCCACAAGACATACCATACAAGTCATGCCCTTGTCCCCCACATGAACCATGATATGATACATGGGACCTCGTGCCTGACAGCGGTGGCGGCCGCGCATTAACGGCGCAGGTGCCTTCAACAAGCGACAATATTAATGCGTCGACGACAGTACACTGCTTAAGCGCCGCCCCATCATTCGTTTTATTAGAGAAACCCCTGATGCGGTGGTTGTCTCTCTCCGGCGGCCGCCAGTTCTTGCCGTTTTCGGTCTTATGATTTCGCCCACTCTGGAGCCGCAAAGCGCCCCTATGGGACGGCCCGAGTCGCTCGCATCACCTTATCCAACGACGGTCATGACAATTCTGGGCGGCAAAAACAAAGATAGTCCCTTGGAGCACCAACCCCTCTTACGCGAAGCTGGTCCCTCGACGGGCGTCCCACCCCCGTCCTTCGAGGAGAGCTCGGGGCATGCGGTCATATCGTTCGACAATGTCATTGACGATTTCCCTGCGGGAGGTGAAGAGCCTCCCGAGTTTACGCCGTACGAAGCAGAACACTGGGTGTCGAGAGGGGGCGACATCATTTCTCACGATCCTCATCTGAACGAGGACGGTGCGTTGATGAACTGGCCCATTCACTTTTATCCTACTCCACGTATTTATTTCTGATCCGAACAGGTGAAGCTCTTTATCGCTTCTTGCTTTCGCAGGCCGAGACGCCACCGACGTTCCTCGTCCACTGCCACGGTACACATGATGAAACACGTTCACGTCTGGTACAAAGGACGGATTCCCGGGGCCGCCAGCACACGGATACGGAGTGGTACACCGAAACTATCACCGACTTTGACTTCAAGATCGAGTGCCTGGTCCCTCCCCGTGCGACTCAATGGACCGTGGGGGACGAAGAGCCTGCCTACAGGGGCCGCATGTATCGAGAAGTGGGGCCCCCCGGAGGGACGATCAAGGCGGACCGCAGCACCACGAAGCGGTTCAAAGCGTGGCTGGCGGAGCGCCGCAAGCGTGGGCTGCCGCCGTGGGTGGGTCCCCAGAATGACAGAGATGAAGGATCAGCTACGCACTGGCCAGGCACGGTACAACATCCACGCAGCGCGGACGTTCTCAAGTCTTCTTGGACGCTGCGCCAATGGGCCGATGATTACTGTCAGAGCCGAAAGTTTTTCAAGGAGTTCGTGTATGAGAAGGTACGGCGGCCATTCGGCCGTTCGGCACCGAGCTGAGTTAACTCGTTGGTGAAACGCAACGTTTTTTAGGTTATCTACAGCTGGGACCTCAATACACTAGAGGAGGCAATTCGGGCAGCCATCAGATCAACCCACTATATTGGCGATCACGTCGACGTGAAATTTGAATCAGGGCACAAAACTGTGATCGTGCGCCCTAACACGCGCATTTCGAGAGCCATGTCCAATCCGTGGCTGAAATTCCTGCTCATCATCACGTTGATATACCCTTGTCTATGGTTATTCCAGCACTTCCATCGGCGCGGTGGTGGCCGTTGGGCGGTCGGTGGAGGTGCGTACGCGCTGAAAAGGTGGGAAGTTGTGGGGGAGGGTGGATATGATGATATGTTTGAGGGAGGTCGAAGGATATTAAATGGAGAGCGAGAGGGAGAATGGTTTAAGAGATGGGAAGGGACAATACGGCGTTGTGTGATGGCACGTAAGGTGGATAATCGGGCGTTGAGTTCGCCTGATGATGAGGCTCTCGTTACCAATTGGCCGGCGACAGAACTTGATGGGTTCCAATAAAGTTTGTTTGTTTCCAAGTTGGGTACCAAGGGATACCACCCACCGGTCAATATCAATCAATCCGTTTCATTCTAATGCATCTTTTTTCTTCTCTTCTCGACTCACCCTAACTCTCCTCGCTCTCTCTCTCTCATGTCAGAGTAGGTCAGAGAGAAACAATGCTCCCTCTATCTCTCAAGGTCGTATGGCTCGTCTTTGCATCTCTTGGTATGTCCCACCCCCATCATTCCCTCCTTTCCACGTTCTGATCCCCCATCATGTTTTGGTCTGACACCACAACCCCTTCCCCCTCCCAAAGGTGTCCCAGCTACTTGGTTCGTCTTCATCCCCTTTGCTTCAGCCATTGGGACCTACTGGGCATCAATCCTTTATTGCATCACGGTCACCGTCCTTGAGGTTACGTTCTGTCTTGGTACCTGCCTATTCCTCCCTCACTCTTTCCCACGCTGATCCTCGATTGCATAGGCATGGTCTGGAGGATGACTCCCTCCCGTATGCCGCACTCGTTTTGCGTCGTACAGACCGTGGTCATCGCCCTATGTTTCCACGTTCTCACTGGCGTGTGCGCGTGCTTCACCTGGGCCTCGTATCTGACCGTTTTCAAGCCGTACCGTTCGATACAAGCATCGGCATCGTGAGAGTTTTGTGGCTATAGCCATCGATCGCGAGAGAATTAAAAGTTGTATTTTATTTTTTTTCACAGCGCTCTGCTATGGAGGAGGGCCTACTATTTTTTCGTCGTGGCCTTTCCACTGTTGGCTTTCACCGCGCACCTGGTTGCAGTTCTCAAAACGGATTCCGTTCACCCCATGAACGACCTGCACTGCGATAACACTTCCCCACTATGGTACGATAACTATCATCTGCCGGGGGGCCTCGCCTGACATTTATCCTTAGGCCTCGCCTCCTGGGCTACGCTGGCGCTCCCATCCTCTTATTCACGCCTTGCTTCGTCCTTTCTATTGCGACCGCTGTCCGTATAATCGGCATGAACGCCAGAATGCGCCAACAAGTTCGCGTTCAGGTCGCCGATCGGAGATTTTCAGCTCGTGCTAGTTTCCCTTTGGCAAACTCTGGACAGTTAGCTGCCACGCCAGTCAGCGGTGTATCCGACAAACGTCCACCGCCGACCTTGGACGGCCAGACAGGCATGACTGTCGATGTACGGTTACAGGGCTCATCGTCACGATCTTCGTCGCGTGTCTCGCTGGCTTTTCGCCCTGATACGGTCGAGTCAAATACGTCGACAGCTCATAACCCGCTCGAGCTCTCTGATCTCTCTCCGCTGACCATTCCTTCACCCCATTTATCTCGGCCCTCTCCGCTATCGTCAACTAAGAGTTTCTGCGACGACGATAGCTTACGAGCACCCTCCCCAATTATGTTCGCGCACGCTCCTCTGCCCTCTCCGCAACGCCGTCCTGCAGAAGCAGAGCCCTGCGATCACCGCTTTAACGCCTCTGACTACGAACATGGGATAGCCCCTCCACCTCGTGCAACCGTTTCTGAAGAAATACCGACATCTCCTGCTTCACCTTCTCGTGCTCTTGTCTCGCTCGAAGTTGGCGAGAGGATGCCAAGGTTTCATCTTCCTACACGATCACCTCCCAGCACCTTGCGTCCCAGCCTCGAACTTTCGCCAGAATACGTGCGGGCGCGGTTCGAAGAGGACCGTGCTATGTTCGCGGGATATCTAGAGGGCCTCCCCACATCCCCTTGCCCCTCATATCATCACCGCAATTCGACTTCGTCGGCAGGAAGAAGCCCCGAGATCATTGGCACCCTTCCGAACATCACTTACACTGACCGAGCGCTGGAAGGGTTGCCAGAGACCGATGAAGCGGAAAAGGCCAGTGTGTTGAAGAGTGAAGGTGAATTTACGGACGAACGCAAAGTGGTGTCCCCAGAACCGCCTCTGAAGCCAGAGAGACGATTTTATCGTATGTGGTTT
>Ga0307510_10003139_pt1 | contig 19146 bp, 23 predicted proteins | sample 12_EM_MG_FD_207224 | JGI IMG/M metagenome (GOLD analysis project Ga0307510, IMG submission 207224) | Populus trichocarpa ectomycorrhiza microbial communities from riparian zone in the Pacific Northwest, United States - 12_EM | ecosystem: Host-associated > Plants > Roots > Unclassified | place...
GAACTTCAGTGGGGACATCAGCCGCTTGCTCCGGGACAAGAGCCCTGCTGGGGCCACCAGCCGCTTGCTCTTGGGCTGCTCTGAGCTCATCTCTTGCAGCAAGGAGCCAAACTAAAAAAAAGAAAAATAAAAAATAAATAATGACGCGTGCACAAGATGCATTGAATACTCACGTTCTAAGAACCTGATATCATTGGCATCAAGACCTGGATCCTGAACACCCAGGACAGGACTGCCTGCGGTGGGGACAACAGGGTGGACTGAGGCTGGGACAGTAGCCACAGGAGAGTGATTCCCCTCACCAGGAGTGATGCGCTCCCCAGAGGTGGTGCTCTGGGCAGATGATGCCCGGGTCAATCCCACTGTCATTGGTGGCCCTGCCACAGCCTTCTTCCTGGCTCCAGATCGGGTGTTGCAGGCCATTAGAACAGTGTGGAACAAGTCTGAATGAGTTAAACGGGAGATGGGTGAAGACTGACGATGCACCAATGCCTATCTTATAGGTCGTCAAGTGCTGTCTCACCTGCAGCCCCAACGAAAATCCTGCTTATCAATCTGTGAACCTGTGAACCGTCTCGTTGACAAGGAGTTAAGTCGCCGCTGCAGCGGGTCAATTGGTGAACAGGACGACGGACGGTCAATTGCAGGCTTGAAGATGGAAGGAACAAGTTGAAGTAAGTTGAACTTTCTTGAAAACGTGCTAACAGTCATGTGACCATGGTGCTGCTGCCTTTCGCGCTCAGCCGAAGTCAACCCTTCACCTCACATGATAATGATCAGTTACCGGAAGGAACTACTCCCTTACACCCTTCATGCCATCGTGGATACCACTTTCTATACATTTTCTTCGGATCATGGACCATGAGCCGTCTGAATTGAGATGGTGGTAGTACTGGCGCTGTGCCGCCCACTCTCACCCACCTCCCCCGACGATCATCTTCGTCGACTTCAAGTCCTTCACAGCTCTCTCGTGGATTGTCCTCTTGCCGATTTGCCTTATATCGTCATCGATGTCAGAGTCGGATTTAATTATATGCCCTTGTTGCAATAATCTAAAGCACCGATCGACAGTATGGCGTCACAAAAAAAGAGCTGCCCAAGCCCAAGCTCAAGCCGAAGTCGAAGCTCAAGCTCAAGCCCCTATAGTGCAGCATGAATCCTTTCCACCTCTCAAGCGGCGTTGCATCACCCATTGTCAGGCTGATGCTAGCCCTTCCTCTAGTGGCCGCCCCCAATTGCACGCACCCTCATTCGACTCCGATCTCCCCCTGCCATTTCTCGATCCACCAGACGACTTGGATCTACCTCAGCCGCCAGGGGATACATGTACTGTACCATCCCGTCGCTTCGCTGATAATGTCCTTCTGGATCTTCATGCTTGGACACATCGAAATCCTGATGAAAACAATGACGATGACAAGGATCCTGAAGACGCTCCTGAGAAGGATGCCGACTCAATCGATCCCGGAACTGGTGACTCCCGGAATGAAGAGGACGTCGGCGTGGAAGATGGAGTGGATCCGCGTGAGGCCATCGCCTTGCTTTGGGATATTTTGACTGAAAGGTTCATTGCGGAGGCAGTGGAATTTGGTAAGTTTGTGCATTCCTTATTGCATACTCGGTGACTCACCAGCGTTTTTGTGATTCAGGCCAGTCTTCTATCTCGGACTATGACCTGGATGTCCTGTGTCTGTTCGCGATGAAGATCAGGAACAATCTAACCGCCTTGGCCTTCAATGAGATGGCATATAACTTTTCCAAGGCAGGCATGGAGAATCTCGCCAGGATGCGATCCCATGTTCAGTTTCTCTCCCGCTTCGAGCCCGTAGTATTTGTATGTTGCATCAATTTGTGCATATGCTATACTGGTAAATACGCCGACCTTAACGAATGCCCGAAGTGCAAAACATCGCGTCTGGACGAGTCCGGCCGAGCAAGGCGTACATTCTCATATATGCCCCTTATCCCTCATCTCCGTGCGTTAATGTCGAATCGCACCTATGCCACTTGTCTCCAGTACTGTGCCGATGAACATGCAAAGACGTCGACTCGCATGCCCGGGATGATGACGGATATTTTCGATGGGCTCCATTATCGCTCGCTCCTTGGTGAGCATGTTGTTGTTGGAGACTGAACGTTACTGTTACAATCCACCCACTTTTTCGTTTTACTCCCTACCCCAAGCAACCTCAGGACCCAGCGCACCTCCCGCACCAACCACCCAGGCTCCCCAAAGCATACCCCAACCAGTTCCACCATCATCGGTACTTCCCAGAACGCGCACACCCCCGCTACCCGCTACCTTCAGCCAGGCGATACAAGCAATCCCGATCACGTGGCCTACTCATACACGCCAGCATTCCTCTATGGAACACTTCACAGAGCCTACACCAATAACCACAGATCCCGCTACAGATAGCGATGGAGACAGTCCTATGAGGGACCGCAGTCCTAGCCCGACACACACACCATACCAGCCCAGACCATCTGGTTCTAACGTCTATGAGTTAGAAGCCAACGAGCAGCCCTCACCGCCATGGAAAGCATGGCTTAGTCAGCCATCCCCGCCTACCAGTATAACCCGGCCCGTCTCCCCGAGCAGCGAGACCTCGGCACCTAAACGCCAACGTCACGATGATGGGACTTACACCCCTATTACATCATCAGCCACATCCCCGATATCCCCGACCAGTCCTAGCGCCCAAGCCACTCCTGATTACCAAAGCCTACCAAGTCCCCGGTCCGTGGAATCTGATCAAGAACCAAACACGGAGTCACCTCCTATGCTGCTAGAGTAAGCAGACTCTCATCAAAGCAGATTACCAAAAGAAGACATACATTTGATGCGATACTCGTTCGCTTACGCGCCCCTCGTATCGTCATCTCTCGGCCCCCGAATTGGAGGATCTCGTCGCCTTTACTGTATCTCCGTCCTGACTCATTTCCAGGCTCGATATGACTCGTACTTACTGCGCAACTGCGCATTCTCTGACTCGTACTTACTTGACTCATTCCAAGTGATCCCTGTATTAGTTTCGACTCATAACTTAGCTATAGTAAGCGTAGCATAGCCTCAGACTCCTCATGTATATAAACCAGCCAGTAGTTACAAGTCAAAGCTCTAAGCTTGACTTGGTTTCCAATCCAAACGTCTTGAAAGTCTTCACTCTCTCGTTCGACTTCCCCTCCCCTTTCATAAATTCCTCTCAGGTCTTTGACGTTGTCAAAGACACTCCAGTCATCGTTACTCGTCACCACCACTTCGTGCAAGTCGCACCTTAAAGGTCTTTGGGCCTTAACAGTTACCTCACAATTACTTCTCGGATCATCGTGATATCGCGCTTGGCTTCGCCACCAACGGCTTCGCTCCGTTCAAGAAGCGGAAGCATACCGCGTGGATTCTTCTCATTTTCAATTATAATCTCCCTCCGGACCAACACTTCCAAAAGGACAACATTCTGTGTGCTGGTATCATACCCGGTCCAAAAAAGCCATGGGACGCAGACTCCTTCATCTATCCACTCATACAAGAACTGCTTGAGCTTGCGGATGGTGTGTCTACATATGACTCCCTCTCGAGCAGCCTCTTTGCCCTCCATGCCTATGTCATCACTGGCTTTGGTAACATTCCCGCTGTTTCCATGCTTATATACATGAAAGGACACAACGGCTCACGTCCCTGTCGAATGTGTGAGATCCAAGGTATTGGCATCCCGGACTTGTGAAACAGAACCCTCTACATGCTGCTGTCCCGCCGCGATCACCCCAAGCCAACAGATGTCGTTGAGTATCATCCGGCGAGGTTACCGCTGCGCTTGCATGATTCCTTTATGGCGCAGGCCAAATCAGTGTTGTCCGCGCCCACAGAAATACGGCGAGAGGAGCTTTCAAAGGCGTATGGCATCAAAGGAGTCCCTCTCCTCAGTGCCCTCGGGTCCCTGAGGTTTCCCCAATCATTTCCATACAACTTCATGCATTTGATCTGGGAGAATCTCATCCCGAACCTCGTCCTCTTTTGGTCTGGCAACTATAAGGGAATGGATGAGGGTCAGCCATACGTCCTGCCTCCAGATATGTGGCAGGTCGTTGGCGCTACCTCTGCAAAAGCCACAAAAATGATACCTTTGTCGTTTGGTGCGCCCATACCTAACCCAGCAAAGGATAGTTCATATTTCACATCTTTGACATGGTCTGTGTGGTCACTGTTCATCGCCCCCACTGTGCTTCAATGTCGCTTTCCTGATGAGCACTACTACCAACATTTCTGCTCCCTTGTTAGAATCCTTAATCTGTGTCTGCAATTTGAGATCAGCGAGGAGGAGATCAACGAAATCGAGTCGGGAATCCGTGAATGGGTAGTAGATTATGAGTGGTGCGTTCCTCCTTTCATTTCCGAAAAATCGAAGGCGGGTTCGATTCATGCACCCAGCCTCTACTACCAGCACAAACCCGAACGGCTCCCAGCATGCCCGCTCACAATACATGCCCTGCTCCACATCCCTGACCAAATCAGATGGATGGGACCATGCTGGACAACATGGGCTTTCCCCATTGAGAGGCAATGTGGGTACTTCCAACGCATTATCCACAGTCGACTCAACCTGTACGCAAACATGAGCCAACACCTCACTGATCTATCGCAGCTCCAGCAAGTCAAGATTTTGTACAATCTTACTGATGAGGAGCTCAGAAAGCCTCCCAAGCACATCTCTTTGCAAACGAAAAGACTTGAAGATTGTAAGTCACGTCCCGGTACCTTTACCCTAGTCTAAAACCAATTTACCGCAGACCCACAATACGAACTTGTGGCTCCAAAGGTTGTAGGTCCCCTTGGTGATACCATACACAATGTCCTCAAGAATGGCCTGGCAACCCGGTTTGGTGTCGAGCCAAACGTCACAAGGAAATTTCTTCTGGACAACATTGAGCAGTGGGGCAAACTGCGTCGCCTTGAAGGTGGGGACATCATGCACGCGCATGATATTGTTTCCAAACTCATGGACGGCCGCAATGCATCTTTCATCTGTGTGTGTGAACTAATTGTCAACCATTCTTGGAAAATAATTTGTTTCTATCTCTGCCCAATAGTATGAGCAACTCGTTGATCAAAACCAGTGACATTGAAACCTTGCCGAGGCATTCAAGTTAGAAACATTCTTCGGGCAACTTCTGTACATCGTCGTCATCCCCATTCCCCAAAGCAACGAACTTAAAACGAAGAAGGCTGAAAACATCTGTCTGGCCGTTATTTGGCAAGTTAAGACTATTTTCCCCAATGCGCATGGGTTGCCGCCGATTCCGCATTACAAGAAGAGGGGGCGCCTGAACCCTGCTGACATCAAATCCATCCAGTGTGTTGTCGGCCACATTGAAGACCGCGGAGAATGGAGGTTGGTCGACTGCAATGGTCCGCTGGCGCATGCAGTATTTACTGAGGCGGACTAGTCGGTGGCGACATGACCGAACGAGTGAGTTTCCTCGAATGCACTCGCTCGGAGAGTCGCGCCATGAGTTTTGCCAGTGTTCGTCATTCGTTGTTTGGTACTGTCGCGCGTTATTGTCACGCACGTCAAGCACTCGCGCGCCGACATTTCAAACGATGCCACCCTCACTCTCCACCCTGCTTACCATACTACTCACTATGCCCTTGTGTTTTTTTTTCGAAGCCACAACCCGGGCCATCCAATATGGCCGACGCATTGCCCACATCATCGCGATACGTGCACTCGCCTGGGCGCGAGCTATGGCTGTTCGAATCACGCTCAAATTGGTGGAGCGGATGTGCCGGCTCACAGTTGAGTGGGCTGCCAGGTGTGTTTTCGTTTGTTTCATTTTGGCAGTTTTGATATTTATGTTGACATTCATCAGGGCGAACGAGATGGTCGCGATCTCCATGCACAAGTTTTTCGCCAGCATCGGCGACGGGTCCAACCGCACACAAGGCGCATTGGCGGGTGTTGTGTCGGCCATGGGGGAGGTCGCCTTTTTCAGCCTTGCGGTCCACTTGTTGGACCAAGTCGTAAGTCTTTCTTTTTTTTTTTTTGTTTGAACCATGTGCTGACTTTGTTCCACACAGCAGGCCTTTCTGGGTGGCAATCATGTATTCGGGCGATAGCGGGGACCTTCCTCAGTGATGTTGACGCACGGGTGGCGATGACGGCAGCGGTGGCGGCGGCAGCGGTGACACGCGGGCGACGGCGGCGGGGACGGTGACACGCGGGCGATGGCGGTGGGGACGGTGACACGCGGGCGACGGCGGCGGGGACGGTGACGCACAGGCAACGACGTGCTCATATAGAATTCTAATATATCACAACTCAGCTCATTTTCAGCTCATTTTCAGTAGTTATTCATAGGACTTTCAACTCGCCCGAGTTTGTGTGATTTTCAGTTGAACATCGTTGTAAAATTTCACCAACTTTTCATTGAGAAATAAGACACTAGTTTTTCACACATAAAATGCTTTAAACTTGTTGTGTTTGGACTTGATGGTCGAGTTTGTGCAATTTTTAGTTGAATATCATTGTAAGATTTCATTAACTTTTTGCTGAGAAATAAGATTCAAGTATTTCACACATAGAATGCATGACATTCAGCTGTTGCACACGAAAATGTATGAAATTCCAACACTTTGGACTTTACAGTGGACTAAAGTCGATGATTTTGAGAAATCAGCAATAGAAAATTGAATAAAATGGATAAAAATATGAAAATAAAGATGGGAATAGAATAGGTCGAAAGTCGGGGGGTCACGTAAGACAACTTTGCGATTTGACCAGCCATTCAGGCGTAATTTAACCGACTCTGTTTTCAACTACAATTCAGCTAAAAACAAAGTTGGTTAAAATACGCCTGAATGGCTGGTCAAATTGCAAAGTTGTCTTAAGTGACCCCCTGACTTTCGACCTATTCTATTCCCATCTTTATTTTCATATTTTTATCCATTCTATTCAATTTTCTATTGCTGATTTCTCAAAATCATCGACTTTAGTCATGGCAACACTACCAGTGAAGATGGGTGGTGGATTCCCTTTAAGAGCACCATTGGCAGGGCTAGTGATGACATTGATTCTCTGTGCTTCCTGTCCGCTTTGTCCAGTAGCGACATTAATTTCCTCCTGTTGTGTTCCCATTGTGGTTTGGATAGATAACTGGGGATGAACGGCAGCGGCTGGGGTGGTATGAAGAGGGATTTCAATGCCTTGTCGGACTGCTGTTTCGATTTGGGGAAGGATAGGAGCTTGTTCTGTGAACAGGTTACTTCCTTGGAGGGTTGCGATGTGGTGAATTCCTCCTGTGAGTATTTCTTCGTCTGGTAATTGTTGGGCAGCAGTGTGGAGCATTGGGCTATAGTTGTCACCGCCACAAAGTGAGGGCAACACTGATTCAGTGTTGGGTTAGATAAGCTGTCCTAACTTGGTGGTACGTCATGTGGATAGCTTGATGCCAAGTTGTAGTCGATATGAGAGAAGTGGTTCCCACACTAGAGTAACGTCCTAGTGCCCACTTATAGTAGAATGTAAGAGAAGAGAAGGGAGTTGAATTGACAGGAGATTCAACTTGCCGTCTTAGGGACAGCAATGGACCTCTTTTATACTAGAGATACAAGTACAACTAATCACGACATAGTAAGCCAGATACATGCTATGACTAAGTACTACTATTGATCAGTAAGCGACTCCAACTAGATCAGTAAGCACAATACGAATCATCAGTCATCCAATCACCAATCACTAGGGCTGGTTCCCACGACTTACAAAGGCTGTACCATATGAGTAATAACAATCACCTAAGGCCGGTTTCATCACCTCCCGCTCTAGCTAGCGCGACCATGCGCGGACTTCTTCCATCCCCCTCTAGTGGCAAGTTGCTTGTTCCTCTGTCGAACGAACGGCGTTGCCAAGCACTCCATATGCGCCAGCTGCTTGGGGGTGCGAGCCAACTCCAATCGACCCTCACAGATGGTTTTCGCGATCCTAACCGCTCCAGCTTCAGCTTCGAGCCATTCAAGCTCCGCGTTGATACAGGACAGGTCGTTGTCCAGTTTGCAGTAGCGCACGATATCCATAGCGACGCCCCAGTCATCAAGTCGGTGGGCTGCCTTGGTGAAATTAGCGTGAACGGCGGGGGTACCAACCAAGAGTTGGTGAAACCAGGCGGGGAGAGGTTCGATGGGCTCGGATGAGTAGACGGCCCAAGCGTAGATTGGAAGTGAGTAGGGGGTATCCAGTGGTCCTTGCTCTTGTCCGTACGCTTGGATGTACCTGTCATGGGCCGGAGTGACCCAATAGGCTTCGGCGTATGCTCCCTCGCCCAATGGGATCTTGAGGTCAGGGTACATGGTGTTGCGGACATATCCGTCAGGGGCTTGTTCGTAAGTTTTGGTGTACCCCTCAATGGTTGACTCGAGCCTCTTGATCTTGTCCTCAAAGGCAAGCACGGCGAAATGGTGGACTTCCTTGCGGTTCTTGATGGTCTGGACCAGACCGGTTGCGATCTCTCGGAGGGTGACAGGGTTGATATCGGCATGGGTGGCGAATATGTTTTCCACTCCACAAGGGGAGTAGCAGGACGGGGGTGAATTGGGACAGCTCCCGGGGGATTCGGCTGATGCATTGACGGAATAGTCGGACATGGTAGGAGAGGGGTTGTTGTTGATATGGATGAAGGAATAGTGTTCGCCGTTATGTGTGATAGGTGCAAAGGGGTTCGCAGCAAAAGTATGGATGTTCGAGAGCGTGGACATGAGTGGGATGGATACGTTGTCCAGGCCAAAAGACGTGAAACTTGTGGGTGGTAAATGGGAAGGGACGAAGCAGAGAGGCTAGGAAGGGTTGACAAGGTGGAATGGGGGGTGGTGTCCAGGGATTTTCTTCCCAGGTGAGTGGTTCTTGGTCGATAGCCAGGGTGAAGAGGGATGGGGTTTTGTAGCAATAAACGACCGGTCTTTATACCTTCTAGTGGAGTTCCCTTGTGATAAGCCCTGACTAGATTGGGTGCATGTGTGTCAGCTGCTGGTTCCCATGTGTCATCGCTATTGGGGTACCCCTTCCAGTGGATCAAATATTGCAGGGTCCTATTACGCCCAAAGTACCAGTGGTTACGAATTTGCTCCACTTCGTATTGCTCCTCATCGTTAATTAGGTCAGGTGGTGGTCGGGAGAAGTTTGGACCGTACACGGTTGTTTCGTGATAGGGCGATAAGAGAGAAGCATGGAACGTGTCGTGAATTTTCCATGTCAGGGGTAACGCAAGTTGATACGCCACAGGGGAGATCTCTTTGATGATCTTGAAGGGTCCATATCTTTTGGGTGCTAGTTTGGTTGCTTGGTAAGGAAGACGGAGATTTTTTCCTTCTAACCAAACTTGGTCTCCAGTGCTATATTGCACCAATGGGTTCCTGATTTCTCAGCCACTTGATTCAGGGCTGCAGTTGCTTGGGCGCGTCTTTCTTCCATCAGACGGATTCTTTCTTCCATCGTTTCATTGATAGATGGGGTGCTGATTGCCGGTTTAGTTTGAGGTCGTACCCTAGAATTATCTGATTGGGCGATAACCCAGTAGTTGAGTTCTTCCGGTTGTTGTGTACTGCTGTGGCCAAGGCTAGCCATTGAGTCCAATCTTTCAGGGCCGCTGATGTTACTAGATGGAGATATTGTTCTACCCATTGGTTCTTTCGCTCTGATAGCCCATCTGTTTGAGGGTGAAAGGCCGTTGATAGGTTTTGTTGAATGTCTAGTCTCTTTGTTAGGGCTTTTCCGAAGTGTGAGGTGAATTGAGGGTCTCGATTGCTGATGACTTCAGTGGGTAGTCCGAACCATCGAAACACATGATCCAAATACAACTGAGTGATCCTTGGCCCTGTGATCGTGGTGTCACAAGCTAGGAATATGGCGGCACGTGAACATCCTTGATCTACAATGGTGAGGATAGCGTCTTTCCCTTTTACCGGGGGTAGTCCAGTGATTAAATCCATAGCGATTCACTGGAATGGTCGAGCATTGGTTTCTGTGGGGATTTGATAAGGGGGTGTTTTGGTGCGATGAGTGATGATTTTGTTCTGTTGGCAAATTGCACATCCTTTCACATAGTTTGCGATCCATTCTTTCATTCCTGGCCATTGGTACTGTTCTTGAGTTTTACGAAGTGTTTCGTCTCAACCTGGGTGACCTGCTGATGGATGATTATGCATGAGGTTCATGATCCCTTGTTTGACTACGTCGATGGGAGGTACGCTGATTTTTGGTTGTAACATTGTCGTAGCAGCTCTGAACTTTTGTTCTGGTAGGACCGTGACTTGTTGATTGTCTTCTTTTCCCTGGTCTACTCCTGGCAGCCATGAAAGGGCATCTGGTGGGATGTTGGTCTTTCCTGGAATGTAGAGGATATCAAAGTCGTATTCTTGTAAGTCGGCGTGCCAATGCGCAGTTCTTCGGTTAAGGTTTTTGGGAGATTTCCAGTATTGAAGATTGGCATGGTCCATCATAATGGTGAATGGTTCCTTTGTCCATCCTAGATATGGTCGCCAATGTGAGAGTGCTTTCATCACGGCTAGTAGCTCCCTCTCATAGATATCGTAATTTCGTTCTGCTGGAATGAACATGGCCGAGTAATAGGCGATAGGGTGGAGTACAGGTTTTTGGCGTTTTGAGAGAGCAGAAGTTGTAGGAATGTCTCCCTCCTGTGAGAGTATGGCTCCCACGCCATATGCAGAGGCATCAGTTTGGAGGAAGAACTTTTTCTCGAAGTTGGGTTGTCGAAGGACCAGTGCTGCGCATAACCGGGATTTGAGGGTTTCGAAGGCTTTGAATTGTGGTTCATCCCAGTGCCAGCTTTCGGATTTCTTCGTAAGATCAAGCAGGGGTCGAGCGATTTCGGAGAATCGTGGGATGAAGTAGCGGTAGTATCTGCAGAGTCCGAGGAATGCACAGACATCTGTGGGGGTGAGCGGGACTGGATAGTCCGCAACTCCCATGAGTTTCTTCGGATCCATACGGAGTTGTCCTTTCCGTACGATTACTCTGAGGTATTCGATTTCCTCTTGTTCAAAGGCACATTTCTTGGGTTTTAGATAGAGGTCATTGGCTTCTAGTTTATCCAATATTTCATGGACGTGTTTTCGGTGTCGAGCCAAGTGTTGTTCGTGGGTTTCGTTTGAGTACTTCTTTATATGGATGGCAATGTCGTCCATGAATACAGACGTGTCGCCTTTCGCTACGTCCTGGCGGAATATTGTGTTCATCATCATCTGGAATGTTGCTGGAGAATTGGTGAGGCCGAAAAACATAACCATGGGTTCGAATAGTCCTTCCAGTGTGAGGAAAGCAGCTTTCCATTTGTCACCGGGTTTAATCCGAATGTTGTTGTATCCCCATCGGACGTTGAACTTAGTGAACAGCGTGCACCCAGCCAGTCGGTCAATGACAGAAGGAATTAGGGGAGATACGTTGCGATTCTGTTTAGTCCATTTGTTAAGGGGTCGGTAGTCTTGGACTGGTCGTAGCTTCCTGTCTTTCTTTTTGACAAAGAAGAAGTTGGCCGCATAGGGGCTCCATGAGGGTCTAATTGTATTCCTTGCCAAGTGCTCTTGAACGAATTTGCTTGCTTCTTCGATTTCCGATTGTGTCAACGGTAGGAGCCTCCCAGGAAGGGTTGTGGGGGCTCCAGGCAGGAGTTCAATGGCATGGTCCCAAATTGTGTGCTGGGGAAGACGCTGCGATTCATGTTCGCTGAATACCTTACGGTGTCGCATATATTCCGCTGGTATTGCAGGATCTTCTTCTTTTATCGTGGAGTTGATCATTACTCGTCCGATGAAGTATTGATTGTGGTGTACAGGACGTGGTGCGTTTATTGTTCTAGGTAGGAATCGTGCTTTTTTTGCATTTGGAGCTCTGAGGATAATGGGGAGTTGTGATGAGTCAATCTATCCTTGTTTCCAATCGATCTTGGGCTGTACGGCGGCAAACCAAGAGTATCCTAAGATAGCCTTATGTTCTCCCAAATCTGACAGGAAGAAATGTAGTTGACTTCTAGATGTTCCTGTTTGGACCTCGATGTCTGTATAGTGTTTTAGCATGCCAGCTTTGTTCTCGGTTCCATCTACATTGAACAGTTGTCAGGGTTTGTCCAAATTTTTGATAGGAAGTTTCAGCCATTTGGCATAGCTTAGATTCATAAAGTTTTCTGTCACCCCAGAATCAACTAGGGCTATTGCTTCGGCTCTTTTTGCAATCGAGTGTGTGTAGATTCGAACAGTCATAGATTTTCGAGCTGATATGTACACATTGTCATTGCTACTCTGCTTGATTAATGCCGACCTAATCAAGCTGTGGGAAAATCCTCCGAGACTCCCATTTCTTCAGCTAGTTTCACTTTCTCGTCAAGAGACATAGCGTTGAGCTGTTGTTTGATATCTTCGACGTGGGTAGGGGTTTCAAATCCTTCATAGTTATCGTATTCTTCATTGAAGTCGATGAGGTTTGCTCTGGTTTGCCCTTGACGGCGATGACGTGGACAGTTCCTGGCATAGTGACCCGTTTGTCTGCATTCGAAACAGTTATTGTTTGTGTTTCCTGGGGGTGGTCCAGTAGCATTGTTTTGAGGGGCTGGTCCAAAGCCAGTAGCATTTCCCTGCGTGTGTATTCTGTTAGTTGAGCGCCAGTTTGGGGTCCTAGTTCGCCCCAAGTCCATTGGTACTGGTATGTTGTTCATCCAACAGGGTGCATTGGTGGAGTTGTATTGCGGTGGGGGGGGTCCTTGACGGAATCCAGGTCCACGTTGTTGCATGAATCCTCCTTGATTTCCTTGATTCCCTTGATTGAAAAACGTTTGTGGTCTTGGGAAGTTAGTTGGTCGTGGAAATGTGTTGAAGACTCCTCGATTAAACCCTCCAGTTCCTTTGTTCGGGTTGCGGGCTTGGAGTATATTGTTAATCAGGACCTTTGATTGGGTAGCCAAAATTGCTTTGTCCTTGAGGTCAATGTACATGGTTGGAGTTGGGGAGGTTAGTACTTCTTTAAGGATGTCGTCGGGCAATCCTTTGGTAAAGAGCTGGAATATAGCGCCGCTATTGGCGTCGTAGCCGGCGATACGGCTTAGGTCTTCAAACCTAGCGATGTAGTCGTCGATTTCCGGGAATCTCATGGTGAATTGTTCTATTTCTCCTCTGGCTCTGTTTTCCCTTTGACTGTCTTGGAACTGTTGTGAGAATTCATAAAGAAATTGATCCCATACATCAGGGATGTTATCCAAGACAGGGTCGAGGGTATCCAACCAGGTTCCCATGTCCCTAGTCCATCCGGCGACCTGAGGTCCTTTCATGAGGGTAAGAGTTAGAGCGACTTTTTTGATCAGAGAGTTGTAGCCAGCTACATCTTGATTGAGTCAGAGATATCCTTTTACTTCTTCGATGAAGTCATCTGCGATGAGGCGGTCTCCGGTGAAGACTTGTGGCAGTCCTCCCATAGATTTGACATCAGCTGCTCGTGCAATGGGTTGTTGACCTCCTTGGGCGGGGGGTACTGGTGCGGGAGGTGCTGGTGCTCCGGGTGGATTGCCACCCGGACCTCCAGATCCTCCTGATGGTGGTCCTCCACTTGGGGGTCCCCCACCAGGTGGTCCTGATTGTCCTCCTCCAGGAGTGGAGTATTAGCTGAGGGTGGCTTTAAGTTTGGAATTAATGCTTGCTGCAGTTCCAGTAGTAGTCGCAGTTGTCGTATTTCCTGTTCCAGTAGTGCCACTTCCAGAGCTTTTTCCTTTAGAGCTTGAGCCATCTCCTCCGCCTTGAGTGATTGGTTGAGTATCTGCGGGCTGTTGGATCGTGATAGAGGCAGTAGCCATGGTTGATAGTTTTGGTGAAATGGGCGGAAGCTTCGTATGCTGTGGAAGGGAGATGGTGTTTCTTCGTGGGGTAAGTTCTTTGGGTATTTTGGAATCCCTGATCTGATTGTCGATGGAGAGTTCTCCAGTTTGTCTCACTAATTCGTCGTCTGAGTCTTCCTCTTCGGCGGGTTCGCTATCTGAGCTGTCGTTTTGTTCCTTGGGTTCCGGCTTCGTATTGGTTTCTTCAATGTCGAAGGTATGGATACTAGTTAACAGCTGTCGTAGTCAAGGTAGTCCTGAATTGGAATCGTGTGCGATCTGATGCCAAACTCCGTTGTATAGGCAGACTGGTATGGCATGTTTGTTTACAACTTTGTTGTCATTGTTGCAGAATAATTGAATGGGGTAGGTTCTTGTTCCGGTAGCGTTTGGTGCCTTGTATGCGATACGGGAGTTTAGTTTGGTTTCAAGTATCTGCTCTTTGGTTAAGAGCTTGTCATATGCGCTACTAGCCGTCTTGAATGTAGAAAGTTGAATCTAATGTCACCGCCACAAAGTGAGGGCAACACTGATTCAGTGTTGGGTTAGATAAGCTGTCCTAACTTGGCGGTACGTCGCGTGGATAGCTTGATGCCAAGTTGTAGTCGATATGAGAGAAGTGGTTCCCACACTAGAGTAACGTCCTAGTGCCCACTTATAGTAGAATGTAAGAGAAGAGAAGGGAGTTGAATTGACAGGAGATTCAACTTGCCGTCTTAGGGACAGCAATGGACCTCTTTTATACTAGAGATACAAGTATGACTAATCACGACGTAGTAAGCCAGATACATGCTATGACTAAGTACTACTATTGATCAGTAAGCGACTCCAACTAGATCAGTAAGCACAATACGAATCATCAGTCATCCGATCACCAATCACTAGGGCTGGTTCCCATGACTTACAAAGGCTGTACTGTATGAGTAATAACGATCACCTAAGGCCAGTTTCAATAGTGGTCTGGGTTAACGTAATGCGGGTGCTGATGGTCTGTTTCTTTCCAAGTACCGAGTTTTGAGGTGTGAAGTACTCCTCCTTGATTCGTATACCACTGGTTATCTTTCCAGAGGAGTTTTACCCAAAAGTCGTTGTCTTCTACTTTGACGAATTCAACAACTCCGTGTGATTTCTTTGGGAGATCGATGTAGTATCCGGTGTCTTTATGTCCAGCTCCATGGTATTCAAAGTATGCTTCGCCTTTGATGTGTGCTGGGAGATCGTCTTGTTGTCTCCTGTGGACTCTCTTGTTTTGTTCAAGAGTTCTGATGAGTACTACTGCTGCCAGGGTGTAACTGGTGTTGTCCTGTGTTTCAAGGACGTTTGAGGAAAGCCTGACTTATGTTAAGGCCTATTGAACCTTAAGGCACGACGTGCACAAAGGTGAAGACGTGCGGCAGTGATGAAGTTATAAGGGTCGTAATTCCCTTAATAACCTGAATGACTTTGGAATGTGATAAAAGCGAAGAGGTCATTAAGACCAATGTCTGGGTGAAGATAAAGAGGAATGGGAAGTATCTTCAAGGCGTTGAAGATAACTTCAAAGAAAAGAATAAAGGAAATGTTGGTTCAAGCAACAAGGACAGAGAACGCAATAGATTGCAAACTAAGTCAGGCTTAAGGCCCAACTCTAGGATATAAGTCCAGCTTATATACAAAAGGGCAGCTACCTGACTAAGCATACAAAAGTAGAGAACAATAGAGTCACAAACAATAGACATCACAGAACAATGGGGTCACAAACAATGGTGGTCACAGACTACCATAAGAAGAGAACAATAGGAGACATACAAAAGGAGGGAACAATGGAGTTCCTGACAAGATGGTTCTGTTGTACAGGTAAGCAGTCATGTGAGTCGAGGTCATGTGATCATATAAGTACATAATGGTCAAGAAAGAGAGAAAAATGTGGGTCAAGTGCCCAGGAGCATAACATTGAAGCTACAAAGGCCCAGATTGTGACCTGTGAAGAAGTAATCGACAAGGAAGATGAAAATTGGTACCAAAGAACAGCAGGTTTCCTCCCAGTTGATGGAGAGGATGCCTTGGAAGAGATTGACGTGGTGAAGACACTGGAGATTGCAGATATCAACCCATTCGCTGGTTTATATCAGATAGACGCAGACACAGATGAAGACACGGAATACGAATCAGATGCTGATGTAGACACGGATGTCCCGGAGGAGTGCAAGGGAGTGAGTGGACCTGGAGGGCTGCATGGTGATGGACATCACTGTCGACCACCCACCATTCCAGATGCGCGACGTGCTCTTGAGGACCTGACAAGCGTTTTATACCCACCAAACCAGAAATTGAAGGGACGTACTTCATTGGATCCCAACACCTTTGCGCAGTTGGAAGACATCCGGAATTTCCTTTGGTGGTATTGCGAATTTGATGCCAATGGGAAACCAAAAAATCCGTCAGCAGGGAACTGGATGAAGGCTTCATTCGATGTTGCAAACTACAAATCAAAGGGGTCTTGGCAAGCCCAAACCTTGCGCACATCGGCAAGGGCATATGTTCGAACACAAGAACTCCCAACGCACAATTACCAAAACCCCAAACAATCGCGTATTGATGACAAAGCACTTTCCACTGAGCTCCAGCTCCAACTCCAAAGCGTTGGAAAATACATCTCTGCACAAAATATAGTTGATTTCACCAAGGACAATGATGTCCAGATGTGATATGGCTTTACAAGGCCGGTCTCCTTAGCCACAGCAAAGTGTTGGATGGGGCAGATGGGGTTTCACTGGACAAAAGAGCTGAAGGGACAGTACCACAATGGCCACAAACATACAGACATGGTGGAATATCAACAAGATGTCTTCTTGCCTGCTTGGACCAAGCTTGAGAAAAGCATGCATGATTGGATGGACAACAGCATTCACCTCAAGGTTGACGAGGACCCTAACTCAAGGTCAGATATCTGGAATGTGGTCGTGTGGTTCCATGACAAGTCTACATTCTATGCGCATGATTGTCGCGCTGTACATTGGAGGCACAAGGATAAGGGTCCCAAGCCTCAGCCAAAAGGCAAGGGCACCTCACTGATGGTCGCCCACTTTGTCTCCGCAGATTATGGCTACCTTCAATCTCCTGATGGTGCTGAATCTGCTCGTATCTTGTTCAGGGCTGGGAAAGGACGCGATGGATATTACAACAATGAGCGCATCCTCCAGCATGCCAAAAAAGCGATCGACATCCTTCAGAAATACTACCCAAATGATGACCATGTCATGGTCTTTGACAATGCAACAATGCACATCAAATGAGCTGACAATGCGCTTTCTGCCTGACATATGCCAAAGAATCCTTCATGCTCCTGGGGAGTCACCGTCCTGGCCAAGGATGACAGCAGTGCTATCATGTACCACCCTAATGGACAGCCACAGAAGACAAAGGTTCCTATGGAACCTGGACACTATGCCAATGGAGAGCCACACTCACTATACTTTCCTGATGGGCATGAGAAGGCGGGCTGGTTCAAGGGAATGGCCCAGATTATTTGGGAACAAGGATTTGAGGCCGAATCCAAATTGCAAGCTGAATGCAAGGGATTCCATTGTCCACCCGGTAAAACCAGATGCTGCTGTCACTGACTCTGTTATGATCCTGGACCCTACCTTTTATTTTCTGCCATTTTCTCTCATTTATTCTACGCTCTCAGTCACTTATTCCCCACTCGTTTCCTTACGCACCACTCGGACCACCACCAGATCACCTGACAAGTCACCTGATGGATCACCTGACCATTCTGCAGTCAGATATCACATGCCATCACTCTGCAGTCCGCAGCATTTCACAGCATCACTATTTAACCCTTTATGAACTGCCAGCTCATGATGCGCTATCTATAGACCACCAGCTCATGATGGAGCTATACTTAGATTGCCAGCTCATTGCCAGCTCATGATGGACCTTACTATATGTGACCCTATTATTCTGTGACTCCTGCGACCTGTTACTTCTCACTTGTATATAAGCACCCATACTTTTAGCAGTTAGGCCCTAAGCCTAACTTGGTTTTCAATCCAAGACTTGTAGCTTCCCCCAGGACTCTCAGAGTCAACAGCCTGAACCCTCAGTCGCTTCAAAGCCCCTTGAAGCTCTCCCCTCTACTTCTAACAGAACACTCAGAAGTCACCCTTATCATCGGGGACTTACTTGTTATACTGTGTAGCCAACTGGTACCACACTACTCACGTGATCATTGCCTCAGGAGGATACCCCACTGAGCAATCCCAGTCGTCGCCAAACCAAACCACGCACGTCGCATCTTTAAGGCCCTTGGACCTTAACAGACTCCTTTACAACCAACCCGACTTCATGCAAGTTGAATCTGTCCTTCAGATGACCTGCTGCACAATGGGTGTCCAAGTATTGTTTTTGCCAAAGTTCCACTGTGAATTAAACTTCATTGAGCAAGTCTGGGGTCATGCAAAGCATGTGTACCGTCAATTCCCACCTTCTTCAAAGGAATCCGACCTTGAGAAGAATGTTATTCAAGCCCTTGATTCAGTGTCACTCCTCTCAATGCGCCAGTAAGTTAGCTTGCATTATCACCTCCAGTTGGGTCAACAAACACACTATCAGGTATGCAATGCGGTCTTGTTGATTCATAGATGCATACCAAAAGCGTCTCAATGGCAAACAAGCAGCCTGGGCAGCCAGAAAGTACCATGGCCATCATGTTCTTCCTCAATCAATTCTTTCCGAGCTCTAATTGGCTCTTATCTCTGTTGCATATCACCCCCAATACCAAACAACACACTTGTATCAATTATGACACAGTATCCTACTTAATGACACACACACTTGTATCTATCTCATCACGCACGGACACCAGGCCACACCAATAAAGTTTCAGCCATCAGCAGACATTGAAATAACTCAGCAGTAGGTTGCAGAATGAGATGTAACACAGTGTCACACTCACATGATGTTGGATGGAACCTCATGAGCCCTACCTTAAAAGCATTTTCCCTCACCCCCGGCCGTCCAGCGTGCCCATGGGGCTGACTTCTCGCCTCCCGCCATGTGGCAATTCTCGATAGTGTAGTTATTTTAGATTACATTATGAGAATATAACGCTTTCCAAAAAAAAAAAAAAAGTCTTGATGCGATGGAACACGAATGGAAAGAGGAATCAAGGCGCTCTATTGCATGGGTCCGACGATGCCCTTCGCCGGGGCCAGGCGGGAGGGTTGTATACAAGTACGCTACGCAAATTGAGGCGGATGGTGTCATGCTATGGCCAATCCTAGGAAGAAAAGGTAAGGT
>Ga0307510_10003140_pt1 | contig 19145 bp, 19 predicted proteins | sample 12_EM_MG_FD_207224 | JGI IMG/M metagenome (GOLD analysis project Ga0307510, IMG submission 207224) | Populus trichocarpa ectomycorrhiza microbial communities from riparian zone in the Pacific Northwest, United States - 12_EM | ecosystem: Host-associated > Plants > Roots > Unclassified | place...
ATTTATATGTGTTGATGCGCTTGATGAATGTGTGCCAGAGCATCGAATGGTGGTTCTTGAATCATTGGGGCAGATGCTGAAAGGGTCCCCGAATACCCGCTTATTTATGACCGGAAGACCACATGTGCGGAGTGAGGTGGAGAGGAAGTTGGGTGGAGCGGCATCCTTTCTATCCATACGGGCTACGGAATATGGGGTCTTTAGGTTTCTTCGCGAGAAACTTAGGAAGGACACGATTCCAAATATGATGAGCAGCACATTGGAGGGAGATATCATGAAGAGCATTCCCGCGATAAGCTCGGAAACGTATGTTGGAGCTAGGTCCGTAGCAAAGCTACCCCAAATCGATAGCTGACACTTGAACCCAGATTCCTGCTAGCCTCTCTCCACATTGATGCAATCCTGAGAGGTACCACGGTTGCTCGGCGGAGGAAAACACTCAAATCAATACAAGATGGGGTAGGTTTAGGAGACGCATATGGTGCGACACTAGAGCGTATAAATGCTCAGGACGAGGAAAAGTCCAAGCTTGCGATGGCTGCTCTCACATGGATTTGTCATTCGGAGCGGCCCTTACACGTGGATGAGCTGTGCCATGCGCTGGCAGTGGAAATAGGAACAACAGATTTTGATCCCGAAAATGTTCCTTCAATGGGCACATTGCTTGACGGCTGCCAAGGCCTGATCATTGTGGACGCGGAGGCTTCGACCGTGCGGTTAATCCACTATACCGTGCAAGAGTACCTTTGTAGTTATCCAGGTCTCTTCATTAAACCTCACTCGATACTTGCAGAGACCTGCTTAACCTATCTAAACTCACAACAAGCCAAGAACCTCACATCCTATTCTTTCTCAGGTCATAGAAACATGCCATTTCTCGAATATTCTGCGAGGTATTGGGGAACACATGCGAACAGGGATCTCTCAGACAACGCGAGAGCCCTCGCACTAGAGCTCTTGAACCAGTATGAAGACCACATATCCGCTGCATTACTCCTAGAACAGGCACTAGATCCCCTACATATCAAATCCATCGCTATGCCCATGCTCTTCTCTGGATTACACTGCGCATCGTTCTTCGGGATTGTTGAACTTGTGACAGTATTAATAAATGCTGCAAGTTATGAGGCCGACCACGAAGATGGTACGGGTAGGACACCCCTGGCATGGGCAGCGATAAACGGACACGAAAGAGTGGTCAAGATACTGCTGGCGCGGGGGAATGCCGATCCTAATCGGACAGATAAAAGTAATCTAGCACCACTCTGGTGGGCTACCATTAAGGGACACGAAGGAGTGGTTAAGTTATTGCTGGAACGGGAAAATGTTGACCCCAATCACCCAGACGTGTGTGATCGAACACCGCTCGGGAATGCAGCCCTCATAGGACACGAAGGAGTGGTCAAGTTATTGCTGGAACGAAAAAATATCGACCCCAATCACCCAGATACAGATGGTCGAACACCACTCGGATGTGCTGTTGTTATGGGACACGAAGCGGTGGTCAAGCTATTGCTTGAAAGGGAAAATGTCGACCCCAATCGCCCGGATAAGCATGGTGAAGGACCACTCGGGTGGGCCGCTATCATGGGATATGAAGGTGTTGTCAGGCTGCTGCTTCAACGGGGAGATGTCGATCCTGGTCGCCCGAATGCGCACGATCGAACACCATTCGGGAATGCCGCCCTCAAGGGACACAAAGCAGTGGTCCAGTTATTGCTGGAACGGGACGGTGTCGACCCCAATCGCCCAGATGAAGATGATCGAACACCACTCGGGTGTGCTGCTATGGAAGGACGCGAAGGAGTGGTCAAGTTACTCCTAGAACGAGGGGGTGTCGACCCTAATCGCCCAGATAAGCACGGTGGCACACCGCTCTCCTACGCTGCCAGGATGGGACATGGAAGAATCGTGCAGCTATTGCAAGCCCGGAAATCTATTGAAACCCCAGCTAGGGAGCTGCCCCACCCTCTATAACGCGACTAAGATGAAGTAGAAGCACTGGGTACTCTATCGATCACCCTCGATTCTCATGGGACCCACCCCCTTCCTGTGCCAGCCCTCTCCGGCTTCCGGGAGTCTTGAATACGCATTGCTGGTATCACCATCTTCCCTTCTTCCCAAAGCCCTTCATGCCAGTCCGATTTACGTGAGCCTTAAATCCCCCACCCACAAGAATGCCACCTGTATGTAAGCATACACCCATCATTCCCTCAGATATTTGTTCACACTTATGAATAGAGGCTCACGAATTTCTGCTCATTCTGTTTAGTCTACAGCATCTGGGCGAGCACCCTCATCATCTTTTAACTCCCGCCATTTATATTGGTTACTATTCCTCCGTGAAACAGATCCTTTCTTTCAAAATCCCCTTTTTCGACTCTCCTTTATGTATTTATTTCTTCCCCATTTTCCCTTACCAGCGATAGATGGATAGATGAGCAGATAGATAAACCGCAGATACAGTTTTCTTTCCAATACCCGAAGACCCAGTGTAAGCGTTGTCAGAGCCACCATGAGTCAGAAAATCAAGCTCAAACACTGCATGTCCATGATATGCTTCTTAGCATTGGTTAGTGCCTTAGTTACCCATACTCACCCGAAAAGTACCTGCCATTCCACCGAACCCCATCAATTTCCCTCCCAAGCTAAGCGCACCGATTGGACCTTTCTTACCCGCCCGGTAAAATATCATTAGCCATGCAGCGCCCAAACAGAACGATCCGGCCAGCCACAAAGCAGCAGCCTAGCGAACTGTACTTGTACGCCAGCCCCTCATGCCCACCACTGTAGATATGCCGGACCTGAGTCGCGGAGAAAGCTGTGATCATATTCGAACCGCACAACTGCGGTCTGGGATCCGTCGTTTTGCGATATTTTCCAGTCGGGTTTGAAAAATGCAAATGCATGAGTCCGCAGAGTTTGAATATAGACCTTGGTTTTTGGGAGGAAGTATGCAAAGTAGGAGTAGTGCGGGGGGTTGTGAGGTTATCGCAATAGCCTTCCTTGTTGTTTCTCTACCGGTACTTGTTGAAGGTGCTTGGTAGAGGCGAGGCAAGGTGCGTTGCATGTATCTTTTCCACACAAAAACACTAGTCTTGATAGGTACTGTACAGTGCCTCCGCAAAAGTGTTGGTGAAATGGGCTTTTTACACCAAAAACAGCGATTTTTAGCTACTTGTAGCTCATAAACCACAAAGCATTTTCCAACCTAATTTCTCATATATAGTTACAATACCTTTCTCCTACTCCTAAACAACTCTTAATGAATTTGGTGAAGAATTGGAAAAGTTATGGAGTTCTAAAGTTTTGAGTCAGTGAAAAAGTGCCATTTTACATACAAAATTGGCATTGCAACGGGTATGATCCACTTTGAAGGTTTGTAGATTAGACCCATAGCATAAATCAACCTGATAAGTGGCATCAGATAAAAGCTGTAACGAAGGTGAAAATAGCTAGGTAAGTCATGAACATTATTTGAAGCAATTCCAGGTGCGGGAGTTGGTTAAACATGGCGAGTTTTGGTGCAAAAAGGGCATTTCACCAAGACTTTTGGGGAGGTGCTTTACCTTGAGAGAAAGGACACTCCACGCTTCATCACTCTCGGAGAATTACGGGAAGTATGAAAATACTGTGGGAAAGTCAATGACCCCTTCTTATTTTAGGTTTTTGGTATGGCTTGGGGGTACTTATGAGGCTTTGTATCGGAGGCAGGATTTAATTTGAGGTAGAGACTGCATTTACCTGGAATGTGGGGGTGGTGTGCACTGAGGGGGAGAAGTCAGCGGGGCGGGAAAATAGACGCTAAAAGGTCTCGGTGGGGATGAAATTGAGGATCCGGAGGCTTGTCTTGCGGTCAGCGAGGCGAAAGTGAGAGTGGTGCCAAGTATGGAGCCCTACGAACTGATCAGAATGGAAGAAAGTACAGTAACTTTGGCCTCGATGTTATTGCTGTCAATGTTACTCGAGGAACATGATGCAATGTAAGGAGGACAACCGACAGACACATATGAATCTCATCTCGACTTCTGACGAAATTAATGTGGGTTTGTGTAACGAGTTCCGGGTCCAGTGATTAGGAACAGAGTTGTCAATTTTGCACAAGGCTCTATCACCCCGCTTTTCCTCAACCATAGCCATTTCGTCAACGAGCCCCAATCTATCCAACACCTCCCTCTCAACGACATTCAAAGCGGCGGAAAGTGAAAAATGTCACAAGCTTTCAGCAATAACCATAACTCTTTCAACAACGCCAACGTCTCCAATACCTTTAACTACACTTCCTCCGATGAGAGATCTGAAATACTGGCATGGCTATCTCCATTAGAGCCACGGGCGCGACATCGAGACATCGGGGCCCGCCGGATCGACAGCATAGGAGCATGGCTGCTTGAAACTGAAGAATTCAAATGCTGGTACAATGGCAATAGGGAGGATGCATCCTATCGTCCAACCTTATTTTGCAACGGCAATCCCGGAGCGGGGAAGAGCTATATCACGTAAGAGAATGTATCGTTGCGGGGAATCAAAGAATATTATTGCTAACAGGTTGCGCCAATAGTTCACTAGTGATAGACAAGCTGTGCGACGAGGCCGTCGAGGGAAATCCCATCGTTGTGTGTTTTTACTTCGACTTTGCTGCCCGGAATGAACAGTCACCGGTAAATATGCTTGGATCCCTTCTGAGGCAGCTTGTTAGCGGACAAGGGGAAATTCCTGAAGTGATAGCCCGGGCTTTTCGAAAGGAGAAAATGTCAATTGGGGGTAGAGGACTACAGGTTTCGGGAATTTTAAACATGTTCCAGGCAACCATAGCTATGAGGCGCACATTTATATGTGTTGACGCACTTGATGAATGTGTGCCAGAGCATCGAACGGTGGTCCTTGAATCATTAGGGCAGATGCTGAAAGGGTCTCCAAATACCCGCTTATTTATGACCGGAAGACCACATGTGCGGAGTGAGGTGGAGAGGGAGTTGGGTGAAGCGTCAGCCTTTCTATCCATACGGGTTACAGAAGACGGGGTCCTTAGGTTTCTTCGCGAGAAACTGAGGAAGGACACGATCCCAAATATGATGAGCAGCACATTGGAGGGAGATATTATGAAGAGTATTCCCGCAATAAGCTCGGAAACGTACGTAGGGGATAAGTCCGTGGCAAAGCTACCTCAAATTAATGGCTGACATTCGAACCTAGATTCCTGCTAGCCTCTCTCCACATCGAGGCAATCCTAAGAGGTACCACGGTTGCTCGGAGGAAAAAAACACTCAAGTCAGCGCAAGATGGCGTAGGGTTAGGGGATGCATACGATGCGACACTAGAGCGCATAAAGGCTCAGGACGAGGAAAAGGCCAACCTTGCGATGGCCGCTCTCACATGGGTCTGTCATTCGGAGCGGCCCTTAAAGGTGGATGAGCTATGCCATGCCCTGGCAGTGGAGATAGGAGAAACGGACTTTGATCCTGAAAATGTTCCTTCAATAGGAACATTGCTAGACTGCTGCCAAGGCCTGATCGCAGTGGACGCGGAGGCTTCGACCGTACGGCTAATCCACTACACCGTCCAAGAGTATCTTTGTAGTCATCCAGGCCTATTCAGTAAACCACACTCGATGCTCGCAGAAACCTGTTTAACCTATCTAAATTCACAAAATGTCAAGGATCTCACACCCCATTCTCTCCCATCTCCCCAAAGCATGCCATTCCTCAAATATTCTGCAAGGTACTGGGGAACACACGCGAGCAGGAACCTGTCAGATAATGCGAGGACCCTTGCGCTAAAGCTTTTGAACCGGTACGAAGACCACATATCCGCTGTATCACTTCTAGAGCAGGTATTGCGTCCCCGACATATCAAAGGCATCTTTCCTTCGCCGCTCTTCTCAGGACTACACTGCGCATCGTTCTTCGGGAGTGCTGAACTTGTGACAGAGTTGATCAATGTTGAAGGTGACAAGATCAACCAACAAGATTGCGGAGGTAGTACGCCACTCGCATGGGCGGCGAGGAATGGACACGAAGGAGTGGTCAAGATCTTGCTGAAGCGGAAGAGTATAGACCCCAATAGCCCAGACAAGGATGATCGGACACCACTCGTGTGTGCTGCTATGGAGGGACATGGGGGAGTGGTCGAATTACTGCTAGAACGGGGAGATGTCGACCCCAATCGCCCGGATAAGGATCATGCAGGGCCACTCGGGTGGGCGGCTATGGAGGGACACGAAGGAGTGGTCAAGTTATTGCTGGAGCGGGAAGATGTCGACCCCAACCGCCCAGGTTTTAATGATCGAACACCACTCGGGTGTGCTGCTCTTGAGGGACACGAAGGAGTGGTCAAGTTATTGCTGGAACGGGAAAATGTCGACCCCAATCGCCCAGATGTAGATGATCAGACACCACTCGGGTGTGCTGCTATGGAAGGACACGAAGGAGTAGTCAAGTTACTTCTAGAACGGAAGGATGTCGACCCCAATCACCCGGATAAGGGTCATACAGGGCCACTTGGGTGGGCCGCTAACAAGGGACACGAAGGAGTTGTCAAGCTCCTGCTGGGACGGGGGGATGCCGACCCCAATCACCCAGATGTGTATGGTCGAACACCACTCGGGGATGCCGCCCTCGAGGGACACGAAGGAGTGGTCAAATTATTGCTGGAACGAGAGAATGTCGACCCCAATCACCCAGATAACAAACATCGAACACCACTGGTGTTGGCAGCTATCGAGGGACACGAAGGGGTGGTCAAGCTACTACTAGAACGGGAAGATGTCGACCCCAATCGCACAGACAAGAATGATCGAACACCACTCGGGTCTGCTGCTGTTGAGGGACACGGAGGAGTGGTCAAGTTATTGCTGGAACGGGAAAATGTCGACCCCAATCGCCCAGATGAGGATGATCGAACACCACTCGGGTGTGCTGCTATTAACGGACACGAAGGAATTGTCAATCTACTTCTAGAACGGGAAGATATTGACCCCAACCGCCCGGACAAGTACCATGAAGGACCACTCGGGTGGGCGGCTATCCAGGGACACGAAGGGGTGGTCAAGTTACTTCTAGAACGGGAAGATGTCGACCCCAACCGCCCAGATAGGAATGATCGAACACCACTCGGGTGTGCTGCTGTTAACGGACAAGAAGCAGTGGTCAGGTTATTGCTGGAACAGGAAAATGTCGACCCCAATCGCCCAGATGAGGATGATCGAACACCACTCGGGTGTGCTGCTATCAACGGACACGAAGGAGTGGCCAAGTTACTTCTAGAACGGCGGGATGTCGACCCTAATCGCCCAGATAAACACTACGGCACACCGCTCTCTTACGCTACTAGGAACGGACATGGAGGAATCGTGCAGCTATTTCAAGCCCGGAAATCTATTGAAATCCCAGATAGGCAGTTGCCCCACCCTCTATAACGCGACTAAGCTGAAGCAGAAGCACCGGATACTCTATCGATCACCCTCCATCCACACGGGATCCACCCCCTTCCTGTGCCAGCCCTCCCCAGCCTCCGGGAGTCTTGAATACGCATTGCTGGCATCACCATCTTCCCTTCTTCCCAAAGCCCTTCATGCCAGGCCGATTAACGTGATCTTATGCCCCCCCGGTCGTTATTCACAAGAATGCCACCCGTATGTAAGCACACATCCATCACACCCTCGGATATTTGCTCACGCTTATGAATAAAGGCTCACGAAGTTCTGTTCATTCTGTTTAGTCTACAGCATCCGGGCGAATATTTTCATCATTTTTTAACTCCTGCCATTCATATTGGCTACCATTCCTCGGCTAAATAGATTCCTTATTTCAAAATCTCCTTTCTCGATTCTCCTTATGTATTCATTTCTTCCCCGTTTTGCCTTGCTAGCGATAGATGGGCAAATAGATAAACAGCAAATAGAGTTTTCTTTCCAATACCCGAAGACCCAGTGTAAGCGTTGTCAGAGCCACCAAGAGCCAGAGAATCAACCATAAACAGCGCGAGTCCATGATATGCCTCTTAGAATTGGTTAGCGCTTTAGTTACCCATACACACCCGAAAAATACCTGCCATTCTACCGAACTCCAATTTCCATGCTAAGCTAAGCGCACCGATTGGACCTTTCTTACCCACCTGGTAAAATATCACTAGCCATGCAGCGCCCAAGCAGAACTAGTCTATCAGGTTAGCCACAAAGCAGCAGCCTAGCGAACTATACTTATACGCCAGTCCCTCAAGCCCACCACCGTAGATACGCCGGCCTGAGTCGCAGAGAAAGCTGTGATCATACCGTTTTCAAACTACACAACTGCAGTCCGGGATCCGTGGTTTTGCGATACTTCCCGGCCAAGTTCGAAAAATGCAAATGTATAGGTAGTCCGCAGAGTTTGAATATAAACCTTGGTTGTTAAGAGAAAGTATAGAAAGTAGGAGTTCCGTGGTCGCGGGTTGGAGGCTATCGCAATAGCCTTCCTTGTTGTGTCTTTACCTTTTGAGGATGCTTGGTAGTAGCTAGCCAGCTAGGCAAGGCGCGCTGCAATGTACCCCTTCCATACAAAAACACTAGTCTTGATAGGTACTGTACCTTGAGAGAAAAAACACTACACTCTTCAACACTCTAGGAGAATTGCGGGAAATATAGAAACCATGATAAAGTCAACGACGCCACTTTATTTTGGGCTTTTGGTATGGTTTGGGAGTGCTTATGAGGCTCTATATTGGAGGCAGGATTTAATTTGAGGTACAAGTAGAGGCAGCATTTTGTTGGAGATTAACCATTTTAGGCTGCTCACCACATACATATTTTCCATTCTCGCATGGTGGGAAACGCAACTAAATTTACGATAACCTTAAACAGACAATTGGTTCAAGAGTGTTCCACAACTGTTAGCTTCTTACCATCTTACACGCTGACCCTGCATACCTAATGCGACAGTATCAAACACTGATTTACCTACAAACTCTCGAGATAGCCGAACAAGGTACTCTACCCGAGGCAGCATAACCCTACCCCCGGCCATGGTACTATGGTACTTCTGCCTCGGAAGTGCCCCGGTAAAACAAAGCAGAAGGATGACCTAGAGATGGAAAGTGGGAGAGCGATTCAGCATGCGCAGGAAGTGTGCCAGGGAAGAATGTTCTCTATTGATAAAGATATAAGGTGGCCTGTTTTTCCCTTTATTCATTCGCCACCTGTCTCTCATCGCATTTCACCCACCGTTCTACGGTCAGCTCTTGCCTTGTCAAAGTCATTCGTTATTGCACACGATCTCATTATTCTTTCATGTTTTCTAATATCTTTTGTCTATCATCGTTGTTCGCATCAATAAAAGTTTTGTGTAGTTCTGTAACTAAGGATAGGATCCGCTGCGCCCAGCCGCCCAATGGTTGTTCAAAACATTTACCTAGAATGCGGGGGCAGGGGGCACTGCTGGGGAGAAGGCAGCGGGGCGGGGGAATGGATGCTAAAAGGTCTCGGTATGGATAGAATTGAGGACGCGGAGGCTGGTCTTGCGGTCAGAATGACGGAAGTGAGAACGACGCCAATTATGGAGTCCTACGAACTCCTCGGAATGGAAGGAAGTGGTGCTGTTATTGGAGTCGATGTTATTGCGGTCGATGCTACTCGAGGAGCATGGTGCAATGTAAGGAGGACTACCGACAGACACATATGAATCTCCTCCGAGCCTCCGGCGAAATCAGTCCCCAGATTTGTGTAACGAGTGTGGGGTCCAGTGATTGGGAACAGAGTTGTCAATTGGCAGAAGGCCTCACCACTCCGCTTTTCCCCAACCACAGCCATTTCGTCAACGAACCCCAATCTATCCAACACCTCCCTCTCAACGACATTGAAAGCGGCAGAAAGTAAAAAATGTCACAAGCTTTCAGCAATAACAATAACTCTTTCATCGCCAATATCTCCAATACCTTTAACCACACTGCCCTAGATGATAGATCTGAAATACTGGCATGGCTATCTCCATTGGAGCCACGGGTGCGACATCGAGATATCGGAGCCCGCCGGATCGACAGTATAGGTGCATGGCTGCTGGAAACTGAAGAATTCAGACACTGGCACAATGGCCGTAGGGAAGATAGATCTTATCCCCCAACTTTATTTTGCGACGGCAACCCAGGAGTGGGAAAGAGCTACATCATGTACGTGAACATGTATCGTTGCGAGGAATCAAAGGTTACTATGGCTAACAGGCGGCGATGACAGTTCACTAGTTATAGACAAGCTATGCGACGAGGCCGTCGATGGAGATCCTACCGTTGTGTGCTTCTACTTCGACTTTGCTGCCCGGAATGAGCAGTCTCCGGTAAATATGCTTGGCTCCCTGCTAAGACAGCTTGTTAGTGGACAGGGGGAAATTCCTGAAGTGATAACCCGGGGTTTTCGAAAGGAGAAAATGTCTATTGGAGGTAGAGGACTCCAAGTTCCGGGAATTTTAAAGATGTTCCAAACAATCGCAGCCACGAGGAACACATTTATATGTGTTGATGCGCTTGATGAATGTGTGCCAGAGCATCGAATGGTGGTTCTTGAATCATTAGGGCAGATGCTGAAAGGGTCTCCGAATACTCGCTTATTTATGACCGGAAGACCACATGTGCGGAGTGAGGTGGAGAGGGAGTTGAGCGGAGCGGCAACCTTTCTATCTATACGAGCTACAGAAGGTGGGGTCCTTAGGTTTCTTCGCGAGAAACTTAAGAAGGACACGATCCCAAATATGATGAGCAGCACATTGGAGGGGGATATTATGAAGAGCATCCCCGCAATAAGCTCGGAAACGTATGTAGGGGCTAGGTCCAGGGCAAGGCTACTTCAAATCAATGGCTCACATATTCAAACCTAGATTTCTGCTAGCCTCTCTCCACATCGAGGCAATCCTAAGAGGTACCACGGTTGCTCGGAGGAAAAAAACACTCAAGTCAGTGAAAGATGGGGTAGGGTTAGGGGATGCATACGACGCGACGCTGGAGCGTATAAAGGCTCAGGACCAGGAAAAGGCAAACCTTGCGATGGCCGCTCTCACATGGGTCTGTCATTCGGAGCGGCCGTTACACGTAGATGAGCTATGCCACGCGTTGGCGGTAGAGATAGGAGAAACAGATTTTGATTCCGAAAATGTTCCTTCAATAGGCACATTGCTAGACTGCTGCCAAGGCCTGATAACAGTGGACGCGGAGGCTTCGACCGTACGACTAATCCACTATACCGTCCAAGAGTACCTTTGTGGTCATCTAGGTCTCTTCACTAAACCTCACTCGATACTTGCAGAAACCTGCTTAACTTATCTGAACTCACAACAAGTCAAGAACCTCACATCCCACTCTATCTCAGACCATCGAAGCATGCTATTCCTCAAATATTCTTCGAGATATTGGGGAACTCATGCAAACGTGGATCTCTCAGACAATGCGAGAGCCCTCGCGCAGGGTCTCTTGAACCAGTACGAAGACCACATATCTGCTGTATCACTTCTAGAGCAGGTGCTAGGTCCCCGACATAGCGAATTCATCGCTACACCCCTGCTTTTCTCTGGATTGCACTACGCATCCTTCTTCGGGATTGTCGAACTTGTGAGAGCATTAATAAATACTGCAAGTTATGAGGTCGACCAACAAGATTGTACGGGTAGAACACCACTGGCATGGGCGGCGAGAAACGGACACGAAGGAGTGGTCAAGATGCTGCTGGAGCGGAATGTCGATCCCGATCGGGCAGATAAGAATAATCTAGCACCACTCGGATGGGCCGCTATTAAAGGACACGAAGGAGTGGTTAAGTTATTGTTGGAACAGGAGAATATCGACCCCAATCGCTCAGATAAGAGTGGTGAAGGACCACTCGGGTGGGCTGCTATGTGTGGGCACGAGGGTATAGTCAAGTTATTGCTAGAGCGGGAAAACACCGACCCTAATCGTCCGGATGAGAATTATCGAACACCGCTCGGGAATGCCGCTATCAAGGGACATGAAGGAGTAGTCAAGTTATTTCTGGAACGGAAAAATGTCGACCCTAATCGCCCAGATAAGAATTGCCGAACACCACTCGGATGGGCTGCTATTGAGGGACACGAAGGAGTAGTCAAGTTATTACTGGAGCGGGGAAACACCGACCCTAATCACCCAGATGAGAATGATCGAACGCCGCTCGCGTGGGCTGCTATTAAGGGACACGAAAGAGTAGTCAAGTTATTGTTGGAGCGGGGAAACACCGACCCTAATAGCCCAGATGAAAATAATCTAACTCCACTCGGGTGGGCTGCCATTGAGGGACACGAAGGAGTGGTCAAGTTATTGTTGGGACGGGGAGATGTTGACCCAACCGCCCCGGACAAGTATCGCCAAGGGCCACTCGGATGGGCTGCTATCCGTGGGCACGAGGGGGTGGTCAAGCTACTGCTAGAACGAGAAGATATCGACCCCAATCACCCAGATATGAATGACCGAACACCACTCGGGTGTGCAGCTGTTGAGGGACACGAAGTAGTGGTCCAGCTATTGCTGGAACAGGAAACCGTCGACCCTAATCGCCCAGATGTGCATGGTCGAACACCACTCGGGAATGCCGCCCTCACGGGGCACGAAGGAGTGGTCAAGTTATTGCTGGAACGAGAAAACGTCGACCCCAATCGCCCAGACATACACGGTGGCGCGCCGCTCTCTTACTCTGCTTGTAAAGGACATGGAAGAATCGTGCAGCTATTGAAAGCCCGGAAATCTATTGAAACTCTAGATACATAGATGCCCCACCGGCTATAACGCAACTATGATGAAGTAGAAGCACTGGATGCTCTATTGATCACCCTCGGATCTCATAGGGTTCATCCCTTTCCTGTCCCGGCCTCCCCCGGCCCCTGGGAGTCTTGTATAGCCCGCATTGCCGGTGTGGCCATCCCCCCCTCCCTGAACCTTTCAGGTCAGTCCGATTTTAACTTGATCTTTAAATCCCCTCCCCGGCCGCCATTCACGAGAATGCCACTTGTATGTAAGCATACACCCATGAAACCTTCAGATATTCGCTCACGCTTATAACTAAAGGCTCACAAATTTCTGTTCATTCTGTTTAGTCTACAGCAACCGGGGGAACATTTCATTCTTTAACTTCCAGCATTTATACTGGTCACCATTCCTTGGTTACATATATCCCTTGTTTAAGAATCTCCTTTTTCAGCTCTCCTTTATGTATCCATTTCTTTCCCGTTTTCCCTCGCTAGCACTAGACGGATAGACGAACAAATATATAAACTGCACCAGAGTTCTCTTTGCGATACCCGAAGACCTAGTGTAAGCGTTCCCAGAGCCACCGTGAGCGAGCGGATCAACTCTAAACATTGGGATTCCAAGATGATATTCTCCTCAGCATCGATTAGTGCTTGAGTTCCCCATGGACACCCTCTTAGACTTCGATGGCGAAACGATACACGGCGAAACGATATACGGCGAGTGACAAGCTGTGAAACGAAACTCCAACGCCAAGCAACTCACAACAAAAACGATCGCACACTTCAGGGGCGGGGAAAATCTTGTCGCTAACAACAACCTCAGGCTCACGCTCAATGACGACTCCTTCGACTAACTTAGGCGATCACAGGAGTATATATCCACAAAGACCTCATATCCATCCATGAGGCACCACACTACTCCATGTGAGTCTCTCCTTCCCCCGTTGAGCACCCCCGGCTAACCAAAAGGGAAACAGACACATTCCCACCTCCGGGCTTCCAGCTCTGTCCGGCTGATCTTACAGTACTTCCGCTTTTCTCCCGGCTTTCCCGAAAGCTGCACGATCCCAAAACTATCGCGCACTCCTCCATTCGCAATGCTTTCCCGAACGTACAAACCAAATGCCCAAGGCCGAACCGTGTACCCGAAGCCAAAGCGAGTCTCCGAAGACAAACCCATGCTTGAGTCCTCAGCACATCTCCGAACACAAACCTATGCCCGATGCCGGAGCCATATGCCCGGATCCTCAGCGCATATCCAAAGCCACAAACAAACGCGCCCTCGGAAGCTACCTGAACAAAGGAAGTATCGTGAGAGTATGAGAGCAGCACCATTTTCAACACACCCGAAAAACATCCGCCATTCCACTAAACCCCATCAATTTCCCCGCCAAGCTAAGCGCATCAATTGGACCTTTCTTACCTACCGAGTAAAATGTCATTAGCCATGCAGCGCCCTAGCAGAACGATCAAATTAACCACAAGGCCGCAGCCCAGCGAACTGTGGTCGTACGCCAGCCCCCCAAGCCCACCACTGTAGATATTCCGGACCTGAGTTGCGCTGAAAATCTGTGACCATATTCAGACCGTACAGCTGCGGTCTGGGATCCGTGGTTTTGCAATATTTTCCGGTCAAGTTCAAAAAATGCAAATGTATAAGTCCGCAGAGTTTGAATATAGGCCCTGGCTGTTGGGAGAAAGTACGGAAAGTAGGGGCACCGTAGTTGGAGGTTATCGCAATAGCCTTCCTCGTTTGTCTTTACCTGTTGAGGATGCTTGGTAGTAGTTAGGCAAGGTGTGTTAAAATGTATCTTTTCCACACAAAAACACTAGTCTTGATAGGTACTGTACCTTGAGAGCAAGGACACTCCACTCTTCACCACTCTACTCGTAGGAGAATTACAGGAAGTATGGAAATACTGTGATAAAGTCAAGGACCCCATTTGATTTTGGGCTTTTGGTATAGTTTAGGGTACTTATGAGGCTTTATATCGGAGGCAGGATTTAATTTGAGGTGGAAGCTGCATTTACCTGGGATCCGGAGGTGGTGTGCACTATTGTACTGGGGAGAAGGCAGCGGGGCGGGAAAATAGAGGCTAAAAGGTCTCGGTGGGGATGGGATTAAGGACGCGGAGGCTGGTCTTGCGGCCACAAAGGCGAAAGTGAGAGTGGTGCCAATTATGGAGCCCTACGAGCTCCTCGGAATGGAAGGAAGTAGTGCTGTTATTGGAGTCGATGTTATTGCTGTCGATGATGCAACGTAAGGAGGACTACCGACAGACAGATATGAATCTCCTCTGGGCTTCGAACGAAATTAGTTCTCGGATTTGTGTAACGAGTGTCGGGTCCAGTGATTGGGAACAGAGTTGTCGATTAGTGCAAGGCTTTATCACCCCGCTTTTCCCCAACCACAGCCATTTCGTCAACCAACCCCAATCTATTCAACACCTCACTCCAACGACATTCAAGCGGCGCAAAGTGAAAAATGTCACAAGCTTTTAGCAATAACCATAACTCTATCAACATCGCCAACATCGCCAACATCGCCAATACCTTTAACTACACTACCCTAGATGATAGATCTGAAATACTAGCCTGGCTATCTCCATTAGAGCCACGGGTGCGACATCGAGATATCGGAGCCCGCCGGGTCGACAGTATCGGAGCCTGGCTGCTAGACACGGAAGAATTCAGGTGCTGGCACAATGGCTGTAGGGAGAACGCATCTTATCATCCGACCTTATTTTGCGACGGAAACCCAGGAGTGGGAAAGAGCTACATTGTGTACGTGAGCATATATCGTTGCGGTAAATTAAAAAAATACTATTGCTGATAGGTTGCGATGACAGTTCACTAGTTATAGACAAGCTATGCGACGAGGCCATCGAGGGAAATCCTACCGTTGTGTGCTTCTACTTCGACTTTGCTGCTCGGAATGAGCAGTCACCCGTAAATATGCTTGGCTCGCTTCTGAGACAACTTGTTAGTGGACAGGAGGGAATTCCTGAGGTGATAATCCGGGCTTTCCGAAAGGAGAAAATGTCTATTGGAGGTAGAGGACTCCAAGTTTCAGGGGTTTTAAAGATTTTCCAGACAATCGCAGCCACGAGGCACACATTTATATGTGTAGATGCGCTTGATGAATGCGTGCCAGAGCATCGAATGGTGGTTCTTGAATCATTGGGGCAGATGCTGAAAGGGTCTCCCAATACTCGCTTATTTATAACCGGAAGACCACATGTGCGGAGTGAGGTGGAGAGGGAGTTGGGTGGAGCGGCAACATTTCTATCCATACGGGCTACAGAAGATGGGGTCCTTAGCTTTCTCCGCGAGAAACTTAGGAAGGACACAATCCCAAATATGATGAGCAGCACATTAAAGGGAGATATTATGAAGAGCATTCCCGCAATAAGTTCGGAAACGTATGTTAGAGCTAGGTCCGGGGCAAGACTGCCTCAAATTAATGGCTGACATTTGAACCTAGATTCCTGCTAGCCTCTCTCCACATTGATGCAATCCTAAGAGCTACCACGGTTGCTCGGAGGAAAAGAACACTCAAGTCAGTGGAAGATGGGGTAGGGTTAGGGGATGCATACGATGCGACGCTAGAGCGTATAAACGCTCAGGGCGAGGAAAAGGCCAACCTTGCGATGGCCGCTCTCACATGGGCCTGTCATTCGGAGCGGCCCTTACACGTGGATGAGCTGTGCCATGCGCTGGCAGTGGAGATAGGAGAAACAGACTTTGATCCCGAAAATGTTCCTTCAACAGGCACATTGCTAGACTGCTGCCAAGGCCTGATCACAGTGGACGCGGAGGCTTCGACCGTACGGTTAATCCACCATACCGTCCAAGAGTACCTTTGCGGTCATCCAGATCTCTTCATCAAACCTCACTCGATGCTCGCAGAAACCTGTTTAACCTATCTAAATTCACAAAATGTCAAGGACCTCACACCCCACTCTCTCCCATCCCCTCAAAGCATGCCATTCCTCAAATATTCTGCGAGATATTGGGGAACACATGCGAACAGGAATCTGTCGGATAATGCGAGGGCGCTTGCGCTAAAGCTTCTAAACCAATACGAAGACCACATATCCGCTGTATCACTTCTGGAACAGGTACTAGATCCCCGACATATCGGATTCATCGCTCCACCCCTACTCTTCTCTGGATTGCACTACGCATCCTTCTTCGGGATTGTCGAACTTGTGACAGTATTAATAAATGCTGCAAGTTATGAGGCCGACCAACAAGATTGTACGGGTAGAACACCACTGGCATGGGCGGCGAGAAACGGACACGAAGGAGTAGTCAAGATACTGCTAGAACAGAATATCGATCCCGATCGGGCAGATAAGAATAATTTAGCACCACTCGCGTGGGCTTGTATTAAGGGACACGAAGGAGTGGTCAAGTTACTTCTAGAACGGGGAGATGTCGACCCCAATCGCCCGGATACGGATCATGCAGGACCACTCGGGTGGGCGGCTATGGAGGGACACGAAAGAGTGGTCGGGCTACTTCTAGCACGGAGTGATGTCGACCCCAATCTCCCGGATGTGTATGATCGAACACCACTCGGGAATGCCGCCCTCAAGGGACACGAAGGGGTGGTCAAGTTACTTCTAGAACGGGAAGATGTCGACCCCAATCGCCCAGATGTGTGTAATCGAACACCACTCGGGAGTGCCGCCATCAAGGGGCACGAAGGAGTGGTCAAGTTATTGCTGGAACGGGAAAATGTCGATCCCAATCGCCCAGATAAGAATGATCGAACACCACTCGGGTGTGCTGCTGTTGAGGGACACGAAGGAGTGGTCAAGTTATTTCTAGAACGGGGAGATGTCGACCCCGATCGCCCGGATAAATGTCATACAGGACCGCTTGGGTGGGCCTCTAACAAGGGACACGAAGGAGTTCTCAGGCTCCTGTTGGAACGGGGAGATGTCGACCCCGATCGCCCAGATGTGTATGGTCGAACACCACTCGGGGATGCCGCCCTCGAGGGACACGAAGGAGTGGTTAAGTTATTGCTGGAACAGGAAAATGTCGACCCCAATCGCCCAAATAATAATGATCGAACACCACTCGTGTGTGCCGCTATGGAAGGACACGAAGGAGTGGTCAAGTTACTTCTAGAACGGAGGGATGTCGACCCTAATCGCCCAGATAAACATGGTGGCACGCCGCTCTCTTACTCTGCTAGTAAAGGACATGCAAGAATCGTGCAGCTATTGCAAGCCCGTACATCTATTGAAACTCTAGAAACACAGCTGCCCCACCCGCTATAACGCGACTATGATGAAGTAGTAGCACTGGATGCTCTATCCATCACCTTCGGATCTCACAGGGATCATCCTTTTTCTGTGCCGGCCCCCCTGCCCCCGGGAGTCTTGTATAGTACGCATTGCTGGTACCACCATCTTCTCTTCTCCCCAGCGCCCTTCACGCCAGTCCGATTAACGTGTTCTTTAAATTCCCCCCGGCCATCATTCACGAAAATGCCACCTGTATGTAAGCATACACCCATCACATCCTCAGATATTTGTTCACGCCTATGAATCAAGGCTCACGAATTTCTGTTCCTTCTGTTTAGTCTACAGCATCCGGGCGAATATTTTCCTCATTTTTTTTTAACTCCCGCCACTTATATTGGCTGCAATTCCTCGGCGAAATAGATCCCTTATTTCAAAATCTCCTTTCTCGATTCTCCTTTACGTACAGTATTCATTTCTTCCCCGTTTTCCCCTTGCTAGCGATAGATGGATAGATGGGCAGATAGATAGACCGCAAATAGAGTTCTCTTTCCAATACCCGAAGACCCAGTGCAAACGTTGCCGAGCCACCATGAACCAGAGAATCGACCCTAAACATTGTGATCCCAGGACGATATTCCTCTCGGTATCAATTAGTGCTCAAGCTACCTATGCGCACCGGAAAAATACCTGCCATTCCACCGAACCCCATCTATTTTCGTACCAGACTAAGCGCATCGATTGGACCTTTCCTACCCATCCGGTAAAATATCATTAGCCATGCAGCGCCCAAGTAGAACTCTCAAATTAGCCACAAGGCAGCCTAGCGAACCATAGTTGTACGCCAGCCTCTCAAGCCCATCACCGTAGATCTGCCGGACCCGAGTCGCGTAGAAAGTTGCGACCATATTCAAACCGCACAACGGCGATCTAGGACCCGTGGTTTTGCGATATCTTCCGGTCAAGTTCGAAAAATGCGATCCATGGATAATCCGCCGAGTTTGAATAAACCTTAGCTAGCGCCAGAAAGTACGGAGGGTAGGAGTAGTGGGGGGGGGGTCACCATCTCGGGTGAACCTTTTCAATACCATGATCTTGGCGTGAAACCCTTCCGGATACCATTGACCGAGAAATATACCATCGAAAAAGTGAAACCATTGCATGGAACCAT
>Ga0307510_10003141_pt1 | contig 19142 bp, 18 predicted proteins | sample 12_EM_MG_FD_207224 | JGI IMG/M metagenome (GOLD analysis project Ga0307510, IMG submission 207224) | Populus trichocarpa ectomycorrhiza microbial communities from riparian zone in the Pacific Northwest, United States - 12_EM | ecosystem: Host-associated > Plants > Roots > Unclassified | place...
AGGTCTGCCGTGCTTGACCAGCAGCGCGGCCATTTCCGGCTCGTTCATGCGGATGCCCGCCCGGTAACAGGTGACGCGCGGCTGCGTCACTTCGAACAAGGCGCCGCCGATCCGGTAGCGGTCTCCGATGCACACCTCTGCATCTGCCAGGCCCTCGACAGTGAAATTCTCGCCAAACTGTCCGTAAGCGAAGTCGTTTCGACCCAGTTGGTTCTGCCAATATTGATAGGAATCGTGCTGATAGACCAATACGGCCCGGTGTTCGCCGCCGTGGCCCGCCAAGTCTCCTTGTCCGTCGCCGTCTATGTTGAGACGGCGTACCATGTGCGGGCCTTCAACCGGCGCCTTCCATATGCCGGTATGGACCGTCTTGTCTTGCCAAGTGACGTCGCGCGGTAGCCCAACATTGACTGAAAGCAAGCGTCCCATCACGTTTCTCTCCAACAATGACCACCGTACTTTTGGTGTTGAACAGAAGGCTCAGCGCACGGCGGTTGTCCTGACACCGATCAGCCCTCCGCGGCCGCGGCGATAATCGCTTCCGCAAAGGCTTTCGGAGTTCCTTGCGGCAAGTTATATGCAAGTCTACATGCCTTGAAAGGTGGCAACGTTCTCGCGTGCTCGCCGAGTTCCCGTCCACCTTATCATCGGCCGGCGAGGTGATCCGAATTCCGCTTCTGCCTGAGGAAACGACGTGCGAGCTTGACGAAATTTTGCACCACCATCGACGTTTCGCCCTTTCTGAAGACGAGAAACACGTCGGCAGACGGCGGCGAGGGCCTGATGGGTCTGAACACGATTTCGTCGGTCGTGAAACGGGCGATGGATTGCGGAACCAGCGCAACGCCGAAACCCGCGGCGATCAAGCTGGGCACCGACTGCGCATCGACGACTTGCTGGGAGACCCGCGGCAGGAAGCCGGCGTCGATGCAGCATGTCTGTATATAGCGCGCGAACTGGGAGCTCTCCGGCTGCAAGACGATGTGGTCCTCCGACGCAAGGTCGCCTAGGGCGATGCGCTTGCGCCGGGCGAGCGGATGGGCTTTCGGCATGGCCACCACGACCTCTTCCGTCCACGCGAGTTCGCTGCTCAAGGTGTCCTCGGTGGGAATGCTTCGGTTCAGGCTGATGTTCGTCGTGCGATTGAGAAGGGCCGCGATCTGCAACGCCGGCGCCTGTTCATGTATCGTCATCTTCACCGCAGGAGCCTCCTTCCGGTAGGCAGCCAGCAGATCTGCCAGGCGTCCACGGAGAATTGAGCCTGTCGCTCCGATATCGAGAGAGCCGATTAGCCCGGCGCCAATCGAGCGGACCTCGTCTTCCGCCAGTTTGATCTGCTGCTGAATGGCGCGGGCGCGCCTGAGAAGCGCTTCGCCGGCCGGCGTCAGCTCGACCCTGCGACTGGTTCTATGGAGAAGCTGCGCCCCCAACGCAGCTTCGAGTGCCTGGATCTGCTGGCTCAACGGGGGTTGAGAAAGGTTCAGCCGTCGCGCCGCGACAGTGAAGCTGCGCTCCTCGGCTACGGCGATGAAATATCTGATCTGACGGAGATCCATAGCAAAATCCTCTTAATCGTGTCGTTCTATATATTGGACACTTGGTCGGGCATGGTCAACGAATGGTGGGAAGTGCTGCCTCGGTCGCCGGGCCGGGCCGAAGTGCCGTGTCGCGAGGATCGAGGCGGGCAGGCGGGGTCAGTGCGGCCGGGCAACAGCGGGTGGCGCGAGCAACCGGTTTCGAAGCGTCAACGGCGCCGTCAAGAACAATAGCGGCATCGGCCGTGAGCCGACCAAGCCGCATTGAATGGAAACGCCAACCAAGCGGGGAATGTCGTGCCAAATATACTCAAGTCGCTCTTCTTCCAGGTCGTCATTGCGCTCGGACTGGGTATTGCACTCGGCACGGCGTATCCCGATGTCGCGCTTCAGATGAAGCCGCTGGGCGACGGCTTCATCAAGCTCATCAAGATGCTGGTTCCCGTGATCGTGTTTTGCGTCGTCGTGCACGGCATCGCCGCGGCCGGGGATCTCTCGAAGGTTGGACGGGTCGGGGTACGCGCGCTCATCTACTTTGAGGTCATCACGACCATTGCCTTGATGCTCGGCATTGCGCTCGCCTATTACTTCGAGCCCGGCGTTGGAATGAACATCGATCCGAAGACGCTGGATGTAAAAGCGCTGAGCGGCTTCAGCCAGACGGCAGCCCAGGTTGCCGGCGGCGGCGTCTCGGAATTCCTCATGAAGCTCATTCCCTCGACCGTGGTCGGGGCGTTTACGACCGGTGACATCCTGCAGGTATTGATCGTCTCGATCATGTTCGGTTGCGCCGTCTCCCTGTGCGGCGAGCGGGCCAAGCCGGTGGCGGATTTCATCGGACGCGTCAGCGACATCGTCTTCAAGATGATGAATTTCGTCGTCAGGTTGGCGCCGCTCGGCGTCTTCGGGGCGATTGCCTTTACCGTCGGCAAATATGGCATCGGCTCGCTCAAGCAACTCGGCGGGCTCGTCGCCCTGTTCTATGTGGCCGTGGCCCTCTTTGTCGTCGTCGTGCTGGGGACGGTCATGCGCTTGTGCGGCTTCAGCCTGTTCAAGCTGCTCCGCTATTTGCGCGAGGAGCTGACGATTGTTCTTGGCACGGCGGCCGGAGACAGCGTGCTTCCGCAGACCATGCGGAAGCTCGAACTCCTTGGCATCAAGCCGTCGACCGTTGGCCTGGTGATTCCGACCGGATACTCGTTCAATCTGGATGCGTTCTCGATCTACCTGACATTGGCCGCCGTATTCATTGCCCAGGCCACCAACACGCCGCTGGCGACGGGTGATCTTCTGGCAATTCTCGGCATCGCGCTCCTGACCTCGAAAGGGGCTCACGGGGTCCCGGGCTCGGCCATTGTGGTCCTTGCAGCGACACTCGCGGCCATGCCGGCCATTCCAGCCATCGGGTTGGTGCTGCTGCTGTCGGTGGACTGGTTCATCGGTATCGCACGCGCGCTGGGCAACTATGTCGGAAACTGTGTTGCCACGGTTGCCGTCGCCTCATGGGAAGGCGACATCGATCGGGAAAGGGCGCATCGCGTCCTCAATGGCGAGGTCGCTGCCATCGATATGGGCACAGCGGTCGATCCCGTCGGTATCGTTGCATCCGGAGCGCAGCTTCAGACGTCCTGAGACCATGCTTCAGTGGCTCCGGCATCGGTCAGACAAGGCTGGTGGTGCCGGACCAAATCGTCGATGATCCCGTTCTCGGATCTGCGACGGATGGGAGTTGAGCGATGATGTCGCTTTCGATTGCGCCTTTGACAAAGGCTGGGTTTGCGCCATTTGGCGAGGTGGTGGAAACTGCAGACTTGAAGCCGAAATTGATCAATGAAGGCTTTGCGGAGCGTTTTGACGACTTGGCCGGCATTGACGTGGCCGCGGAAGGTGGCGAGGTCAACATCAGTCTGTTCGTCGGCGCTGCAAGGCAAGTTCCGCTTGTCATCAAGCTCATGGAGCGCCACCCGCTGGGGAGCCAACTGTTCATGCCGCTGAACGGAGCGCCCTGGCTGGTGGTGGTGTGCACCGATCCGGACGTCCCCTCGAGCTACCGGGCATTTGCCGCATCGGGACGACAGGGCGTAAACTACGCGCGAAATTGCTGGCACCATCCTCTGCTCGTCGTCGGGGACGCCAGTCCGTTCGTTGTGATCGACCGAAAAGGGCCGGGCAGCAATCTCGAGGAAAGGTGGCTTGAAGAGGCCAATTGGCTGCGCGTCGCGCCCGATGGTGCGGTGGAAGCGTACTCGGACCTCACGGCGAAGCAGGGCTAGCGGCCCGGCGATCATCCGCAGCAATCATCTCCAGGGAGTCACAAGGAATGCCATCTCGAACCTATCACGTGCCGCCGGGAGGGCATCCGGCCCAGACCGAGCTCCTGACCGGCCGGGCGGTTTTCACGGATGCGTATGCGGTGATACCAAAGGGTGTGATCCGCGACATCGTGACCAGTTATCTTCCACACTGGGACAATACGCGCGTTTGGGTGCTGGCCCGACCGCTGTCCGGCTTTGCCGAGACATTCTCGCACTATCTGATCGACGTGGCGCCGGGCGGAGGAAGTGAATCGCCGGAGCCCGATGCGGGAGCGGAGGGTGCGTTGTTCGTCGTCGGGGGCGAGCTGACGCTGAAGCTTGCCGGAACCGAGCACGTGCTGCGGCCCGGTGGCTTTGCCTACCTGCCTCCCGGGAGCTCCTGGAGCGTGCAAAACCGCAGCTCCGGTTCAGTGCATTTTCATTGGATCCGGAAGCTGTATCAGCGTGTGCCCGGGATCGCGGTGCCCGATGCCATCGTCACCAACGAAAACGACATTGCGCCGACGCCGATGCCGGGTACGGATGGCAGGTGGGCGACGACGCGTTTCGTCGATCCATCCGATATCAGACACGACATGCACATGACGATCGTGACGTTCGAACCCGGTGCGTCGATTCCCTTCGCAGAGACCCATGTGATGGAACACGGCCTCTATGTTCTGGAAGGCAAGGCCGTCTACCGGCTCAACCAGGATTGGGTTGAGGTCGAGGCCGGAGATTATATGTGGCTCCGCGCCTTTTGCCCTCAGGCCTGCTACGCCGGCGGCCCGGGACGCTTCCGCTACCTGCTGTATAAAGACGTGAACCGGCACATGGATCTGCGAACCCTGAGATCGCCGGCGGGCCCTGAAGCCGGGTAGGCCTGAAAAGAGCTAAATGGGGCAGCGTCGACGCCGGTGGTGTGGCGGCCGTCCACGGCTCGGCGCATGGTCTGCCGGGATATTTTCGCATCTCGATCTCGACTGACGACATGGTCATCGAGCGTGGCGGTGCTTCCATTGCGGCAGTCTGCCGGAATCCAGCTTGATGGATCGTCACATGGCATTTGAACTGTTCGACCTGACCGGCAAAAGGGTGCTCGTCACCGGATCTTCGCAAGGCATCGGGTTCGCCCTTGCGCAAGGCCTTGCCGAACACGGCGCTGAAGTCGTCCTCAACGGCCGCGACGCGGGCAAGCTGGATGCAGCGGTGGCGAGACTGGCGGGCGCCGGTCACAAGGTGTCGGTGGCCGGCTTCGACGTAACAAATGCGCAAGCCGCCAGGGAAGGCGTCGCGGCGATCGAGAGGAATTCCGGCGCGATCGACATTCTGGTCAATAACGCCGGCATGCAGTTCCGTTCGCCGCTCGAGGACTTTCCCGTCGAGAAGTGGGAGCAACTGCTCGCCACCAATATTTCGAGCGCGTTCTATGTCGGCCAGGCTGTCGCCCGTCACATGATCCCGCGCGGCCAGGGCAAGATCATCAACATTGCTTCCGTGCAAAGCGAACTCGCGCGTCCCGGCATTGCGCCGTACACGGCCACGAAGGGCGCGATAAAGAACCTGACCCGCGGCATGTGCGCTGACTGGGCGAAATACGGTCTCCAGATCAACGCGATCGCACCGGGCTACTTCAAGACCCCGCTCAACCAGGCGCTGGTCGACAACCCGGAATTCTCAACCTGGCTCGAAAAGCGGACACCGGCCGCCCGCTGGGGTAATGTCGAGGAGTTGGTCGGGGCGGCCGTGTTCCTGTCTGGCAAGGCCTCGTCCTTTGTCAACGGACATACGCTCTATGTCGACGGCGGGATTACGACCAGTCTCTGAGCAAGCGGCTATTCGCGCCGAATGCACTTCCCGGGATGAGCTGTTTTGGAATGAAGCACGCGCGCGGACGATCCGGAAACGCCGTACTGCAAGCGCGCCGGCTTTACTGCGGCGTAATGCCGGCATCCTTGATGATCCGATCCCACTTCACGATCTCCGCCTTGAGAAGGCTTTCGAGCGCCGCGGGCGTCGCGCGTTCTTCCTCGACGGGCGCCATGCTGAGTTCGGCGAAGCGGTTGACCAAAGCCGGGTCCTTCAACGCCTTTTGCAGGGCATCGACGAGCGCATCGACGATCGGCTTCGGCGTATTTTTCGGTGCGTACATCCCATACCAGGTCGTGACGTCGAATTTTGGCACGCCGGCCTCGGCCGATGTCGGCACGTTCGGCAAGGTCGGCACCCGCTTCTTGCTGGTGATGGCGTAACCCGGGATGGTGCCGGCCTGAATATAGGGCGTCGGCCCGGTGGCGGGATCGCAATAGACGTCGATGTGACCGGCGATGATATCGTTCAGCGCGGGGCCGCCGCCCTTGTAGTAGATCGGCGTGAGCCTGGCGTCGATGGCGCTCATGAACATCAGCCCGCACAGATGCGAAGCGGAGCCGAGTCCGACATTGCCATAGGTAACCTTGTCGCCTTGCGTGCGCACATAGGCTACCAGTTCCTTCAGGTCCTTGGCGGGAAAATCGGCCCGCGCCACCAGGATCATCGGCACGTCGGTGACGAGACCGATCGGGGCAAAATCGCCGACGGGATCAAACGGCAGCTTGGCATAGAGCGCGGGCGCGGTCGCCTGGCCGACATGCATCAGCAAGATCGTGTAGCCGTCGGGTGCAGCCTTGGCGACGCGATTGGTACCGAGGGTGCCGCCGGCGCCGACGACGTTTTCGATGACGATCGCCTGCTTCAGCGTCGCACTCATCGACGTTCCGAGCAGGCGGGCAATGACGTCGCCCGGGCCGCCAGCGGAGAACGGAACGACCATTGTGATCGGCCGGTTCGGGAATTCCTGTGCGAACGCCGGCAGCACGGGCGACAGCAACAGCATCAGAAAAACGCGTTTTACAATATTCATGGCAAGGTCCTATCGGCCAGGTGGCGCTTTGAAATCAGCTGGATCGAAATAACGTTCGGTCATTCATCCGCGACCGCCTTTTCGTTCGACGCGGATGATTGCTCGATCATGCTGAGCGCGGCCACGGCCGCCGCCTTGATATGATCGACGCAGCATCGCTCGGCGAGATCAGGATCGCCGCTCTGGATGGCGCGCCAGATCGCGGTAACTTCGCGCAGGCTCTTGTTGATGCGCTTCGGCTGCGACATCGAGGTAATTCGCAACAGCGTGATCCGGTCATGCAGCGGCCTGAGCATTCGTTCGATGAAGGCGTTCTGACAGCCGCCGATCAGCGCGGCGTAGAACTCCGTCTTGGCCTCGAGGGCCGTCATCAGATCGCCATCGGCGAATGCGGCTTTCAATTTGACGAGCGCGTCGCCGATCCGGCGAACGACGGCGGGATCGTGCAGGCGCGCGCATTCCCGTCCGGCAAATCCCTCGAGAACGGCGCGTGCCGCGTAGAGCTGCTTTGCCTCCTCGAGACTGATGGTGCTGACGACCGGACCGCGATGGGGGACTGTGTTGACCAGGCCGTCGGCCTCCAGCAGCCGAAGCGCCTCGCGAATCGACGGACGGCTGACTCCGGTCATCTCGCAAAGCTCGCGTTCGATCAGGCGCTGGCCTGGCTTGAGGGTCCCGGACATGATCGCTTCACGCAGCTTCTGGGCGACCATCGACCGCACGGTCGGAACGTCTTCGATCCGGAGCGTGGATTGCAATTCACCGCGTTTGTCCATTGTCTACCGCCTTGGTATCGGCATTGGTTCAATAGCGATTTACGGGCAGAATCATCATCTCCGCAATCTGAACATGCGGCGGCTGATCCAACGCAAAGACGATCGACCGGGCATGCCACCGGCGGCTCCGGTCACCACGGCGTTTCGGCTCGATGCTTCAACCATTGTAGATCTCCTGACTGGGACGATAACGCTCATGCGATGGACCAACCCCCGTCGATCGGCAGTGTTGCGCCCGTGATATCCTGCGCGGCAGGGCTGCACAGGAACGCCGCCATCGCGCCGACGGCTTCCAGCGCGACAAACCGTCCGGTCGGCTGGCGGGTCGCCAGATAGTCGCTGGTGGTCTCGTCGATGGTGCGGCCTTTGTCGGCCGCGATGTCAGCGATCTTTCCCTGGATGGCCGGTGTCGGCAGCGTGCCGGGACACAACGCGTTGCAGGTAATGCCGGTCCTTGCCGTCTCCATCGCAACCGCGCGGGTCACGCCGAGGATGGCCGTTTTGGTGGTCACGTAATCGATGCGATCGGCGACCGCGCGGGTCGAATAGATCGAAGCCATATTGATGATGCGGCCCCAGCCTCGCGCCTTCATTCCGGGTAAGGCAAGACGAATCAGGTGGAACGGGGCCGACAGATTGACGGCGAGCGCTTCGTCCCACCGCTCCGGCGGGAAGTTTTCGACCGGAGAAAAATGCCGCACCACCGCATTGTTCACCAGAATATCGACCGCGCCGGTGCGGCCGAGCAGCTCCACCATCATTGCTTCGATCGCGGTGCGCTGCGACAGGTCGGCCGCGATGCTGACCACCTCGACGCCAAACCGCGTGCGAAGATTATCTCGCGTCTGCGCCGGTTCGACCAAATCGTGCAGGACAATGTTGGCTCCCGCGCCGGCAAGGCTTTCGGCCGCGGCCAGGCCCAAGCCTGCCGTTGCCCCGGTCACGAGAGCCCATTTGCCCTTCAACATTGTCTCAGGCCCCGGTTATTTCTTGTCCAACTCAGCAAACACTTCCTTGGCGTTACGGAAAGCGTCCACGCCGGCCGGCACACCGCAATAGATTGCGACCTGCATGAACACCTCGCGTATTTCCTCGCGTGTGGCGCCGTTGGTCAGGGCGCCCCGCACGTGGGTTTTGAGTTCCTGCGGTCGGTTCAGTGCGCACAGCATCGCGAGGTTGAGAAAGCTGCGGGTTTTGTGCGTAAGGCCGTCGCGACCCCAGACATAGCCCCAGCAATATTCTGTCGTGAGGTCCTGCATCGGCCGGTTGAAGTCATCGGCCGATGCGATCGCCTTGTCGACGAATTCATTGCCCAAGACGCTCTTGCGGATCTGGAGGCCTCGATCGTATGTCGCCTTGTCCATGTCAGTTTCCAATCTTTAGTTAGTTTTTGGGCCAGAACGGCTGAGACAGCGCCAGTTGCGGCGGAAACACCGTGACGGGTACGCCGGCTTGCCACTGCACGATGGTCATCCCGGCGCCGACGCGTCGGCCCTTTTCGTCGAACTTGATTTCGCCGAGCGGATAATATTTCGAGGGACCGGCATCCATGGTGCGCAGCGCGTCGGCGACGGCGACGCGATCAGCCTTGCCGGCCTTCTCGAGCGCGTCCTTGATCACCCACATGTCGCCATAGGTGGAGATCGCGTTCTGCGTCATCCACGGTTCCTTGTAGCGGGTCTTGAGCTCGGTGATCAGTGCCTCATGGCCCTTGGCCCCCCAGCTAGCAACGCAGGTGAGCAGGCCCTGCAGCAATTCCGGACTGACGGTTTGCAGCATGTCGGGTTCGGCGATCGCGATGCCGAACGAGATAGTTGGAATCTTGCCTTGTCCGAGCCCAAACTCGTTCATCTTCTCGAGCAGCAGCTTGGCGTCGGAAATCACCGTCGGCAGGAAGAACAGAAGGTCAGGTTTCGCCGATCGGACTTTTTGAACCAGCGAGGTGGCGTCGGCGAGCGGCGGGGTGAAGGTTTCATCGACGATCAGTTACAGCCCGTTTTCGGCGAGCAGGCCGTCCCGCATCGCCTTTGCCGAGGAAACCGATGCCGCGGTGTTGTCGGTGACGATCGCGACCGTCTTGGGTTTCTTGCCGGATGCGGCTTCCGCCAGCTTCACGATCTGTGGCAAGGCCTGTTTTGCCTGCGACCCCGCCGTAGCCGATGTCTGGAAGACATATTTGAAGCCGCGATCGGTGATCAGGTCCGAGTAGGAGAGGGTGAGAACCGGGAGGTTGGCGCGCTCCGTGACTTCGGTGACCGCCAGCGTGAATGAACTCAAATAGGCGCCGCTCGCGGCCACCAGATCGGTTTCCTGCGCGACCATGCGTTGCGCGGCGTTCTTGGCTTTCTCGGTCGTGTCGCCGGAATCGAGCACGACCAGCTTCATTTTCGCGCCGCCGAGCGACTTGATGCCGCCCTGCGCGTTGATGTGGTCCACCGCCATCTCGGCGCCTTCGCGCATGACGGTACCCGGGCGCGCATAGAGGCCGGAGACCGGCACCAGTAATCCGACTTTCACTTCGGAAGGCTGTTGCGCCCAGGCGCGGGGTGCGATCAGGCCGGCGGATGCACCGGCAAGCAGGCTGCGCCGCGTCAATGCGGCCCGGGTGTTTTTTGTCATGACTATTCCTCCCTGAAATTTTTTGAGACGATGGTCGGTCAAGACTTCTTCGGCCAGAACGGGGACGACTGCGCGAGGTCGGACGGGTAGACGGTGACCGGTACGCCGTTCTGCCATTGCACGATGACGACGCCGGCGCCGACACGCCGGCCCTTTTCGTCGAACTTCAGCTGGCCGCCGGGATAATATTTCGCAGGTCCGCCATCCAAGGTGCGGAAAGCGTCGGCGACGGCGAGGCGGTCGGCCTTGCCGGCCTTTTCGAGCGCGGCCTTCATCAGCCACATGTCGCCATAGGTCGAGATGACGTTCTGCGTCGCCCAGGGCTCTTTGTACTTGGCCTTGAGTTCGGCGATGATGTCCTCATGTCCCTTGCAGCCCCAGTTGGCGACGATGGTCATGATGCCCTGCACGACTTCCGGCGTGACGCTTTGCAGCATGTCCGGTTCGGCGATGGTGATGCTAAAGGACACGGTCGGAATCTTGCCTTGTCCGAGGCCGAATTCGTTGATCTTCTCCAGGCCGAGCTTGGCGTCGGAGATCGCGTTCGGCATGAACAGCAGCAGGTCCGGCCGGGCCGATCTGACTTTCTGGATCAGCGGGGTGGCGTCGGAAAGCGGCGGCGTCCAGACTTCCTCGACCACAAGCTGAAGGCCCTCCTGCGCAAGGAGTTTTTCCTTGAGCGCCTTGGCGGTCGCGACCGAGGTCGCTGTGTTGTCCATCAGCATCGCCACGGTCTTCGGCCGCTTGCCGGAGGCAGTCTGTGCCAGCTTCATCAGTTCGGGCAAGCCGAGTTCGGATTGCACGCTGGCGGGCGCCGCGGTCTGGAAAATGAACTTGAAGCCGCGGTCGGTCAGCAGGTCCGAATAGGACAGCGTCAGCACCGGCAGTTGCGCGCGTTCCGTCACCTCGGTCACGGCAAGCGTGAATGAGCTCAGGTAGGAGCCGGTCGCCGCAACCAGATCGGTCTCCTGGGCCACCATGCGCTGTGCCGCATTCTTCGCCTTCTCCGTGGTGTCGCCGCAATCGATCACGACGAGCTTCATCTTCGCGCCGCCGAGCGACTTGATGCCGCCTTGCGCGTTGATGTGCTCGATGCCCATCTCGGCGCCCATCTTCATCACCTGGCCGGGGCGGGTGTAGATTCCCGACAGCGGCACGATCAGTCCGACCTTGACCTCGGCCGGCTGCTGCGCGCGCGCCATCGTTGACAGTCCCATGGCGGCGGCACCTGAGAGCACCGTTCGTCGCGTCAGCGACGTCTTCGAGATTTTGTCAGATCCCTTGTCCTGGCCCATTTTTGTCCTCCCAATGGTGTTGTTTATCGTTGGTTACATGCCGAGATAGGCCTTGCGGATGCGGTCGTCCGCCCGCAAGGTTTGGTTGTTGCCTTCGAGCGCGACGCGGCCGGCTTCGAGCACATAGCCGTGGTCGGCCGATTCAAGCGCCTCTGCCACGCGCTGTTCGACCAGCAGGATCGTCAGCTTCGATTGCCGGCGGATTTCGATCAGCCGTTCGAAGATGAAATCGGCCGTGGTGGGCGCCAAGCCCATCGAAGGTTCATCCAGCATCAGGAGTTTGGGCGAGGAGGCGAGGCCGCGGCCGATCGCCAGCATCTGCTGCTGCCCGCCCGAGAGCGTGCCGGCAAACTGGCCGCGGCGCTCGGCCAGGATCGGCAGCCATTCGAAGATGCGCTGGATGTTGTGTTTCCAGTCGCGCTGGCCGGCCTCGGTCATCGCGCCCATTTCGAGGTTTTCCATCACCGTGAGCGACGGAAAAACCTGCCGGCCTTCCGGGACGTGGGCGATGCCAAGATGCGCACGTTGCGCCGGCCGGATCGAGAGCAGGTCGTGATCTTGGAAGGTGATCGTTCCCGCGCTCGGGCGCACGATCCCCGAAATCGTCTTGAACAGCGTGGTCTTGCCGGCGCCGTTCGGCCCGACGATCGCGACGAACTGACCTTCCTCGACCTTGATCGACACGCCATTCAGGACGGGAATAGCCGAATATCCTGATGTCAGCCCTTCAATGCGGAGCATGGGCCACCCATTTTTTGCCGAGATAGGCCTCGATGACTCGGCTGTCGCGTGTGACGGCCTCCGGTTCGCCCTCGACGATCACGGCGCCATGGTCGAGCACCAGGAAGCTGTCGACCAGGCGGACCATCGCCTGCATGGTGTGCTCGATGATCGCGATCGTCATGCCGTCGCGGGCGAGCCGCTGGATCACCGCCACGACTTCATTGGCTTCGTCATGTCCGAGGCCTGCGAGCGTCTCGTCGAGCAGCAGGATGCGCGGCTGCCCGGCCAGCGCCCGGGCGAGTTCCATCAACCGCAACTCCTTGGTCGTGAGTTCGCCGGCGATACGGTCGGCGATCCCGGACAGGCCGACGCGGGCGATCGCATCAGCCGCCAGCTGCCTTGCCTCGGCATCGGTCCTGGCGCGGACATAGGCCCCGACCACGACATTGTCCGAGATCGACATGCGCAGGAACGGGCGCATGATCTGGAAGGTGCGGCCGATGCCGGCCTCGCAGAGCTCATGCGGCTTGCGGCCGGACATCTCGCGCCCGTCGAGCAGAATTTGGCCGGTGCCGGGCCGCAGGAATCCGTTCAGCAGGTTGAACAGCGTGGTCTTGCCGGCGCCATTGGGGCCGATGATGCCAAGGATCTCGTTTTGCCGCAGCTTGAAGCTGACATCCTGCACGGCCTTCAATCCGCCGAAGGAACGCGACAGGTTACGCACTTCGAGGACGACGTCACCGGTCCCGACAGATCGCTTGGGTCGCAGTGGCACGAGTTCGGCCGCGGCGGCGGTCGTGACATCCGGTGTGCCCGGGCTCGCCGTAACCGGCGCCGCCGACCGCTTGCGCAGGAAGTCGCGTATTTTCCAGAACAGGCCCTCCGGTGCGAGCAGGATGACGCATATGATGGCGAGGCCGTAAATTACCCCCTGAATGCCGGGAAAGCGCGAGCCCGCTTCGGCATTGAGCGTTTCGGCCAATGGGATCAGGATCACCGATCCGATCACCGGACCCCAGACCGTTCCGACACCGCCAAACATAGCGACCGTCAGCGCCTGTGCCGACACCAGCATGCCGAACACGGATTGCGGGGTCACCACCAGCAGCACGACCGCGTAGAACCCGCCAACCGCTCCGGCGATGGCGCCGCTGAGAGTGACCGCACGGAGCTTCCAGGCCAGTGTGTTGATCCCCGCGGCTTCTGCGGCGGCTTCGTTCTGCTTGATCGCGAGCAGCGCCATGCCGAAGCGTGATCGTTCGACCGCCCGGGTCAGCAGGATGGTGGCGAACATCATCGCCAGCGCCAGCAGCGTGTAGCGACGGTGATCGGCGAATTGCATATAGGCGGCCGCATTATCGCGCTTGATCGGCAGCGTGACTTCCTGAAGGCCGAGCCATTCGAACACGTAGAGAATGGCGAGCGGGTAGGCGAGCATCGCTAGCGCGAAGTAGTGGCCCTGCAGGCGGAAGGTCGGAAACCCGATCAGCAGTCCGGCGATGCCGCCGAGGACGGCCGCAATCGGGATCATGATCCACGGCGACAGGTCGAAATGGATCTGGCCGAGCACGACGGCGTAGGCCCCTACGCCGAAGAAGGCGGCGTGACCGAACGAGATCAGCCCGGTGTAACCGCTGAGCAGATTCCACGACAGGCCGAAGATCGCCCAGACTGGAACAAGCGTCATGACAAGCTGATAGTAGGAATTGGTCACGCTCAGCGACACCACGGCATAGAGCGCGGTGAAGACGATGATGGGCAGTAGCGAGCGCCATTCGCGCATGGTCATGTCCTCTCGACCATGCGCCCGAAGAAGCCTTGCGGGCGGAAGAAGATGATCAGGAGAAACACGACGAAGATCGCGGCGTTCTGCAATTGCGTCGGCAGGATCAGCGTCGACATCTGCTGGACCAGGCCGATTGTCATGCCGCCCCAGAAGGCGCCGATGATGCTGCCCATGCCGCCGAGCACGACGCCGGCATACATGACGATGACGTATTCGACACCGACAAAGGGATGGAACGGATAGTTGGTCGCGAGCAGGCCGCCCGCGATCGCGGTGATGCCGGTGCCGAGCGCGAAAGCAATGCGATGCGCGCGGTCGACGTCGATGCCCATATAGGTTGCCGCGGTGGGATTATCGGCGGCGGCGCGCAGCGATTTTCCGATCCGCGACCGCGTGATCATCAGCGTCAGCAGGATCATCGTGACCAACGAAACCACGGCGTCTATGCCGCGCGCCTTGTTGACGAAGACGCTGATGTCATTGAACAGTGGGCCGATTTCCCAAGCCGAACTCGACAGTGGCGTCCGGATCGAGGCCAGCACCGAACCGAATACGAGCAAGCCGCCATTCTGCAGGATGAGGGCGATCCCGAGCGTCAGAATGAGCTGGGCATAGTGACCCTCGCCCTCGAGCGAAGAGGTGCGCGTGCCCGATACGCGCGAGATCAGGGTGAGGTGGACGAAGTAGCCGAACACAGCCAGCACTGGCCCGGCCAGCACGATTGCGATGAACGGACCGAAAGTATTGCCGAACGTGGCCTGCACGCCGAGCGCGGTAAAGAAATAGAACGCCGCGTACATGCCGAGCATCATGAAATCGCCCTGGGCGAAATTGATCACCCGCATGACGCCGAAGATCAGCCCGAGCCCGACGCACATCAGGCCGTAGACCGCGCCGATCAAAAGTCCGGCGGACAGCGCTTGCAGAAAACCTTCCAGCGCCTGGGTCACCGGAGACCTCGCGCGGCAGGGGAGTATCCGTGTGCCTGAAGGGCCATGGATATGGTCCCGTCGGCCGTCTCCGGCTTGAACATTGTGTTCCCCATTTTCCGTTTGTCGTTATCGATCATGATGCTGGCCGCAGCCGTTGCTCTATCGGTTGAAGCCCGCACCGGGCGGCGATGACGCGGCTGTCCGCAAGCGACGCACAGCTATCCACCAGTTCTTCTAGATCCCGCGCGCGGTCGCCGATGACGCCGGAAGCCGCCTGTCGAAAGCGGGCGCGGATTTCCTCCGGCGTGGCGGCGATGACGTTGTCGAGGCGTTGGCGGATCGTGGCCCCGTTGTGCAGCCCAACGAGAACCTCGGCGCCCTGGTTGGCCGGGAACGCGGCGGTGAGATCAGGGGCGCTTTGCAGATCGATCCGTTCGATGAGGCGTAGAATCCGGATATCGTCCACTCGCGCGTAGTTCTCTTCTTCGAGCGCACCGCGCGCAAGCACGGCAGCGACGCTGAAGGGAATGCTCATCTTGGCCTGGAGCGCGTTATGAAACGGTCCTTTGGAGTCGCAGCCGGGGTAGCGTGCCGCCGCCTCGGGGACTCTGATCGCAACGGTCGCGATGTCTTCTGATGTCCCGAGTTCACGTGCGACGCGTAGCGCTGTCTGTGCCGCGGTTTGCGCGAAATTGCAGGCGGGCGCCGGCTTGTTGTAGACGGCCATGATTTCCGGCTCTTCGCCAGCGAACAACCGGATTTCGGTGGGGGCAGGCTGGCGGCGGAAGGCGGCGAACAATCCGGCCTCGCCCTCAAGGATCGTTTCCGAAGCGCGCGCGCCGGCCTCGGCCAGTTCGATCGCGGCAATCGCGTTGCGGGCGGCAAAACCGGGGTGGAAATACATCTCGGAGCCGCCGGCGCAGGGCCATTCGTTCAGGCCGGAAGATGTGTTGGCGGCAATGGCCACCGCGCTGGTTGCGGCATCTTCACTAAGGCCGAGCGCATAGCTTCCCGCCAGCGCCGCACCCAGCGGCGCAACAAGGCCGGTCGGCCGGTAGAGGCGGGCGAGGTCGGCGTTGAAGAGCACGCGGCCGACCTGTGCGCCGGTCTCATAACCGATGATTGCGGCGGCAAGGAATGTCGCGCCGGATAGCGGTGCGCGTTCCGACAGAGCAAGCAGGGTTGGCCAGATCACCACGCCATGGTGGCAGATGCTGGCGGCGTGCATGTCTTCGCGCACCAGGCCGTGGCCCATGGTGGCGTTGGCGAAGGCCGCATCACCCAGCGATGCAAGGGTTCGAGTGCCGATGACAGTTGCGCCGTCTCGAACCTCGCGGGCGATGCCGATCGCCTGACGGCTCCATGGATGGTTCCTGGCCTCGAAGGCACAGGAAAGGAAATCCAGCAGGCAGATTTTCGCCTTGGCAATGACATCGGCATCAAAACGGCCGAGGTCGACGGCAAGCGCGGTGCGTGCCAACGCCCGCGCCAACGACACCTCGCTCGATCCGGTCGACCCGATTGTCATGGCAATCGCCCCTCGCGCGTCGGATCTAGCCGCGCATTTCCACGCCGGCCCATTCCTCCAGCACTTTGGCGATCGAGGTGAAGTCGGATGACGCGCCGTATTTGGCGTTGGTGATGGCGAGCATCTGCCGGACCACCGCGCCACAGACCATCGGGACGCCCATGGCCTCGGCTTCATCGACGCAGAGCCGCACATCCTTGTAGGAGAGGCCGGTGGTGAACCCGAAGTCGAAGGTGCCGGGAAGCACGGCGCGGGGGAATTTGTCTTCCGAGGCGCTGTTGCGCCCGCTGCTGGCGTTAATGATGTCGATCAGCACCTTGGCGTTTACGCCGCCCTTGACGCCCATCGCCACCGCCTCGGAGGTGATCACCAGCGCCGCTGCCGCCATCAGATTGTTGGCGAGTTTTGCCGTCTGCGCCGTGCCCGGCTGGTCGCCGGTGTAGAACAGCTTTCCAAAATGCTTCAGGATCGGTTCGACCCGGTCATAGGTCGCCTTCGGGCACGACACCATGACCGCGAGCGTGCCGTTCACCGCGCCCGTGATGCCACCGCTGACCGGTGCATCGACCAGGGTCAGCTTGCGCGCTTCAAATCCCTTCGCGATCAGTTTTGCGGCGCCGGGCCCGGTGGTGGACAGGTCGATCAGAACGGTCGCGCGGTTTCCGGCAACGATTCCATCGGGCCCCAGCGCGACCGCCTTGACGATGTCGGGGGTCGGCAGACTGCACAGCACGACATCCGCGCTCGACGCGACTTCAGCGGGCGATTTCGCAAGCCGCGCGCCCCGCGCCACCAGCGCCTTGGTCGCCTCTGCTTGCGAATCGTAAATGCACAGCGAATAGCCGGCGTCGAGCAGGCGCCCGGCCATCGGTCCGCCCATGCGGCCCGTGCCGACAAAGCCGATTGTTTCTGCTGCCATGGTTCGCTCCCTGTCGCGCCGCAAGCACGGGCGCTTGTTGTTCTTGTCGCGCCGGGGTTCCCCCGGTTGCGTTTCGCCGAATTTCAAGATTGTCAGTCAATCTGTCAAGCATAAGATTCTTGTCGACAGGCCATGGCACCCCGGAATAGGGTCGCGAAAACAAGGTCCGAGGAATTCGCTCAGTGCGGCAAGATGAAGCGCAAGGCGCCGGCATGACGTTTGCCGATTTCGTCGCCGGCACAGCGTCGGTGGACGTGGCCGCGCAAGATCACGAAACCAAACGCTCGATCCTGAACTTTTTCGCGACCGCGCTCGGGTCGGCGAACGACCCGGCCGTCACGGCCGCATTGCGCACGTTGTTGCCATTCAGCGGTGCCGCGACGTCAGCGGTCATCGGCCGTCCGGAACGGCTTGATGCGATGGGCGCGTCGTTCCTCAACGCGGTATCGGCCAATCTGCTCGATTTCGACGATACCCATCTGGACACCATCATTCATCCGGCGGCACCCGTCGCGGCGCCAGTGCTGGCATTGGCGCAAGCGCGCGGGTTTTCTGGGCGGGCAGTGCTCACGGCATTCATTCTCGGCGTGGAGGTGGAATGCCGTGTCGGCAACGCGGTGTCCCCGGGACATTATGCACGTGGCTGGCACATCACCTCGACCTGCGGCGTGTTCGGTGCGGCCGCGGCCTGCGCGAAACTGCTGGAATTGTCGGCGGATCAAATCTCGAATGCGATCGGGATTGCCGCCAGCCAATCCGCCGGCATTGTCGAAAACCTGCCCAGCGCCGCCAAGAATGTCAGCGTGGGCAACGCGGCGCGCAACGGCCTGTTCGCGGCATTGCTTGCGGCAGAAGGTTATTCGGCATCGCCACGGGCCATTGAGGGTCCGCTCGGCTGGGCCCGCGCCATGGGCGATGAGCCCGATCTTGGGCGCTTGACCGGCGGTCTCGGCAAGACCTGGGAGATCGCGAAGAACACCTACAAGCCCTATCCGGCGGGCATCGTGTTTCATGCGGTGATCGACGCTTGCTTTAATTTGCGGGCGAAGCTGAACCGGCGCATCGATGATATCGCCTCGATCACGGTGCAGGGTTCGGCGCTGCTACTGGCGCGCGGCGACCGGGTAGTTCGCAACGAACGCGATGCACGGGTCAGCATTCATCATTGCGCCGCCTGTGCGCTGCTGCTGGGCTTGGCCGGCGTTCCCGAATTCGCGGACGCGACCGTATTTCGACCCGACATCGTGTCCTTGCGCCAGAGGGTGAGGGCGGCGCTTGACGCTTCGCTTCCGGACGGTGCCGCACGCGTCATTATTCAACTGACGTCGGGAGAGACGTTCAGCGAGATCGTAATAGCTGCAAAGGGCAGCCTTGCCGATCCGCTGTCGGACCGCGACATCGAAGCGAAACTGCGCGATGGTGCGCGGCTGGGCGGAACCGACTGGGATATCGACCGCATTATCGACGATGTCTGGCACCTTGATACGCTTGCAGACGTATCGAGCCTGATGAGGGCGCACGGCTGAGCTCGCCGCCTTGAAAACAGTACTCCCACAACGAAAGGAACCAATGATGAGCGAGTTGTTCGACAAGGGATTGAAGGTCCGCAAGGAAGTGCTCGGCGAAGACTACGTCAACAAATCCATCGCCGGCGCCGACGAATTCACCCGGACGATGGCAGAGTGGTCGACTGAGTTTTGCTGGGGCGCGTTGTGGACCAGGCCGGGTCTGGACCGCCGCACCCGCAGCATCGTCAATCTGGCGATGCTCGGGGCGCTGAATCGGCCTCACGAACTGAAGCTGCACGTCAAGGGGGCGCTGAAGAACGGCCTC
>Ga0307510_10003142_pt1 | contig 19141 bp, 6 predicted proteins | sample 12_EM_MG_FD_207224 | JGI IMG/M metagenome (GOLD analysis project Ga0307510, IMG submission 207224) | Populus trichocarpa ectomycorrhiza microbial communities from riparian zone in the Pacific Northwest, United States - 12_EM | ecosystem: Host-associated > Plants > Roots > Unclassified | place...
TGCAGACTTTGCATATCTCCAATCCCCTTTCTTCTTTTTCTTTGCTTTCTCTTCTCAGCTTCTTCTCTAAAAGCTTCTTTCTTTTCCCGGCTTTAATTCTTTTGTTTGTTGTTCCACGTCAAAGGCGTTCTGTTCTTGGTCGTTTCATTTCACTTTAGCTATCGAAACATTCTCTCTCACTGAGTTCATGTTCGTTTTCGGTATAGTTTTTCTAGTTTTTATTTTTAATAAAAGAGGTCATGACTCTGTTTGAATTGATCAATACGTGTATAAAAAAATATAATGTTATGATATACCAAATCATTTCAGTATCATCATTAACTCTCATTCCTCATTTTATGTATCAAATTGGGTCAATTTGTTAGGTAAACGGTACTTGCTACGCTGCCAGCCGAGCCAAGTTTTTTCTAATATATATAAAAAAAAAGATGTTCATATGATAGCGTTTTTAAAAAAGCAAGAAAATTTTGAGACCTGAGTTATTAATTTGAATAAATTTAATAAGTTTGGTTTATTTAATAATATGATTATAAAAAAAAAGTCAACGACAATAAAAAAAAATGTAATGGCTAATCGAAAAAATAATCTATTATCAATATTATAAAAAGATATTCTCTAAATATTCTTAAGAGATTTCAATGATCTTATTTGAAAAAAAAAAATAAAGTTAAATGATAACAGGATAATTTCATAAAAAAGAAAATTTTAAAAACAATATGAAACTTAATTATCAGTAAACCAAACGCTCAAGGACAAATTAAAAAAAACAAAAAAAACCTGATTCGAGTAAGTATGTCAAATTCGTAACTTGGTTGTGAGGTCGAATAAATTTTGAACAAAAGAAATTGAATAAATCAATGAAATGAAAGGCTAAACTAAAAAAAATCGATTAAAAAAAACTCGAGTCAACCTAAATTATCTCGACTAACCCACAACTCGACATATAAGATTAGGATAACCTTATAAAAAGAAAAGTTGTAAAAATCACGAAGTTGAAGACCCAATAACCTATTGTCTTATGATGAAATTGAAGAAAAAACAATTTAAACAAAAAGAACCTAAAAAACCCAAAGTCAAATCAGGTTAATTTTCAAAACCCGTAACTCAAGTCATAAGAACGGGTTATCCTATAAAAGGCAAAGCCAAAAAAATCATTAAGTAAAATCTTCTTTCATCCAAAATTTTTTTAAAAAATAACAATAAAAAGAATGAGGACCATCTATAATATTTAAATGAAATAAAACAAGACAATGATGGATAAAATTAAAAAAAAAAAAATAAATCAAGGAAATGATAAAAAATAGCAATAAAAAAATGAGAATCAAATCTGGTATAAGAATTAAATGAAATAAAATAACATGGGATAAAATTAAAAAATAACATAAATCAAGAAAAGGATAAGAAAACAAAAAAGTACCAATCAAAAGAATAGGAATCAAATAAGTTGAAAACTTTGGATGAAGAAATTGAAAAACAATTTTAATTTTATAAATTATTTCAAACAAAACAAATTGTTATAAAAAGAATAGGGACCAAAGTTGAAAAAACAAATTGAAGAATTGCTTTAAGAAATTGGAGGGGTTGGTATGGAAATCGAGGGGGAGATAAAAGAAGGAAAAAGAAAAAAGAAAAGGTTGTCAGCGCCAAACTAGAGGTCGCCACCCAGGGATGGAGGGGTCGCCGAGACAATTCGAATGCTGGCCTAGAAGCCACCGTAAGTTTGTCGTAAGACGTCTCACGCATCGCCCGAATAGCGTGATCGTCTCCCACCTATTGGTGCGTGCGTTGCATGCGTCAACCACTTTTCTTTTTCAAATAATATTTTATATATATTAAAATAGAAAATTTCTCCTTTTTCAACTTGATTATAACAAAAAAAAATCAACTTGAAAATATAAAAACACCAGCTTAATAAAAAAAATATATCAAAAGTAAGTATATATATTATATCAAAAAATATACATGGTTGGAGAACTAGGAAGTACATGCATATGATTTACAAAAAAGGACAGACCCCCTGAAGACATATACATCAAAGCCAATAAAGAAAAGCTATCAAACTAAAAGGATTAGCTGACAATGGTTAGATGAGGAATCAAATCTAAGACAGGGTGCCCAACCTAACTCATAACACAAAACAAAAATAGGGAGGACAATATAAGCATCCACCAGATCAAAAAAGAGAGACCCAACACCATAACAAGACAAGAATCAACAGTCTTAGCAACCGAAAAAGCGACATCAACAGCCTCAACAACCACAACAAGGAAAGGAACTGCAACCAAATAAAGCAGGTTCTCCAGCAAGACACCTATCAACAAAGAATCTTGAATAGCAAATGCACAGCATCACAAGCAGCTACAACCGAAGAGTGGACAACATCTAGTGAACCATGTATCCCCACCCGAGAAATCCATAACTAGCAGCAAAGAAAAACTGGCAGCTCCCAAAGCAAAGAAAGAAGAACAATTATATGAAACCACAACAAAACATCCATCCAGGAAACCAAAGAGATCAAAGCTAGCCAAAACTGGGAGAATCACCCAAAGATAGAATCCATCATATAAACACCAGCAACCATCCTGAATGATGAAGAATCTATTCGTGGAAATGCAAAACCATATAGAATAGAATATGGAATCTGCAAAAAACAAAAGAGATTGGATTACAAGAGTTATCAAAGACTCTTTTGTTTCTATCTTCCCAAATCAAATAGATAAGAATACCAAGGGAAACTCTTTGCATTATGCTATCAGTATTGTTCCTACCAGAAGAAGACCATGAATTGCACTATTAATGGTCGACATTCTTTTGTGCAGATAAAGCAAAGATTTTATCATCCTCCAAAGAAGAGAGGCCCATGGACAACTGAAAAATAGATGATCGTGGGACTCTTCATCAACTCGACAGGACACACACAAAGGGTCAATTTGCAGAAATCAAAGCCTGTCACGGGTGCGAAGCTTGCCTAAAACCGCCAGCCATAAAATGAAGTTATTTATTGGAATAGACCAAGATTCCCAAACCACCTTAGCCCAAGGAACCGAGTCACATTTGAAACGTAGGAAGTCATAGGATTGAGTAGTGAAAGAAAGTTCACCACCACTCTAAGTAGACATCAAAGCAATAGCTTGATGATGGCTATCACAGGCTGCAACAAATTGGTCCTTGAGAGAGATAATAGACTTTCATAAGGGCGAAGAAGTTTGTTGAGGTAAAGCATCCCAAATAACACAATTACCCTTAGAATATTTTTTTATTCTAAGGGTAATTGTGTTATTTTATTGTGCTTAAAAAAAAAAGGAAGCCCTCAGATGCCAGTTTAATATTATTTGCTTTTAAAAATATTTAAGTAGTTTTATTGTGCTAAGAAATTGTGAAAAGACCAATTTGTCCTAATTAATATGGTAATGACTAATGGGTCATCTGAAAAAGACAATATTACTCTTATCATCAAGGCTATTGGTTTTTATTGAGAATGACAAAAACATAAAAAAACATTGTTTCAATCCATAATGTTTTATGTCTTGTTCTACATTGAATTATTGACCTCTTTTATTTTTTTATTTTTTTTAATATTAGAAAAATTATAATTCTCTGCAAGCATTAAAGAATTCTTAACCATTGACTAGATAGTAATGTTTGATGAATATTATCTTTTCTCCTAGTAAAAATGCCAAAACAGTACAGGTTGTAGTTATATAAATACTTTGTAAAGAACTAAGGAAGGAATATTGACAAAAAAGACTTGCTAGGATGAACATATCTCACAACTCTTCCTCAAATAACCATTATGCATAGAAAGAACCTACCATTTAAAGAGGGTTCTTTTCACACCATAAAGGGTAATTCTTATTCTCGTCAATACAATTCCATTTTTTTAATGCTTGACACTAATATAAGAATACAAAAAATTAGTTTGAGAAAACATGTGAAGAGAATTAGCTTGAGAAAAGGTGCGAAGAGAACTATAATCTTATAGTTGTTGTCTTGTATTCTTTTCAATAATAAACATGTACACGTGTATTACATATAGGAATGTAAACCATTAACCCTAGTTAACTCTAGTGGGCTTCGTATATTGAATCAATATGTCAATCATGACGATGAAGAATGCCATAATTATATAAAAAAAAAGGTGTGAAGTTTTGGAATACCACCAGTGTGCAAGCTTTTAATACTTGTATGAAATTGATTCTGAACAAGTTTTTGAAACTAAATAAAATTATCATAAACTTTTAATTTAATATTTATATGGTAAAACTAAATGAGTTTAGTAAAATGGTCCATAAAATAACGATACCCTTCAACCCATGAGGAATGGATCCAAACATCACTAATATTAAATTTTAATAAGTAGAGCTCACATGTTCTAAATGATGTAAAGTTGATATACTAGATTTTCCCATAAGACAAGGGTTATTCTATTGAAGAATCTTCCTCTGAATAAGATTGTATCTCTCTTGTTGTGCATGAGTTCACATTCTATTGATCAATCGCTTCTTTTTGATCGATTGTAACTTTTAGTCGCTTGGTTAGCTGCAACTTCGACCCATGTAGTCAATCAATGACTCATCCATCCCAATCATTTTTTCTAATTTATGATCAATTTGAATGCTCTAAACAATGCTCCTTATATTGCTTTATTTCTTAATGAATGAATATTAACCCTCATCACACTTGTACAAAAATTGATTGATCAAATCAATCAAGTACAATGTGGAAAATTACGTTGTTCACATAAAATTTGTTTATCATTTTAGAAACATGTATGACTTGATAAACGCTTCAACCAATCAGTTTAATTTAAAAATTATGTGTGCTCTGGCTTTTAGATATGATATTTAGGTTTTTTAAATTGCATTAAATTCCTTATTTGTTACATAAAAATCCCTTTTTTTATAAATATTCAATCAAGAACCTTAAACACTTATCTTCTTGTTAAAGACAAGAATGACATCTTCAAGATTTACTCCATCAAAACCTTGTAGATTGCAAGCATAACATTAATTGGTCTATAATTAGTGCCACACTAAAAGACATGAATGGAGATTCTATGCATATTTTACAAAAACATCCATAAAAAGTAAAAGACCGAACTTTGTTGTAGACCTCGAAAAAAAAAAAGAATTCCTTTTTATGACGACCATGTAAATCTTAAAATATGGATTAAATCAATCCCAATATGGCTAAGTACTGCCCCTGCTAATTACATCAGATGGTTAGGTAGGATGCAAGAAAGCTTTAGTGAACAATGAAAGCATTAAAATATCTTCGATGTCATTTAGCTATCTAGAACCACCATTTAACCTAACATGGAGCTGTTAACTGCTCTTTTTCTATTCTAGTCAAAATCCAACATCTTTGTGTTTTGGTATGAGATGCAAACTATTACTTTACACGATATGGACTTAATTGAGGGCCTATATATTAGTGTATAAGCTTTATAGTCAATCGGTTAGTTACATGTAATACTATATTTGTTCATGTGAAAGCATATTTATTATTAATAAAGCTTTTTTCATCTTTAATATGTATTTATATTAGATTAATGAGTGTAGAGTAATGATAAAATTCTTGGGACAAAAATATTTTGCAAATGAAATTATAAAATGGTTATAATTATGAGATTTTTATTGCATCAAAGTATTGTTACTAAATATTCCTGGTTGATGCTTTATTAATACTGTATATTAATTAGAGTTGTTAGGACTAATACAAACTATGTTGTTTTTTAGCAAATATATAAGTTGTTATCATAAGTGAAGGTATGATGGATACTTAGAACTAATACGTAAGGTGCTTATTAGATGACATGTATTTAACTGACCCACATGAAGATTCCATATAGAGAGAGAACATACGTGTTTATGAAAGGCTTATGTAACAGTTGTGTAAATGATCTTTAGATTTGAAATCACTAAATTATCTCATATAAGGAATGATATGCTTTGATCTTGACTATATGTTGACTTAATCAACGGTAACAAACAAATAGATATTAGATATAATATGAACTATGTGAAGGTACTTGAGTGATCAAGAGAGGATTCATCACCTTAGATGAATTAGAGAAAATATTCTACCTAATCTCAAATAATATTGATTGTGAAATCTTTGTACAATGTGGAATGAGATTTGAAAAGAGTTTCAAATCTTGTTTGATGAATTAATGACTATAGTGTTGAGAACAAATATGATTTGACAAAGAAAATATATTTCATGCTCAAATATCCAAAACAAAACATCCATAACAAAGGGATGACAATTACACAGAGAAACTGGTCACTAAAAGATTAGTCAAACCACTTATAAATTTTCTAATATTTGAGAAATCATGATGCATTTTTAGATGTTGCACTTAATCTTTAATATAAATCAATTATTTTATTAAATTGATAATAAATTAAATTGCTTAACTTATTTAGTCTTATTTTGATTAGGATTGTGATTTATATTTAGGCCAACATATTAAAAAAACTTAATGTCTCACAAACATAAAGAACCATGAGTAAGTAATTAAATTGGATAGATTAATCAAGTATGATTTGATTGTAAATAAGTTTTAGAAATTGAGTAATAACATGTAATTAATTCAGGAAATTACAATTATAAACCTAGAAAAAATAAATAGTGACTTGATTGGATAAATTTCTAAAATCATTTTGAAATAATATATGTGATAGTTTTCAAGAGGTAAAGTGATATTTTATCATTAATAGGGTTATCAGATTTTTCTCAATAAATAGATTATTATGCCTCATATTTTATATATGGTATAAAAACACATGAAAATACAAAAAAAAAAAAACCAGTACTCAAGGCATACCAATCCCTCTCATCTAAAAGGGTTTTAAGAGATTTCTGATAGTGTGGTCTGTGTAAATTATTATTAGAGGTCAGATATTTGAATGCCTTGTGGCAACTCAGCCTTAAAAAGATGATCGAACCTCAAAAGAAAGAATTAATCTTTAAGTAATCTTAGATCAAACCCTTAACAATCCTAGATTATCTAACATGATTCTTGGAATTCTTGAAAAAAAAGTTTAAATTATTGTTTTCACTGTATTTATTTTTTAAAAAAAAAAACCCAACTCTATACACAATAGGTGAGGAGTTTTATACTTCCACCAAAATGTATACAAGTCCCTTCAAAGACTTCTTGCTAGATTCTCCTGAATGTGATGCGTTTTTAGAAAGAAGAAAATAAAAGTTAAACTTTTAAGGATAGAAATATAATTTTGCCCTTGCATCTTATACTTTATTACAATAAGGTGTTTGAGGTAGAATTAAGATTCTATCTATGTATATATAAAATATTGATTTTATATTAAGATTGGATTATAAAACTAATTTTGCTAATTGGATTAGTATTGAATTAAATTATTTAATGATTTTTTTTATTTTTTGAAATATCATAATTGGACTAGGATTTAATTAAAATATTTTTGTAAAATAAAAGGAGTTTTAAAGCCCAACTATTTTTATTTAATTAATCATAAAATAGTTTAGGATGTTAATAAATTTTAACATGATCAATTTTCTTATTAAATCTTGAAAAATGATTTTTCAAAGAGAATTAAAATAAATAAAATTTATAAATTTTGTGAAATTATGAATTGAGTTTGATTTAGTATTTCTAAATTTGGTAGAAATATTATGTTAGAAATGTTACTTTAAATAACACATAAAGCCAATAATTAGAATTGAAGCATGCCATATATTTATTTATGTATATGAATGTGTTTTTATGCATGATGGATGATTATGAAGATTACAAGACCAATATGATTGTGTTTTTTAAGGGTTGAATGGTTGTAATATTAAATAAGGTTTGCAAATCCTGTCTTTTCTCTATATTTTCTTCTGAAATGTAAACTTTTTTCCCATTTAATTTTCCTCAAATATAACTTAAGGTCTCTTATTTAGTTATATAAATGTTATGTAATATAGAAATGCAAGAATATGAATAGAAAAATTATTTTGTAATCCGAAAAAGAGAAAACGATGAACAAGGATACATTTGTAATGCTTATAAGGACTTATAAAGATTTGTAGTAGCTACCTAGGTTTTGACCATCTAATTCCCCTGATGGCTCAAGGAAATTAATTTAGATATGTTCATAATCATTCAATTAGAAAAGCATGCTAGGGATGTGTGTTTACATATAATTGTTATGAATGATATATCAATCATGTCATGGAATGAGACCTAATTAATTTAAAAAAATCCTTCGTTAATATATTAAGTACATATTGAGAATATGATTTGTTTCCTTTAAATTTTATATGCATAAAATCATAGTTTTAGTTATGGATAACTTGTTGAGATACTCAAAATCAATGTAAATCAAATATGTTTAATGTTGTAAAAATTAGGTCCTACTTAACTAAACTTATATGATTTGAATAAATCACTTATGATCATATAATATTAAAGGCAGTAGTTAGGCAAAACATATATCATATATCTAGATAAAAAGTCATCACCTAACTAATTTAATAACACAAAGAGATGTGATTGATAAGTTGTGCTATCTTTGTAATTTGATTTATTTTGATTTTTTTAGCTACTCAAGGTTATGTAAATTGAATGGGATCCTAGCCCATTAGAATATTTAAGCGAATCTTTTCAAATTAATAGGGATGACTATTAACTTGCATGAAAGTAGTGGAAGATTAAATTATAATTAAAGACCTTATCTTAATTTGATTTTAAATATACATACATGAAACTAATATTCGTTATCTTTATATGAATGAGTTGATAAATCAAAATGAGTAGCAATATAACATCCATAAAATTTCAAACAATATCAAGTTTAATATTATGTCATGGTTTACGAAAAACCAAGGAAATTTTTATTATTATTATTATCTTTACCAAAATTTCGACAGAATTCCGTTTGAAAACTCAATTTCCTTAGTGTTGACATCATATCTCAATAATTTTTCAATCCATTCAACTAAATCGTTCCTACAATAGTCATTAATGATGATACTTTATCACATTTTCAATAAAAAAAAAATTGAACAACTACATTACTTGCCACAATGACTAAGAGTTTATAATTACAACTTAATTTATACATTATAATAACATGAAGTTTATATATGCATTACATAATATTTATGGAAATATTACCCACAAATATCATATCATGCATATTTATCAAATGTTCATACTTTAAAACTATCTGATATTAGTTACTATTATATATTTTAATAGTCTAGGAATTTGTCACTTACATAAATAACCAAAATACATCATATAAATGGGTCCCTAATATATAATCTAAAAACCACCACAAAGACACCAAAGTAACTAATCATGTTGATCTTGAGATGTAATTGAAATACTCACACGGAAATAATCATGAATACTTCATAATTAATCTCCATCATTTAAACTAACTTAATTTTGGTACTTCATCGAATAAATGTAATTATCAAACATAATATCCTCTACACGTGCTCCATTCTTCTACACGTGCTCCATTCTCCATTTCCATGTTACAAAATACCAGCCATCTAGTATTTCCAATTTAAATTTGGCTACCTATATTGGAGAACCTACAATTTGGCTTTCCTTCTCGAAGGTTATTTATTATGATAATTCCTTCACTGGAATTCCATGTTACATGACAATTCCTTCAATGGAATTTCATAGTGTACAACAATTCCTTCAACGGGATTACACACCAAACAATAATTCCTTCAATAGAATTTCCCATTACATGACAATTCCTTCATTAGAATACCATCTCAATTATGACATTCCCTTAAGAAGTTTTAGTTCATCATTTAATAAAACTCTTTCGTCTTACATATGTTCAGCGGTATTACTATGTACTCTTACATTTAAGGAATTCACAATTTGAATGAAAATGCACAAAACAAAAAGTCAAGGCACATTGTACCTACATGCTGCTGTCTAGCACATAATAGTCCCTACTGCGTGCACAACTCTTGTAGCCTCGCCTGCATCATCATTACCAAACATATTTTTTATATCGATTCTAGTCATCTTATTTCAGGCAATTGAACTCTCAGTTCTTTAGTTAATCCAAATGTTACCCATTTATCTAACATGTTACGTAACACAAATCAAACACAACAAAATAGTTTATCATTCAATTTATATTCAATTTTATACAATTCACAATGTCTTCCTTCTAAGCCCAACCATTTAATTACTCCATATTTCATCATTTCATTAATTAAAATCAATAAAAATCATTATTTGCATGATCCTACACTCATTTATAACACAATTAATAGTCAATATCATAAATGCATAATTTCATTTTTTTTGTTGTCTTTATAGCCAACCCTGTAGTCCTTCCTTACCTATCAATTTTCTTCATCATTCTTCCATGATTTCACTCCCACAACTACTTACAAAAGCCCTAGAAACTCAATTTCTAAGAAATTTTTCAAGGCTTCTATTTCTTCCTCTTTTTTCTTCAATTTTTCTCTCTAATTCAATCTTCCCTCTTTTTCATCTTTTTAAATTTCTAGTATGAATGTGTTTCTCTCTCTCAAAACCCTCTCTTTTCACTCCTAAACCTAACTCTTTAGCATTTAAAATGAGAGGAAGGAAAAAAATGAAAATGTTCTTTTCTCTCTTGCTGCACACCATTGAGTTATAACAGAAACGGCTAGACTGTTTCTGCTTCTGTTAAAATATACATATCCAGCCATAAACTTTACTTTTCTTAACTCTTCTTTCTGCGTTTGTTCTATTCATTTTCTTATTTCATTTTATTACACCATAATGTATATTATATTATTCTTAATTGTATCTTGGGTTTTACAAGCAACATATCCCTACATGGTATATTTGATGCTAACAAATTGATTGGACCAAACTTTTAAGACCGATACGATAATGTGATAATTGTTCTCAAGCAAGAAAGAAAGTAATATGTTCTTAAAAATCTGATTCCTTTTGCCCTCAATAAGGATGCTAATGAAAAAGTAAAGAATGAATATCAAAGTCATATTGATGATGATGAGCAGGCTACATGTGTGATATTGGCCAGCATGCCACCTACACTTCAAAAACAACATGAGAATATGGATGCTCATACAATAATTATGCATCTCAAAGAGTTGTTGGATGTCGCTAGTATGATTGAGAGATATGATAATTATAAGAAATTGTTTAGTTGCAAGTTGAACAAAATCTCTTAATACGCTTAAAATTATTAAAAGGACTCTTAAGAAGAAAAATGTTATGTTCTCATAGTTTAGTCTTATAAGAAGTACAAGAAAAAATAAGAAGAATAAGGGCTCTACATCTAAAGCACAAAAGCCTATTGGAGGTATATCAATAAAGATAAGGGAACTTGAATCTTTTTTATTAGGAAAGCCACCAAATAAGGAATTGTAAGAAGTATCTTACAACCATAAAAGCTAAAAAACTTACCTCACAATATTTTAATCAGATCGAGGTGGTGAATACATGAGCAAAGAGTTTCAAGATTATATAAAATAAAATGGGATTCCCTCACAATGGACATTTCTTGAAAGACTATAACATAATGAGTTTCTAAAATGAGAATCACACTCAATTAGATATAGTGTGGTTTATGATAAGCTACGCACATTTTTTTTTATTTATGAAATGTAAGAAATTGTATATATCAAAAGTGAAACAAAGCTGGAAACCAACAAGTCAAAATATACAGCCATGTACATACAAGCATGTTCAATGAACAAGCAAACTACCAAATTAGCACAAACAACGTGCTTAACAGAACAACAAAACCAATAACAGCCACCAAGGCAGCATACAACCAATAACAACCAGTAGCAGCAATCCAGCTAAAGAACAAGAACCCAGCCAACAACAGCCCACACCAGCATAGCAACTAGAGATCTTTAGCCAATAGATGGTCTACCCCAAAACAATAAGACAAGACTAAACCGAAACGCAACCTGCCCAAAATCAGGGAGGGCAGCACCACCATCTTTAAACCCAAACATAGGAACAGCAAATCAGACAACCAAAGGCCAACAACCAATAGGATCACATCAAAGCAAATTCGTAACAGCAACACTGGTAGAAGACCCAACAGGCATGGCCCAGCTATGCCTTACTACACACAAACATCCAGAACAGCAATGGAACAATGACATGAATTACAACAAAACCAACAACAGGAGGTCAGCAAGAAGATAACAACAAATGCCAGTTTTAAAAGACCAAGCAAACAACACGTCTGAGGCTAGCAGTAGCAAAGAGGCCAACCATTCCCATGCAGCCAGCACAGGATGGACCATCAGCATCCTATAGGCAACCCTGAGAAACCTGCAGGAAGACAAGTTGGCAATAACAGATATTGGGATCATATCCACTCCAGCATACAAACACTACGATTAGTAGCAGCCATAAGCGAAGCAGGCCACAAAAACCAGCAGCAAGCGGAGCACGAAACCCAGCATCCAGCTTCAAGGGCGAAGCCAGCACCCACCAAGCAAAATACCTCAAGACATCTACTGCTCACACAAAGGCAACACGTCTGATCCAGCACAATAGGCTCTTGTATTTTTTTTTTCTTTTTATCAACAAACCAAATTCATAAGCATTTAGTAGGAAGTCTTCAAAAAGACTAGTAAAATTTTAGGTTGAAACACAAAACTCCACCTTTTATGTATAAAGCCTTTAATTAAAGCCATGTCATGCAAAGTAATAGTTTACATCTAATTAAGAAATGTGTCATTGGATTTTGAATAAAGTAGGGAAAAAAGGCTAATATTTGCCTACTAGGTCTGATAGTGATTCTTGACAGCTAAATAATATCAAAGATCTTTTGATATTTCCATTGTTCACCTAAGATTTTTACTTTCTACCCAACCATATGATATAATTGATAGGGGTAGTGCTTGGCCACATTGGGATTTACTTATTCCATGTCTTAAGGTTTACATAGTCATTTTATAGGGGAATCCTTTCTTTCTCAATGTTTTAAGCAAAATGGCGATCTTCTTCTTATGCCACTTTTTTCATAAAACAAGATGAGACATTCTCCATCCATATCCATATCTCCTAATGCAACTCCAAAAACATACCAATTGATGTTGGACAAACAATCTACAAGGATTTGATAATGGGAGATACTTATAGATTTTGATGGACTATAGCTCAAGACTGTCAGTATTGCTTAAAGGAAGAAAAGTGTTTGGGGTTCTAGATTGAATATTTTTAGGAAAATATATAAGGCTAAAAGGAGAATTATAGATTTTTACAAAAGATGAGGAATTGAGAGTAAACTAAGAAACCTAAAATCTCACTTAAAAGCTAGAGCATTAGTAGTTTTAAAAATTAAACTAATTGGATGAGATGTTTGACATGACAGACATGTTTTAAAACAAGATTGACTAATTTTAGGGTGAACATTGTTATTTACCCAATCATACTTAGTTGATTTGATTGACCAGTTCCAATATAAGTGTAATGGAGTTGATATTATTTTATTTGTAAAATAAAGCAATATAAGGGGCATTGTCTGCACCTAAAATAAACATGCATGTGTCAACTTAAAGAAAAATGATTGTTCAATACAAAACAAATAAAACAAAGGGGAAAAAAACTGACATAATCAACCATGTTGGAAGAGTCCTTGGTCAACTAGAGAGTTGAAAGAGTAGTCGAACAAACGATCTGGAGCCATGATAAACCAAAAGGAAATGATCTACTAACAAAGTTTGAACATGTGCATATCTAGAAGATGCAGTCTTATTAAGAGCAAGAGTCCTCAACATAATAACTAATCAAAAGTCAGAGATTATCTAGGATTCGTGTGTGTATAGACGATGAGTTTAACTTCTATTAGGATTTAATAAACATTTTCATATGATAACAATATATGTTTATGATTAGAATTATTTACGCAAGTAGGATTAAAACTTCATAATAATATAAATATGACTAGCTACTATTGTAGATGATAGTAAGCTCCACATATTCTGTTCTTATAATTTTGTATAACTCATTTTTTCTTTGGAGGGTTTTATTGCTTTCTTTTTATTTATGATCTTGTGTTTATTGACTACACTTTAATTCATGGAATCACTTTCTTACTAAACTCCTGTCTTTTCCACGTGATGGTGATTCTTATAATAAACAACTATTTTTAGGGTCGAGGTCCATAATTTCACTGTTTCATCATATATTCAATAATAGGTAAATTTAATTGAAAGAAGTTAAGTAGTATTATAACATTAATGACAAGTAATTAAAGCAAACTGAGAGCAAAATAAAAAACCAAAAGATACTAATAATGACAATTAGCTAAGCGTAGACTAACCTTGGTGCTTGCTCACTGAAGTGTGTCAGGTTGTCGTTGCCTTAGTATATAATGATCCCCAGCACTGCAAAGCTCCATTAAGAAACAAGAAAACTTATCGGTTTGAAACTGTGAATAAAAAGTAGGTAAAAATGGATTATCCAACAAACCCAAAATGTCTATCTTAATTTGAGCTCTCAACAACTTGTTCCTCCCAGCTAACATTCCTCTATCCACTACCTTCATTGCATGAAATTTACATCAAGTGTTTCATAGGAGTGGTGGATTTCTTGGTTTTAAAGTTGCAACCAATCAATCAAATGATATCTGTTTAATAAGGTAGAAATTCAAGAATGATAGTAAATTAATAATAGTTATATTAATCAAGAGTAGTATTTTTAATAGTAGAGATGATGATGATGATGATGATGATGATGATGATGGTTATATTAACATCTAAGAAATTATTTTACTAGTGACGTTAATCTTATTAATTTTTAAGAAAAAAGTTACTAAGAATAAACAATGCTTTCACTATTTGCTTTCTCCTGTATTTGAAAAAAAATATATAATAAATCCTATCTTTCTTATCTTCCATCCATCTCTCTAATTTTATATACAACCTTCGATTTTAAATTACCAATCCATTAATTTCTTTTTTATTCAGTAAATAATAAATAAGGCATGATTAGTGGAGACTCATTGCTATTCGTAGGTTGTGCTAGGGCCCAAAAGAAACAACGGCTGCAGGCTGGGCCTCCACGGGAGGACAGCTGAAGGGTGAAGCACAGTGTTTGGTATTCCAGTGCCCATTAAAACACACGGTCTAGATTTAGGGTTACACCTCTATAAATAAACCACTTTTGTAGTGTTTTCTGGTAACCTAGCTGCGCTGCCAATGGAAGAAACCATACTCCGCTCTATTTCTTGACGCTGTCCCATCTGTCGATGGTGTGATTCTTGGTATTGAAGTCCCTGATGATGTTTTCTTTGTTTAAAAAAATACATGTCTTTTGGTTTTATTAATTTTTTTCTTCAATTATTGTGAGATATGATGAGTATTTTAATTGATCTGCGTTTCTGATTTTACCGTGACTGATATCCATTTAGAACACTCTGATATCTGTTGCTTTTTCTTTCTTTTTTTTACATATAAATGAAATTACTTGGGCTTTCATTTTGCATGAGATTTCGACTGTTTCTTTTAAATGAAATAATGGTTTGGCTCTGTGATTATATGCCCCATTTGGGCAATATACGCTATTCTGAAATCATTCTTACATGAGCTGAAATCTGAAGAAATTATGAGAGCTCTTACCATTGTAGTAAATCATATTTAATTTTTAACGCCCTATTATCTTTCTGTTTTTTTGGAAAAGAGTTTGCAAAGTTTTTCTTTCAATACTTCCGCAGTGATGAAGTCATGGAGTAAGATCCACATGTCAGACTTCAGAGATTTTTAATCGATGAGAAGAGACTTCCATAACTTCTGAGCAGAATTGCCTTCAACTACGTTTTTTATTTCATGGCTCCTCTTTTCTCTGATACGAATGTCTATCATGGATATATTGTGGGTTCACAGGTCTGAGTCCGCCTCTTGGATTTCCAACATCACTTTTACAAATCTTCTCAATGCTGATTTTGAAAGAAATTGCTATATAATCATCCTTAATATCTAAAGGATAGATTTCAGGCTCTTTATGGACGGATTCGTTATCGTTAATGTGTGCCTGGATGTATAATGCAGGCGCAAAGTTTCAGTCCTGAATTAATTAAATAACGCTCCCGCCCTAAACCACCACTTCAGATAAATGGAACTGTATCCCCTGATCTTAGCCCAAGAATCTGCAGACTGCTTTCTAGCAGAAATTCTTTTCGAGGCGGCACGTCGTGTCTTTTTATATAGGGCAACGCGTGTAGAGAAAATCATGATTGTTTCTTAGGTTTTTTTGTAAAATTTAAGTGTTTTCAAATTCACTCTTTTGTAAAAATGTTGCAAGTTTTTTTATTTTATTTTTCAAAATTGGTTTTCATTCTTCTAGTTATTTTTTTTTTGTAAAATTTTTTTTTTAATTTCATTCTTAAATAAAAAAAATGTAAATAGTTTTTTTTTTTTAATTTGATCCTTTTTTTTATTTTTTATTTTTTATGTTAGGTTATTTTATTAAATTGATTTTTTTTTTAATTTTATCATTCGGTATATTGTTTGTTGGAAATTAATTTTTTTTGTATGGGGTGATCTCATCTTAATGGGGTGATCTCGGTTTAATGACCTGTGTCATGAATTTAAAAGCTTAATCTACGTTCATATTTGTTTTTTTAGGGTTTTCGTACACTAATTTTTCTTTTCAGTTTCATTCTTTCATGTTCGGTTTTCTCTTTAGACCACAAGTTTGGTGGATTGGCACAAGTTGACTAAGAATTTTTTTTAATTTAATAGTTTCATCATTCAATATTGAGTTTTGAATTGAAGTTTGTAATTTTTCTTGGTTTGCTTTCTATTGAGTTATATCATGCGTATGCTTCGTGTCTTAGGGTTTGGTGGGCTTCTTCGGTTTGCTAGCATTTTTCTTTAAGTCTGTTAAATGATTTTTTTTTAATTTTATCTTTTTACATTGGATTTAGTGAGAATTAGATTTCATTATTTTTTTAGTTGTTTTATAGTGGTTTATCTCAATTTCATGACCCGGTTGTAGATTTGGCATGCTCGCTTGGGTTGGTATGGATTTTTTTTGCTTTTTAATTTTTTTTCTTCCTTATTTGGTTGGCTAGGTTCTGAGTGTTGTTGCTCTTTACCTTTTTGCTAAACATTCTTTTTATTCAAGTTCTAATGAAAACTATTTAATAGTTGTCTCTCCTTTAGTTATCTAATTTAATGATACTAATTTATTTAAAAAATAACTGTTGATATCCCTCGTGGAAAATTATTGGAAAAGGCTATATTTTAGGTCATTGAACTTGAACTTTTTTTTTTTTAATTTGATTCTCTTATTCATTTAGTTTGTTAAAGGTTGACATGTTTGTTATCTTGTGTAAGTGATAAAAAATGAGTTTCGGTCAACAAATTGTTGGAAAAAAAAAACAATAGAAATGAGAAGAAAAAAAACAAGGCTTGATTTTAGTTTTGCTTCTATTAAATCATTATTGTTTTTTTTATTGGTGTAAATGTTTAATTTTATTATTGAATAATGAACCTTAATCATAATAGAAAAAACTAGCTATGTGTTTTGTTGTAGGTTAGATTTTTTTTCAATAAAAAATTGGGGATGCAGGCATTTGCAACCTGTTTTTTTACATAAATAATATAAGTATCAATTAAAAAGCTTATGAACACATTTCATTAACTAAATTGAGAGCTTTTTATGTTAATAAATTTTTAAAAAATCATTGACGATAACTAAATATGTATCTTGAAAAGCTCTCAATTTAGTTAATTAAAATATTTGATCTCGTAACATTATTTATTCGTCTTATTATGTTCAATAACTATGTTTATTAAAATTATTATTTTTATTTAATCAAACAATAAAAGTAATACACACACATAAAATTAATTGGATAAAATCAAAGTGGGAAAAAAAATGTTAGTGTATATGCCCTACAGTCAATTGGTTGGTTACACATGATATTGATTTTATTCATGTAAATATATTTAATTTATTAATAAAAATTTATTTATCTTTAATATTAATCAAATATTTTATTATTCAATCTAGAGTAAAGATAAAGTTTTTGGGATAAAAATGTTTTGCAATGAAAATTCTAAAGTTATTATAATAACTTATTCAATATTATTCAATATTTTATTATTGAGATTTTTATAGCATCAAAGTATTGTTTCTTAATATTTACAATCAATATTCTATTAAGACTAGACATTAATTAGAGCTGCTGAGACTAATACATATTATATTTTTTTTTCTTTATGAAAAAAAAAATAATAATTGTTCTCATAAGTTAAGGTATAAGGAATATCTAGAACTAATATGAAGGTGTTTATAGGATAATATGTACGTTGAACTAACCAACATAAGAATCTCATATGGAGAGATTATTTGTTTCTATAAAAAGACTCATGTGACGGTTATATAAGTAATTCTTAAACTTGAGATCATTAAGTTATCTTATATAGAGAGTGTTGTGTTTTGATCTTATCATAAGTTGTCATAATCAAGGGTAATAAATGAGCAAATATTAGGTATAATATGAACTATATAAAGATATTAAAGTAATCAAGAGATGATTCATTACCGTAAATTAGAGAAAATATTTTATCTATTCTCAAATAGTGTTGATTGTAAATCCTTGTGGAAAAGAGTTTCAAATCTTATTCAAATAATCAATGAAGTGTTGAGAAGAAACATGATTTGACATCATAGACACACTTAATGCTATAATATCTTAAATGTTTTTTTAGGGTTTTTTCTTTGGGTGAGTATCTTTATTGTTTTATTTTTTTTATGGGAGAGAGAGAGAGAGTGTGTGTGTGTGTGTTTTTTTTTTTCTAACTAATTTCTCCCAAAATTTTTTTTTTAAAATGTGTGGTACAACCATCCTTTTCCTCCAAATTGCTTGGTATCCAAGCAACTAAAAAAACTTTGGTCCCTTTTTTTTTTTTTGGACTTCCGGTCCCTATGTCCAAATATTTTTGTTTTTGAATTTTCTTATTATTTTTTTTTGTATCTTGATAATTTAAAAAAAAAACAACGTCAATGTCAACTCAATAAAATTGATCAATGATTTTGAAATGAGTATGTAAAAAATCAAACGCGTCTAAAGTAGATTTTTTAATTTTTAATTCTCTTGAAAAGATGTTGAAAATGTCAAAACGATGCACTACATCAAAA
>Ga0307510_10003143_pt1 | contig 19141 bp, 11 predicted proteins | sample 12_EM_MG_FD_207224 | JGI IMG/M metagenome (GOLD analysis project Ga0307510, IMG submission 207224) | Populus trichocarpa ectomycorrhiza microbial communities from riparian zone in the Pacific Northwest, United States - 12_EM | ecosystem: Host-associated > Plants > Roots > Unclassified | place...
CGCTATTTTTGGGGAGGTTGGGTACCAGGTCCACCCAAGGGACCCCATTTTGAGGCGATTTTGGTCCACCCACGAGACCCCGAATTGGCCGAAATCGGTACCCAACCTTTGGCGGTATTATCAGGGGGCCTTTGGCAACCCGCAAGAGCAAGAAAATGGAAAGTCCCTCGGGATCAACCTGGGAATTCAAGTAACACTGTAGACTGAACCACTTGTGCCCACTTCCGGAATACTTGGGAGAACCGTAACTGGAGGCGAAGGCATCGAGTCCTCGCCTTGGTTTTGTTTGGCAGTTTCAAAGCTAGGATCAGCCCGAGAGCGAGTCGCGTCAGGCGGGCTTGAGGCGCGTGTCTAGCCTGCTACAGAAGTTTGTGGATGCCCCTAAGCCTCCGGGCCAGTTCTAGGTAAAGTCTGGGACAGAAACAATGTCTTGTTGATGCCGCGTGATCATGTCGGTGGCGCGCCACCTCGTTTGGGATCCGGAGTCGTCGGAGAACCGACTGGCCCGGAACTTGCCTGTGATGTGGCTGTGGCACACGAATGTTCGAAGTTCGAAGGATGTGACATAGCGAAGGCCAGTAGCCTAGACAGCGCACCTCAAAGTGACCTATCAGGAGTGTTCAAAGTATCTCCTCAACTCTTTCACGAACAGCACCACACCATTCGAGATACTTCTGACAGGAGGAATCTTCATCCAGCCTATGCATGTTTTTGCGCCGCCATCTTCAGAGGCCAGTAGCGCGCGCGCTCATGTGAAGGGCAACCAGCTTGCGCCTTTGGAATCACCCTTATACCGACTGTGACGAACGCCAAGGTCATCTTTCAACCAAGCATGTCTAACCTCCCCCCACAGAACGTACGTTATCCTATCCTTGCGCCTTGGCATATGAATAGCCTGAGAGCCTTAATATTTGATAGTCCAACGAGCGCACCACCATTCCTCGGCCACAATCTACCATCGTGTCGTCCGTCTTTCAAGTCCGGGAACGCATACACAATGCCCTTTCTGGATCCAATGCCGTATTTCTTGGTCCCTTGAGCTGGATTTTGACCCTACAGATATTCGCGGTCCACCTTATCTGGTGGATCTCTGTGAGCCAGCCACTGTTCAGTTGATCGATGCGCGTCTCACCTTCGTTCCGCAGACACTTCCTATAAGGATCAGTATCGATATGTACGACCGGCATATCCGTGCTATATTTCCCAAATTGCCATCCATCCGAAACCTGCTATTTACTATTCGGACGGCTGTGTTTTCGATCTTCACGAGCCCCCCGACACAACGTGGCGTCACAACCTCCTCACGTCGACCCCAAGAAAGGCCGGGCAATAATGCCCCGGAAGCCCCGCTCCCTACGCTAAACGTCGACCCGAATACCCTCCCCGCTGATGGTTCTTAGTTCAAGCATGGCAGAGGAAGTGTGGTGGTTTGGCTCCGTCCGGTCGGGGGAATGATTGGTCCTCAGTGAGGGAGTTTCGGTTATATCCCAGATCCTTCTACGAAGAGACTACTAAATTATGACGAGGAATTTCGCCCTATCTCATTTGAGTGATGGATTGCTGGTTAGATTGCATGTATGCACTTACGCGATTCGCCGATTGGCCGAAAGGACAGGTTACCCTCGAGGTGTCCAAAATGTGTGCTATGCGTGAGAGCCTCAGCCTTGCTCTACGTCGTCGGCTTTTTTTCAAGGTTCGCTTGATCGATCGAGGGCTGCAGCGCTACATGATTGAGTTAGCCACGCACATGGTGGGGAAATCGCGGTAGAACGGCGCCGCACTATTTTTTTATTTTTTTATTTTTTGGAATTTGACTTTATTGTCCCCAGCGTACAAGACATCCTGGAAGTGTCATCGTAAGGGTAGGGCGCCGCACTATCTGCCATCGACTGGGAGCAAAGCGTGTTCTGAGTTGTTGTTCTGTGGGTAACTTCGTCGTCAAGTTGGGTCGTGTAGTGTCCAAATTGCATATTTTTCATCATTTGGTTGCAGTCGCAGGACTAAACGGGAACGGAGTGATTACGATAATTAGTTTAGAGCAACGGCCACGTCACACTATTTTATTTCACATTTTCATTCATTTTCATTTGACGATCATCGTCCCTGGTGATCAGTAGATCACGCTAACACATGACTAGCATGACTACTCGCGACAAATTTCGTGTCGCCATCTTGCATCAAGCCGCTGCAACACCGGTTATTGGCGGAGTTCGGAAGCCTGTCAAGCCAGGTGAAGTCGTGGAATGCTACGCTTATTGAGAACGTATCTCATTCGATGGATGTACAGTACAGGCGGATACAAGGACAGCAGTGCCGATCTCGCGCACGCTCTGTTCCTGGAATCTCGTGAAAAGCGAAACCCAGCAATCAAGTTGATTACGCCCGCCACAATGCCGGATCCATGCGTGGAGGCCGACTGGTCCTTTGGTGATCACAAGGAGACCATACTCGAAGTCATCGAGAAACGTGGCGCCAACGTCCTATGGGCTAATACCAACGTCCACTCAACCCACGCCCTCCTGGAAGTCGCCAAAAAATACCCAGATATCTTGATGGTCGGCCAGGACCCGCGACAGGTTGACAAATATGACGACAAGGGGTGGGTCAGTGGTTGGCTGCAATCTTTACCCGGTCTAGAGGACTCCTTTCCCCGGTCGTGGATCGTCTCGCGCGACAACCTGGACCCTCTCGATAACATCCCGCTCCCTGCGATCATCAAACCCGTACGCGGCCGTGGCTCGCAGGGCGTCGCACTCTGTCGTTCCCAAAGCGAGCTGAAGCAGCGAGCGCAGAAGCTCTGGGAGACGGGCCACCGCGTCGTCATCGAAGAATTTTGCTCCGGAGAAGAAATCACCGTAGCCGTGCTCCCACCCGGAACGTACGATGAACCGGTAGGGGTGAAGGACAGGCACTGGGCACTTCCGGTTGTGCGACGGTTTGACCACACAGACGGTATCATGCCTTACAGCGGAAACGTTCCTGCGGCTGCAAATTCGTGTCTAATCCCATTAGAAGAGGCTACTGCCGACCGAGAATATGAGAAAATACGGAGGCGGTGCGAATTGGCGGGACAATCCCTTGGCACCCTCGCTACCATTCGACTGGATGCTAGGAGACGTGGTCAGACAAATTTGGGTTTGTATTTCCGCGTACTACCTACTAGATGTTCTCGTAGCTGACTGGGAAGTGCAGGTAAGGATGCCGAATTTATTCTCTTCGATGTTAACATGAAGCCAAACATCACGGGCCCGGGCAGGCCTGGCAGAGAAGCCCAGGCGGCATTGACAGTACTTGCTGCCGAGGGCCTCGGTTGGTCGTACCGTGACACCGTGCGGAACATGCTAAGGCAGGCAGTGAGGCTCCGTAGCCTACTTTGAAATTTGAAATTTGGGTACGTGGAACTCGCCCAATTTCCATGTTCCTTTGGCTAGAGAAAATGTACATGTCGACTGGTGACTGAGATGCCTGGAAAGTTGCATTGTGGATCCTGGGCACCTACCACTGGCACGCACCCCATATGGATTGCGCTCAGCTGGAACAGCAGACGACATGCTCTGAAATTATCTGGATCAATTTGTAGGTGCTATCCTTGAGATATCCCCCCCCGCTTCCAACAGATGAACGTCTATCCCCGAATTCCATCCACAAGGTTCAAGTCAACTTCTTAGCACCTCTATTTGTTTGGAGGTGCATCCGCAAGACCAATGGGGCACTTTTTGCGTTTCTCTGCCTGACGGCGGAATCGCATCACCCAACTCAATCGACATATTATGGGCATCCCTGTGGCAGCGATATTTACGCACGATAGGGTATCTCCGCACAACCTGACTGAGATACGAGGGTCCAGTGGCTCACAGTCCCCGTATGTGCTTTCGGCCACGCAAGAGCTATCTGTGTGCTGTGATATCCCCGCCTGGAAGCTGCCTGTCGATAAAGCAGCTCACAGACTCTGACACTAGTTGCACTGCTGTACTTACCCTGTCGGTCTGCCTCTCCGTGGCCTCTGGCATGATGCAGTAGGTCGGAAGGCATCTCAAACTGTACGTGTTCCCGCTGTAATAGGGTACGAAAATGACATGACGCCGTGCACAGGATAACATACAAGCTCAGGAGATAGCTGTTGTTATCAACTCGCTCAAGATGTCTCGGGTGTCCCCGGGCCAGCATGCAATATAATATGGATTTTTAGGGTTGTTCGGTGGACCCTCTTACCTGTAACTGGCTGTACTGACTCTACTAGTTCCTGTGGCGGTCGTTCGGCGATGGGTAAAGACTTTGCGCCGCGTTGTATGTTCAGCTAAAAGCGTACCTCACCGGCACGGAATGTAAGTCATAAAGTACTGTAAATTAGGGCCATCGCCGCCACCACCGATGCCGCCGCTTGCTGACGCAAAAGAAGCAGAACGAGGTCGATCTCAAGTCTCCACGTGTGTTGCCAGTGGGCACGTGGACCAAAATATCCCCAAACGATTTGTCCGTTGAGCTGTTTCTCGGCAGGGTGAAAGTTCTCACTAGCGAACCATGGCACAAATGTAGAATAAACAAGTGATGAAAGGGCAACACCAACGGACACTTGGCGAGTGCCTTGTCGGGTCAACCCACAGAAGTGACAGGACAGTACATGTCGTATGATCTGGCTGGAGGATCGCTGGTACTAAAACATAAACGAAAGGGCTCACTCGCAAGTGGCAACTACTAGGATATAATCTTTTCTGGGGGACTGATTTTGCTAACTGCAAAGTCATTGCCGAGTGCGTGGCGTCGGGCCCGGGGACTGAGGGATAACTTGATTGACGGGTGAAAAACCAACCGCTGAAAGGCTCCCCTTGAACAAACAGAGTGAACTAAGGGTAGTTCAGTTGCATCCGCGTGGGCTACTGTACGTCTAATCCGGGTCAATTCCCGCGGCCCTGAATTACCCGCGGCGTCTTCAAGCAGCCAAACAAATATTGGAAAGCACTAGTACTGTTGATCTCTTCTCCAGAGCTCACTGTCAACACCCCGACTGTCGTAGATCATGCATCACGATGCTACAACTTCTTTCTGCGTCGTTTCCTTTTTATTTATTTATAGGTCCCGAACACGAGGACCCGAGTAGTAATGACGAATGTATTGCCTGGGGTATCAATTGGCGGTTAGTGTTTGTATGTCATGTTAATGTATACAAAGCGTACATGTACTAAAGACATTATATTTTGTAAGGTAAGTTTAGATTGACAACCTTGACGACCTTCTGGAATTCCTAGCTCTCAGTGTGAAAATTTTCCTGAAAGTCCATCCACGGCCCGGGTATGTATATGGGGCCCGGAGGCTATCCCCGATAGATTTCGCCTCGTGGGAGATCTATCGTTAACGTAAATGAATTGTGATCTACGCGCACATGTACAGGTGCCCCACTTCTCACCGTTTCTTCACACCCACCTCCTCCCATACCGAGCCTGAGGTGTTGTGAGCGCTATTGATGGGTCAATTTCCATCATTGGTCATACGTTAATCCACTTGTACTGCAAGGGACGTACTCCTGACACGGCTGTTGCTGCCACTGTTATGGAATGCAGGAACTACTACCCCTGCGGACCCGATCGTCCTGATGGTGATGGTATGACGACAAAAGGCTTGGTTTGTTAGTCGGCTGAGTTGGCCAGCCACCGTTTTCTTGGGGCTGAAGAACTCGAGAACCGCGTCGTTTGGCGAAGGTTCATGCACGTTCATGCGCCGGAAGCCTGTCAATCTGGAAAGCCGACGTATACACTTGCCACTGAGTCGCCAGATCCCCAGACGCTCCCGAAATAAGAACCATCGAACACGTCGTCGCGGTTCAGTCCTTGAATCCCGGGTCTCCGTCACATCCTTGCATTCCACTGGCATGGTACGTATTGAGCTGTATTACATGCACTCTTCAAGTTTGGTCCCTCAGCTCTCTTGAGGTTTTTGTTGTTATTCGGCATTTTTTGTACACCTGTCATCCACATAACGGCCATGTGCGATCGCTCGTTCTGGCCAAACGCTGACCTGCACCCTCTGGTATCATGCTGTGCACTGCGCCCGTTATCCTTATCACCGGGGATAATGGGAAGAAGAGACCTAGGGGGAAAAATCGATCGAACGAGGTGCCGCCCTTTTTTTTGCAAGCTCGTTCTGAAAAATCCTATGATCTAGTCTTCGCCGCGGAGTCGCCTAGCTCGTCCTCCTCTCCACCCTTCTATCCATACTCCTGCCCACGATATGGGTTATAAAGTACAGTACGGTGCCGGTCAGCGTACATTAAATGAACGAACGGGCGGACAGATAAGCAAAACGCGGGCGGGCCGGAAGGAGGAACCAAGTGCCTCCTTTGATAGATACTAGTAGATCTGTCACATCTCTTCGGCAGCTGAGATCGCGGCCGTGTCTCCGCATCTCAGCTCTCCCCCTTCTTTTCATTGACAGCCTGGACCTTGCCTACTAACCATAATTTCGCGCTTCGTCATAGCGGAACCCCGCCACCAACTCAGGGCAGCCAGCTGCAGCCAGAAGCGCTGGATTCAAGTTTCTCAGGTTCGGTTCGGCCGATTGAATGTGTGCCTCAATATGTTGTAGTTATCAAGCAAAGTAACGATGAGAAGTGAAGGGTGGTCACTGCCATGTTTTCACGTACAAAACTACGCCCCCTCGATCTGTTCTCGACGTAGGACCAGCGCCCCCCATCCCCCCGCGCTAACCCCCGCGTTCCCCACATCCGCCTTCACGTCTCCCTTCCCTTCTCCGCTTACCTGTAATGCCTCACGAAACCTCCCCTCTGCTTTCGAAGAACGATGATTGCGTGGAGTATGGCTTCCCGACGAAGACCGAGAGGTCCATTTATGACCGTTTCACGCCCCAACGAAAACGAATGATCCTTGTTCTTATCTCGCTAGCTGGAATGATCCCTCGTGAATATCCTGCTTCTGCTCTTGCCATGTACCGTTCCCCCCTTTGGCTGACTTTGTGTATGTGGCTCTCGTTTACAGTATTTGTTATTGGCTCGTTCGTGCCATGTGTTCCCCAGATTTCTCGCGACCTACGTACGACGGGAACCATCATCAAGTAAGTTCATTCCATCATCCTTGGCATCTTCAGTTCTCCCATGTGCTCGTGATTCTAAGCTGAATTTGGGAATGTTCCATTAATTTATAGTTTGGCAGTCAGCTGCTACATGGTTTCGGGCGCTATGGGCAACCTTACTTGGTCCACTTACGCAGGATTTTGTGGGTAACATATTTCTCCTATTCAATCCATCCACTTAAGCCGGACGGCATGGTATTACCCACGGGGTGGCGTGGGCGCCGTGATATCCCAAAACGGGGTGACCCTGCACCACTGGCATGTGCCCGCCCACGAATCCCACAGTCCCATGGCCATGGCAATCGCAATCCAAATCCGCATCACTCCGACTTGCCCTCATTTTTACTAACCATATATGTCGTCCCCTTCACCACAGATGGCAGACGACCCGTCTATCTGACCGTCCTCCCCATATTCACCCTGGGCTCGCTGGGCGTTGCCCTCGCGCGTACCGTCCCACAGCTGATGCTCTTCCGCGTCGTGCAGGCGTTCGGCGGTGGGGGCGGTATGTCCGTTGGCGCGGGCGTCATTAGCGACATATACCGCTTAGAGGAACGAGGTTCGGCTATAGGCTTCTTCTTTGCCGTGAGTCTGTTTTAATTGGTTCGGCACCTGAAGAACCATTGACGCGTCTTTTCTTCCTGCAGGCGAGTCTCCTCGGCCCTTCGCTCTCTCCGTTGTTGGGCGGGCTCGCAGCACGCTATGCGTCGTGGCGCGTTCTGCAGCTCGCGTTAGGCACGTGTGGCGCAGCGTTGTTTGCCACAGTGCTGTTGTTCCTACCCGAGACGAGTTGGCCACGCACACGTGGAATCGACAAGTTGCGCGAAGCAGACGAATCTGTAGATGTGCGGTGGAGTTGGTTGCGAAATCCATTCGCTCACATCTCAATATTCCGGAGTCCGAACGTCCTCGCTGCTGTACGTCCAGTCTTCTTTTTTAATTTGGGAGCATTGAGGCACTGATTCAAACAACGCATAATTATTTTTTTCTTCACGTTTTGAAATTTGGGACTTCGCTAATTTCAACAGTGCCTGGCGGGAGCATTCGCCTTGAGTGCCAACTTTAGTGAGTCTTATCTTTATGCTTGTTATGCCGAATGGACCTAACGTAACTCCGGGATGGTGTTCTAGCTTTGCTAATCCCACTCTCGTACACGATCGTAGGTCATATGACAGGTTTGCAGTATTCAAACCCTCACCCTTGAGAAACTCGGCAGGGCGCACGTTACAATATTCAAAATGAGGTTGTGATCGGCGCTTTATTGCTCCCAAGTGGGCTCGGCAGTGCGCGTATGTCCCCCTTTGGTGAACCTGGTCATGTGCGCGGTGTTGATATTTTCGCACAGTGGGCGCACCGATTGCTGGTCGACTCTCGGACCGTGTGGTCGTAGGATGGAGAGAGAAGCGAAACGGACGCTGGGTTCCCGAAGACCGATTACGTGCTGCGCTTCCGGGAGCACTGGTTCTCTTGCCACTTTCGGTGATGCTCTCGGGAGTGTTCACACACTATGTCGATGGGACGACAGGTCTCATGCTGAACATGGGGTGCCTCTTCGTTAGCGGAGTTGGGGTGCGTACAGTCAACTACCGCTAAGTGCGCATTTGATTGGTGCTAACCAATCGACATGTAGGCTGACGTGGTTCTCACGCCTATCGCGGCGTACAACGTTGATATACTGCAAGGGCGAAGTGCAGAGGCGTATGCGGTCACGAGGTACGCAGTGTTGACAGTTTTTTCACGTGGTGTGAACGACAGCTGATTGTTTTATGCGTGCCATTCGGCGCTCGGCGTTCACCATGACAGTGCGCTTCGACACTGTATCACCGCCCTTGCGACTGCATCGTTTTTACCCCTCATCAACAGCGTAGGGGTGTTGAGGACTGATATTATCGCGGCTGGTGTTGCGTGGTTGAGCTTTGGGTAAGTTATTTCCTCCTCCAAACCTAGCCAATCGATTGTGTATACGGCATAACTGACCGGGTTGACGGCAGACTGTTGTGGATTACTATACGTTACGGAGAAAGGATGCGCGGGTGGATAGATGTGGGGTACTCGATTGATGCAGAACATTGATGATAATTTTTTTGACCCATGAGGCGAGACGGGAGGGGAGGGTATTTGAAATGTTAGGAAGCGTGGAAGAGGTGAGGGGGTTGTTCCACTTTGGCCGAACACGAGGCAAAGAGTGGAAGGTGATGATGGAACGATGTTAAATGGAATAATATTATGTCAGCAAGGGCTGTGTACTACTCTTTGGAATTGGGGGTCTTACCTACCTCACCCCATCAGATCCCAATTGTCACTTCACGTTCTGGCCTAGGTCTGGCCTAACCTTGCCCTCATTCATCACCCTCTCCTCTCATCCTCTCAACCATGTTGTAGTCTGTCTTTCCCTCTGTGAGTCACCTTACCATCAAAGTCAAAGTCACAACGTTTGCGACCTTTAACTAACTCGTACCCACCTTCCTTCTTTCCTTTGTACATACACCAGCTCTACAAGCCCCGCTTGTCCGTTCGAAAGATTGGTACTAAACGCCATGACGTTCGCCGACAACGGCTTTCTTTCATCCCCACATACCTTGATTCTTCCAACATCGCCCCCATCGTCCTCACAACCTGGCATGCAGCCTGACCTCAGCGCTCAACCCTGGCCTCCCCCTGATCTCTGGCCGCCCTCTTACACCACAAATCGCTGTACTGCCCTAATCAGACCCCACGACCCTCCCACGTTTGATCCCGCCTGCTTATGGGCCGTTTCTCCGCCAAACCTGGCCCCTTCACCCGACCAACTCAAACACATCTATCCATCACCCCCACCCACCGACTCCGATCCAAAGCACACCGTTCCACTCCCTCCCTTGTCTGAAGACTCCCCATCCCATGCCCCGGGCTCCATCACATCCGCTTGCTCCCATCCTAGCCCTCTGACCCTCGAATCTCCCCCCGCCCCACTCACTCAAGACCCCAGGGGTCCCCTTACGTCACACCCGTCTGCTGTCCCAGACCTTCCTCTTTCCCCTCCACCCTCGCTTCCCATGGTGCCACACGCGCTCCCAGAAGCCATCACTCCATGCTGTACCCTTCCTCAAGACGAAGACGCCCACGATGACGCCGATGTGGCGTCAGACGCGACAGACCGCGAATCCCAGTCCTCCTCCTCTTCACCCGACGAACCTCCACATTCCGATTTGCTCACACCACTCCCTCCGATCTGGGATCTCCCGCTTGACGATGCCGACGCACGCCCTGCTGGCACCCTGGAGGTGTCAACGCTCTTGTCACGATCCCTGGTCCCACCTCTTTCGCGTCTTGCCACATCGAGTGCTCAGGCCACGGGAGGTGACAGGATGACTGTGCCATGTGGCACCAATCCGTCCATCCGAGATCTAGACTCGGTGGAGTCACAATGTGGACAGCTTCGCCCTTTAGTAGTGCCATCCGGCGCACTCGCAAGCGCTAGGTTCTCAATGTTCCACAACTTCCTACCATCATCCAATTTCGATGGGTTGCCATCATCCGATGGCTTCCTCGACTCCTCGCACCCAACGTCAGGAGGCAAACTGTTTGTCGACTCTTCGTCTCTCAATCTCTTTCTTCCCGACCCGTCAAATCCGCATGTTCTCCCGCAGCTCACCCTTCTCGCGCCACCATTGCCTTTCCGGCGCCGGATATCCCTCCCTCCGGCCAACCCGCAAGAGCTTGCTACCGACACCCGAGACACTCTACTCTCTCACAGCCACGCCATAGGCACACCTCTCCCTTTTGGTGCCACTTTCGACATGTCACATTGCACCCACTTTGCGCCCTTTAGTCATAAAGGCACAGAGCCTGGTGTCGTCACATCGAATCTCTTTCAAGGTGCCAATGGCTCGACACCGGATCCGGCACCACCGTCGCCGCTTTCAGGTCTCTCAGCATCTTCGAATCACCAGCCTTGCATGTCTGCGATTGAGGGGTTTGGCCCTGGTATTGTTTCAGATCCTGGGCCCATGGATGTTGATGATTTCGATTCTTCCGACTACGCGTCCCTGGATTCGGACAATTTAGAGCAGGATGTGGCACCTCCTCCTCCAATTCGTCGTACTCTCTCGGAGCTCCATGACGATGACGAGGACTTTGGTAGCGACTCTGTCCCACTGTCTCCGTCTCGGCGATCGTTCGCTGACCTCCCGGAGGATACCGCGATGAACGAGCAGCCAACGTCTCCTCCTCAATCTCCGCTGCTAGTCGGACAACCATTGTTGACGTTACCGGGTGCAGAACCGGACAATAGCCTCATCACGGCTGAAGCCTCCGTGTCAGATTGGTCAGGAGCATCGCCTCCACGTGGAAGAGGGTTGGGGCTCTTTTTACCCATACAGGCCGCGTCATCGAACCAGGCCGAGGCTTCCGAAGCCCACGCGATCGAGCCTAATCTAAACTTCTCACCAGTGGCTATCGCACGTGTCGACTCTCGCGAGTTTGAGAAACTCAAGAGCGTGCGCCGCCGAACGTGGGTCTCTGAGCGCAAGGCAAAGGAAGACGAGGTCTACCATGCGAAACGTGCGGAGTACCTTGCGGGGCGGCTCAGCGTCGCACCGCCTGTCCCATCAAAGTTGGCCGACTTCGACGAGCGCGGTGGCGTCAGCGCTGGAGCCGATGCTGACGAGACAGAAGGACCTCCCAGCGAGCCTGCGCAGCTGGACGAGTCGGATGAGAAGACGATCCGGACGTGGTTGCTCTTCACCGAAGCGCGGAGAGCGGAGGCGCGACGGGTGCGCAAGCGCGAGAAGGAGCGTGGGCGCGAGCTGCAGGCGCTGCTGTGTCTCAAGCTCGGCGAGCATCCGGATGCGGCCGACTGCGCTGGCGGCGGTGCGAAGGTCAAGCCGGGCAAGACGGCGATCGTGAACATGCCGCAGCTCGTGGCGCGTATGATCATGAAGCGACGCGATACCCCGCGGCCGTTCTCCCCGCGTAAGCACGACCCGTCACACCCCGGCTCCCCACTCTCGAAGTTCGACCCGACCGTGGGAGAGGCGTGGCACTCTTGATTACCGATTGCGGAAGTGAGGCGTCTTGATGGGTGCGTGTTTTACACGTGCTTTCCTCATTGTCAGTCACGCGGAGTTAATTTTTTGGTTATCTCGTCATTAGGTTGTTGGATGGACGGCGGACGGACAGTTCTCCTAGTTTTTGTTTGATATTGACAACAATCATGCATCTCCTGTAGCATTATCTCCCAGTTAGCGGTCATACCCATTGCATGCGAAAGAATCTACATCTTGATTTTTTTTTCTTCATCTCACCGCTGACCTCGATCCCTTTATTGTCATCATCGGGATTTGAATCCCACCACAGGTTAACTAACTACATGATCCCCCACACTGTCACGCATACCATATAAATAATTCAAGCGTTGCCCGCACCTCCTTGATTATTCTATTCTGGATGGATGCGCCGATCGACGAACGGGTGGCCTGCACAGCAACCCAAACCTCAGCGAACTCATGAACTTGGGATCGTCGTTCATTTCTCAACAGAACAATACTGTAACGCACGGTCCTCTCAGTTGAAGCGTGAGTAACGAAAGGTCCAATTTCTTTTGTGACCTGCGAAGGCTTTCGAGGGATGTAAGTCCCCACCTAGTCCCTCTCGCTTCGCTGCGTGTGCACTGTGCGATTCAGACGCCCACTTGTATTGAGAATGAGGCCTTTGTCTGTCGACCGGTTGAATTCGCCATTGGCATAGTGTACAGCATAATGTACCTGTGCATGTACAGTGGTACAAAATGTCCCCAAAGCCTGCTGCCAACTGCCAACCAATTGCCACGAAGCTATATACTCCCCTGTGAGGAGAGGGAAACGTCTGGGCGGAAGCGTACTGCGGCGTGCAGTTCCAAGTTGGAGGGGTGAGGATGCGGGTACAAAGCCGCGCGAAATCGAGTCCGAGTCGAGGCTCGGGGGGTTGCACGCGACGGCTCGACAAATGGGGCGAGACTAGAGAGCGCAGTAGGGGTGGGGGCTAAGCCTGCTAGAGTTAGGAGATCATATTGTACAGACAGATATGGTCACGGTGCGGCCCTGCTGTGCTACTAGTAGACCGTGCGACCGTGACGAACCGCGGCTTTACTCGGATGGTGTGCACCGTGTACGTGACTGTGTGCTGGTGCGGTACGTCGCGCGACGCGTGGGCGTGGCGGGGACGGGCATAGACTCCGCACCTGGGCCCATTGACTTGGGGCGTCTTATGCCGCCGCCGCGGTACAAGTGATTGTGCTTATTATGATCATAGGATCATTGGCCGGCAAAAGCTACGACGGTGGCAGAGGGACCTGTACTGCGCCGCAGCTGAGTTGACGAATGGACGCGAACCGAGCCATGGAAGCACCGGCCACAAGCTTGCGATGCGTGATGTGTTCCTTCCCCCCCCCACGAGTTTGTAAGAGCCTAGGCCACACGGCGTTCATCGCCGCAACTCCGCACTCTTCTGGACCATTGGCCGGGGAAAGGGTGTATCCCGGGTAAACTGTTTAGAAACATAATCGGGGCAATGAGGGTTCTTGCGGGGAAAATATTTTTGAACAGGGGGAGAAGCTCTCTCAGGCTGGCAAGGGATACCCGCACAAGACAACGAGGAAAAACAAGACGGCATCTCAAGTGTCAGATCAATTACTGTCTCAAGGGAGATAGTGTGGCCAGGGACTTGTGACTTACTCGCTGTACTATGATAGCGCACTTCTTGTACCTTGAGCTAGAACCAACGCCCTGTCAAAGTCAATGCAATAGGCGGGTCCATGTGTCATACACGTTGTATACAGTAGGTTGTTTGCCTCCCAGGCTGTCCCAGCCCGAGGGCTACGGACCATCTCAGACAACGCCTCCATCCTGGCGCCTCATCCTCATACATCGCAAGCATACACAGTAGAGAAGCGTCGCTGCATCGTGTTCTTCCATTCTCCTTCTCACGCCAGTGGCCGATGACACAGCCAGAAAAGTCACAGGCCTGCTCCGAGTCGTTGCTGTTGGTCGGCTAGTCGGGGCGCCGCCTCCCGCCAAGCGTTCAGCGTTAACGTTCAGCCCTCGCAACGAATCGCAGAAAAGGTTAGGGAGGGGGTAAACGCCGTAAGAGAGAGCGGATGTGCATATACAGAAGTAGATTTGCGTGTGAATGTGATGGCCGTAGTAATCAGACGGCGTAAGGGTGTACAACATGAATGATCATTTCTAAAAAAGAGAGGTTCTTTGTCTATTCGAGGGCCATACCTGTCAGATTTACGGTAGGGCAAATGGTTTATGCGAACAACGTAAGTGTTCATAGAAGGCACAACACACGGTCCCGTGTTCAACGCGCAAGAAGACTAAGTGGCCTGGACGGAACTTGACGAAGATGGGTATGAGAGCGATGGACTGGTCGCTGACATCTGGTCATTCCACCAACGTTCGTGAGTAACCACATATGTAGGGCAAAGATCGTCATATACTAAAGAAGGACGTTTGCTATACGCTCACGCAGACTTGGGACCGATCAGCTGAAAATTTTGCCGTGAGGCCTGATATCTCTGGCGCCTTGCGGGGACAAGCGTTGATGTATCGCAGTTCTCCGAGGACTCTAACTTTCCTTACTGTACCTGACCGCTGGCGACCATGCGCAACAAGCTCTTTGTAGTTTTCCGAGGTTAACTCGCGCGGCTTCTGGCTACCAGTCAAGTCTACGAGGTACACCCATACGGTTCAGTTGGTAGGCTGGTCCGGGATAGGGTGGAGGCTCGAACGCTTGCTTAGTGGGCCGCGCCTCAGGTAGCTCTGGGTCATTCGTAGTGTAGACGGTGTATTTTTCAGACACGTCATAATCGCCCGCGTCGCCAAATGGCTCAACGGGCGTGTGCTGGTCGAGGTGTCAATTGCAAGGAAGCAAAAGAGCGGCCAAGACTTACGTGTCCGGTGCCATGCAACACGTTGTAGAACTTGTCCCCAAAAAGCCAGTGCTACCCAGCATTGTTAAAGAGCTTGACCGTAAAGAGCGATAGTAGCTCTTCGGGCCAGTCCACGTAACCCAGTGTCTCGCAGGCTCATACGTGTCACCGTTACACGAGAGTGGTGTGAACGCGGTCCTACCATTTCCCGTTGTTTTCGGGGACTTTACTAGTGATCAGATCACCATCATCATGACGTTGCCCGAGAAGACGAGGATACCAGTTTCTGCCGCGCGGCGAAAGCTGGATGGAGGCGCAGTTGGAAAATTTGCCAAGGTGCGCGGGTGGATCCGAAGTCACTTCGAGGCCCTCGTTGGTGAAAACGACCGAGATAACGAAGATGCCCGCCGTCTTGCTTTCCTCATCGGTAACGATATGACCGATGGTGCGGTCATCAAGCCAGAATGGGGTATGGGAGTCTCAACGGGCTCGACGATAGATTCGAGTGATGTAATGAAGATAGATTTGTGATTTCTATGCACTGAATGCAAAATGTGGTCATTATAGGAAATAGGGGAATCTCGACTCACTTCTTGTCTGCGAAGGTGTACTTGGAGACGGACGCGAGAACCGCGTTTGCTCTGCCAACGTCTGGACGAGGAAGCTCGGCCAAATCTTTAGGAGTGAATCTGACGTTCCCCGCTTTAAAACTGGATTCTCGTAGACATATGCGAGAAGGGAACGTTTGCGGGGTGAGACGACATAAATGGTAGCTGGGCTGCGAACCCTAAGAGTGTAGCGCAGCTGCGCAGGCAAATCGTAAGAGTGGATGATGGTGTCTCTGATCCCTGGTGGAAAAGAATCACGGATACAGTAGGAGATTAATGACCCGGATTTTCACTCGCTTGTTGCCTCATCGTCACCATCTTCCCAACTTGCATCTTCCTCCCGCAGCTCCCCTTCCACGTCCTCGTCGGCTCGTCCTCGTCCAACCTCCCATATCGGTCACTTCGTTAACTTCCCCAGTCGCAGAATCCCATCGCGCCATGAATCCGACCACGCCCTTTCGCATGACCGTCGTCAGACCAAGTTTGCGCAGCTGAGACTCCTCATTGTGTGGGAACGGTTCGGGCGGGTCAGAATGATGTTGCATGAGTGGGCTGCTGGGAATACCACGGTGCGTGCAAAATCGGGTTGATGAAAGTTTTTGAACCACTCGATCACCTGTGGTTCTGTATATGCGAATAGCAGCCCAAGCTGTCCTTTTAATTGCTGAAAGACCGCATGATTTGGTTTCAATTGTGTGCTAAAATAATAACATCGTCACTCACCCTGGCCAGCCGCCAGCGGTGCTCGATTTGATGCTCAATCTCTCTTAAGCAGAGCTCGGTACTCTCGAGGCATCGCTTCTCAACCTCTCGAACAATATCCCATTGGACAATCGCTTTAGGGCCCTATTCATGCTCAAGGCTCTAAGGAGCGACATTATCTCAATGGGTGAGGCTTGTTCTCAGCGCCAGAGGCAGGGATAGCGATTGGCATGTATACAGGGTTCCAGGTTCCCTCTACTCTCCTCAAGCATGAGCTGGCGGCTGCTTAGGGCAGATGAAAAACACGACAGCACTCTCTATCCTTGAATCCGTACCGGGAAATGGGCAGGGAGACCCGGTGGTACCGCGTAACTTGAGCCGCTGTTTTTCTCACATCTTCACATACGCCGCCAGTGTCGCGTGTTCCTATGCGTAGGCAGCGGAGGCAGCGGGTGCCATTTCCTCGGCCTCAAAAAATAACTGAACGACGCAAATCGTTCGGTGTGAGACCTGCGAGATCGCGCTTGCGAAGATCGAATGAGGGCGCGAGCACATCCTCCGAGCCTCAGTCCGCACTGATCTCGGCCTTCTCCGCGCTTCCCTCATTGACCTTCTCTCTTTAGAATCTACACCTCTGTCGACCCTGCGCCCCCGACTCCCGGCCTCCTTGCCGGCAGGGTTGGGGCCGCCACGGAATCGAAGCTGCTCGACACGCAACTGCCGCTGTTTAATCGTTATCGTGCGATGTTCGCGCTGCGGAAAACATTGGCTCCCTCGCCGCGTCGCGGCGGTTGATGTCCTTACCGCAGATTTTTCTGACGACAGCGCGCTATTCGAGTAAGTCCGTCCTCATCTCTTCTCCACGAAGGGTACTATTAACGGTCATCTGGGATACTGTCATGTGGGTAGCGGCACCCACAGTGCGAACTCGCTGTGTCTGGTGCTCCGCGGTACTTCCTCACAGAAACCAACGTGCATAGTCGCACTCGCGGGATGTGGAAGGGCTCATCAGTGTCGATGGTGACGCCCTTTGGCTGTGCGGTTTGCTTGATGCTGCCTCTGTGGAGGTCGAGAGCGTGGAAGTGCGCAATGGTGAGTTCCTTGTGCTCACTCCCCATAGCACATGCACTCATCTGGGGAGGATGCGGTGTAAACTGTTCGCATATGGATGCGGGAACAGGATGAGTCTCCTCCGATATCAATAACATATTTGGGTGCGAAACAATACGCAGCTGATCGCGTCTTGTAGTCTAACAAGTTCGAGCACCATACGGAGGGTAGCGCGCACGACCGAGATCGCTACGCGTCTGTGATTCTTAGGCATCCCACCTCCAGTTCGATGTAAGTTTTCTATCTGAGGACGTCGTCCAACCCCTCTAATGTGGTAGTGGCCAGATGAAAGGCGGCTCGGTTATGGTCATGGTGTTCACAGATGAGATCTCAATCGATTAATCAACCATCAGTTGTCGTACTATACCGCTTCCACGGCTCTTCTATGCGACGAGAAAGACTTTTAAAAGCAGCATTCCGACGTCTAAGCGGTCACCTCATATAGTGTTGAGGCCGGCGAGGCGAAGTCATTCTATTGTAGGCAGGCAAAATGCCCAGCGCTCAACCGAGTCTACAGCCCTGCTCGACTACTTTGAATGATGACTAGCTGATCCCCGGGTCTCGCTTCTGCCTTTTGAGGAACAGGAATAGCTCGATGCCATGCGCAGGGCATGCCATTGTCCAATATGCTGATTTTTCAGAGTGTTTATCACAAACCCCATCCCGTTCTGGACTGTGCCAGATGTCATGTGCGAATCGTGGTTGGGCGATTGTCGCCGCCAACATATTTGATTTTCAGCTGCTGGTCAGCAACAAAACTGGGCTGCCCTAAATGAACGAAGCTTGCATATTCCTTTACTTGCCTGTATTCTCCATCTCAGGGGGCGTTTTGAACCCTTCTCTCCTGACTGTTACTAGACAGGTAACCCTCGAAGGGAAAATGACCTCTTCAGGCCTTACTATCACCAATTGCCAATTCGGAGAGCCTGTTCTCACTAAAGTACGTTGCTGTGCTAATCTCCATAGTTTTTGTAGACTCCTTATTCATGGGTCTTCGTGTCTTTCCCGATGCCCGATGTACGGTTCCTCACAATTGCTGCTTGCTCTACGCTTATCGCTTCCCTAGATCGGGACGTTCGAACTCGTCAACTTGAAACTTCCCTCAATTATTTTCGCTCTTGGCTTTTAATAAGCATGCATGGCTGCAAGACTATTGTATACACATATCGGGGGGGTGACGAAAGTATTGCCATTCATGCTTCACACGCATCCATCTTCGTATTACACTGACTTACTCTCCGTCTGGATCTATAGAATATTGGAAGCATCGTTAGTGGGCACGTGAAGCGAGAGGACATGCCAATGTGTATGAGACTTCGTTACTGATTCAGAACCCACGCTGACACGTCGCCGATTCCATTAGGTGAGCTGAAGAGGAGCACCCCAAGAACGATTTCAAGAGGTCAGAGGAACGATAATATTTTTTTATATTTCAAGTACCAATACTGCCGTACCAGTGTGTCACAAACTCTAGCAGTGTGCTCGGCTCGCTGACCGACGTGAAGAGCCTCGGGACGGAAGGAATAGCAATGAAACGAACATCGGTGTCATAACACTATGAGACTGAATGCGCACCCACTGATATACAATTTCCTCTGCGCCACCCCGTCTCTTCCTCGCGACCATAGGTATGGAAGCGTTCTCTGGAATCTTCGTTGATCCTCGACTTGATTGGTTCGTGAGGTGTGAGACGCATTGGAGACTCGGGCTCGGAAGCGTGCTCGGACGAATTACAGAAACCTAACGT
>Ga0307510_10003144_pt1 | contig 19137 bp, 23 predicted proteins | sample 12_EM_MG_FD_207224 | JGI IMG/M metagenome (GOLD analysis project Ga0307510, IMG submission 207224) | Populus trichocarpa ectomycorrhiza microbial communities from riparian zone in the Pacific Northwest, United States - 12_EM | ecosystem: Host-associated > Plants > Roots > Unclassified | place...
AGGTGATCCCGTTCGGGCTTGGCGCGACGCGCCGCGCGATCGAGAAGGCGTTTGCGGCGTGCGGCGTTTCCGGGCAAATGGCGGTCCGCAAGGCCAAAGGCGGGGACAAGGACGGCCACGTTTTCGTCACCGATGGCGGCCACTGGATCCTCGATGCCCGGCTCGGACGCATTGTGGATCCGCCCGGCCTCGCCAAGGCGCTGAGCGCCATCCCCGGCGTGGTCGAGCATGGGTTGTTCATCGGCTTGGCCAGCTCGGCCGTTCTGGCGGGTGGCGAGGGAATTCGCGTGATTGAACGGCGAAAGCCGAAAGGAGACTAGGAATGAAGAGCGTTTTGAAGTTCTTGCCAGCCGCGACCCTCGCTGCGGGACTGGCCCTGTCGGCTGCCCCGGCCATGGCGCAGCAGGCGGCTCCCGCGCAGCCCAAGGCCGCCGCGGCCCCGGCTCAGCCGAAGGCCTCGCCGGCGGCGGTTGCGGCGGCCAAGGAGATTTTGCAGATCAAGAACGCCACGGCGATGTATGCCGGTGCCGTGCCCGGCTTGGTCGAAAAGACCAAGATCGCGCTGACCCAGCAGAACCTCAACTATCAGAAGGACCTCAACGAGGTCGCCCCGATCGTCGCCCAGCAGCTCAACGGTCGCCAGAACGAGATCGGCGATGGCATGGCGCAGATCTATGCCAGCGAGTTCACCGAGCAGGAGCTGAAGGACCTCGTCACCTTCTACAGGTCGCCGCTGGGCAAGAAGCTGATCGAAGCCGAGCCGCGCGCCATTGGCCTCAGCATGGCCTTCATGAACTCCTGGGCCCAGAACTTCTCCGAGACCGTGATGGGAGCCTTCCGCGCCGAGATGCGCAAGCGTGGCAAGGAAATCTGACAGTACCTATCTATAGGGAGTTGATGAAAGAGGTCGGAGTGGACAATGGCTGAATTCGACGTCGACCTCTTTGTCATTGGTGGCGGTTCGGGCGGCGTGCGTGCCGCCCGCATCGCGGCCGGATACGGTGCCCGCGTCACGATCGCGGAAGAGTACCGCATGGGCGGCACCTGCGTGATCCGCGGCTGCGTGCCGAAGAAGCTGTTCGTGATCGGCTCGCACTTTCGTCATGAGCTGGAAGATGCCGCCGGCTTCGGCTGGACCGTTCCGTCCGCCAGCTTCGACTGGCCGACGCTGATCGCCAATAAGGACAAGGAGATCGCGCGGCTGGAGGCAGCCTACACGACGAATGTCGAGAAGTCCGGCGCGCAGATCGTCAAGAGCCGCGCGGTGATCGAGGACAAGCACACCGTCCGCCTGCTCGAGAACGACAGGAAGATCAGCGCCAAATACATCCTGATCGCCACCGGCGGCGCGCCCAATCATGGCGCCTCCATTCCCGGCATCGAGCATGTGATCTCCTCGAACGAGGCGTTTCATCTCAAGAAGCTGCCGAAGCGGATCGTGATCCAGGGCGGCGGCTACATCGCGCTGGAATTCGCCGGCATTTTTGCGGGCTTCGGTTCCGACGTCACGGTGATCTATCGCGGCGACAACGTCCTGCGTGGTTTTGACGAGGATGTTCGCGCCCACGTCCGCAGCGAGATGGAGAAGCAGGGCATCACCATCCTCACCGGCTGCACGGTGGCGAAGGTCGATCGCCATGGCGAGGAATTCACCACGCATCTGTCGAACGGATCGAGCATCGCCTCGGACCAGGTGATGTTCGCGATCGGTCGTCATCCGGCGGTCGCCAATCTCGGCCTGGAGAAAGCCGGCGTCGCCATCAATCCGAACAATGGCGGCATTGCGGTCGATCATTTCTCGAAGAGCTCGGTCGACAGCATCTATGCGATCGGCGACGTCACCCACCGCCACAATCTGACGCCGGTCGCGATCCGCGAGGGCCATGCCTTCGCCGACACCGTGTTCGGCAAGCGTGAGGTGCAGGTCGATCATTCGTACATCCCAACCGCAGTGTTCTCGCAGCCGGAGGTCGGCACGGTCGGTCTGACGGAAACCGAGGCGCGCGCACAATTCAGCCATGTCGACATCTACAAGACGACATTCCGTCCCATCAAGGCGACGATGTCCGGCCGCGATACCCGCGTGCTGATGAAGCTCATTGTCGATGGTTCGACCGACCGCGTGCTCGGCTGCCACATCGTCGGCGATTGCGCTGCCGAGGTGACGCAAGTGGTCGCGATCGCTGTGAAGATGAAGGCGACCAAGGCCGATTTCGACGCGACGATCGCGCTGCATCCGACCGCGGCCGAAGAGCTCGTCACCATGCGCACGCCAACCGCGCGCCATGTGCGGCAGGCGGCGGAGTAGCGTGTGGCTCAGCGGATTGTTGTCTTATCGCCCGGTGGACTGATCATTGGTGCCAAGGGCGCCTGACCTTCGAGATCGAGAGAACAAAAGCACTGAGATCACGTCACGCGGTCTCTGAAATCTTGCCTTTGCCTTGGCAGGACTCGCATTTGACTGGATAGATTTTGTGCCCCGGTTGAGTCGGCTCCATGGATTTGGGAAAGCCGGTTCCTTTGCACAGCGGGCAGGTATGTTCTTTGATCTTCGAGCGCATACGAAATCCTTTCCGATTGCCTCACACATTATCAAATCAATGCAGCGTTGTCGCGGCGGCCTCGTCGACGGCGGCCATCAAGTCGGCCGTATCGGACTGCTGGATCATGTGACCGGCATTCGGGACGCGGTGCATTTTGCTGTGCTTGATCTCGTCATGCAGCCGACCTGACTGCTCGTCGATGTCGATGAGGCGATCGTCCTCGCCGGCCAGGATGGTGACCGGCATGGCCAGTTCGCCGTAGGTTTTCGCAGACAGAATCGCGGCAGGCACCATCAGCGCCGCCTCGGCCGCGCCGGCACGAAGTTGCGACGGACGCACGGCCAGTGCCTTGGGGAAGCCATCGAACTTTTGTGGGACGGATTTAGGTCCGAACAGCTGTCGCAGCATCGCCGGCCACATTAAGCGGCTGAGGATCGGCGAGATCGTGTGACTGAGGATGTCGCCAAACCCGGGGATCGCCGGCCCGGCCATCGCCATCATCGCGTCGGTGCGAGCCGTGGGGAAATAATAGCCCGATGCCAGGACCAAGGCCTCGACCATTGCGGAGTGCCTGCTTGCCAGGGCGATCGCAACGGACGCGCCCCAGGAATGTCCGAGCACGATCGCCTTCTCGACGCCGAGCTGCGCGAGCGCATCCTTGAAGAGGTCGGCCTGGGCCGCCGGTGTCCACACGACGTTGCGGGGCCTCTGGCTGTGCCCGAAGCCGGGGCGGTCGAATACGATAACCCGATAGTCCTTCGCGGCGAGGTCGATCAGGCCACTGGATTCGAAATCCTGGATCATGCTGCCATTGCCGTGGAGCAGGACCAGAGGGCGTCCGGAACCGCGCTCGACATAGTGCAGGCGAACTCCATCGATGTCGATGAACCGCCCTTGAGGCGGGTTATCGCGCTGTGCCTTGTCGGCAAGTCGCCGATTAACGAGCGCAGCTGCGGCCATCAAGCCGGCAGTCGCGACGAGAGCGGAGACGAACGGATATTCTGCGAGAGTACGAAGGGTCGTGGTCGCCAAGGACGGCGAACGTTTTTTCAATATGCGCATGTCGTACTTTCGCTGACCAGGGCCAGATGTTGGAGAGCAGGAAGCGAGGTCCGGCGTTACGGTCTCGTCACGCCCGCGATGACGCCGGCTGCTCGATCGCGAAATTTCCCGTACGGCATGCGCATTCACGGGTCATGTCGTGCAGATGCAACAGGAGAGGCGGAGATATGTTCCTAATCCCGATTGATGCGGCAAAGCAAGCCGGGGTGATGGCCGTTTGCCCGGACCCAGCTGTTTCTCTGGATCGGGCTCTGGCGAACGTCGTTTGAGACACCATATTCAGGAGATCGCCGGCCAAGATAGGCGCCAGTGACCGAGAGACGTTGCCGCGCTCCCGCCACAAACAGGAGGCCCGCGATGAACGTCTTGCTTTATCCCTTGCATCTTTGCCGCAAATTCGAACGCCACTGGAGCGCGCAAGTCCTTCAGGACGACGGCCAACCGCTGTCGCCGCGAGGGCCGGACGGCTGTACCGCCTGCGGGCGACTCGTCATGGCTCCAGCGCACTCGACCTATCTGCCCACCGGTAAATTCGTCCATCAATGGCGCTGCCCTGTGTGTCGGAACGCCTGGCAGACCTCGGCCGATCCCGCGAACAGCACGGATCTCCAATCGAGCCGCTCGGAGCATCTTCGCGACAACGCCGGACACTGCCTGACCCTGGAAGGCACCGCTCCCGACGACCCAGGGCGCAAGCAGTTCAGGCGGATGGGCGATGGCTGGCTCGCTCTCGCGGACACGCAGGATTGGCTCGATGGCGTGACGCCGCCGGTCTCGCCACCTCGAGTTTCTTCATGACTGAGAAGCCCAGCCGCACAGGTCAGGCCAGTTCACTTGCCGATCGTCTCGCCGCGGACGCAGAGAGGCTGCTTGAACAGGCTTCACGGCTCGAACCCGGTGCTGAGCGAGAGGCGCTTCTGAACAAAGCGCACCGCAACAAGATGGCTGCCGATATCAACGCGTGTCTGACTTCTACGCCACGCCGGATTCCGGTCTAGGCACTCTACTGTCGCGTCATGGCGGCGAAGACTTGCTGCTGCCGCGCGCCGAAATCGACGACGTCCCGCCGGATCTTAATCGTCTCCAACCATATAGGAACGAACCTCCCGGGGTCCGATTGAGACCTCACGGACGATTTGGCGACGACTGCAACTATCAATTGCGAGCGCAATGCACGGCCTCGGCATCTGCAACGCACGATGCGGCATCAACCCGCGTGCGGCTTTCGGGCGGTGGCGCCTGCGCTCCTGGCGCAAGTGATCAGTCAAGCTGATCCCTCAGACTACGGGAGCTAGATTATGGACAAAAACAAGAGCGGGCATGTCGTCGAGACTGCAGTCGAAGCGCGCCAAGGCGAACTGGGCCCCAGCGTTTTGATGCTGCTGGGTGTGAGCGTCGGACTTGCAGTTCTCATCCTGGCGGTCACGTGGATGACATTCTTCAGAACAGGAATCTGAAGTAGAGAGCATGGGACGCATTTAGGAACGAAAGCTCTGACGAGGGCTTGGCTCACTCCTTAGACACTGGAGACAATCATGAGCCGCCCATCACTCTTCGTTTGCATTTCTTTATTCGCGTCGGTCGCAGCATTCGCTGCTGCCCCGGCCTCGGCGCAGAATCCGCCGGCGCAGTCAGGGCCGAACAACAACGCAGTCAATACGACCGGTCAGAACAACTCCGACGCGCCTGTCGCGGGTCGCAACAGTTTCACCGAAGGCCAAGCCAAATCGAAAATCGAGGACGCCGGCTACGCCAACGTCACCGAACTGAAGAAGGACGACAATGGTGTCTGGCGCGGCCACGCCAGCAAGGGTGGATCGGCCACCGCTGTGAGCGTCGACTTCCAGGGCAACGTCAATTCGGCCAAGTAAGCAATAAGCAAGTAAGAAGGACACACAATGACCGTTACAATTTCTCGTCTTTACGACAACTACACCAACGCGCAGCAAGCGGTTCAGCGTCTCGAAGCTGCCGGCGTGCCGCACTCCGACATCAGCATCGTCGCCAACAATTCGGACAGCTGGTTCAGCACCGACAAGAAGGTGGATCGTGACCGCGATGGCGTTGACGATCGCGCCGAAGGCGCCGGGAAGGGCGCCGGCATCGGTGCGGGCGTGGGTGGCACTGCCGGCCTTCTTGCCGGCCTCGGCCTGCTCGCAATCCCCGGCCTCGGACCCGTCGTCGCAGCCGGCTGGCTCGCTGCGACAGCGGTTGGTGCCGCCGCCGGAGCCGCCACTGGCGGCGTCGTTGGAGCGCTGACTGAAGCCGGCATTTCGCGGGAAGATGCGGACTCCTATGCCGAGGGTGTCCGTCGCGGAGGCACGCTCGTGTCGGCGCGGGTCGCGGACTCCGATCGAACCCGTCTCGACGCGGTCCTGGACCAGTCCTCTGTCAACCTGCGTGACCGCAGCGCTTCCTGGCAGAAGGCCGGCTGGAAATCGTTTGACCCCGCCAGCAAGCCTTACGGTGCCGAAGAGGTTCGCAAGGAGCGGCAGCTCTACGGCGGATCATTGCGCTAGAGATCATCGCGCTGGATGAGATCGCGACGGCCCGCTTCGGCGGGCCGTCTTTTTTTTGCAGCTAGCCGTACAAATACCCGACCGGCTTGCCTTCGGTGCGTAGCGGACGGACGTCCTTGTGCGTGATGATCTGACCGGCGAGGCCGTCGATCTCGTCACGTTGTGTCGGTGACCAGCTGCAAAGCTCGTTCATGCCCTTGAGAAGGCCGAGCCGCAGGACCTGGGTGTTCTCGCCCACGCCTGTGAGGCTGATCGCGTTCTTGCCCGCCGTCACCACATCGCCAGCCGCGAGCTCAAAGGTCTCTCCGGTCTTTTTCTTGAACTCGGCCGTGCCGCGGATGACGCGATAGATCACGACCTCGCCCTTGGCAAAACAGGTCGCGTCCGCGGCGATCGACGGGCTCTTTGGCAACAGCGACTGGCCGCGCGGGTCGGTTGCGATGATGTGGCCGGCGACGAGATGACCGCTCGGCACTTCGATGCCGATGTCGCGCACATAGACCGGCATGGATGATTTGACCGGGCTGTCGGTGAGCGGCTTGAACAGCGCATCCAGCGCCAGCGGGTCCTGCAGCCAGAAGCCTGCGTCCGCAGGGCGATCATGCAGAGGGTGGCTCCATGCCACCCGTGGCGTCTCGTCTTCGTTGATCTGATCCGGACCGACAATGGTCGGGTTCGGAAAGGTCGTCGGATCGGTGATGAAGGCTTCGAGGAATTTGCCGGAGTAGCCCATGGAAATCGGATCCGGCGCCACGGTCTGCGGCGTCTTCAAATTCTCTTCGGTCGACAATCCGGACCAGGTGTAGAACAGCTGGCGGTGCACGATCGCGCTTTGCAGCATCACCGCGCCCGGGCCGACATTGTAGAAGCGCCCGTCGTAGTCGAAGGTGAAGGCGCCCGAGGTGACCAGCACGAGCTGGAAGCCGCCCGGCGGCAGATGCAGATGGAAATCGGTGGGGCCGGTGTCGGGACGGTAGATCGGCAGGTTGGTCGCGACTTCGTGGAGCAGGAAGGTTTCGTTGTTGGCGTGAAATCCCTCGTTGGCGCGGTTGTAGAGCGCCTGCGGCCGGTAGGTCGCCTCGAACTTCGCATTCTTGTCGCGATCGATCGCGACGAAGTCCTGATCATTCAGGCGAAGGGGTGAACCATCCGGGCGGGTCAGGCCTGTGAATTTGAGATCGCCGGCAGCATGCACGTTCATGGCATTCTCCGAGTCTGGGCCGGTCGTCCGGGCTCCATCTGGCGGGGAGCGGAGACAAAGGCCTGATGCTGCATTGCGAATTTTGGGCCAGTTCGGTTCCAGGGACGCAGATGGTCCGTGCGCCATGACTGAGCGAGCGAAAATCCAGTGGTTGCACCGGAGGTTAGGTCGACCGATTCGCCGGACCAGTTGGCCCATTTGCCAGACCGCGCATGTCGCGAATGTGCCGCCGGCTGTCTAATTTGGCGGCAAGCATGATGGGGAACGTGCAGCCGAGGGAAGAGGTTTAGCGCAACCGCGGAACCCATCCGGCCCAGCGGGATTAGGCGTCCTAGGTTACTTTTTGAACCCGGGAGTTTCCATGCCCGATGGCTACCGAAGGCCGCAGGAGGTCGCCCGCTATATCGCCGAGATCAGCACCGAGCTGCGCGAGATGGCGCATGGCGCCGGGTTCTCGTTCCTCGCCCATCTCCTCAGTATGGTGGTCGTGCAGGCCGGAAAGCATCATCCTGCCGACGAACAGGAGTTTCGCCGGCGCGTTTCAGGCTCAGTCGAATGACTGAACCGCCGCCCGCTCGGGCTTGCCCGTCGGGCTGTCCGCCCACTTCGCCATGTCGACCGTCCGCGCGTCGATGCTTTCGCACCAGAGGCAATTGAATTCCGTCGAGCCCTTCCTGGTCAGGATGGGGACCAAGGCATGGCCACAGCCGGTGCAATGGGTGATATGGGCCATGCGTTCCTCCAAGCCACAGCAAATTCCGGAACGCACTTATCGTTCGCAAAGCTTGCGCGGGCGCTATGTCGGCGCGCGGGCACTGTGGCCGGTGGGCGCGCTCGTTCCCGAGACCGTCGATATAGCAATCCATCGTGACACGGCTGCGATGTCGTCGCCGTTTTCGCGGTAGGCGCGAAGCTGGAACTCCGCCGAGCTGCCCCGCTCCACGATGGTGCGGCAGTGCTCGACCTCGGACGCGCAGTTCAGCGCGGCCGCATCCTCGGCGACATCGTCGATCACGCGAGAGAGCAATTCGGAGATCGTGACGGGGCCGTCCTTGGAGGCAAAGATGCAATCGGTGCCGTAGCGCTGGGCGCGCCATTTGTTCTCGACCGCGATCGCGCGTTCGACGACCGTGACCTCCTTCGAGAGATGAGGCCGCAGATAGAGGTGACGCGTCAGGCAGCGATAGAGCGAGGCGATGGCGACGGCGTCGTCGACCAAGGTGCAGGTGTCGGGCGCGCGGAGCTCCAGCGTCGGGTGCTTCATGGAGGGGCGCATCGCCCACCAGATGTGGCTCTCGTCGGGGATCACGCCGGAACGCTGCAACGCGCCGACATATTCGTCGTAATCCTGCCTGCTTTCGAACAGTTCGGGCAGGCCGGTGCGCGGCAGCTCGGAATAGGCGGCGAGGCGGTAGCCCTTCAGGCCGGTCTTGTGGCCGTTCCAGAACGGGGAGGACGCCGACAGCGCGATGAACAGCGGTAGATGCGGCAGCATCGCCCGCATCACCGCCATCCGCTTCTCGGGATCGGGCAGCTGCACGTGCACATGCATACCGCACATCATGTTGCGGTGGCCGATGCTGCGCAGATCCTCGATCATCTCCTCATAGCGCGGCTTCGGGCTCGGCTGCGACATGCGCCACATGGCGGTCGGATGCGTGCCGCAGGCCATGATGACGAAGCCGTATTGCGCGGCGACGTTGGCGACCTCGCGGCGCAGGAACCGAAGCTCTTCGCGCGCGTCGGTGACATCGACATGAACATTGGTCGCGACCTCGAGCTGGGATTGCAGCATCTCGCGCATGGCCTGGCCGCCGGTGGACCAGTTCGCGGACTCGAACAGCGCGTTGGGCGTTTCGATCGCGACCTCGAAAGTCCGGCGATCGGCGAGGAAATATTCTTCCTCGATGCCGAAGGAATATTCAGCCGCCTTGCCGCGTCCGCCGGCCGAGCGAATGACGAGGTGCTGCTTGTCATCGGAGGAATCGAGGCGCAGCAGTTTCAGAACGTCAGAAGCAAATGTCATTGTCCCACCCGGCGATGGTATTACCTGCGGGCAATAATTCTCCTGACGGGGGCGGGTTCCGCCTCGGGCGCACCGGAAATTGCAAGGTCGAACGGAACAATTTTGACGCTTTCGGACGCGCGTGCGATCAGCGCGTGGTTGGGTGGCACTTCGCTCCAGTCGGTCTCCTTGTCGAACGGCTCGGATACGACGACGACCTGGCCGCCGCCGGCTTCGCGATAATAGAGCGTGTTGGCGGCATCGTTGACCGCGACACGAAATGCATAGAGATCCCGGCCGTTGGCGATCGCGGTGGTGAAGCGCAGCCGCTCGCGGTGCTCGCCATCGTTGACGAGGCCGACGAGCGATTGCAGCACGCGCTGCGTTGCGCCCAGCGGATCGCTGTCAAGGCCGGCGCCCATCATGGCGAGGAACACGGCCTCAGAGTCGGTCGTGCCCAGCCGCGAGGGATAATAGGCGTCGGGAATCAGCGCCTCGACCTTGCGCCGCAGCCGGTTCCAGCTGCCGACAAAACCGTTGTGCATGAACATCCACTGGCCGCAGGCAAAGGGATGGCAGTTCTGCCGCGTCACCGCCGTGCCGGTGGCGGCGCGCACATGGGCGAAGAACAGATGCGAGCGGAGATGGCGGCAGAGGTAACGAAGATTCTCATCCGACCAGGCCGGACGCGTCTCGCGATACAGACCGGGCTCCGGATGCTCGCCGTACCAGCCGAGACCAAATCCGTCGCCGTTCGAGCCCGCGGTGGATTGGAGCGAGCGGATGCTCTGCGCGATCAGCGAATGTTCGGGCTCGGTGACGTAAGGTTCGAACGAGGTTGTCTCGCCCCGGTATGCGATCCAGCGGCACATAGGAGTTCCTGTCAGGCGGAAGATGCGGGCTGAGATGCATCAACACAGCTGACAGGACGATGGTTCCCGGTTTGCACCGGGAACAGCTTTCAGATCGGAACTGGGATCAGGGCCGCCGCCTCTCGATCGTGCGTGTTGTCGCTCGCCGCGAGCCCAGCTGCGACGCCGACACGATCGGCCTCGGGCCGGTTCTGGCTCATCTTGCGCTTGCCCTCGAACCGCACGACGGGAATGCGCACGCCGACGATCCCGCGCAGCTGCGCGGCGATGAAATCGGCGGGCGCGTCATCGACGGCCCAGGGCTTTGCGCGCGCGCCTTCGTGCCTGTTGGTGAGCCGCGTCACTGCGTCGAGCAGGCGCTCCGGCTCCTGGAAGAACTCCACCGGGCCATAGGCGTGCACGGCGACGTAATTCCAGGTCGGCACGACCTTTCCAGTTTCCTGCTTGGTCGCGTACCAGGACGGCGTCACATAGGCGTCGGGCCCGTTGAAGATGGCGAGCGCATCGCCGATCGGGGGCAGCTTCCATTGCGGGTTGGCCCTGGCGACATGCCCATACAGCACGCCATGCTCGCCTTCGCTCTCGTCGAGGAAGAGCGGCAGCGGGGTCGCGACCGGGCCGTCGGCAGTGGCCGTCACCAGGCTCGCAAGGCGCGCACCGCGGATGGTCGCGCGGATACTCTCGATGTCGTCCTTGAAGGCGGGGGGAATGTACATGGCATGTCTCCGTATCAGGCCCGGAGATAGCCGCAATCTGGCCTGTGTAAAACTGCCAGTTTATGATAATATGATCAGTCCAGTTTATCCCGGGCCTGCGCGAGCAGCTTGCAGCCGCGTTCGATCTGCGCCGGCTCCAGCGCCGAATAGCCCATGACCAGGCCGACACTCTTCTGCGTTCGGCGAGGGCCGACCAGCAGGGCGGACACGGGATAGATGCCGACGCCTTTGGCGCGGGCCGCCTGGATCAACGCATCCTCGCACTTCTGCGGCAGATCGTCGAACCACGCGACCACGTGCAGGCCGGCCGCCGTGCCCTCGATCCGGACGCGATCGCCGAACCGGCGGTGCAACGCGTCGAGCAGCGCCCGCTGGCGCTCGGCGTTGCGCCGGCGCACGCGCCTGACGTGTCTGTCATAGGCACCGCTCTCCAGCATCGCGGCGAGCGCGTCCTGTTCGACCAGCGGCGTGTGCCGGTCCATGATCTGCTTGGCGGCGGCGAACAGGGATCGCAGGCCTGCGGGCACGACCAGATAGCCGATCCGCAAGGTCGGCGAAAGCGTCTTGGAGACGGTGCCGAGATAGATCACGTTGTCGCTGCCCTCCAGCGCATGCAGCGGCGGGATTGGCCTGATGTCGTAGCGATACTCGCTGTCGTAATCGTCCTCGATCACATAGGCATCGTTCTTGCGCGCCCAGGCGAGCAATTGGTGCCGGCGTCCGACCGGCATGACACCGCCGAGCGGATATTGATGCGACGGCGTTACATAGGCGAGGCGGGCCTCGGCGCCATCGAGCCGTTCGGTCTGAAGGCCCTCCGCGTCGACCGGGATCGGCACCGCGATTGCGCCCGTCGCCGCAAAAGTGTGCCGCGCCATCTGGTAGCCGGGATCCTCCATCACGAAGCGGTCGCCGGAATCGAGCAGCAACCGTGCGCAGATGTCGAGACCCTGCTGCGAGCCGTTCACCACGGCGATCTGGTCGAGTTCGCAGCGGACGCTGCGCGATCGCCACAGATAGCCTTGAAGCGCGGTGCGCAGCCGCAGCGAGCCGCAGGGATCGTCATAGGCCAGCCGCTCGGGCTTGCGCGCCATCGCCGTCGTCACGGCCTTCTTCCACGCCTGCACCGGGAAGTCTGCGGGCGAGAGCTCGCCATAGCGGAAATTCGCGATGAGGCCGCGCGGCGGCTCGGTCCAGCGCGGCGGGTCGTGCCGCAGCCGCTCGCCGAATGCCGACAGCCGCACCTTGCGCGCCGGCGGGCGGGATATTGCGCGCGTGCGGCCGCGCGCGACGACGGCGCGGGCCACGCGCGGCCGGGCACCGTGGCGCGTCTCGATAAAACCTTCGGCGGCGAGCTGCTCGTAGGCGACGGTGACGGTCGACCGCGCCACGCCCATCTCGCCGGCGAGCGCGCGCGAGGACGGCAGCAGCCCGTCCGTCCCGTACACGAGCGACATGATCTGATCTCTCAGCGCCTCGTAGATCTGGCGCGCCCCCATCCGGCCGGTCCCGCTCCCGGTCTTCGTCGTCATCTCGATCATCCACATTCGAGCCTAGCAATCGCCCGCACGGACGATGCCCGAATGTGGTTCTAATCCGGTTCGCCGAGAGTTTCGACGTAAGCCTTGCCGTAGGGGTAAAAATGCTCCTTGCGGCCCTGGTCCCAGAGCGCCTTCAGGCCGGGCGCCGTGATGTCCCAATCCGGACGGCAAATCATGCTGACGGCGCGCAGGTCCTGGCGAAGCTCTTCGACGGTCGGACGTCCGAAGAACCAGTAGCCGTTGTAGATCTTGTGGATGCGGAGGCCGGGCTCCAGCACGATGACGTGGGGGATCATCGGATTGTGGACGAGATCGGTGTATTCGGCGATGTCGAGATCCTTCTGAACGATGCGCCGCGAATCCGAGAGGAAAGGCCAGTGCGCTCCCACGCCGCTGCGATATTCGTTGGTCTGGGTGATGTTGTCGGTGGTGATCGTGACCAGCCGGCAATAACCCACCTCCATCTCGCGATGGAGCTGAACCAGCCCCTCGGCCTGGCGGCGATCCTTCGGACAGAACCCGCCGCGGCCGAGCACGACGATCATGGGATCGCCGCCTTGCAGCTCGGAGAGTTTTCGATGCTTCCCGGTATGGTCGCTGAGTTCGTAATCCGGGAAGGTCGCTCCCGGCATCATGTCAGTTCGCATAGGACTCTCCGATGTCTAGAGATCGATCACGATGTCGCCTTGCGGTCGCGAGCAGCAGATCAGGACATTGCCGTCCGCCGGCGGGTCGAGCGGATCCGGCGCGTAAGCGACCTCTCCGGCGACGAGCCCGCTCTCGCAGTTGTGGCAAACTCCCGTGCGGCACGACCAGCGCACGGGGACGTCGCAAGCCTCCGCCAGCTCGAGCAGGTTGGCATAGGCTGGTCCCCAGCAGACATTGAGGCCGCTGCGCGCGAATGACACCATGGGACCGGGGCCGGGTGCGCCGGCCGGCAGATGTGCCTGTACTTTCGGCGCAGCGGCGATGCCTGGTGTCAGCGAGGGCTTGCTGCCGAACAGCTCGGTGTGGATGCGATCGGGGGCGACGCCCAAGGCGGAGAGGCCGGCCGAAAGATCGCTCATGAAAGCGGCCGGTCCGCAGAGATAGAACTCGCCGTCGCGTGGCACGTTGAGCATTTCGAGCAGGCGCCGATCCAGATGTCCGGCGGTGTCGAAATCCGCACCAGGACGATCGGCCGGGTCGGGCGCGCTGAAGCAGACATGGCTGTGATGGTGGGTCAGTCCGGCCAGCAGCCCGCGCGCCTCGGCGGCGAACGGATGTTCGCGGCCGTTGCGGGTGCCGTGCAGCCACCAGACGTCTTGCGTTGCGCCTTCCGCAGCGAGCGCGTGGAGCATGGCGAGCACCGGCGTCACGCCGATACCGGCGCTGAGCAGGACGACGGGCCGCGCATCCTGCCGCAGTGTAAAATTGCCGCGTGGTGCACCGAGCTGCACGGTGTCGCCGGTCTGGAGCGCGTCGGCGACATAGGCGCTCGCCGTGCCGTGCGCTTCGCGCTTGACGCTGATGCGGTAGGATGCGGTATCAGCGCGGCTCGACAGCGAATAGCTGCGCGTCATCGCGGATGGTCCGAGCCGTACGATAACGAATTGACCGGGCAGGGCAGTGGCGACGGAGCCTCCGTCCGCCGGCTCGAGGATCAGCGACGTCACGTTGTCGCTTTCGGCAATCTTGCGCGCGACGCGAAACGGCCGGAAGCTCCGCCAGGCCGGAGGCGGGCTTGCGGCCGGGCCGAGCCCGGCGTTTCCCGCGGCCGGCTTGTCCTTCTGTTCGAGCAACGCGGCGAAGGAATGACGCCAGCCCTGGCTCAGCGCCGGAATTTTCAGCGCGCGCTCGAGTCGCTCGCGCGGGTGAGGGGGCAGGTAAAGCAGCGCGTTGATCTCGAACACGCTCATGCTTTCAGGGCCGCTCGCGACCTGCGTGATCTCGTCGCCGGCCTCGACGTCGCCTTCCTCGATCACACGAAAATAGAAACCGGGCCGGCCGTGCCTGACGAGCAGCGCGGCCATGTCGGGCTCCTCCATGCGAATGCCGAGCCGGTAGCAGGTGACGCGCGGCTGCGTCACCTCGAACAGGGCCGAGCCGATTCTGTAGCGGTCACCGATACACACGTTCGTGTCGGCGAGGCCCTCGACGGTAAAATTCTCGCCGAATTGACCGGGGACAAGGTTCGATCGACGCAGATGTTGTTCCCAGTAGCGATAGGATTCGTCCTGGTAGACGAAGACGGACCGATTCTCGCCGCCATGTCCTGCCGTATCGCCCTGGCCGTCGCCGTCGATGTTGAGCCGGCGCACCCTGCGCGGGCCTGTGACGGGAGCCTTCCAGATGCCGGTATGAACGGTTTTGCCTTGCCACGGGATATCCCGCGGCAGGCCGACATTGACGGAGAGCAGATGGGCCATGGATGTTCCCAGCGTAACCAGCGCGGCTGCGCAACCCGGCGAATTCCAGATCGCTGCAGCATCAATCTGCATCCGGACCGGATGTTTGGCGCGTTAGTGGTTGTTAGACGTTGCTAGAGTGCCTTGCCATGGGCCGTCCCGGCTCCGATTTGAAGAGCTGAAACGGCGGACGGGAGAGGCGCGATGGATGATCAGGTGACACTTGCAGTGCTCCGGCGCCATTGGGATGCTTCGGACTCGAATGATTTCGAGGCCGAGCATGACATCTATCGCGAGGATGCCGTGCTCGATTATCCGCAATCGGGCGAGCGGATTCATGGCCGCCGCAGCATTCAGGAAAGCCGCTTCGTGCAGCCGAACAAGAAGCGCTTTACGGTTCGGCGCATCACCGGCGGCGGCGATCTCTGGGTCAGCGAGTTCGTTCTGACCTATGACGGGGTGCCGTCCTACGTGGTCAGCATCATGGAATTCCGCGACGGGCTGGTCGCGCACGAAACGCAATATTTCGGCGACCGGTTCGATCCGTCACCGTCGCGCGCGCATCTGGTCGAGGTCGTGAAGTAGAGCGACGCCGTCGCCCACACTCCGATGTTGAGGCAGTTGCGGCCACCATAACGGTCTCGTGCCCCGGACGCAGCGCTTCTTGGCTCTGCGCAGCAGCGTTGCACGCTGCAGCGCGTCCGGGACACGGAAGCGCAACATGGAACCGATGCGGCGGCTGGTCGCAGTCTGCTCGCCTTGATTCCGGCGGACCCAGCTTTAAGTGTGAGGAGAACAAGAATCCGGGCCCCTCTGGCGAGGACGTCGACAAATGTCGGCAAAACCTCGCGATGTCGGATGACCTGTCCCGCGCGAATGCGATGGATCGGCCGATCGTCGGGCCTTCTTGAGTTCCCTCCGACCAATCGTCCCCATCGCAGCTCCGCGCGGTCATTTCGCAAGTTGAGGAGCAACGATGTCTGACGCCAAATACTCAAATCCGATCGAACTCGAGATCACCGAACCGTCCCGCATGAACGAGCAGGCCGCGGTGGCGCTGGTCATTGCCGGCGCGCTCGTCGCCGTGGCTGACCGGCAGGTCTCGCCGGTCGAGCGCGACGAGGTGATCCGCTTCATCCGGGATCGCGGACTGGCGCCGCATATCAGCGACGAACGGCTGTTTGCGATGTTCGACGAGCTGGCGGAACGATTGGAGGAGCCGGACTTTGCCAATGTGGTGATCGACACGCTGCGGCCGGTCGCGAACATGCCGCTCTCGTCCCATCTGATCGAGCTGTCGGAGCGCGTCGCGGCCGCGGACGAGAACGTGCATCCCCATGAAGTGCAGGCGATCAAGCTGTTGCGCCTGCTGACGCTGGTGTTGCCGCGCGCAAAACAGGTCGGGTCGGGTGCGGTGAGCACCGCCCCAAAGGAGTGAGCATGAGCGCGGCATCGGACGAGCAGACGACGGGAGCCGAGGGCACCACCGGCCACATGGCCGGCGGTGACCCGCGACTGGACAAGCTCGTCCATCGCCTGCCGCCGCGCATCGGCGACACCGTCACCTATCTGCTCAAGCCATCCAGCCGCTGGGTGAGGATCCCCTCGGGCGCGCTGCTCGTGGTCGGTGGCGTGCTGTCCTTCCTGCCGGTGCTCGGCATCTGGATGCTGCCGCTCGGCCTTGCGCTGCTCGCCGAGGACGTGCCTGCGCTGCGCTCCTCCCGTTCAAAGGTCTTTGACTGGATCGAGCGGCGCAAGCCGCAATGGCTCGATCCGTCCACGCCGAAAAATGATCAATCATGATTGAATTCATCACCACTGACGCGCTGTCCGCGCTGCTCCAGGTCATCCTGATCGACCTTGTGCTGGCCGGCGACAACGCCGTCGTCATCGGCCTTGCCGCCGCCGGCCTGCCGGCCGAGCAGCGCCGCCGTGCCATCGTCGTCGGCATCATTGCCGCCACTGGCCTGCGCATCGTCTTTGCCGGCGTCGCGACCCAGCTGCTGCAGGTGATCGGCCTACTGCTCGCCGGCGGCGTGCTGCTGCTCTGGGTGTGCTGGAAGATGTGGCGCGAGTTGCGCGAGCAGGCCGCGCATGCGAACCAGCTTGCGTTCAGCCATGGCGGTGGCAGCGGGAGCGATGCTCCTGCACCGCGCAAGACGTTCGGGCAGGCGGCATTGCAGATCGTCGCCGCCGACGTCTCGATGTCGCTCGACAACGTGCTTGCGGTTGCGGGCGCAGCGCGCGAACATCCCTACATCCTCGTCTTCGGCCTGATATTGTCGGTCGCGCTGATGGGCGTTGCCGCCGACCTGCTCGGCCGCTTGCTGCAGAAGCAGCGCTGGATCGCCTATGTCGGTCTCGCCATCATCGTTTACGTCGCCTTCGAAATGATCTATCGCGGCTCGCTCGAGCTTGCGCCTGTCATCGCGAGTCTCTGAGGTGACGCCTCTTGCCCGCACTCCGGAGTGATCCATGAGTTCTGAACCCAAAGCACCTTCGGTGGCGCCTGCGCCACCGCCGCCGATCGGCCTGTTTGCCCAGGTCATTTTTGGCTCGCGCTGGCTGCAGGTGCCGCTCTATGTCGGCCTCATCGTCGCGCAGGCCGTCTATGTGCTGCTGTTCCTGAAAGAGCTCTGGCACCTGGTCCTGCACTCGTTCGACGCCAGCGAGCAGCAGATCATGCTGGTCGTGCTCGGGCTGATCGACGTCGTCATGATCTCGAACCTTCTGATCATGGTGATCGTCGGCGGCTACGAGACGTTCGTCTCTCGGCTGAATTTGAGCGGCCATCCGGACGAGCCGGAATGGCTCAGTCACGTCAATGCCAGCGTGCTCAAGATCAAGCTTGCGATGGCGATCATCGGCATCTCCTCGATCTCGCTGCTCAGAACCTTCATCGAGGCGGGTAATCTCGGCACCACGCGCAGCAATTTCACCGAGAGCGGCGTGATGTGGCAGGTGCTGATCCACCTGACCTTCATTGTCTCCGCGATCGGCATCGCCTGGGTCGACCGTCTCGGCGAGAGCGGGCAGCGCAAGGTGAACAGTCACCACTGATGTGAGTGATCAGAGACGACGGCCCCGCGCGAGCGTCTCGGACGGCGCCTCGCCGAACGTCATCTTGTAGCCCCGCGAGAAGTCGCCGAGGTGCCAGAAGCCGTTGCCGAGTGCCGCGGCCTTGACGCTCAATCCAGCGCCTCCGGTCATGAGCTGGATGCGGGTGGACCACAGCCGCTTGAGCCTGAGATAATGATGCAGGCTCACGCCATGCACGGCGTGCGTGGCAGTCTGGAGCGTGCGCACAGATGTGCCGAGCTTGTCGGCGAGGTCATCACTGTAGAGCGGTTTGCTGCCGAACAGTGCGACGACTTCGTCGAGGCGCGCGATCAGCTTGCGGTGCTTGTCGAACGATCCGCGCCGTGCGGCAAGCCCGTCGACCGGCACCAGGGTGTCGTCGAGGCAGGCGAGCAGCGTCTCCTGGATCGGCCGGTTGAACGCGTCGAACTGCCGGGGATCGCCATGGTCCGAGGCCAGGCAGAACATGTTCAGGATCGCGGCGCGCAAGCGCGCCATGGCGGCGTCGTGCGAGCGAAAGAAGCCGAGCCCGCTGTCGTAATCCGCCCAACCGCGATGGCGCATGTCCGAGTTGAAGCGCATCATCAGGTAGGTGTTGGGCTGGCGCTCGACAGACTTGATGGGGACCCTGCCGCGCACGACGTTCACCGTCGAATTATCGATCTCCCGGCCGTTGGTGACGGAGTGAAAAGAGAACGGGATCGTGAGGCCGATACCATGGTCGGTGCCGACATCGACCTCGAGCTGGCGGGCGAAGGCGCGCTGGAGCACGAACAGCCCGTCCTGCAGCGGCAGGATGGCGCGGGACAGCGAAAAATCGCGCGGGCGGAGCGGCGTGCTGGTGCCGAGACCGAGCACCTCGTTGGCGCGAAATTCGCCGAAGTCCGAGAAGCGCTCGATGCCGAGGACTCGCGAAGGCTTTAGCCGACCTAGCGGCATTTCGGGATCCTCGGGGTGAGCGGGCTGAATCCGAGGAAGGTATCAGATGGCCGACCATTGGCCCTATTCCGGGAAACTACCGACACATTCGCAAATGATCCGTCGTGCGTGCGACCACGCCGAAGAGCATCGGGAGTTGGCTCTGTTTCATCACGCAACTTGCGGATACGCCGCGCTCTCCCGCCGCTCGCGCTCGCCGAGCTCACGCACCAGCTCTTGTAGAAAGGACTCCGTGTAGGCGGGCAGGGTGCGCTCGGCGCGGACATAGATGCCG
>Ga0307510_10003145_pt1 | contig 19135 bp, 15 predicted proteins | sample 12_EM_MG_FD_207224 | JGI IMG/M metagenome (GOLD analysis project Ga0307510, IMG submission 207224) | Populus trichocarpa ectomycorrhiza microbial communities from riparian zone in the Pacific Northwest, United States - 12_EM | ecosystem: Host-associated > Plants > Roots > Unclassified | place...
GATGCGCGAGGGGTATGCGCCCGTCACCTCGCGGAAGCGAGCGATGGAGAAGAGCACGTTTTGGTACGAGTCGAGCGCGGCGTCTTCGGTTGTCACGCGGGTGAACGCGCTTGCGGGCGGGAGAAGGCCTGTCGTGCGCGCGAAACGCAAATAGGACTCGCCTTCGGATGTTGCGGTATGCGGGGAGGTGTGGCCCCTGGACGGTGGTCGTGGGTGAGGAGGACGGGTACGTCAGTTGGGTGCGTGTTCGTCAGGATGGTAACGCGACGCACCCGCTGAAGACGAGGAGAGCACGAGGATCCTGTGTGACGATTTGGGAGCTGGGTTTTGGGAAAGGGGGAGGAGGGGTAGGGTGTTGTGGGGGGGGGGGATTGAGGTTGAGGTAAAGGCAAAGTTGGGAGATAAGTAAAGGAACCTGGCTCACCTGCGGGCTATGTGTGCGCGATACAGCGACGGGCTCCCGCGTCCTTTCTGAAACGGATAAAGCAGCCACGCATCCTCCTCCTCCGCGTCCTCCGCGCCCGCCCCAATCCAAATCGCATGCCCCGGCACGATGACGAGGTGGTCGAGGACTGACGACGCGGCAGGCCTCTTCGGCAAAGTGTCCACGATACTTCGAAAATAAAGGAGTGGGGTGGCGACACTTCCATAACGTGAGCGGAGGTTGAGCAGGATGGAGAGGGCGAGAAGGAGGGCAAGGATGAGGGCGCTCAAGTTGGTCAGGCGTGCTGGAGCGCGGAGGAGCTTTGTGAGGGAGCGTGGGTGGTGGTTGAAGATGTATCCGCGTCGTTGGAAGGAGACTGGAGCAGGCAGCATTCTGTGATGTGCCAGTGGTGCTACAGGGCACCGTCCTGCCAGCAGTGAGATGCTGCCGCCGCGCTGCCCTGAGGCCGTGAATAAGTCTCGGAATCGGAAGATCGCCGGCACGTTGCCGTAACGTGAAGCGCCCGTGCGCTCATGAGGTCGACCTTCATTTTTAACTTCCCGACGTGAACCAGGACACGACACTCTTCGCAACGACGAAATTGTGATTATGACTGTGAGAAGGTAATATATGTTACGACCTACTGTAGTAAAATTTCTCGCACGTGCGCAATCCACGCCATGTGCTAGCAAGACGGTCGCCATGGCTCGTGGCTCGAGTTCCTGTACCGGCCCCACATTTATGCCACCAATCCTACTTCTTTCCTCAGTCTTCCAACACGCTTGTATACAGTATATGCACCCCAAAATAGTAACTCAGGCTTAACCACTCTGGATCTACTCTGGCGATTCGTGCCTCGTGTGATACCCCTCCCTGTTCCTGTAGGCCGATGGTAGCAAGCACTTCTTAAGCGTTATGGCTGTCCAAAAATAACATACGAAAAAGGGCCCGTGGAAGGACTCCTCGAGATCAGAAAACCTGTCAAGAATGACGGTCGTAACCACCTGTCTCGCAGATATGATATATCTTATCAGGCCCCCTGTGCCGTCCTTGTCTCTGCGTTCTCGAAGGAGTTAGTTACCTCATCTCATTCGACTCATCAGAAAACCCGAGCTTCCTCGACTGCTCATCTTGTCTCTCCGCGTGATTCTCGTCTTCCCGGCCGGTTGGCGACAGTTTCTTCGCGAACATGTGCTACTGTACCCGCGCATGAGAAGTGCACAGCGCAGGGGTTGTACGGATGCAGTGCGCAGTGCGTACCAGAGGACTGCTTTTGTTCTTGATTAGTGTGTGGCTCCAATTTTTTTTTGAATTCCAAGTGGTTCCAGGTATATAAATAAACCTCTCCTCTCTTGCTTGGAGCCCTGTGTCCCCCTCACCCGTCGCGAAACTCATTATTAGTACGGTAGCATGAAGCTTGCTCTCCCTGTCACTCTAGCCGTCGCGTTTATGGCGCCTCACGGCGTCGCAGCATGGGGCAATCTTGGACATGAAACCACCGGGTAGGTACTGCTCACGAAAGATTCTTCTATGTGTTGAATGTTAGATCGTACACAGTTACCTCGCGATGCAGGTATGTCAATCTTGGGTTATTCAGGGTCGCAGGAATATAAACAGACCTATAACTTCTACCATCGTCCCTAGTTCCTTGATGCAACCGCGCTGTCCCGTGTTCAATCGATCCTCGGATCGACTTTTAGCCAGTCATTGGGTCCTGCAGCCATCGTGGGTGTCGTAGATCCCATTCGTAGGTACTAAGCCGCTAACGAGAGTGGCCAGTGGGCGGACCAGGTTCGTTCCCAAAAAGCGTTCTCGTTTACTGCACCTTTCCATTTCATCGACGCAGAGGGTAAGTCCTTCCGTTTCGGTTTATGCTGCCATCCGCCTCACGGGTTCAAATAAATATCAGACAACCCTCCCACTTCCTGCTCTGTCGATCTTGCACGTGACTGCGGTTCCGCTGGCTGTGTCGGTAGGTCGCAGTTTTCTTGTGTCACTGGACTTGGCCATCCCTTACATACCTCCCGTGTAGTCAGCGCAATTCAGAATTACACCAACCGACTCATGCATCAGTCAGTATAACCCCCCATCCAGATCGAATTGTTTGGCACTCTGACAAATCCATACTGCAAAACCGACCCGACGCAGATTCAACAGGCCCTACTCTTCGTCAGTAAGTGACAGACTCGGCTCCGTCGTATCCCCAAACGAACGATGGCGCGCCCACAGCCCATTTCATCGGTGACATTGGCCAGCCTTTGCACGACGAGGTGCGTCCTGGGCCCCCGGCGCCGGCTATGCATATATACCATGATTGACTGGGATATGTGAACCTGACCAATCACATGCTCAGGCAAAGGCACTAGGCGGAAACCAGATTTCGACTAAGTGCGATGGCGTCTCCACGAACCTTCACGCGACTTGGGGTAAGCGACATAACCATTTATAGACGTCCATACCTCGGCCACAACTGATGGTGGTGGTCATCTTTTGCACCATTTCCTAGATACTGGGATGCTCACAAAGGACGCCAACGCGCTCTACGGTGGCAGCCCGCAGACCTACGCTTCGGCCCTCGCCACTCGGATCACGGTAAGGTTTTTTTTCATGCCCTGATACGACAAACCACCATTGGTTATACGAAAACCCAGTCTGGCGAATACGCGTCGGAGGCCGCCGGATGGGTTAGCAACATCAACCAAGCTGCGCTATCCGGGACTGATGTCCCGTTGACCTGGGCACAAGAAGCGAACGCTTATGATTGCGTGAGTTAGCCCGTGCTTCCTCTATGCGTCATCGATCTTGGAGCTCCATTGACAACTATCTGGACGTGCGCTGTAGACCGTCGTATTCAACTTTGTGACGGGCCAGGACCTGTGCGACACATCCTACTTCGATAATGCCATCCCAGTTGTAAGTCCCCTGTCGCTGTCGGTCCTCTATGGACACAACTTAAAAGCACGCGTCACAGATCGATCTGCAGCTGGCCAGGCAGGGATATCGACTCGCTATTTGGCTCAATACCATTTTCGGATAATTGGAAGCTTGATGAGGTGTTTCTCTCTACGCGTTCAACTTATGCATATACCCTTGGCGAAGTCTCGTTGTCTTTTGTTAACACGTCCTTTTTATCTCGAATGTTTATCGAATACCAATTTTGCGGCCGAATCGCCAAGACGGACGATGTTAGTTAATACAGATTCCCAGCACAGAACAGGTCGTGGATCTGTTTCACTAGTTGGTGAAGTTTAGCTTCTCTTCTCCACAGAGGTCGCCGTGCCTAGCCGCTAGCACAGCGCGGCGAGTTATCAGCAACGTTTCCCAGATGGGAAGAAATGGGAACATACCAGTTACGACACCACAACAGTTATCAACAATCTGGCAGTCCACGGTACCCGGTGTGAAATCTCAGTCATGTTGTTGTGGGCCGCTTGATCAGTGGCACATCCTGCGTTATCGCGGTGGCTCCGTGCTCGACAAGGAACTGCACAAGGTCCAGATTTCCCCAATATGACGCATGAAACAGCGGGGTCCACCCGTCGTTGTCTGGGGTTATCACATCGGCTCCATGCTCGAAGAGAATCTGTATAACATCCACGTCTCCCCGAATTGTCGCATGACGCAGCGGAGACCACCAGGCGTTGTCCCGGGCCGTCACGTCGGCGTCGCGCTCGACGAGGAACCGTACAAGGTCTACATGTCCTTGCATTGACGCATGATGCAGAGGAGTCCACCCGTCATTGTCCGGGTCTGACACGTCAGCGCCATGCTCAACGAGAAACCGCGCAAGATCTACATCCTCCATTTCTGTCGCATAATGTAGCGGGGCCAAGCCCTCCTTGTCATGGGCCGTCACGTCGGCACCATGCTCGACAAGGTACCTTGTGACATCCGCATTTCCCCCAGTACCCCGATTCAATGCGTACTGCAGGGGAGTCAACCCTTCCTTATCCTGTGCTGTCACTTCGGCGCCGAGCTCGACGAGGAACCGTGCAAGATCCACAGAGCCATTACGCGAGGCCAAATGCAGCGGAGTTGACCCATCATTGTCCTGGGCCGTGGCGTCGGCGCCGTGTCCGATAAGGAACAGTGCGAGAGCGACTTCACCATTTATCGACGCGTGATGCAGAGGAGTCGATTCATTATTGTCCTGGGCTGTCACATCGGCGCCGTGCTCGACGAGGACGCGTGCGAGATCCAAATGACCGTCCCGCGACGCCTCATGCAACGCAGTCCACCCGTCTTCGTCTTTGGTTGTCACGTCGGCGCCGTGCTCGATGAGGAGCAGTGCAAGGTCCTCATGACCAGAGATTGAGACCCAGTGCAGCGGAGTTAACCCACTCCTGCACTGAGCTGTAGCATCGGCTCCGTGCTCGACGAGGAAACGTGCGAGATCAAGATGGCTATGGATCAATGCTTCATGCAGCGGAGTCTTCTGGTCATTTGCATGGGCTGTCACGTCGGCACCGTGTTCAATAAGGAAACGTGCGAGATCCACATGGCCATTTATCGATGCCTGATGCAGTGGTGTCAACCCGTCCTCCTCTTGGGCTGTCGCACTGGCGCCGTGCTCGATGAGGAGTCGTGCCAAATTCACATTTCCCCTAATCGACGCTTGATGTAACGGAGTCGACCCACCCTCGTTCTGGGCTGTCGCATCGGCACCTTGCTTGATGAGGAACAATGCGAGATCCACATTTTTCGAAAATGATCGTGATGCCTCATGCAAAGGAGTCAACCCTTCCTTGTCCCCGGCCGTCACGTCGGCACCATACTCAACTAGGAACTGTGCGAGATCCAAGTGGCCATTCAATGACGCCCGATGCAGTGGAGTCAACCCGTCTTCATTTTGTGCTGTCACGTCGGCACCGTGTTCAACGAGGAATCGTGCGACAGCCTCATATCCCCTAAGCGACGCCTCATGTAGCGGAACCCACCCGTCCTTGCTCCGCGCTGTCACGTCGGCGCCGTGGTCGACGAGCAACCGTGCGACATCAATATCCGCTGCCCAATGCAGTGGTGTCCATCCGTCCTTGTTCCGGGTTGTAACCTTGGCGCCGTGGCCGACGAGCAACCGTGCGACATCCACGTCCGCCACCCCATGCAGTGGAGTCGACCCGTACCCGTTCCGAGCTGTCACGTCGGCACCATGTTCGACGAGGAACCGAGCGACGTGAAAATTCGCTGCCCGATGCAGTGGAGTCCGATCATCCTCATCCCGGGCCATCACGTTGGCCCTCTTCTCGACAACGAAGAGCCGCGCGAGATCCACATGACCATGGTACGATGTGTCATGTAGTGGAGTCCACCCGTACGTGTCCTGGGCTGTCACGTCGGCACCATGTTCGAGGAGGACATGTGCGACTTCCGCATGTCCCTCACTGGCAGCGTGATGCAAAGGGGTTGACCCGCGATAGGCGTCATGAGAATGCACGTCCTGCGAGTGCTCAATGGCCAGAAATTTTACGATGCGGTCCAAACCACAAAAAGCGGCATAATGTAAGGGGGTGTCGATGGGTGTCGGCGGCCTTTCGTCTCCTCTGCGTGAACGCCAGGGACAAGTTGGGTCCATTATCCAGACCCAAACTGCAAGGTGTCGTCTGCTCGGGTCAAAAAGCTGCTTCATCCCTTCTTCCGCATTTTCTGACACGTCCTCAAAACGGACATGCTCCATCCAGTGCCCCGCTGCGTATTCGGCCAGAGGATATTCCGTTAGGGCGTCTTTAGTGATATTTTCATCCAGGTGCAGTAAAATGCCCAGACATGCTTGCGTGACGAACGTATGAGCGGGTGTCATGGAAATATGGAAACGGTGGGAGATGGCGTCGCATTTTTGGGCAAAGCGGCTTGACATCAAGAACTCTTTCACCGAGAAATGCGAGAATTGTATCACTTCAGAACCATCGACATTGACAAGGGAAAGCAATGCCGAGCAAGTGGACAGTACTGCTTCAACGGGATCTTCGATGCGCCACTCTTCACGAAATTTCGGAATCGGTCCTGCCTGGAAATCAAATGCCAGAAATTCTGCCAGTTCCTCGACACGGAACGGCCGGGAAGCGACTGCGACACACTGAAGCAGCCGGTGCGCAAGTCCCCAGTCTGCTTTATTGATCTCTCGCAACGTGCGTTCGTATGTCTCATCGAGTGTCTCTGGCAATTCGGCCAGGGCATGGCGGATACGCCCTGGTTGGCAGCCGCGAAGATGGACAAGTTGACAATACACCCAACGAAACCTGCTTATGGGTTTGAGCGAGAATCGTTAGCAAGTCAAGCAGTGGTTGCTTACATCCCGTTAGCATGTTCTGTGAGGATGTTGGTCACCAGCTCCTTGTCTTCTTGTTTCCACGTCCGGTTCATTGGGTCCGTGTTGACGACAGACCTAATATAATTCTCGATGTCATCCTTTTGTCCTCTCTCGTCGTGAATTGAGATAGAGCGGAAAGTCAAGGGCTCGAGGACAGTCTTGATGTCGGTCTCGGGTTGGCTCGTGACACATAAGCGCAAATTCGCAAGTCGTGACTCGGCTAGCTGTTCCAGAAGCTTTAGCATTTCCTCGCGTGGGGACCGCATTGGGGACTTGGATGTGTTTGGACATTCGTCCAAGCCATCAATGATCAGATAGACCGGAGCTTGTCCCGGGGATTCCAGCAGTTCTTTTAACGGCCGGAGAAGTTCATCGTTGCTCGGTTCTCGTGAGTCATGGCGTGTCGAATAGAAACGAGAAATGATATCATAGTAGCAATCGGACTGGGCGCAAAGCTGGAATAGAACCGAAGAGAGCAGGCCACGGAGGCCCTTTTTCTGATCCTCCCTGAAGTCATGGTAATAGAATGCGAGTGATGCTAGCCCAGATTTTCGCATGACCTCGATCTCTTCGATGATCGCGGAACTGGTCAACACCGTAAGTTCCAAGGAGGAAAAAGTCGAACTTGAAGACATTACGCACCACAGGACACTCTTTCCGGCGCCAGCTACGAGGAGCAAAAACAATCACCCTCTGCGGGTGGGAAGGAGTTGGATAGCGACCTACGCTTCCCATGGATCCAAAGTAGTGAACTCGGTCCGGATGCCGTCCATTCTGAAAACATGCCATCTTGAACGAACCATGCTCCCGCCCCACTGTGCCGCGATCGATTGGCGATGTTGTGATTTTTCCATGGATCGGGGGGAGCGAGCCAACCTTGAATATTTCTCTGTAACTTGTTACCTGGAAAACAAATCCAGTGCTTCTTCAGGTCAGTAATGGCAACGTTAAGGAATGACTCACGTTTCGGCTTGTTCTTGTTGCTCGCCGTTTGATGTAGGATTTCTGTTGCTCAGTCAAACGCGAAACTAGCTCATTGTTGCCAACGTTACTTACCGAGGACTTCCAGGACGCCATCAAAGGATACCTCGTCACCTAAAAGGGGAAAAACGAACGATGTTCAACATATGGTCAGTGTCAAGGCGAGATCATTTAGTCACCATCCATGATCACCGTCAGATTTTGGATCAGGCGGCAGATCACCCTGAGGATCTCAGCTACGGTAGTCCGAGCTTCATCTTGCGTCAGCCGGTCCAGCCTCTTCAGGACAGCCTCCACTCGAACGCCCTTCTTTCCGAAAACGTTCCTGACAGATTTGACTGCGATACGATCAGTAAGGTGACACGTGAGCGGTAATGGACTCACTTGATCGTCCCTCCTTAAGCTCCCTGGTCGCCAGAGCGAGCGTGGACAACAACTCTACCATGATCTTGGCCACCATCTCGACCATTGCGGACGTAGGAGAGATCAGTGTAAAGATATCGAGACGGCTAAGGATATTTTCGATGGACTCGAGCAAGTCGACGAGTGAGTCATAGCTGGCTGTGATGGCCTTGGCCGCCTAGTTCGCTTGGGGGTCACAAAAGTACCTATATAGGACACCAGAGAACGGTACCTACAGCAAGTAGGATGGCGAGACCAATGTGTATTATTTTCACAGGTGCTAATGGCTATAAAAACCGTCAGATCTGGAGAACACGCCATCAGTGCCGTCTGACGTACCAGGCCAATATCGAGTGCGGGGGAGGCGGTAGCAGAAAATTTGGTTAATATCGATATAGTACTCTTGATTGACTTGATGACTCTATCGCTTTCACGGAAATCATTGAAAGCCTGCACTTGGTCTTGCAGAAAAGTGGTGATGGACTCGACAGAATGACAACTCTGGAGTTGCACTGCAAGTGGGTGTTCGACCAATGTGACGCCGACCTTCTTCTCATAAGTCTGCAAGGCGGTGTCGAACAGCGCACGGACATTTGATGTTGAGTGATCAGCCATACCGCGAGTAGGAGGGGGGATGTAGTAGTCTTTAGGAAGGAATTGGTTCGATGCGAAAAATGATGGTGACACGACGGGCAACACGGGTAACACAACGGAAGTCAATAGATCGCCGGATCGATGTTTTCCATTATATTCTCACGCACGCATACGCAAGATAATTTCCCGAAACAGATGGTCGCAAGTTAGAGCTGGGCGTTGGGCTATAATTTTGTAGGTGTGATTGGAGCGCTATGGTGGTGGTGGTCTGTCGTACTGTACCAGCGAAGACGATGGTAAAGTGACATAATGAAATGGAGGGCGTGAGAGAATACAGCAACTGAATGTCCCTGCCGGTAGGCTACCAGTAGCCTCGATATGTCCGTCGGCGACTTGGAGAAAATTGAAAACCATATTTCAATAAGGACACAGAGCAAACGACCATAGAGGTTAACTTAGCAAGACAGTAACGCCAAGAAAACACGGAGGTACTGTAGGTAGAGTAGGCAGGAACAAGAATACTACAACCTCCCTTCCGCCACTCTTTGCCATGGGACGTTGGATACCAACCTCAACCTTCCTCCACTCCCTCTCGTCGCCCTCAACCTAACAGAACATGACTTCTCGACTCAGACACCCGGGGCATCGTCATGGTGATCGTTGGGGTCATGTTCTCTGGATCGAGCTCGATGAACTCGACGTCTGAACCACGGCTCTTCGTCACTGTTGCAGGTGAAACTTTTCTTGAGTAAAGATTGGAGAGCAAGGAAGCGGCTTGAAGGACTGCGACAGACATGTATCAGCCTCGTATGATGTGCTGTACTGGAACAGCGATGGCAAAAGGGACGTCATACCTTGAAATCCCATCCTCTTTCATCCGGTGGTCTTCGAACTTCCTAGCGCAGAGTCCGATGAGACGACGGTGAAGGGGTCACTCCGGTTGAAGGGTATCTTTGCCAGCTTCGTAGAGCTCGGCCTTCGTTTCGATCCAGTAATTGAGTGATTTGACCCGGACCAACACCTATTTCGATGCGACATTCTGCCCATCCATCCATCTCCTTCACCTTGTCTTCCGAGTTAGGTTGCGATATCCTTGAGTTTCTGCAAGATCTTTCTTTCGATTAGGTGGCACGTTCTATTTTCGACGTTAAAATCTTTACCATGTGCGTGGGTGCCCGATACCTCTCTGATCTTAAGCGGTTCTTCTCTTTCCGTGTCCACGGCTGGACAGCATTGGACACGATGCTCACAAGTATTGAGGCACGGGTCCAAGCCGACTTGTTTGTCCAATAATGGTGGCACACCACGACACTTGTAGATGTTATTACATGTCTGAACATGCGTCGAATGGGTAGAGTGAGCGAAATATATCGTACGTTAAGGAAAGACGCAACGAAATTTGACCCAAGGTGTTCAAGAACCGAATCCCAGGAATCATGGTATAGAACCGCCAGAAAGTTCTTGATGACCTCGGAGTATGAGACAGGTGAAACTACCCATTTAGTTTATTCCTACATCAAAGGACGAGCTTGTATCAGGAGAGACGGACGAGTAAAAGGTTGTACACACCGTGCAAGATAGTATTGTGGTACGATCAATTGGCGGAAGCTTCTCTAGCTTTATCATTCAGCCAGGCTTAGCGTCTGGTACCAATTGTACTACAGTACGAGATGCAGATCTTCGAGGTTCTGGTCGAAGTCCTCTCTGGAGACTCGAGAGAAAGAGGGCCCTCTAGGGAATTGTCCACGCGAAACGCAGGTGTATCGAGAAGAACAAGTGCAAGAAGGAGTTACAGAATTCATGGCTTGCGGCAAGTCACGGTGCTCAATGAGGCTCATTGCGTACACGAAAATTAGCCCGTTCCGCCATTTGCCGGGACGCGTAGCGAGGGGGTGTGCACGTGACTGACTCATCCGTGAATGAACAGCCCACGACGGCGACGGATGTGGTTCTTGAGCTTGGACCCAGCCAGGAGCCCAACAATAACGATCCGAGACGTACGGCCGCCAACTCTTTGTACGCAAAGCAACTCCATGGTAATGGGGGTCGATGCCCGTGATGGAATTGGCCACCACGAGGTGGACGCAGTGGAGCCAGTCTTCCCTGGACATTGACGGTCGTGCGAACCTCTGCAGCCTTCGAGCCCTCCTATTCACCCTCATGCCCTTGGTTGGCGCCATTCTACGATTTTGATGGAAGGGACAGCCGTCACGGAAGCGGGACCACCCTCATGAGACGGCTTCACCTGACCAACTGTAACAGCCAAGAGAACGAACGTTTTTCCTTTCCCCCCATCCCCTATGCGAAGCACTGGCAAGCGGTCAAGACTCGTATCACGCGAATATGTTGGCACCAATTACCAAGGGCACGGTGCCACACCCAGAAAATCTTCCGTCCCAGAAATGCTCAAGATTGTTCAGAGGATCTCAGTGATTATGACCACAATCCACCACCACCTTATCCAGGAAAGGGGATGTCCAGACTCGATCCAGACCGACCGCCAAACCATCCTTTGCTGATTACGCACTCGAAAATTGGAAAAATACGGAAGAGTGTTTGCAAATGTCGGCGGTGATGCGAGACGTTTGGTCACGGTGGTGGGTGAACTGACGGGAAATGATCCGTTAGAAGTATCTCCTTGACTATATACTATCTTTAGCAAGATGTCTTACCTATTCTTAATTCCATGCAGGGACTATTCACAGTTTGCCGCAGTGACGCCCGAAGCTTTCCGCAACGCATATACGTGAATGAATATACCTTGGACATCTGCATCGATTTCCCGACCCAAGTTAGCTACCTTCAAATCCCCCTTTCTAGTAACTTGGAAAGGCACATGGCATCGTCGTCGTCCGTCGACAGGTACTTGCAACTCAGCCATATTGTAAGTGAAGGATGTCTGGCCCACATTCGACGTTCCACGAGCAAAAACAGAGAAACCCGCCGCGAGGAGGTTCGCGACAGGACACCACAGCGCCGAGAACGATGTCTGCTTGCGCACCAGCGGACACTGGGTCGCCCCAGTGGTCAGTACATAGAGACGCGAACCAGTTGAGGCAACTACAGAGTCTAGTAATGTTATTCAGATTCAAATCCCGCCGCCCGCCTAGCTCAATCGGATAGAGCGTCAGACTCTTACGGTGGGTGCAATCTGAAGGCTGCGAGTTCGACCCTCGCGGTGGGCTACTCCATGACTTTTTGCCGTTTTTGCCCGATTCATTCTCTCCAGTCCGTTTTAGGGAGCGGCAAGCGGCGTGCACATTTAAAATAGATCTCCAGCGGCTTCCATGTAGCACGGAAGGCCTCAACACGGAATCTTGGCCCGAACGTCAACTTGACACGGTTGTACAGTATATCATTCATCGAGCAGAGTAGCTTTTTTTACTACTGCCCTCGATACTGAGGCGAACTGAAATCCAAGGCTGGTATGCTCTGACAAAGACGAAGATTAGAAAGGAACCATAGATTCCTTCATTCAAGGAAGACGAGACAGACATCATGCCAGTGTGATAAGAAAGGTTTGTATCTCTTCTTTTCAGCCCTGGTCCAGTTCCACCATCCGAGACATTGTCATTTCCACTGTATGTACCTCTAGAATCTCCTCGTCACCCAACGCCATGCTGTACGTCCCGCTCGTTCAGACTTTCACACTCTCATCCTAAGTTGTATTCAGTTGTCCACTAGTGATGAAGTGCAGACGATGCGAGATCACCACCCACGTTGTGTTTCTTTAAGTTCTCCGTTACTAGGTGATGAACAGTTTGCACGCATTAGCGCGAATGGCACGAGACCGCACCGTGCAGGCGAATCCAGAGGACCTGGCCCTCATATTGAACGCACATCCTCACACCCGCATGGCTGACCCTCCTTCCCTTCCTCTCACAGCTCTGATCCCTCCGCCTCTCCTCCCTCGCCCGCCTTCGACGCACTCGCGACGATCGAGCCTCCCTCCACCCTCACGCACGCCCTACCCTTCGAGCTCGACGTCGTTTTTTTGCACTAATTCAAAGCCAGTATTGTTATAGTAGTCGTGTACTAGTTGTAGAGCAGGAGCGAGAACAGATGCGGCGCACAGTAGGAGGATCGCTGATGACTACAGTAGTAGTTGGGGGGTATAAGGGGGAGGGACTAACCTGGTCGTGAGGAGACGAACGCGACGCCGCCTTCTGGCGCGAGATCCGACAAAGTGTCCTCCTAGCAGTTTCGGCGCGCCGCGCGAGGACGCAAGCACCACAAAAGTGGTGACGGCCGCACCATACCTCGGCAACCCCAGAGCGATGGAACGGATCTGATTGACAGTTATGAATGAATTATCCTTTTCATATTTCACTTGGCATTCTGCTTTGACAGCGTTCAGTTAGCCCTCGCTAGTGCACTGGGAGGGTTTCCCGGTATCGATGTCACTCACTATGCGGACTGTGTAGGTGGGCCCTCAAAGGCGTACTCCTCCTGGACTGCCCTCGGGGTGAGAATGAAGGAAGGAGATACGGTGGATGTCCGGGATGTCGGCGCTGGCTCGGGGCACGCTGAGTTTTCAGTTGCTTTAAGAAGGTATCAGAAGTCTCATACTTTGTGAGATCGGACTGAGCGAGTGTGCTAGCAAACTGCAGATAGCAAGGCAGGGGTACCGACTCGCCTTTTGGCTCAATGCCATGTTCGAACAAGGGGGTCTTGGTGGGATGTAGTTCTACACGTTCGACTTACTTATATGTCCTTATCGAATACCATTGGCCTTTGTTGAGGGATGTCTTTCATCGAACACCAGTCTCAGACCGAAGTTGCAAGACAAACGATGATAATTATAATACAAGCACTTCACATAGGAAGAGGTCGCGAATCTGTTTTAAGAGTTGGTGAAATTTGGCTTTCTCTTCTCCGCAAAGGCCGCCATGCCTACTCGCAAACGTCAGAAGAGGAGAGATAAAAAAAAGCTCAGACCAGGGACATTTCACGCACCCTCCTTTTGATCCGCCGTCGCAAACGTCATGTGGAACAACCGACGCTCGGTCCTCAGGCCTTCCGACAAGCCCTGATCAAACGCTACAAAACAACCATCGAGAACAGACACAGATGAGAACCATCCTCGACATATCCACAGGAGAATGGAAAAACAAGAAGTCATAGATAAAAACGTACCAGCGTTGACGGCCTCCTTTTGCGCCTGCACCGCGATCTGGCTCTTGCTCGCAATTTCCCCAGCGAGCTTGACCGCCTCTCTCACAACCGCGGGCGCACTTCCCTCTCCCTCTCCCTCGGACTGCTCAACGACACGGCTGGCCATGCCCCACGCAGCGGCCTCCTGCGCGCTCCACTGGCGCCCCGTAAGCACGAGCTCCATCGCGCGCGACTTGCCCACAGCATGCGCGAGCCGCTGCGAGCCGCCGCCGCCGGTGATCGTGCCGATGTTCACCTCTGGCTGCCCAAACTTGGCGTTGGGCGCCGCGAGGAGTATGTCTGCCATCAGCGCGAGTTCGCACCCGCCTCCGAGCTGCGCATATAAAGGACACGAGACACGCGGTGAGTGGTTGAGTTGGGAGGCATAGCGTGATGAAACCGTATAGGCCAAGGCGAAGGGCGGGTGGGTGTACCACACTTACCGCGTAGCCGCTGACGGCGGCGATGATCGGCTTGCGGATCCTGGCGATGTCCTGCCAATTTTCTAAAAACCCGTTCTGGTACACGTCCGCAACTGTTGTGTTGTGAACGAATCACCGGGTCCAAGTCAGCGTGGAATTAAGAAAAACCATGTCTTCTCACTCACATGACTTGTCCTTCATCTCTTTGATATCAGCGCCAGCTAGCCATACCATTCCACGTCGTCAATCAGCATTATCCAGCGAACTCGAAGAACTGAGAGGAGAATATGGGTGTGTGAGACCGCCCCAAAACGCCGGACGGACGGACCAGCGCCAGACACCCTCAGCTCAGCTAGGCTGCGCCACACGCGACATACGCAAAAAAAACGCGCTCGCTCACCTGCAAACGCCTTCTCCGATCCAGTAATGACGATCGCGCCAATCTCCTTGTCGGCGTCGATCAAGCGCAGGGCCTCGTTCAGCTCCGCGATCAGCGCCATGTTGAGCGCGTTGAGCGCTTTGGGCCTATTGAGCATCACGAGCGCGACGCCCGACGCCGGGCGCAAGGTGATTATGTTTTCGTATTTCGCGTCAAAGGCCGAGGCGGGAGATGCGGAGGATGCGGACGCGGTCGTGGACGTGGACATGGACGTGGATCTGAATGTGGACGTCGTGAACTGGGACGGGGTGGTAAGAGTGGGCTTGCGTGGTGAGGAGAAGAAGACGGTGGTAGCACGAGCTACGAGTTGGCGGCGCAAGACTGACATGATGGCGGTGATAAATAGCAAGTGAAGAGTATTGTACAGTAAGCCCTAAAGCTAAAGGCCCCGCGCGGGGAAACTGAAGTTACGGAACGGCGTCATCGTTGAGCCGAGGGAGGATTCGGGCCGTAAGTGAAAAAGAGAAACCACTGTCGATTATCCCTGTTAAAGGGTCCATGTGACAACGCGTCCAAGTACACTATCCAATGTCAAACGGGGCGAGGTAACTACTACTGTACTTCTGTTCGGCTTCAGAAACCTAAGCGTCTAATGAGTAGAGGAACGAGAGGGCAGACGACTACAGTACAATAGAAACAAGTGGTAACCAATCGGGGATCATAGATCTGTATTACCCAACGTGAAATGGGGCAGCGATACCTAAGGAAGCTGCTCATAGCAGCCGGCGCCAGCCAGCATCCTTGGCTTTCTTGACAAGCCTTTTCACTTCCTGCGAACGGGCACGAGTCGTGACCAAGAGCGTGTCGGGCATATCGACAATGACGAGATCGTCCACACCCAAACACGCGACAAGCCTGCCTGAACCAGGCACGACGATGCCACCAGCGACCTGCTCAGTAAGAACTGTTGGAGGCTGTATGTGAGCAGGGACCACCAAAGGAACCCAGCCGGACGACGCACCCAATCCGCTATCACCCAGGATACGGGGCTGGTTCATTTCTGCAGGCAAAAGATCGGCAAGCGACGAAAAGTCCCCAACGTCATCCCAACCTGTGGCGTGGCGGCGCCACCTATTAAGCTTGCGCGTTTGAAAAAAAAAAAGGTACAACACATACCGAACGTTGCGGGCACAACTGCGACGCGGCCCTCCAACGCTGCGGGCTCCGCCACAGCGTGATCAATCGCAATCTTTTCGAGGCCGGGCCACACCTCCTCTAGGATCTTGTTGCGACGCTCCTCGTCATCCCAGACGGCTGCAGCTTTTGTCAAGCCCTCCTCAAGTTCGGGTTTATACTCCCTGAGCAATTCCAGCAAGAACGAAGCCTTGGTGACGAACATGCCTGCATTCCAACGGTAAGAACCCGTGGCAATGTACGCGGCAGCCGTGCGCGCGTCGGGTTTTTCCTTGAAGCTCGACACGAGGCGCGCGTTCGGCGCCTCGGGAATCCCAAGCTTGTCGCCGAGCCGCACGTAACCGAAACCGGTTGATGGGTGAGAGGGAGCGATGCCGATGGTAACGAGGTATCCCTTTTGCGCGACCTGGACGGCTTCCGACACGGCAGTGAGAAAGGCATCAGTACCCGAAATCATGTGGTCAGCCGCAAATGAGCCAATGACGGCATCGGGGTCACGCTGCGCGAGGATCGCTGCGGCGAGTCCGATCGCAGCCATCGAGTCCTTCGGCCCAGGTTCACAAAACAGGTTACACGGCAATAAATCTGGGAGTTGCTCGTGGATGCTCTTGACGTGCGCGGCGCCAGCGACGACGGTGAGACGGTCTGAGCCGCTGAGGGGCAACAGACGATCCCAGGTCGCTTGAATCAGGCTGCGACCTTGAAGGGTCACGTCGAGGAGGAACTTGGGGTGGTTCTCTCGCGAGAGGGGCCACAGGCGCGTACCGGCGCCTCCGGCAGGAATGACCACATAGAAACCGGGAATTTCACGAATAGGCCCATAGGGATAAGAAGCTGCGCTGTTGTCCCCCAGTGGCGATGGAATATGCATGGTTGAAGGGACAGCAAGAGAGGGGATTGAGTTCGCATTGAGAAACGGAGACTTTGCGCGAAGTTGAGGAGAGCTAGGGGCTGGGGTGTTGAAACCAGGAGTCCCTAGATGGGGGCTGCGCATTTGCTGTTCTGCGGGTTAGCATTCTTCTTGTTCGGGTGGTGGGAGTGGCAGGGAAAAGGGACACACACCGCGGAGACGATGCCCTCCCTGACCTGACGCTCGAGGCTCAGATTGGCCTGACGCAACTCGGTGCATTCCTGACGAAGCTCTGCAATCTCTGAACGCTGTGGAAAATGGGTATCAAGGGGGTGGCGAACACGCTCGGCAACGCGTAGCACTGACGGATTTGAGGACCACTTCCATGATCTGGCTGAACATGGACTCGACATTGGATACACTGGGGTTAGACGCGACCTGGGGTGCTGAGGGCGAGACCAGAGGGCGAGAGAAGGACATGATGGCGAGAAAAGAGGGACGAGAGGATGGAAGAAAAAAAAAAGAGGGGTAGTAAATGATACTGTACTTAATATAAGTTAACGACGCCCAACGTGTCTGTCAATGATGCCTCTTTTTTGATGGCACGGCATCGCTTGTTCTTGTTCTCCGTGCACGTGTTCCCTCTGGAAGTCAACAGGTGACCCGTTCAATCCTCAGCCTCAGCACCGAGCCAATCTCAGCGGCGATTCGGCATTTGGGAGCCTTCGAGGACTAAGAAATGAAACCGTGGGACTCGTATTAACATATTGACATGTCAACTCATCGCCCAACACGTTCGCGCCATGCCGCATTAACGAGTTACCATTCTCCATTTTTGGGTAACACCAGGCAGCTAACTTTCCCCATTCTCCACGATCGTCCGAATTCCCATGCTTGTTTCTACCGATCTTGTAATTCCCTGACAAGCTCCGACACCCGAAACAGCACATTCATTAAGTGGTTCCATCCTTACGTCCATGCCATACCCGATCTTGGTGGTCTACTCGCTTGTTTCTGTCGTCGTTCTCCATTAGGCACTCATCCTGCAGTTATGGCACACAGATGTGCCACATGCTATACAACACTAGTACTACAGCTGCTGCCCCTGGTTCGAACCGAGTCGAGTGGAGAGCTACGCGACCGGACTTTGCGCGGCGAGTGCTCTGACAGCTTCTCGTGCCACTCAGAAGAAACGACATTAATGACACACCACCGATCATGGTGTGATAGGAACTGACGGGTTTACATCACAATTGTGGTGCAGCATCACCTTGACCTGCCGCACAAGACCAAGCGGTTCCTCAGTGATCAAAGCCGGTCAGACCAATAACCCAATTGTACTAGTTTTTTTGCCAACTCCAGTCCTGGGCTTGACTGTATCATCCTGTCAATTGAATGGGTCTGTGTTACCTTCAGGTTGCACTTGTGTGCGGTCTCACGCTGCCAGTCTCCGAACCCCCCAGTGGTATCACCGCTGTATCAAACACCTCCACTTTACATCACACAGTGTGGGTACGGTAGCCAAGGGCCGAGGTCATTCTGAAACAACCAGTGTTGTGCCTGGCGCCAGGGGGTTGCACCAAGTGGGCCAGCCCTAAACCTAGCAGATGTTGTGATGCAGTACTGATGCAGTCCGTACAGCCATCGTGAATACGGACACCCTCACTTTACCCTAGGTAATCTCTGACACCCAGCTAGAAACACGCTCGTGAGTAAACCCAAGAAGGGTGGCGTAGTTACATTACATTGTGCGGACATTGGCTAGACTGGAATTGTGCAAATGCTAACGCTTCCGCTTCTGTGGTTTATTGCCCTCGTGACTCGTGTCACCATGGAGGCTGATGTAAAACCAACACAATCAGCGCCTCAGGTCTTACTGTAGCCCTGGTTACACACAGACGGCAGACAACCCATAGAGCAAGTTATGTGATGACTACTAGTGCCACCGGTAAAATGTATCACCCTTCATCGATAAAAAAGGCACTACCAGGGTTCGAACCTGGGTTAACGGAAAATGCATCAAGTCAGAATCCGTTGTGATAGCCACTACACTATAGCGCCAATATAAAACAAACGAGAAAATGCCATTCATCATCTGCAACTTGTTTCGTTCGCCCATTATCCTTTGCGTATTTGCATTTGCGCTCAACAGTTCGTAGTACTTCAACACGTGAGCTGATGTTATTTCGAGAAGCGGGGTTCAGGACCTGGAGCGGGCCGAAGCACACGACAGTGATCGCCCTTGGCCGTCTGATGGCCTGACTGGGTGTGTCCCTACCAAGCAAATCCCGTTTTTACTCCCCCGAACATCAAACCAACCGCAATGACAACCAACCCGTCGCACATCCTCATCGCGCGAAACTCCCGTGGCCAATCCAATGCGCCTCTCAGCTCACCCACAGAGACGCACGCCGCCGCCGCGGGCATC
>Ga0307510_10003146_pt1 | contig 19134 bp, 23 predicted proteins | sample 12_EM_MG_FD_207224 | JGI IMG/M metagenome (GOLD analysis project Ga0307510, IMG submission 207224) | Populus trichocarpa ectomycorrhiza microbial communities from riparian zone in the Pacific Northwest, United States - 12_EM | ecosystem: Host-associated > Plants > Roots > Unclassified | place...
GGTAGGTCAATCGAGATATGATGGAAGGGAGGAAACGGAAGGGTATGTGGGCAGGCAAGACAGAGGCGGTGGGGTGAAGATGAAGTGTGGTGGGTGTGTGAGTGAGTGTGTGAGAGCGGAGGGAGAGAGGGAGAGAAGACTGTGAGAGAGTGTGAGTGTGGGGTGTGCTACCGCCGTACAGTAGGGAAAACGATTCCGCTCTCCCTAATCACGACTCTTTTTTTCTTTTCTTTTTTTCCCTTTCTTTCTTTCCTTTCTTCGCCTTATTTTTTCCCCCCGTCCTTCTGGTTCAAATGCTAGTCTATCAATTACCTATCGACGTCACAGACACTCTTTCTTTCTTTCTTTCTTCCTTCCTTCCTTCCTTCCTCTCTTCTCTCGCTCTCTCCTCTTCCTTCTCCTGCGTTGACAGGACCGTATCGTCCGGAGCAGTGAGAAAAAATATATACTTTTCCCTCTGGAACTTTTGGAGGGAGAGAGCCGAGTTTGGTCGCTTGATGGAAGAGCGGCTGAGTTACACACACGTATCCCATCTGCTATGAAGGGGTGATGCACATAGTACTCGAGTATGGAAAGAGAGACCTTTTGTACGAGTAGTTTGGGCATATATCCCAACACCAAGTAAACGCTTCCGTTTGTGTCTCACCTCTCTTCACCATGTCATAAACCCTTCTCGCCAATAACCATATCATACAATAGCCGTTCGCCAAAGGTCTGACACTGTGGTAGCGCCACAAATTTTAAATCCTCGTGCAACTACAGTGCCGGGAGTTGTGGGTAAGTCTGGCGAAACTTGGCTCACAGAATTTCTATGATATCTAAATGGCAGCCAAGACTTCGCCGTACTTTTGCTCACACCCTAGTACAGTAGTCAATTGTTTGTCGTCATCCTTCAACTCGGCACTCCGTACTTTAAGAGAATAGCGGCAACGCACGGTTCAGATATTAAAGGCTTATCGATAACAAAAGTGCCATGGATAGCGATCACAGTACGCCATATTTCTCCCTTATAATACCGTCCGAACGGCGTATGATTTCCCCACAAAGGCACCCAAGCACCAATACTGCACTGTAATACTACTACTCTACACGAGCAAGCAAAAATGCCCCAACTAGCCTTACCTTAGCCTGAGGACACTTTGCCGCCATCTGCTTCAAGCCCGTTCAGAAGCCCTCCGGGACTGACATTGATCACGAACCAAGCAGGTATGGTGAAAGGGGGAATTGAAAAATTAAAATAAAATAAAACCCCCGATCTGATTTTCATGTGTGTCCCTTTCCCTGCATACCATGCACGGCCCCAGCCGAGCAAAATAAACTACGGTAAACCCTGGGGCGCCTTTCCCAGCCTTACCACCATCCCTGTCAGCACCGTGTTCCATCCAACGCTTGAACATGGTATATACCACAAAGTTCCAAGTTAGATAATATATATATTGCAGCAACGAAGACTACGGTCCTCCCTTTCTACATCCCCTCCCTTTTATATTCGCGACGGACTCTATTGGAACATGAATGAACAGAAATAAAGTGTAAGTTTTGGAAGATGAAAGGAAAGGAAAGGAAAGGAAAGAAATAATTTCTCTAGACGGAAGGAAGCCAATGCAAAACCTATATCCCGGGACGCTTAAACCAATGGCTCTGGAGTGACGAAAAACAGGGCATAGTAACAAGACGCAAAAAGGAAAGAAACAAAAAGAACCTAGCTGACTATACAAGCTCTGCCGGTACGCCCCCACTGCCCTGTTCCCCGAGTGAAACAAACCCTACTGTCATGGGCTTGGACCTGCCACGTGTACAAGTTCACGCAACAGAATGAAAGTCGTCGGGTTAAAACATTATGAAATATAAAAACCTCAAAGGCACAGGTGTTCCTGTGACATGGTATAACGGAAATTTAGGGTATTACCGGCTGAAAGGATAGGTGGATGAGTGAACAGACGAACAGTGGAAATGATACACATGCATTTTACCACACGCAGTAACCACCCTGTGTCTGTAAGTACTGGGCAGCGGATGGCCGGATGGAACAAACTTACATCGACAACAATGTCAGACCCGGTCATGAAGGTCGATGCATCAGATGCAAGGAAGATGGCAGTGTTGTTCAATTCGTCGACATTTCCGAGACGGTTCATGGGTGTGCGTGAGCACCACATCTTCTTCTGGGCATCAAGAGCCGGAACACGGTTCAAAGCGGTATCCATGTAACCGGGCGAGATAGAATCTATTTCAACACAGTTAGCTCCCCAATTCCAACCCAATGCAAGGAATCCAATCATGTGAATTACTTACTAACGCGAATTTTGTGAGGAGCCCACTCGGCAGCAAGCGACTTGCCCAATTGAATGACACCCGCCTTGGAGGCATTGTAGCAACTCTGCTGCTGTGGCCAATTGACAATATGCCCCGACATGGAAGCGATGAAGATGATAGAACCTCCGGTTCCCTGTTCGATCATTATCCTTCCGGCGGCTTGTGCACATAAGAATGTACCGGTGAGATTGATGTCGATCAGACGACGGAACCGCCCGATATCGTAGGTTTCCGCAGGCATATTGGAGCTAGTGAAAAGCACGTCAGCAATTTGTTAAGAGTCCAATCGGTTGGCGAAAACGCACTCTGCAATACCTGCAGAGCAGATGAGAACATCTACGCTTCCAAGATCCAGAGCGATCTATCGACAAGGAATCAGCGCCAATCATCCAATTGAGGTTAGACGAGAGGACCATACACTCTGGATAACATCATGAACAGCTTGTTCCTCACGAACATCCACCTTGTAGAACGCAGCAGCAATGTTATACTTCTTATTCAAAGTCTCCGCGGCCTCGTCACCGTGTTCCTGCAAAACATCCATGATGGCAATCGCCTTGCAGCCAACCTGACAGAGAGCCTCTGCCATATTGTACCCTAAACCTCGCGCACCACTAAAAGGATAGAAGACCTCCCAATCAGCGAAACTGCCCCATTTGTATCCCAACCTAACCCAATCCAACCCCATGTGCAGGGCCGGCGGGAGAGGGGCGAAGGGAATAACAGGTAAGGGAGGGGAACAAACCCCGTGACAACGGCGACCTTTCCAACCAAGCAAAACCTCTGAAGCGCCTCAGGGAGCAGCGGGTGACCGGCCGCAGAAGAGGTGGGAGCATACTGCTGTTGCTGTTGTTGCTGCTGCTGCGAAGTGGCGCTCATGCCAGTATCCTGATAAGTAGCAGGAGCTTGAGGAGCAAAGGACATGATTGAATTACGGAAATAAAATAAAATCTAGATTGAAAGAGGAATAGAGAAAAGAGAGAGAGAAAAAAGTAGTTGGAAATACTGGTTTCTTGTTGCTGCTGTCGCTAAGGAGGATAAATGGTGAGTTGAGGTGGGGTGCTCTTGCTCTCTTATCCCAGAACAGCCGTTAGAATTTTTTTATCTCCAATGGTCGAGAGAGAAGAGAAAATCGAGACGAAAAAATGAAATAAAAAATGGAAAAAAATACTGAGTGTACGGGTTCTAGGAGTGGGGTGAGCTGATAAGAGGAAGATTGAACCAGTTCACTAGCCCCAGAAGGAAGAGGGGAGGGGTAGGAGAGGAGAGAAGATAGGGAGGTACAGTAGAAAGAGAGAATGAAGCGGGAGGGAGGGATATGAGCTGAAGGGGCAAGCAGACACAGATAAACGGCAGAACGACAGGTTACGGGACAGTCCACGAAAATGAGAAGAGGGATGAGGGTGAAGAGAATGAGAAAAATAAAAGAGATATGGGAGCTAGCTCCTCACCGACTCGGGTGCAGAAGTAGGGAAAAAAGGAGCCCCTACAGTACCTATAGAATGTGTGTATGTAGAGTAAAGTACTTACGTACGGAACGGTATGCGCGAGCACCGTCCGGTATCTTTTTTTTTTTTCCCTCTCCGTTTTCCTTGTTTCTCTCCCTACCCTGCTTTCAATTCTTCTCGTACAGTTGATCTTGGACGGTACCGGGATAACTGGTTGTCTGCTAGCAAGCAGCTTCGGAGTCAAGCGCTAAGTTACTGTGATGTTGATGGGGAAGAGCAGGAGTAGGCAGGACGGTAAGTATCAACTTAGCAGTCGCAGGAAGGCAGAAACGGGACAACTCGTGTTATGATAGCAAAGATACAATATGCAAAACGCCGGAATGATGTGAGGTAGAGTGGAGTCGAGCCGTCAAGTTCAAGTCAAAACTTCCGAGGGGAAAGAAAGAGAGAGGGGGGGGGGAAGACAATAATTATTATGATAGTGGTATTTTTTGATAGAGTGAACAAACGAGCCAAATAAGATCCAATAATCCTCCACACACCTAGGAAGGAAGAGAAGCCCCCAATATATACCCACCCACCCAGCCCCTTCTTCGAAAAGGGCTGGGAAACACGCACACTCTCTCTCTCCTGCACACACACACACATTCTTCTTGGGCCCCGTACCACGATAGTAGCATAAATAAGCATCGTGTACCTAGACCTCCCTTGAATGGTTTGAAGGGAAGGTAAACTGAACCATGCCTGTCCGGTCAGCCCGCCCGGCAAACGAACGAACGAGCGAGCACAAAAAAGAACCTCCGCACAGACCGTGGGCCCGAGATCACGGAAGAGCCCTTCCCTCCACCTAGCAAGCCAACCAGCTGGACAGGGCTCAAATTCCTCTCCTTAAACCCTAAAAGTACCGTAATGCCATCGTTCAAGTCAAGTGACAAAAGCACATCACCATGCAATGCAGTTATAGCTGCAGCGCGGTACGAAACAAAGGAACAAATAGTGAGAGCGTCCGGTAGCGGCCCAAATAAGATATTACTTGTAATGTCGACTCTGCAACGGAGATTTAGCCATATATGATACCGATACTCTATGCAACAGCAACTTCCAGAAGTGCAGGTAAGTACCGAACGGGTACTCCAGCAAGTAAGTAGAGTTTAAGTATCCACTCATACATCCGACTTACCGAACCAGTGGAAATTATGGTTTCCCAAATACAACGTGTAACACGAGCAACGACGGTACGAGCAATTCTATGAATCTATGATAGTACTTATCCGGCCAAGCCAAGCTACTGTGCTGCACTCGAGTACTCGAGCACAGCACCGGCTCCTTAGCATAAGGCACCGTGCTCTACTAGTACTGTGCAGCAGCTCTTCTCAGGATGTTAGGGAGGATAGTCTTCTCATGGCGTTTACCATTAGCCGGCCAGAGAAGGTGGGCTCGGACAGAGGTAGGGGGAAACAAAGAACGAGAAAGTTTGCTCCGGAAGGAATGGAGGAATGGAGGAAGGAATTGTTTTCCTAGACCCCAAAGCAAATCTGTTACCGTACTCGAAACCTTTCCTCCCCAGCCACAACACACAATCGTGGGCTCCTCCTTCCTCTACCAAGCCCCAACCCCACACAAATTCACAGCGTCTCATCCCTGTCTCATCCATCCAACCCGAAAAAGAAAAAAGAAGAAAAGAAGAAGGGAAAAAGAAAGAGACCAGGGTCTTTCAGACCCTATTGTAGCCTAGCCTGGCACTCCCCGGCCGGGAGCCCCACAGAATGGATCGGCCAATCTGGACATCCAGAAACCTCCACGATGCTGTTCTTGCATCAGCTGACTGCTCTCGAGCCTCAGTCGAAATTACTGCATGGTAGGCAAAACAAATCTCACGATCGAACAAAGAAAGGGAGAAAGGAGAAGACCTTCCTTTTGGCCAGCGGGTACGGTGCCGCACGCTTTTGCTCCCCGTTTGGAAAATGTATTGCTGGGAGAGGGTGGATTGTATTCGCCGCCACGCACAAGCCATTTGTTAACCATGTAACTTGAACGCGAAAAATAAGGCGCAGAATACCAGTGCAGAAAATGATTTCGCTTGCCGTAGAGTAAGTAGGAAAAGAAAACAACCAGTACCCATTGAAAATACACAGAAAAAGTGAGAAAGCAAGCCAAACACCAAATTGCCAGTGTCTACCGCCACACATACACACATTCGCTCACATAGTCAACACATACCAGAATGGCAGAGTAGAAGTACCGTGCTGTAGGAAAGTCACAACTAGGCTAAAGCCGAGTTTCTTTTTTTTGAAAAACATTTTGCCTTTTCTTTTCCTCCCCGCCATCACATCTCCCGTCCCCCAACCCAATTGGGAACATCACATGGTCTCAACGTAATTGCTGTAATAAGCGCACCGATCCATAAGCTTCCAAGATCTAAAACCCCACGTTTTTCTCCCTTTCTTTCTCCTTTCCATGCAGGAAGGCGGGAGAGGGGGGGGACAGTCACTCACCTTGGAAATATTCCTGTTTTACCATTGATCTCTCCAGTCCACCAGTCCTAAAGGCAATTGGTCAGCACCTGCACAATCGCACTGTCCCAAGTGGTACTAACGTTTTTCGAATCGGTCTTCTTTACAATGGTGATAATATCGCCTTTCTTGAAACCTAAACGTAAAGGCATTCAGCAAGCATACTCCATCTACTCCACGGATCCACAATTGGTGGAAAACTTCATACCTAAATCACCCGGTTGGTCCGCCTCAAAGGTGTATAGCGCAACAGCTTGGTTGGCACTAAGCTCAGCCCTGCCGGTGAACGGCGGCTTTGGTTTAAAGACTGGTTTGGGTCCTGTGGGTCGTTTGGGAGGTGATTTATCGGAGTAGGTGCTGTTGAAGTGCTGCCTCTGGAATTGAGCGCTTTTGGAGCTTTCATATTTGTCGAATGTCTGAGCAGGATCTGGACGATGCGACGCTCTCCATGCGGCATCAGCAGGATCATCTCTATCCCGATCTCTATCCCGATCGTACACATCATCCTGCCATGTAGATGCCCTAGAAACCCCACGCGGAGAGCCGCCGTCCCGGTCGTCCCTCCAAGTCGAAGACCTGGACAAGTTACGATTTCCTATCGAACCCCGTCTTGTTCCTTCACCGTAAGCATTGCCGCTCTGACCCTCCCAAATGGACTCGTCTCTCTCAGTGTCGTACGTAGGAATGTCATTATACATATCATCATAATTCACACCGGTAAGGTTTCCGGAGAATACACGGGAGCTCAAAACCCGAATGAGTGCATCGGCCTCATGTGGTGGGGAAACGCTGCCGCTGAGCAGCTGCTTTGCAGAGACGTTCCCCCCATAAAACTTCTTGTTGGCATCCTTTCGTTCCACAATCACTGAACCCTCTAACGAGACACCGGCAAAAAGGCCCTTGGTTTTACTGCTCGGGGTCAGCCACCGTACGACAATGCAAGGATTCCTGGCGAGTGGGAAAAGTAGTGCACCTGTACGAAAAAATCCCGGCCACAGATCTCAGACTTGCTGCACCGCTAGCTTCCGCGTTTCTTCCTACGGGACCTGCAGCTACGGATACGTTTCCTCCAAGAGTGATGCTGCCAACCTGAGCGAAGGTTTTGACGGCGTTCGAGTCGTTCAGGATCATGACAAAGTCGGTCAATTCAGCACCAATCTGGCCTCCAAACCCAGCGCTGCGCAGCATAGTAATCAGTTTCCCGCGCTGGCAGCAAGAATCCCAAATATTACTCACCCAGCCGTAGCAATCGCAGACGGAGCGGACCAAGCTTCACCAAAAGTCAGCCATGAGCGCAAGAAACACAAAAACGCAGAAATAAAAGCATACACCCATCAGCCTTCCTCGCAACCACCAATCCAGACCCCACTCTCCCCGAGAATAAGAATCCGGCTTTAAGCACCGTGATAATCGCCAACCCCTAAACAACTCAAAACCAAATTATCAGCCCTCCCAACCCGCCACACAGGGAGGAAGAAAAAGAGGGGATAAAAAACGGAGGGGAAAAAAAAGAAAGAAAAGCAAGCCCCACCTTTGCATTAGAAAGTACAGACGGCGGAATAATCTTATCAGGCCCAAAGCTCTGTTTAGGATCAACAAACGAAGCCAAGATCCTAGAGGCCTTACGGCACTCGCTCTGCAGACTGGCCGGGAGCGGATTGCTGTCCCAGTTAGCTTTAGATTACGGGGAAGAAGAGAGAAGGGGGCCTCACTTGATCCCCATAGCTGTTCAAACAAACGCTTTGAGCTGCGGGTAGATCGGTGGATTGAAACGAGTTTGTCGATTGGATAGGATAGGATCGAAAATAGGAGGACCACGTAGTGGATAGAACAGATGTATCGTATGTAGCAAAGAGGGGAGTGAGGTAGAGAAGAGTAGCGGGACGGGGCAGGTAGCGGGGTAGCCGACTAGACCTCGTAAGAGCACCGTAGGAGAGAGAATAAAACGAGGGAGGAAGGGACACCAAAAATAGTATGACGACGACGACGACGACGCTCTCACGTGAGGTTAATTAGAAGCAGCAAGGCGGAAAGTTACAAAATCACCGTACCAAACAAAACCGCAATATATCGGTCTAGTAACTGGAGGACGGAAGAAAGAGCGAGCGAGTGTGGGTGGGTGGGGATAAGAAGAGAGAGAAACTGTGCAAAAGTGTGGACAAATACGAACCTGCCACTAACGAGAGACCCAAACTTTCCCACACATGATGTAAGTCCACTCTCTCTTTCGCTCGCGGTGGGGTCTTGGCCCTACTGGGCTCGAGTATGGTACAGTCAACTTACTCCGCCTCTTCCCGTTACATCCGTTTACAGTAACCCCGCTACAATGAGATGATAGGAAAAGCGAGGGGGGGCACGAGCAACATTCGTCTCTGTTTGCTTATGGTATGCATCATAATCACCACTTTAGTCAGCGCAGTATGACAATCTCCCGCAAGTTCCCCGCTAGGTTACTTGAAGCCACACGCGCACGTGCACACGCGAACGGGGAGAATTTACGGTGGCTATGGCGTAACGTGGTATGGCTCGACAATCGCGTCTAGGATCCGTTCCCTTGATAAAAATTGAGGCTTCGAGAGCACGATTACAGTGTTCAAGTTTTTGTATGATATCGGTATTTGCTTGCTCCGCTCCCACAGGATTCCCATCTTCCGAGTTACGCGAGACGACTGCTGCCGTGGAAGCGTGGGTACAAGTGCTTGTACACCGGTAGTACATACAGCATCATATTATCATACCGCATAAGTTACCGCCATGATGATATAACAGGAAAACTCGGCTATCCCACCCTAACCCATGCACTTACCATACCTGCACTAGAGAAGAGAGAAAAAATGAGGAATACAAGATAAAAAAATCTCCGGAGGGAAAAGGCATTGAAGAAAAAAGGGAGGAAAAAGAAAAGAAGAAAACCCCCAATCCCCAATGATAATAACAGTTAAAGGAAAAAAAGGGAAAAAAAAGACTACACACATGAAGTGAAAAGCGATAGGCAGACAAGTAAAGGGAAAGAAAGGAAAAAGGCGGGAGACAACTATCCTACTATCCAAGCCACGAGGGGTGGGCAAGCCGGCTATCTGATCCCACACGAAACGGAGACACAGAAAGACTGTGATAGGGGAAATGAGAAATCCATAAACAATCCTACTGAAGACTCATCTTCATAATTGCATCGTGGGTATCTAAACCATATTAACCACTGTTCATCACTCCGTCCGGAGAGAAACAAACATACCACTCATGCCCTGGAAGTTCAACCGCTTCCCCCCACCCCCTCCCCCAAGGGGCGGAGACGCCGCAAGTATGGGACTACCAGAGAGGCCCGGCGACACAGCCCTTCGTTTAAAGACGTTGGGCTCAAAACGCTCGTCTTGGGTTCTTCTACGCTTTGCCCGGCGTATTTCAGCTGGCATGCTGGCGACGGGTGAGTTTACGACAGATTCCGAATTCATCTATGGGTTTGTATATAAGCACGGTAGACCTAAGGGAGGTGTGGAGAGGGAGGGTGGTGGTTACCATTATGTCGCCGTCGGTGGACATTCTGAGGCCAGGGAATGTAGGGGGACTGCCGCTCAGTCCCTCCATTTGGTCCCCGAACCAGAAGCCACCGTGTTTTTGGGCTTGTTTGGAGAAGCTGATGCCAATCCCTTTATTGCTGTCTCCGTAACTCATGCCTTCGTCTTCCTCGCGGATGTCGGATAACTCTGCGTCTTGAGTGCTCGCTGGACCTGGGGGAGGTGAATTGTCTTCATCATCACGGATTTGACGAGTTATTTCGGCTTCCCTCTTAACTTCCATATCGAGGGGCGAGGCTTCTTCGATAAGTGCAGCTTTGATACGTTGGAAATTCTTTGTCTTGGGCTAGATTTCGCAAAAACTCATCAGTAACATCTCCCCCCACCCCCAAGCCAAGGACCCAATACACACTAGTAAAGATCCACGCCTAGACACTGGCCTCCTAATAGGATCTGGTCTATCCTTCTCGTCCTCATTCACAGTTCCGCCAAACAACCCCATCCCCCCGCCGCCGCCTGGTTTCCCAATCTTGAAAGAACTCCTCAAAACCTGACTAAGACTCTCCTTCCTCCTAGCCCCCCCCTCCCCCTGCGGCCTCCCAAAATATCCCCCCGTGAACGCACTCCCCAACTGCACAGGCGGGGTGGTAGGTGAGGGGCTGGCCAGACTACTGTTACTAGCACTAGCAGAGGAGTTAGAGCTGTGTCTACTCCTACCACGAGCACCCAGCCTCGCCTTCTGGTGATTCCTCAAGGAAATAGAGGCGGCGGATTCGTTATTCGACATGGCGGGCGTGGTAGGTGTGTTGAGTTCAAAGTCTAGATCGACGTCTAAATCCTCGTCGGATGAGGAACCGCTGTTGTCGACGCTGGGCGCGTAGTCTAGCATACAGGTAGACCCCAACGACGAGGCATGGGACGAGGAATTATGGCCACCGCCGCCACCATGATGGTTTGCTATGGGTGAGTCGGAGCCTTTGTTGTGATTGCTGCTGTTCCGCGGGATTGGGAAGTAGGTATGGTTTAGTGGTGAGGAGTCTGGAGACGGTTGCTCGGCGAGAGTGGAATGGTGAAGGGAGGTACCTGTGAGCGGGAGGTTGTCAGCCTACTATCACACAACAAGCTCCTGCGTACTAAGAAAAAAGAGGTAAAGGATGCAATCATACAAGCCCGAGCAAAGTCAAGCCTGGGCCTCCTCGCAACCGAGTAACCAAGCGCAGGGTCCAAAACCGGAGATAAAGGTCCGCGAGAAGGCATCTGTAGAGATAATCGACCGGGGAAATTCAATCGTCTAGGAGTAAAGGGTGCAGAAGCCGCTCCTCCCCCTGCCGCTGTTGATGAAGAAGGGGTAAAGGAATTGTTGTTGATGCTGTTGTTGGTACCAGCAGCTACGGCAGTGGAACTAGAAGCAGCAATCGTACTAGCCATCCGGTCAGATTGGCCCTCTGAGAGCTTCTTCTCAGCATGAGTAGCAGAGGCGGGGGGAGCTATTGCTGCGGCGTGAGGCGGTGGAAGCGAGGCGGCTAGTTGGGAGGATAGTGACGAGGTCGTGCGCCTTGCTCCCGGTAGGGGAGTAGGGGTTGACGGACGGGCGCTGGCGGAATGCATTCTTCCTGTTGGTGACGGCGGGGGACGCTGTCTGTCTGTCTGCCCGTGTCTGTCTAGCTTTTTGTTTCTGGTGTATGGTAACTGCACTGTACGAGTACTGCGGGGATGTGTAGTGGTTAAATGCTCCCTTCAATTGCCTCCGGTCGGTACCGGTTAACCTGCAATAATTATTGTATTAATACTGTTACTATCATAAAGCCCCGACAAGGTTGTCCATCCGCGAATTTTGTTGTTTATTATCTTCTTGTGCCGGAGAGCGGGTATAGTAAGGTGCTATGCCGTGAGACGGTAACATATGATGGAACAGAGCAGTGTTAGTGGTGGTGGTGGTGGTGGTGGTGGTGGTGGGGTAGAGACTTGTTGGTAAACATCGAGTTATCATGTTATCATCAGCCAACTTTTTCGGAGGAGCCTCCATTTTTCCTCGCTCAATCCGCCGAGAGATACTTCTTCTCGCATTCCCAACCTGTTTCTCTCCCTTTCTCCTTCGTGGGGGCCACGGAATCATAGGGCATCACTCAGATCAAGGCATTTACGGCTTACCTATTTTCTGGCGCCAAGTCCGCCTTGGCTCTTTAGCACCACCACCACCGCCGCCACCACCACCACCACAGGCGTAAACTACGGTAGGCCAAACATCGCAGACACCTACTCTCTAAAGCCCACGGAACAAAACAAACACTTCACACCAGACCGCAATCATGCAAGGGTTTAATATGGGGTACTTCCCCTTCCCTCTTCCCCACATATAATACTAACACTCACTCTCCAGACGCTACGTCCCCCCGGACCAAGAGGGCATCTACACCGGCAACCAACTTCACAAAAAGAAACCCCCAGGAATCCATGGCAGCACCCAAACCGTGCGTTTCGAAATGCCCTTCGGCATCTTCTGCCTCACTTGCGACGGACACATAGCGCAAGGCGTGCGCTTCAACGCCGAGAAGAAGAAGATTGGCAAATACCACACCACACCGATATTCAGCTTCCGCATGCGACACGTCAGCTGCGGCGGGTGGGTAGAGGTGCAGACGGACCCGAAGAATACAAGGTACGTTGTTGCGGAGGGGGGAAAGAAGAAGGGTGGAGATGAGGAGGGGGAGGGGGCGATGGTTGGGGAAATCCGCATTCGGGATCCGAATATGCCGGACGATCCATTCGCGGCGGTGGAAAAGAAGGTCGTGGATAAAGCGGGCGTCAAAAAGAGCACCGAGAGGATCGAGGAGTTGCGTGGGTTGAGCGATAGGCAGTGGCTCGACCCCTACGAGCATTCCAGGAAAATGCGAAAGGTGTTCCGGGAGAAGAGGAAGGAGTTGCAAGCGAAGGATGCCGCGAACGAAGCCATCCGTGACCGTGCGGGGCTGCACATTGAGCTCCTCGACGAGATCCCCGAGGACAAAATTCGCGCCCAGTTGGTCGAGTTCGGACCGGATTATGGGGATAAGGTCGAGGAGGCTAGGACGAAGCCTCTGTTCCCTACTGCTGCTACCACGGCTGCCACTGCTGGTCGGGATTCTGCGAAGGGGGCTTCCAAGAGGGATACAGCGGGAAAGACGAAGGCGCAGCTGGCTGCTGAGGCTGCGAGGGAGAAGTTGCAGAGCGAGATTAGGAGGAATACGAGGGCAAGGGTGGATCCGTTTTTGAGCTTCGATAAGCCGAAGGTTGGATTGGAGTTTAAACTGCTCAAGCGGAAGCATGCGGAGGCTGGCACCGAGACTGAAACTGAACCTGGGCCTCAGTCTTGTTCTCGGGATGGAGAGCAACCAGATGACCCACCTAGGGAAGCGGCTGCCGATGGAATCGGACATGTACAACCAGGAGTCTCGTTAGGCCTGGGCGCATATGAATCTGACGATGACTGATGAAGTTCTGTGTATATATTCGTTCTCGTGGTTTCATGGAGTTCGGGGCACCTGCGGCAGCATTGTTACGGCGTTTTTGGCTCGGTTTCGTTTGTTTGAGCAGGGTTGGTTATTCTGGAACTTCATATGTCTACACTCAAGCCCGGGCATAATATCCGCATCCTCTGTGCACATATAACTATAATGAACGCACAGAGCTTCGATCAAGCGTTCCAGCTTGTGGATTGTTTTTTGTATGTATTTCCTTGGGAAATAAACTATCTAGCAGCCAACCGGGATGCACTTGAGAACCTTGCTCTCTAGTTACGATCGATATAGTTACAACACGGGTTTGTTAACGCGCTTGTGTTTTCTTGGATCGTTCCTTCTCAGCAGTCTCTTATCTCTGGTTCCTGTTCCACCTTCCCAGTAACCTGTGTACCTCTTAATGAATGCATGCTTACAGTATCCACACTCTTCTGGGCGGTACTGCTGTTCGCTGTATCGCACCAAATGCGTCAGTAGCTGAATCATGTGGGGGCAGCGCCGGGTGTGCTAACCGGGAACAGGTTCCACATATCATTCTGTTTGCATGCTCCCAGTGATGGAACGGTTCGACTTGTCCGTCGTGACATTTGTCACATGGGAAGACCTACAAATTATGGTTAGCATTTGGGTTTCTACCGAATAAAGGTGATAGCATGCCTTGTTACAGCTATTGTCAGCAGAGGATAGTTAGGTTAGCAGCGAGTCATCATAGTTGGCCTTCGCAGATCTTACCAAGAAAACCTAAACCAGCGAGTGCCTAGAAGCTGTTAGTGGATATATATTTGGTGTGGTCCAAAGAGTTCCTACTCTTTTTGTAATGTGCACAGCGTCCCTGGAAGGGCAGTTCATGGCCGATGGTGTAGCGCTCGCGTTCAGCAGACTATTGGAATCTTAGATGTGGTTAATGAGTAGTATTGTGAGTTTTAAGGTACCTTCTTATTGGGAACTTGAGATGCCAGCTCAGCCGACACTATGGAACCTATTAGCATCTGCTCAGTAGAAATATTCAGTAAATCATCAGTTATAATATTTACCTTCACCTTCAAACGTAATACGCAGCAACTTTATTTCTGGAATGAGGATGCCTGGAGAGGCCGTTAGGGCTTGGATCACTGAGAGTTCGGGATGGAAGTTCTTACTCAATTTCGCATGGCATTCGCGACAATTCGTATTCTGTCTCTGGCCGGGAACGAGACCCTTGATGCCGGGTGGTGGAAGTGAAGTAGAGCATGAGGCACACTGTGGAATAAAGTCGCTCGGAAGAATTTCCACAATCGCACAACCTGCCAAATCGAAGAACCCGAGACGATTTGAATTCATGTGAACAAATTCTTGACGAAACCCTATCAGAGTGTTAGTTCAAGCACTATCCAATTGATTGTGGGTATCACCAATTCCCAGAACCTGTGAGCACTTTTCGCACTGGCTCAACTTGGGTTTGGAAGTCTTCCCGGGCATGGTGGGCTTCAAATCATTGACCTCAAGCTCTTTCTTGCATTTTGAGCACTTGACGGTAACATTAAGTTTAGCAACCTCCAGGAGCTGAATTCCAGGCATATCGATACCTGGGAGGGACATTGCTGTTCCACGCTCGATAATTTTCTGATCCGCTCGATCGCCAGCACCTTCGCCGTGGTTGGGCTCAGGATCATCTGAAATATAGTCACCGGAATCATATTCAGAGCCTTCATCGTCATCAGACTCCTCATCTTCTGGGGTGTTCCAATCCGGAGGGCGTGGGACAACCTGGACGTGAGCTTTGTCATCTAGGACAAGACCAGTTGGCTTTTCCTTACTGGGAACTGCGTGGGGTATGGAATCTGCTGCTGGGTCTTCAAGAGATTGAGCTGTTTCATCAACGCCCTCCTCGGGGTGATTCTCCAAGAGCTCCTCCTGTGTCGCCATGATGTGTAGGTTCGAACATAAAGCATTGATATTTTCCATTAAGGAAAACTTTGGGTTCTTCTGGATTTGTTTGGCGAAACCATTGTTGACTCTCCGAACCACGTCCTCAGGTACTCCAGAAAATTCTAGCCAAGGCTGATTGATGTCATAGCTTAACGGGACAATCAGCACCACGCTGGTTACTTTCTGCAGAGGGACCGGAAGTTGATATTTTTTCTTCGGCTCAATTGGGACTGTGTAACGAGTGCCATCTTCGGACTTTCTAAAAATACTTGACTCTCTCATCCTCGCCTCCAAGCGGTAGGTCTCGCGTTGCCTCCTGGCTTGCGCGGCGCTGGCTTCCTCGGGAGTCGGGCTATTAACTGGAAGAGTCGTGAGGGGTAGCGAAGGTATAGGTGTCTGAGCAGTAGTGAGTGGTGTTTGGCTCTGGCTGGGCTGGCGTGAAGTAGACTGGCTAGTATTCGGCACAATCTTGAGGGTTTCAACCTTCTCTGTGGCCAAAAATCCTTCCAAACATCTATCTAACGAGTTAAGGAGGTCAAGGAGCGTACGATCCCCTCTTCCAATGGCCAGGCCGTCGAAACCACGCTCGATATTCGCCCTGAATCCCGCGGGAATATCTTCATTTATAACTTTAATAGAAGGCAACGCATCAGGTGATTCAGGATACGATTTTGGGACCGACAACTTGAAAACGAGTTGCTTAATGTCATAAGGAAAATCGGGGTCCGAGGGAGGCATGGATACAGTGATTTCTGTATCCGCAACTTGGCCACGACATTTGAACCTTCTCAGGACCTGTGATAAGAACTCACTTCTGCCCCGTGTAACGGGACGCTTCACGACCTTTGAAGGGTTGACATTGATCATGGGTCGTGCGTGGGGGGTCTGGGCGCTTGCGCCGCTTTGAAAACTAGAATTTTCCCCAATGCCTTGACCTTGGTCGGAGCTTGGATTTTTGCCTTTATTATTGGTGTATCCTCTACCACCTCGGCCGCCTCTACCCCCACGGCCACCAGTGCCGCCACGGGGGTTGTTTGTGAGAGGAGCCTGAGATTCGAGAGCTGGAGATTCCACTTCGATTTGTGAATACACTACACATTGCTGTGAGCATAGCGTTCAACCTAATGTGGCATGGGAAACGGTACTTGGATATCTTACCAGTTGGTTTGTTCTTGGGTTTTCTGTTTCTAGTCCTCTTAGGCTTGGTATTTTCAATCATTGGACCCGGTCCTAGTGTGGAAGCCATGATGGTAGAAATGATCAAGGGACTGACTGAACAAATAGGTCTGTTGGTTGTAGGCCAATTAGGCGCTGATTGAATGAAGGTGAGCTCGCTGGGGGTTCGAGCAAGTTGCCGAGCTTGAGGAACGGAAAATAAAATAAAATTAAGTGCGAGTTAACGTTGGTGGGATTAAGTACTCGAGTAGTGTTGGGTGGCGACCCGTTGCCCTGTTGGGGTTTGGGGGTCCAGAATGACTCGACTGATCGACCTGCCCTGCAGCTGTCGGATTGTTACTGGTAGCCGGATTCGGAGGCAGTGAGATAAACAAGCAGATATTGAGTCAAGTCTAGCGGTTCAAAGAGGTTGCTTTTTCTATTTCAAAAGGAGTAATAAAATGACTCTTTCCTAGAGAGCTGGAGATAGAAAGAGAGGAGCCCATAGACTACCGTACTGGTACAGTACTGCACAGTACCGGCACCATAGTGGTGGACTTGTAGTACTTGTGGCAACGACACTTGCATGAGCGCGAAGCCAATAAAGGTATCGCTGACAATGCAATTGACAATTACCCTGGTTTAAAGTGGTCGACCCCAGTCTGTTTGAGTAATGGGAGCAAAGATACGCAGACAATCTTTTCATCATGGGCATGCTGAGTGCTACTGATTTTGCTCCATTCTGAGCAGTACACTGCTTCTCAAGCACAGAGTTTTTTATATCACGATTACCCAAAATAGACTGGTTCCAAACAATATGAATGGGCCTAAACATCACGGCGGTTTAAGGGATACTTTGCTTATTACTGGCTAGCTATTGCCGATCGCAACACTACTGCAACGCTAAAAAGTCCTGAAATTCGGCATCGAACGAAGGGATGGAAGAGTGGTTCGGAGTGGCGCAGGGTAGTGTAGTGAGTGACCCCAACCGCTCGCCAGTTTAGTCAGCAGAATGCAAATTCGCACGAGAGATTTCAAGTGCGTTTCTATGACGAGGGCCTTTGTTATCGATAGTGCTCGCATTGACACTGAGTGGTGGATGTGTTATAGTACAGAGTTTGTAAGGTATCATGTGCCCGGGTTGGTACTGAGTAGCGGTTTTTATAGGGCAGACTGGGTTAGCTTTTGTATTAAACAATCGGCTGATTCGCTCTCGACCACCCTTCTTTAAGGCACTTTAGCGCAGTACCTCAAGAGAACACTATTGGTATTTCGGTTTCCGGGATCGCTTTCGATGTTCTCGAATACCTTGCTGATGCTTAGGAGTTCGCAATTCCACCCTTTCAACGTCCCATAACCCCTAAACGGGGTGGTATGTATCGGAGCTCTCCCTCATACCTTTTGCTCTCATGAAGACCATTCCAGAGGGTTTTACTAGCGCTCGGCTATCCCGACAAGCATTGTCAGGCTTTCTAGCACGTCTTGGTATTACTGGGAATTTCTTTTGTTTATTCTTTTCCAATCTTGATATTATGAGGATCACTTGCGGAGTTCATCGTAGCAACTTGTTTGGATATTGTACCGATGCTGTACAAGTTGATAAAGCGCTTTGTGGCGCCCCCGGTAGTGGTCACGGGATGAGCCCCCTAGCACTGCAGGCAGTAGTCTCATACCTGAGTGATTGTCTGGGACACCGGCACGCGCGTGCAATCTGGGCTAGAGGGCTTTCCTGGGGGGTTTAGTTGGATATATGAGGTAGAATTTCTTCTGGAACGCAGATCTTGGCCATGATTCGGATTGTGGGAGGTCTGGATTCCGGGAAACAGGTTCTGGCCGAAATTCGAATACCAAACCACTGGAGGTGCAGTACCTTGCATGGTTTACTCCCTCCCAGCAAGGTTGGTGGTTTCCCCGTATCCCATTGAGTGCCGGGCTACCGTAAAAGCTCGAATATCATATTTATGAAATCCAAAACTCCTGTTTCGGGAATGCGGGCCAGAAACAGGGCAGAACCAGAGCTGTGTCCCCCGTTTTGAGACAGGAAAAGAAATATAATTTCTGGACGCTACTGAGAGAGCAAAGCAGAACAACATAGAGAACAGATTAATTATCATATTCGAGTTTCCACTCGTACGGTAGGCTTTGATAATATCTGGTGGTGCTAAAACCTCATGCGACACTTGTATGAACCGCATCGAACAGCGCGGGAAACGGCTTGGCCCTCCCGCTTACTGAATTTTTCTCTGGTGAGTATTTTTTTTTGTAAAATCCTGTGAGTTTATTTCGTATTTAACTACAGGAAAACTCCGGCATGCACCCTTAAGTATGGCCTAGAAAAACCTTAATATAACAAAAGAAACTTCAACACCATCTCAAACACAATATAAAAATGTAGAACCAAAGTCTACGCAATAACCATAACACAAATCATAGTCATCAAGTGGTGATCTCCTCCTCGCCTTCTTCCGGCTTCTCATCCTGAGCACTCACAGGGCGGGAGGGGCATCGTGTAGTACTATGGGCATCGTGTGGGCCCTTGCAGTTCACACACCTAAGCACGGTATGGTTGCATGGTCGGCCGCGTATACGACAGGTAGCAGTGGGACAGGTATGATTGCCTGTAGGGTGTGGGGAGGCACACCACCGGCATGTCGCCGGGTTGGTGCACTTGTTGTTGTGATGTCCGTAGCCATGACAGTTGGAACACTGGGTATGAGAGTTGAAACGCAGTCGGCGCTCCGTTCTATAGGTGGAAGAGAAGGCGGCCAGGCGTTTCCCAACA
>Ga0307510_10003147_pt1 | contig 19133 bp, 18 predicted proteins | sample 12_EM_MG_FD_207224 | JGI IMG/M metagenome (GOLD analysis project Ga0307510, IMG submission 207224) | Populus trichocarpa ectomycorrhiza microbial communities from riparian zone in the Pacific Northwest, United States - 12_EM | ecosystem: Host-associated > Plants > Roots > Unclassified | place...
TGCGGTGGCATCGATCGGCTTGGCGCCGGGCTGCAGGCTCAGCAGTGCGCGCCACGGGCGATCGGCCGCGCCGGCGACCAGCATCGCGTCGACGGCGTTCGCCAGCGGCGTGCCTTGCAGCGACGCGCGTGTCAGCACGGCTTGCCGGCGCGCGGTCTGCACGTCTTCAATGAAGCCCGAGAGGCGGCTCGCGGGCAACGGACCGTCCACGGTGGCTTGCGCGAGGTTCGCGGTCAGCGTCGGGGCATCGGGCAGCGCGTCGCGGCGCAGGGTCTGCGTTGCCGGGCTCGGCAGGACGCGCGCGGGCGATTCATAGCCCGCGAGCGCGCCGCTGGCCACGAGCCCGTCGAGACGCGCGCCGGCGGCTTCGGCCTGCGCGAGCACGCTGGCCTCGTCCGGCCCGGAGACCGCGATCAGCGTGCCGGCGTCGGTGGCGCCGAGATCGGCGCGCAGGTCGGCGTCGACCTGCATCTTCGCGGCGCCGACCGGGCTCAGCGAGCTCAGGTCGCCGCGCCACGGCGAAGGCAGCCAGGCCAGCGTCGCAGCGGCCAGCAGGCACAGCGCCGCGAGCGGCCAGCGCAGGCGCGGCAGCACCGCGGTGAGCCAGCCCACCGCGTGGCCGAGGTGGCGGCGCAGGCCCATGCCGGGCGCGCCGTCGGGCGCGAGCCGCGTGAAGACCCAGCGCGTCGTCAGCGCCGCGGCGGCCAGGCCGGCGATCGAGAACACGCCGAGTTGCGCGAGGCCGGGAAAGCCCGAGAACAGCAGCGCCGCGAAGCCGCACACCGAGGTCCACAGGCCCAGGCGCACCGTCGGCCAGCTGGCGATGATCCAGCGCTGCGCGCCTTCGCCGCGCGCCGCGCTGGCGCGCGAGCGCGCCTGGATCAGGTAGTAGATCGCGTAGTCGACCGCCTCACCGATCAAGGTGGTGCCGAAGCCCAGCGTGATGCCGTGGACGTTGCCGAAGATCAGGCTGACCGCCGCGATCCCCAGCAGCACGCCGGTGGCCACCGGCAGCAGCGCGGTGACGAGCGTGCGCAGCGAGCCGCCGAACGCGATCAGCAGCAGCGCGACGATGGCCACGCCGCCGGCGATCGCGAGGCGCTCGACCTCGGCCTTGATCTTGGTGCGCGAGTCGACCGCGAAGCTGCCCGAGCCCGACACGATCAGCCGCAGGCCCTGCGCCTCGAACGGCGCGAAGCTGCTGCGCACGCGATCGAGCGCACGCTGCTGCGCGTCGAGGTCGGCGCCGTCGGCGTGCGTCGTGGCGATCAGCACGGCGCGCTGCGCCACGCGCGAGGACCACGCGCCGCCTTCGCTCTTGGGCGATTGCGCCGGCAGCATGCCTTCGGCCATGCGCACGGTCTCGCCGGTCGGGTCGCGCAGGATCACCGGCTTGATCAGCGCGCCTGCCGGCGTGCCGAGCAGGCTGGTCGCTTCGTCGATGCCGGCGCGCAGGCCGTCTGCAGTGAAGCGTTGCGCGTCGACGGCGGGGCTGAGCAGATAGCGGTGATCGAACAGAAAGCGCCCGGTGGCCTCGAAGCCGGAGTTGTCGCCGTTGTGCACGGCATCGAATTCGCCGCTGTCGCGCAGCGCCTTCGCGAACGCGAGCGAGGCCGCGCCGCGCGATTCCGCGGTGCCGCCCTCGATGCCGATCAGCACCAGCCGCGACGCGATGCCGCTGCGCAGCTGATCGAGCAGCACCGCCTGCTCCGCGCTCGGCGAGCGCGGCAGGAAGGCGGACAGGTCGGCCACATAGTGCGTGCGCAGCGTGATGCCGGTGGCGGCAACGACCACCAGCAGCCACAGCGCGAGTGCGTGCCGGTGTGCGAAGACGCCGAGGCGATGCAACATGTGGCGGCGTTCAGTTCGGCGCGCTGGCGGCGCTTGCCGCGCCAGCCGCGCCCACGGCAGCGGGCGTGATCGTCATCACCGAGCGGTCGCCATCGGCCATCGCCACGGTGACCTCGCGCACCAGCGCCTGCTGGCCGCTCACGCGCACCGAGACGACCAGCTCGCGAAGCCGCGGCGCGCGCGGCAGCAGCTCGAGCGTCCAGCGTGCCGGGTTGCCGCTGACGTTGGCGGTGAAGTTGCGTTCGAGCACCTCGCGGTTGCCGGTCAGCGTGCCGCGGATCGCTTCGACGATCACCGCGGCCTCGGGCACGGAATCGAGCGGCACGGTGCGGCTGCGCGAGCCCAGGCTCATCGTCACCTGGTTGCCGACCACGGCCATGCGTTCCTGGCGCGGCTTGAGGGTTTCGCGCATGAAAGTGTCGGGCGCCTCGAAGCTCAGGCGGCCACTCGATTCGAGCGTGCGTTCGAGCATCGTCACGCTGCGCTTCTCGGTGAAGGTGGCGGAGCCGGACTTCACGGTGGCGAGCAGCTGCGTGAGCTGGCCGAGGTCGAAGGCGCTTTGCGCGGCGGCAGGCAGCGCACTGCCGAGCGCGAGCGCGAACGCGAACGCGGCGCTCAGGCCGATCAGCGCGCGGCGGTCAATGCGTTGCATCGTCAGTGCCCCAGAAGTCGTAGAAGTTGAACCAGTTGTACGGTGATTCAACGCACAGCGCGCTCAGCAGGGCGACATAGCGGTCCATCGCGGCGCGCACGCGCTGGTCGGTGCTCAGCCCGTCGTCCGGCGCGTCGGGGTGGAAGTTGGCGAGTTCGACGAAGCGCAGCTCGTAGCGGTTGCCGCCTTCGTACAGGCCGGCCATGAAGTAGACCGGCCGGCGCAGCATCGCGGCGAGGCGGAACGGGCCTTCCGAGAAACGCGCCGGGCGGCCGAGAAAATCGAGCATCACGGTGCGCGTGCGCTCCGAGTTGCCGGGCAGCGTGCGGTCGGCCAGCAGCCCCGCGAGGCCGCCTTCGTCGAGCCAGCGCCGCAGCGTGAGCATCGCGCCGGCGCGGCCGAGCGGGATGGTGTTGAGGACGACCTTGGGCGCGACCGCCGCGAGGGTCGCGTTGATCAGGCGCGCGTTGTCCTCGTACATCAGCATCGCGAGCTTGGTCCCGCGCTCCTGCGCGGTGGCGCGCAGTGCCTCGAAACTGCCGATGTGCGCGCCGGCCAGCATCGCGCCCTCGCCGCGATCGAGCATCGCGTGGACCGGCTCGGCGCCGACGACGCGAACGTCGAACTGGTCGAAGCGCTCCTGCAGAAAGTAGACGCGGTCGAGGATGGTCGATGCGAAGTGGTGAATGTGCCGATACACGTCGGGCCAGCGCGCCGGACGCCGCAGCGCGAACGTGAGGTAGCGCGCCGATTCGCGCCGCGCCTTCGCGTTGGCGAGCAGGTAGTACAGCGTGATCGGGTGCAGCACCAGGCGCGCGACCGGCCGGCCCGCAGCGACCGCGATCCAGCGCATCACGCGCAGCGCCAACAGATTGCCGCGCTCGCGCTCGACGGCCCAGCTGCCGGGTGTGCGGTCGGCCGGGGTGCTCATGTGCTTGCCTCGAAACTGCCCGAGGCCGCAATGCGCTCGCCCTCGCGCACCTCGAAGCGAACACCGCGCGGGCCGTGCTCCAGGCGCACGCTCAGCTGCGCGCCAGGGCGCACCGGCGCGAGGAATTTCGCGGCGCCGATGCGCGGCGCGGGGCCGATGGCAGCGGCGAGCGCGGGCGCATCGAGCACGGCTTCGAGCACCTCGGCCAGCAGCGACACGCCGGGCAGCAGCGGCTGGCCAGGGAAGTGCCCCGCGAAGGCCGGGTGGTCGGGCGCGATGTGCAGGTTCAGCGTCGTCGTCATCGCGGCTCAGCCCTGTGCGCCGGCGGCGGCTTTCGCGGCCCACGCGTTGAACGCGCCGGCCGGCAGCTTGCCGGTGGTGGTCTCGCGCGGCAGCGCGGGCACGGCGATCACGCGGCGCGGCAGAAAGGCCGGGTCGACGCGCTCGCGCAGCGCCGCGAGCACCGCGTCGTGCAGTGCAGGCTGCGGCAGTCCGGGCGCTACCACGAACGCGACGAGCCGCACGACGCCGCCGGCCGCGTCTTCCGGCGGCAGCCAGAACGCGCCGTCGTGCACACCGGCCACGGTGTTCAGGTGGTAGTTGAGGTGGCCCAGCGAGCTGCGCTTGCCGGCGATGTTGATCAGGTCGTTGGAGCGGCCGAGCAGGCGGAAGGTGGTGGCGTCGATGACCTCGAGCACGTCGGCCAGCGGCGTGGGCTGCGGCACATGGCCGCCTTGCACGATCACCTCGGCACCGTCGCCGCTGAGCTGCAGGCCGTCGTAGGTGTGCCACTCCACGCCCTGCGTGGGCCGGCGCGACGCGACCTGGCCGGCTTCTGTGCAGCCGTAGATCTCCATCAATGGCGCGTGCAGCGCGGCCTCGGCGCGTACCGCGATCTGCGGCGCGAGCGGTGCCGTGGCGCACAGCGTGAGGTCGATCGCGGGCAGCTCGACGCCCGAGTCGAGCAGCATCTTCAGATGGAAGGGCGTGGTCACCAGCATGCGCGGGCGCGGCACGCGCGCCAGTGCGCGGGCGATGTCGGCCGGGAAGAACGGCCGCTCGGCATCGAAGGCCGCACCGCCGAGCAGTGCGATCAGCACGGTCGATTCGAAGCCGTACATGTGCTGCGGCGGCACCGTGGCCACGAGCGTGACGCCGGCCAGCGAGGGCAGGCCCATCTCGCGCGCGAGCCGGCGCGCGCCGGCCTCGGTGTTGCGCGTCAGCAGGCCCCAGCGCTTGGCATGCGGCACCGGGTCGCCGGTGGAGCCCGAGGTGAGCACCTGCGCGGCGAGCGCGTCATCTGCGAACTGCGGCGCGTGGATCGCTTCGGCGGGCAGCGGCGCCATCGTGTCGGCGTGCTGCACCAGCGGCAGTGCGAGGGATGCGTCGGTCAGATCGGTCAGGCCGTAGGTGCCAGGAAACAGGCTGCTCAGGCGCGCCACCGTGTCGGCCGTGTGATTCGGCGGCATCAGGTTGCTCTGCCCGCGCAGCATCGCGGCGCCCAGGCCCACCGCGAAGCGATAGCGGTCGGCGGTGACGTTGAGCATGGTGCCGTTTGTCGGCAGCCGCCCGGCCAGCGCCTGCACGTCGGCGAGGTATTGGCGGCGCGTGATGGCTTGGCCGTCGCGCCACGCGAAGGGCGCGTCCAGCGCGTCGCCGGCGATCAGCGGAAGCTGCGCACTCATGTCGCCGAATCGCGCCGTGCACCCGCCTTGCTGTGGTGCATGTACGAGCGGATCGCGTCGGCCACCGTGGTGCGCTCGAACTCCGGATGCAGCCGGTAGCGCAGGCCGTATTCGGCGCCGAACATCAGCACGAGCGTGACTGGCGTCAGCAGGTTCGCGAACAGCGCCCAGGTGTCGAAGCTGGCGAAGGCGAACAGCAGTACCGAGACCACCGCCATCGCGATGAAGTACAGCGTCCAGGCGAGCGTGACGTGGCGCGTGTAGACCACCATCGCCGGCGGGAACTCGGTGTGCACGCGGCGCGCCATCGCAGTGATCAGCGGTGTGTGGCCGGCGCGCAGCGTGCTGCCGAAGCCGACCGCGAGGAACAGGTGGATGCCTGCATGCTGCGCGAGGTAGAGCGTGGCCGGTGCGATGGCCACGCCGCGCACGGCCTGCAGGCACAGCGCGGCGATCGCGATCGCGGCAATCGCGCCGAGCACATGCTGGCCACCGCGCCAGGCGCCGATGGCGATCGCGGCGAGCATCGGCGTGAGCACGCCGACGACGTTCCACGGCGAGCCGCCGGGGCGCGTCATCAGCCAGTGCGTGCCGGCGATGTAGGCCACGCTGAGCAGCAAGACCGCCGCGACGCGGGGCCCGAGGCGGGTGGACATCCGGCCGACCCTCAGCCGCGCAGGCGCCGGCTCGACCCGATCGACAGCAGCAGCGACGACGCGGCGCTCATGAGACCCGGTGCGCGGCGATGTGGTCGCTGAGGCTGGCCAGCGACGTGAAGATGCGGATGTTGTCCTCATCGTCCGAGCGCAACTGGAAGCCATAGCGTTGCGAGACGACCAGCGCGACTTCGAGGATGTCGATCGAGTCCAGCCCCAGCCCTTCGCCGTAGAGCGGCGCTTGCGGGTCGATGGATTGCGCAGCGACTTCGAGGTTCAGCGCCTCGACGAGGAGGCCAGCGACTTCGCGCTGCAGATCGGTTTGGACAGAAGTCATGCGAGGGTGGGTCCGTGTGGCGTCTGTCGCCGGCCAAGAGGGCCGGGGAAACGAGGCGCGAGTTTATCAAACGCACCTCGTTGGGGCCTGGCACGGCGTCCCCCGCGCACGGGGGAGTCGAAGGGTCAGCGGTAGCCGGCTTCGGCCGCGTTGTGGATGATCCAGATCAGGTGGCCGGAGGAATAGTCGCCCGCCGATCCGCCGGCGAAGATCAACCGGCCCTGGCCCTTGAACACCAGCTCGTGGCGGTAGCGGTCGCTGCCGAAGTAGAACGGGATCCAGGCCTTGCCGGTCACGTAGGCGCCCTGGTCGGTGGGCTGGCCGGCGATGTCGGTCGCCTGGCGCATGCCCATGCCGATGGTCAGCTTGGTGAACTTGCTGTTGGCCGCGGGCTTGCCGGTGATGTCACCTTCCCAGTCGTTGATGCCCTTGACATGCACGGTGTCGCCGGCGGGTGCCGGGGCCTTTGCGGCCGGTGCCGGCGCCGGAGCAGGCGCGGGCGTTGCCGCCGGCGCTGGTGCGGGCGCGGCGGACGAGCCGGAGCCGGTCACGCTCTTCACGGTTTCGCAGCCGCCGAGCAGCGCGGCCGAGGCCATCAGTGCGGCGACAACGGCCCATCGTTGGTGGTGGTGGGTCATGGTTTGAAATCCTCCCTGGACTTGGTTGATGAAACTTGTCCGCCCATTGTGGCGGCTCGCACTTGTCACTCGAGTCACTCGACCTTCGCGCCGCTGGCCTTCACGACCTTCTCGTACTTCGCGTTCTCGCTCTTCACGAACGCGCCGAACTGCTCCGGCGTGGTCGGCATGGCCTCGGCCATCAGTGTCGTCAGTCGCGCCTTCAGCTCGGGTGAGTTCAGTGCCTCGACGAAGGCCTTGTTCAGCTTCTGCGTCACCGCGGCAGGCATCTTGGCGGGGCCGAACAGGCCGAACCAGGTGTCGATGGCAAACGCGCCGAGGCCGACGCCCTTGCCGCTCTCGGCGATGGTTGGCACTTCAGGCATCGCGCTGGAGCGCGCCGCGGTCGTGACCGCGATCGCGCGCAGCTTGCCCGACTTGATGTTGGCCGAGGCCGACGCGAGGTTGTCGAAGGTCAGGTCGACCTGCCCCGACAACAGCGCCAGCTGGGCCGGGTTGCCGCCCGGATACGGGATGTGCACCATGAACACGCCGGCCTGCGCCTTGAACATCTCGCCCGCCAGATGGCCGGCGCTGCCGTTGCCGCCCGAGCCGTAGTTCAGCGTGCCGGGATGCGCCTTGGCGTACTTGACGAGATCGGCGACGCTGCGGATGCCGAGCTTGTCCGCGTTCTGCGTGTTCATCACGAGCACGTTGGGCACCTGGGCCACGCCGGTGATGGGCGTGAAGTCGCGCAGCGCGTCGTACGGCATCTTCGCGAACAGCCACGGGTTGATCGCGTGCGTGGCGACGGCGCCCATCACGATGGTCGTGCCGTCGGGTGCGGCCTTGGCCGCGATGTCGGCGCCGAGGTTGCCGCCGGCGCCGGGGCGGTTGTCGACGATCACGGTACCGAGCGCGTCGTGGACCTTGTCGGCCAGCGCCCGCGCGACGATGTCCAGCGGCCCGCCGGCCGGGTAGGGCACGATCAGGCGGATGGGTCTGGTCTGCGCGTTCGCGAGCGCGGCGGTGGCGAGCAGCGCGCTGGCCAGCAGCGTGCGGATCATCGTCTTCGTCATCATCTTCATCATGCGCCGTGCTTGTCCGCTTCCGAGGTGAATGAATCCGCATAGAACTCGTCGTCCGGCAGGCCGCTCTTGACGACGAAATCATGCTTGGCCGACTCCACCATGATGGGCGCGCCGCAGGCATAGACCTGGTGGTTCATCAGGTTCGGGTGGTCGTGCATCACGACCTGGTGGACGAAGCCGGTGCGGCCGGTCCAGGCGTCTTCGGGCTTGGGTTCGGAGAGCACCGGGATGTACTTCAGGTGGGGCATGGTCGCCGCGGCATTCAGCGCCCACTCGTGCAGGTACAGATCGGCCTTGCTGCGGCAGCCCCAGTAGAGCTCGGCGTGGCGCTGGCTGTTGGTGTGCTTCAGGTGTTCGATGATGGCCTTGATCGGCGCGAAGCCGGTGCCCGAGGCGAGCAGGATCATCGGCTTGTCGCTGCTCTCGCGCAGGAAGAAGCTGCCGAACGGGCCCTCCATGCGCAGGATGTCCTTCTCCTTCATCGCGCTGAAGACATGGTCGGTGAACTTGCCGCCGGGCAGGTGGCGCAGGTGGAGTTCGATGCCGGGCGTGGTCTCCTGCGTGTGCGGCGCGTTGGCCATCGAGTAGCTGCGGCGCGAGCCGTCGCGCAGGATGAACTCCACATACTGGCCAGCGTGGTACTGCAGCCGGTCGTTCGCCGGCAGCTGCATCTGCAGAATGGCCACATCCGGCGCGGGCCTGGTGATGGTGGTCACGCGCGTCGGCATCTTGCGGATCGCGAATTCGCCGGCACCCGGCACGGTGCGCGCCTCGACGACCACGTCGCCCTGCGCCGCGGCCTGGCAGGTGAGGATCCAGCCGGCGGCTTCTTCTTCGGCGCTCAGCGCCTTGCTCTGATGCGCGCCGTGGATCACGCGGCCTTCGAGCAGCTTGCTCTTGCACGAGCCGCAGGCGCCGTCCTTGCAGCCGTAGGGCAGCCCCACGCCCTGGCGGATTGCCGCGGCGAGGATGGGTTCGTCGCGGTCGACGCTGAAGGTGCGCCCGCTCGGCTGCACGGTGACGGTGAACGGCATGGAAGATGACCTCTTAAACTCGACCCGTGATTTTGCCTGCAGTACCGCTTCGCCTGGATTGACCTCGTGATGGACCGACCTTCTGCCTTCAAGCGGCCCACCTTGCTGATCGTCGGCTGCGGTGACGTCGGCATGCGCGTGGCCAAGCTGCTGCGCGGACGCTGGCGGCTGATCGCGCTCACCTCCAGCGCGGCACGCATGGCCGAACTCCGCGCCGCTGGCGTGCAGCCCTTGATCGGCAACCTCGACGCGCCCGCCACGCTCGCGCGCCTCGCTGGCCTGGCCGACGCCGTGCTGCATCTCGCGCCGCCGCCGGCGCAAGGCGCCACCGACCCGCGCACTGCGCACCTGCTGCAGGCGCTGGCGCGCAAGGGCCGCGTGCAGCGCATCGTCTACGGCAGCACCAGCGGCGTCTACGGCGACTGCGGCGGCGCGCGTTTCGACGAGACGCGCGCTCTGAATCCCGCCACCGACCGCGCGCGCCGTCGCGTCGACGCCGAGCAGCGGCTGCGCTGGTACGGCCGCGCGTTCGGCGCGCGCGTGACGCTGCTGCGCATTCCCGGCATCTACGCGGGCGACCGCGTCGGCGGCCACCCGCGCGAACGCCTCGCGCGCGGCGCGCCGGTGCTCGCGGCCGAGCACGACGTCTACACGAATCACATCCACGCCGACGACCTCGCGCGCGCCTGCGCCGCGGCGCTGCACCGCGGCCCGCCGCAGCGCGCGGTCCATGTCGCCGACGACACCGAGATGAAGATGGGCGACTACTTCGACCTCGCGGCCGACCTGTGCGCGATGCCGCGCCCGCGCCGCATCGGCATCGAGCAGGCGCGCGCCGAACTCTCGCCGATGCAGCTCAGCTTCATGGGCGAATCGCGTCGCCTGATCAACACGCGGCTCAAGCGCGAACTGCGCGTGCGGCTGCGCTACCCCACCGCCCAACAAGGCCTCGTCGCCTGATGCCATGAAGACACTGCTGCTGACCGATCCGATGCCCGCGGGCTACTTCACGAAAGCCATCCACGCGATCGCGCCCGACGCCACGCTCGTCGAGCACCGCGCCGACCTCAGCGACGCCGAACTCGCCGAGATCGATGTCGTGCTCGGCTGGCGCTTCCCGAGCGGCGTGGCCGGGCGGCTGCCCAATCTCAAGTGGGTCTGCGCGGTGGCGGCCGGCGTCGAGAAGCTGCTCGTGCCCGACCTCGCGCCGCAGGTGCCGGTGTCGCGCATCGTCGATGCCGAACAGGCCGAGGGCATCGCGCAGTTCGTCGTGATGATGGCGCTGCGCCATGCGCGCGGCCTGGCCGGCTACGAAGCACTGCAGCGCGAGCGCGCATGGCGGCGCCAGCCGGTGGCCGCGGTGCGCAGCCGCGTCGCGGTGCTGGGCATGGGCACGATGGGCGGCGCGGTGGCGCGGCTGCTCGGCGCGGTCGGCTTCGAGGTGCAGGGCTGGAGCCGCGCCAGCGGCACGACGCTGCACGGCGCGCTGGCGAACGCCGACATCGTCGTCTGCGCGCTGCCGCTCACGGCCGAGACCGACAGCCTGCTCGATGCGCGCGCGTTCGCGCAGATGCCCCAGGGCAGCTACCTGATCAACATCGCGCGCGGCGCGCATGTGGTCGAGGCCGACCTGATCGCCGCGGTGACCAGCGGCCACCTCGCCGGCGCTGCGCTCGACGTGCAGCGCCGCGAGCCGATGCCGGCCGACGATCCGCTGTGGAGCGTTCCCGGCATCACGATCACGCCGCACATCGCGGCGCAGTCGTCACCGCACACGATCGCGGCGCAGTTCGTCGCCGGTTTGCGCTGCGTGCAGCGCGGCGAAGCGCCGCCGCAACAGGTCGATCGGGTGCGGGGCTACTGAGGCCGCATCGGGAGACTGATCAGCGCCGCCGCCCGAACGGCGCGCGGCCCTGCCAATAGCGGATCATCAGGAAGCCGCCGAGCATGCCGCCGAGGTGCGCGAAGTGGGCCACGCCCTCCATCGTGCCGGTGACGCCGAACAGCAACTCCAAGCCGCCGAAGATCGCGACGAAGATCTTTGCCTTCATCGGAATCGGCGGGAACAGCGGCATGATGATGCGGTTGGGGAACATCATGCCGAACGCGAGCAGCAGGCCGAACAGGCCACCCGACGCACCCACGGTCGGGTAGATCGCGTGGCTGAGGAAGGAGAACAGCAGCTGTGTCAGCGCGGCCGTCAGCACGCTGGCGAAGTAAAACTGCAGATAGCGCTTGGGTCCCCACAGGCGCTCCAGTTCGGAGCCGAACATCCACAGACCCAGCATGTTGAAGAACAGGTGCGTGATGCTGCCGTGCAGGAACGCATAAGTCACCAACTGCCAGGGCATGAACCCCGCGCCCACCGGCCACAGCGCGAGCAGCCGCGTGAACCACGATCCCAGGAAGTAGTCGATGCAGAACGCCGCGACGTTGATCAGCAGCAACGCTTGGGTGATGGGAGGCATTGGAGGCATGCGCGGGTCCGGGAGACGCGAAGAGGGCAGAGTCTAAGGGTCGGGCGTGAAGCGGCGATTTCAAGAGCCGCGGGAGCGCGCCGCTTGTGGCAGAATCCCGCCCTCTACAGCACCGGCCTCGGTGGTGAAATTGGTATACACGACGGACTCAAAATCCGTTGCCGCAAGGCGTGTCGGTTCAAGTCCGACCCGAGGCACCATCCCTGAAGACACTGCGTGAGCATGACTGCTCGACCCCTGCGAGAATCGCGGCGAGGAGAGTCCATGAGCGCCACGCCAGCATCCAAAACCGTCCCCCGCTACAACACCGTCGAAGACGTCATCGGCAACACGCCGCTGGTGCGCCTGGTGCGCATCCCCGGCGTCGACAACGATCAGCGCGGCAACGTCATCCTCGGCAAGCTCGAGGGCAACAACCCGGCCGGGTCGGTGAAGGACCGGCCCGCGATCAGCATGATCCGCCGCGCCGAGGAGCGCGGCGACATCAAGCCGGGCGACACGCTGATCGAGGCGACGTCGGGCAACACCGGCATCGCGCTCGCCATGGCCGCGGCGATTCGCGGCTACCGCATGCTGCTGATCATGCCGGAGGACCTGAGCATCGAACGCGCGCAGACCATGAAGGCCTTCGGCGCTGAGCTGATCCTCACGCCGCGCTCGGGCGGCATGGAGCACGCGCGCGATCTGGCCGAGCAGATGCAGCGCGACGGCAAGGGCCGCGTGCTCGACCAGTTCGCCAATGCCGACAACCCGCGCATCCATTACGAGACGACGGGCCCGGAGATCTGGCGCGACACGGCCGGCCGCATCACGCACTTCGTCAGCGCGATGGGCACGACCGGCACGATCACCGGCACCTCGCGCTATCTCAAGGAACAGAGCAAGACGGTGCGCGTGATCGGCGCGCAACCGAGCGAAGGCTCGCGCATTCCCGGCATCCGCAAGTGGCCCGAAGCCTATCTGCCGAAGATCTACGACCCGACCTTCATCGACGAGATGGTCTACGTGAGCCAGGCCGACGCCGAGGACATGGCGCGGCGCATGGCGGCCGAAGAGGGCTTGTTCGCCGGCATTTCGGCGGCGGGCGCGTGCTGGGTCGCGCTGCAGATCGCGAAGACGGTCGAGAACGCGACCATCGTGTTCGTGGTCTGCGACCGCGGCGACCGCTACCTGTCGACCGGCGTGTTCCCCGCCTGATCGCCATGAGCCATCAATTCAACTTCTGCCCGAACTGCGCGACCGAGCTGCAGCTGCTCGCGCGCATGGAAGACGGCGGCGAGAAGTCGCGCCTGCGCTGCGTGGCCTGCGACTGGACGCACTGGAACAACCCGACGCCGGTGCTGGCCGCCATCATCGAGATGCCCGAGCACGACGGGCAGGTGCTGCTGGCGCGCAATGCCGCGTGGCCGGGCCGCATGTTCGCGCTGATCACCGGCTTCATGGAGGCCGGCGAGACGCCCGAGGAAGGCATCGCGCGCGAAGTGAACGAAGAGACCAGCCTCACGGTCGATTCGCTGAAGCTGGTCGGCGTGTACGACTTCCAGCGCATGAACCAGATCATCATCGCGTACCACGCGGTGGCGCACGGCGAGATCATGCTGTCGCCGGAGCTGGCCGAATACCGCTTGTACCGGCCGGAAGACATCAAGTGCTGGCGCGCCGGGACCGGCTATGCGGTGGCCGACTGGCTGACCGCGCGCGGCATCACGCCGCAGTGGGTCGACTTGCCGCCGCGCCCGAACACGGCCGATGCCTCCTAGAATGTCCGTTCCAAGAGGACAGCCATGAACGCCCAAAAAGAACTCGACACGCGCGGCCTGAACTGCCCGCTGCCCATCCTGAAGGCCAAGAAAGCCCTGGCCGACATGCGCAGTGGCGAGGTGCTCAAGGTGGTCGCGACCGACCCGGGTTCGATGCGTGATTTCCAGGCCTTCGCCCGGCAGACCGGCAACGAACTCGTCGAGCAGGAAAGCAGCAACGACGAGTTCATTCACTTCCTGCGGCGTCGCTAGAGAGCGAAGCGAAGGGCGAGGGGCCCCGTATACGGGGATCGACCAGCGCAGCGAACGGCGAGCCAGTCGGGCTCGATGCCCGTCTGGCGAGTGACGACAGTCCTCAGATCTCGACCGTCTTCAGATACTCGCGGAAGCCCGGCCCCAGCACGGGGTGCGCCAAGGCCAGCTCGACGTTGGCCTGCAGGAAACCTTCCTTGCTCCCGCAGTCGTAGCGCTTACCTTCGTAACGGTAGGCGAACACTTTCTCGCGGCGCAGCAGGCCGGCGATGCCGTCGGTCAACTGGATCTCGCCGCCCACGCCGCGCTGCTGGTTCGCGATCTCGTGGAACACGCCCGGCGTCAGGATGTAGCGGCCGGCCACGCCCAGGCGCGAGGGCGCGTCCTCAGGGGCCGGCTTCTCGACGATGCGGCTCACGTCCATCAGGTGGTCGTTGACCTTGACACCGTCGACGATGCCGTAGCGACGCGTGTGCTCCGGCGGCACTTCCTGGACCGCGAGGATGGACACGCGCCACTCTTCGTACTGCTCGACCATCTGGCGCAGGATCGGCTTGGTGCCCACCATCAGGTCGTCGGCCAGCAGCACCGCGAACGGCTGGTTGCCCACCAGCCGCTGACCGCACAGCACCGCGTGGCCCAGGCCCAGCGCCTGCGCCTGGCGCACGTAGATGCACTCCATGTCGTCGGGCTTGACGCTGCGTACCACGTCCAGTAACTCTTGCTTACCCGCCTGTTCGAGGGCTACCTCGAGTTCGAAAGTCATGTCAAAGTGGTCTTCGATGGGGCGCTTGTGGCGGCCCGTCACGAAGATCATTTCGCGCACGCCGGCGGCGTAGGCTTCTTCCACCGCGTATTGAATCAAGGGCTTGTCGACCACGGGCAGCATCTCTTTGGGCTGCGCTTTGGTGGCGGGCAGAAAACGGGTGCCGAGGCCGGCCACAGGAAAGATCGCTTTGGTGACTAACATTTACTTACAATCCTCTTTGCGCGTTGATCGGGGTCTAGCCCATTCTGGCATGGCCTCTTGCCTAAACTGTTCACGAATCGCACGCACCACGCCTTAAGACTGTCGACAAGCGCATGGATTTGCTGATCATCGAATCGCTCGAAACCGAGGTCATGCAATGGCTGGAGGCGCGCTATGCGGTGCGCTACGCGCCCGAGTTCGCCAACGACCCGCGAGCGTTCCGGCAAGCGCTCTACAACGTTCGTGCAATGATCGTGCCGCCATCGGTCACGCTCGATGCGCAGGCCTTGCACTACGCGCCGGTGCTGCGTGCCGTGGGCCGCGTGAGCGCAGGTGCCGAGAACATCGATCTGGATGCTTGCGCACGCGCCCGCGTGGAGGTTGTGCGCGGCCTCACCGCCACTGCGCAGGCCGAGGCCGAGTTCATGATCGGCGCGATGCTCTCGCTGCTGCGCCGCGTGCCGGTCGAAGGCTCCGACGGCATGCTGGTCGGGCGCGAACTCGGCGCGGCCACGGTCGGTCTGATCGGCATGGCGCCTGCAGCGCGCTCGATGACGCAGATGCTCTCGGGCTTCGGCTCCAAGATGATCGGCTACGACCCCGCGCTGCACGCAAGCGACAGCGTGTTCGAGCGCTGGAAGGTCAAGCCCATGGGTCTGCGCGAGCTGCTCGAACAATCCGACGCGGTGTGCGTGCAGCTGAGCTATTTCAGTCGCTACCGCGGCCTGCTGGGCGAACGCTTCCTGCCGTTCTGCAAGCCCAACCAGGTCATCGTCAGCATCGCGCATTCGGCACTGTTCGATGAAGCCTCGCTCGCCGAAGGCCTGGGCAACGGCCGCATCGCCGCGGCCTGGCTCGACAGCCTGGAGCCGGGCGCGCTCGACGAAGGCCGGCCGCTGTTCGGCGTCGAGAACCTGCAGATCACGCCGCGCGTGGCGAGCACCACGCGCGAGTCGCGCCTGCGCAGCGCGTGGGCGGTGGTCAAGCGCATCGACGAACTGCTCAGCGCGGCGCCGCCGTCGCCTCAGGCCTTCAAGTCGACGACCGCAGGCCTGCCAACTGATCTTGCAGCCGAGCCACTGTCGCCGTGAATTCGGCGACGCGCTCGCGGAACTGAGCCACCACCTGCGCCGGCGCGCGCGCCACGAAGCTCTCGTTGCCGAGCTGGGCGTTGGTCTTCGTGATCTCACCTTGCAGGCGCGCGATCTCCTTGCCGAGTCGCTCGGTTTCCGCGGCCACGTCGACCTCGACGAACAGCGCCAGACGTGAGTCGCCTTGCACGGCAACCGCAGCGCTGCTGGTGGCCTGCGCGAACGCGGCGTCGCTGTCGAACTGCTTCACTTCCGACAGCCGCGCGAGCGCGGTCAACAGCGGCGTGGCCTGCGCGACGAAGCCTGCATCGCCGATCGCGTACAGCGGCACGCGCGCGGCGGGTGCCAGGTTCATCTCGCTGCGCAAGCCGCGGCAGGTGCCGACCATGGCCTTCAGCTTGGCGACCCACGCATCGGCCTCGGCATCGACGCGCTCGAGCTGCGCCTTCGGGTAGGCGGCAGTCACGATGCTCGCGCCCTCGGCCTTGCGGCCCGCCACCGGCGCCACCGACTCCCACAGCTCGGCCGTGATGAAGGGCATGATGGGATGCATCAGGCGCAGGATGGTCTCGAGCGTGCGGATCAGCGTGCGTCGCGTCGCGCGCTGCTGGCCTTCGCTGCCCGTCTGCAACTGCACCTTCGCGATCTCGATGTACCAGTCGCAGTATTCGTCCCACACGAACGAGTAGATCGCGTTCGCGACGTTGTCGAGGCGGTAGTCGGCAAAGCCTTGTTCGACCGCCGCTTCCACACGCTGCAGCTCGCTGCTGATCCACTTGTCGGCAGCGCTGAAGCTCATGTAGCCGTGGAACGGCGCGCCCGGCGCGCACTCGGCCTTGGTGTGTTCCGCGAGCCCGCAGTCCTGGCCCTCGCAGTTCATCAGCACGAACTTGGTCGCGTTCCAGAGCTTGTTGCAGAAGTTGCGGTAACCCTCGCAGCGCTTGGTGTCGAAGTTGATGTTGCGGCCCAGGCTGGCGTACGACGCCATCGTGAAGCGCAACGCATCGGCGCCATAGGCCGGCATGCCGTCGGGAAACTCCTTCTTCACGCGCGCGGCCACCTTGGGGGCGATCTCGGGCCGGCGCAGGCCGGTCGTCGCCTTCGCGATCAGCGTGTCGAGATCCACGCCTTGCACGAGGTCGATCGGGTCGAGCACGTTGCCCTCCGACTTGCTCATCTTCTTGCCTTCGCTGTCGCGCACCATGCCGTGGATGTAGACGGTCTTGAACGGAACGCGGCCGGTGAAGTGGGTCGTCAGCATGATCATGCGGGCGACCCAGAAGAAGATGATGTCGTAGCCGGTGACGAGCACGCTCGACGGCAGGAAGAGCGCCATCTCCTTGGTCTGTGCCGGCCAGCCGAGCGTGGAGAAGGGCACGAGCGCGGAAGAGAACCAGGTGTCCAGCACGTCGGCGTCGCGCGTGAGTTCGCCGGTGTAGCCGGCGGCCGTGGCCTTGGCGCGCGCTTCGTCTTCGTTGCGACCGACGAAGGTCTCGCCGCCGCTGCCATACCACGCCGGGATCTGATGGCCCCACCACAGCTGGCGGCTGATGCACCAGTCGGTGATGTTGTTCATCCACTGGTCGTAGGTGCTGACCCAGTTCTCGGGCACGAACTTCACCTCGCCCGACTTGACCGCATCGATCGCCTTCTGCGCGATGCTTTTGCCATCCGGTGCGGTCTTGCTGACGGCCATGAACCACTGCTCGGTCAGCATCGGCTCGACCACCTGGCCGGTGCGCTCGCAGATCGGCACCATGTTCTTGTGCGGCACGGCCTTCTCGAGAAAGCCTTGGGCCTCCAGGTCGCGCAGCACGGCCTTGCGCGCGTCGTAGCGGTCCAGGCCGCGGTAGGGTGCGGGGCCGTTGTCGTTGATCTTCGCGTCGAGCGTGAAGATCGTGATCATCGGCAGGCCGTGGCGCAGCGCGCAGGCGTAGTCGTTGAAGTCGTGCGCGCCGGTGATCTTGACGCAGCCCGAGCCGAACTCGCGGTCGACGAAGTCGTCGGCGATGATGGGAATCTTGCGGTCGCACAGCGGCAGGTCGACGAATTTGCCGACCAGGTGCTTGTAGCGCGCGTCGTCCGGGTGCACGCACAGCGCGCCGTCGGCCAGCATGGTCTCGGGACGCGTCGTGGCGATGTGCATGCCGCGCATCGGCTCGCCGTTCGCGTCCGGCTGCGGGCCGTCGGAGAACGGGTACAGGATGTGCCACATGAAGCCGTTGCGCTCTTCGCTGACCACCTCCAGATCGGACACCGCCGACTTCAGCACCGGGTCCCAGTTGACGAGCCGGTTGCCGCGGTAGATCAGGCCTTGCTCGTGCAGCTGCACGAAGCAGTCGGTCACGGTGGCCGAGAGCTTCTCGTCCATCGTGAAGTACTCGTGCGACCAGTCGACGCTCGCGCCCATGCGGCGCATCTGGTTCGTGATCGTGGCGCCCGATTCCTGCTTCCACTCCCAGACCTTGGCGACGAAGTTCTTGCGCCCCAGGTCGTGGCGGCTCACCTTCTGCTTCTCGAGCTGGCGCTCGACGACGATCTGCGTCGCGATGCCGGCGTGGTCGGTGCCCGGCACCCACAGCGTGTTGTCGCCGCGCATGCGGTGGTAGCGCGTCAGCGAGTCCATGATGGTCTGGTTGAACGCGTGCCCCATGTGCAGCGTGCCGGTCACATTGGGCGGCGGCAGCTGGATGCTGAACGAGGGCTTGGCGGCGTCCAGCGTGGGTGCGTAGACGCCGCTTTTCTCCCACAGCGGCGCCCAGCGGGCTTCGATGGCGGCGGGTTCAAACGATTTGGCGAGTTCGGTCATGGTGACCGAATTGTAGAAGCGAGGCACATCCTCGGTCGCGGGCATCGAGCCCGCTTCCTCGCCGTTCGCTGCGCTGGTCGATCCCCTTGGGCCACGTGTGGCCCCTACCTGGCCAACGGGGCCCCTCGCCCTTCGCTCCGCTCTCTACATGAACAAGTGCTCCCCCGCGTTCTCGCCCCCCAGCACCACGTAGTTGACCTTCTTCAGGTCCGACAGCTTCAGCCCGCCCGCGTACGAGATCGAGCTCTGCACGTCCTCGCGCATCTCGCGCAGCGTGTCGGCCAGCTTGCCCTTGATCGGCTCGAGGATGCGCTTGCCTTCGACGTGCTTGTACTCGCCCTTGTTGAAGTCGCTGGCCGAGCCGTAATACTCCTTGAAGAGCTTGCCGTCGACCTCCACCGTCTTGCCCGGCGACTCCTCATGCCCGGCGAACAACGAGCCGATCATCACCATCGAGGCGCCGAAGCGGATGCTCTTCGCGATGTCGCCGTGATCGCGGATGCCGCCGTCGGCGATGATGGGCTTGGTCGCCACGCGCGCGCACCACTTCAGCGCCGAGAGCTGCCAGCCGCCGGTGCCGAAGCCGGTCTTGAGCTTGGTGATGCAGACCTTGCCCGGGCCCACGCCGACCTTGGTCGCATCGGCGCCCCAGTTCTCCAGATCGATCACCGCTTCGGGCGTGGCCACGTTGCCGGCGATCACGAAGGTGTTCGGCAGCTTGGTCTTGATGTATCCGATCATCTTCTGCACGCTGTCGGCGTGGCCGTGCGCGATGTCGATCGTGATGTAGTCGGCGCCCACGCCGTCGGCTGCGAGGCGGTCGATCACCGCGTAGTCGGGCGGCTTCACGCCCGAGCTCACCGAGACGATCAGGCCCTTGTCGCGCATCCTGCGCGCATAGGCGACGTTGTCGATGTCGA
>Ga0307510_10003148_pt1 | contig 19129 bp, 13 predicted proteins | sample 12_EM_MG_FD_207224 | JGI IMG/M metagenome (GOLD analysis project Ga0307510, IMG submission 207224) | Populus trichocarpa ectomycorrhiza microbial communities from riparian zone in the Pacific Northwest, United States - 12_EM | ecosystem: Host-associated > Plants > Roots > Unclassified | place...
CGGCCTCTACGCCCTGCGTGAGACCATCGACCGCTACGAGCGGACGGACCAAAACAGCCCAACGGCCTTCATCTTCCGAGACGACAAGGTCGATGGTCACACGACGAGCTACGCCGGCTTCATCGACCTAAGCTGGCGTCCAATCGAGCGATTGGAGCTCGACGCTGGCGTTCGCTATACCGTCGACAAGCGCAATTTCGACCTCGTCCATTCCGGAACGCCGGGCCCGCTCGCCGGCTTCCCGAGCAACCCGTACGCCGCGCCGCTCAACGGCACATGGCGCGCCGCCACGCCGAAGTTCTCTGTTCGCTACGAGCTGGCCCCGAGCCTCAACGCCTATCTCCTGGCCTCTCGCGGCTTCAAGAGCGGCGGCTTCGATGGTCAGCCTGGCGGCGCGGTGGGCCTCAAGCCGATCGCCCCTGAATATGTCTGGAACTACGAGGCCGGAATCAAAGGCATGGCCCTGGGCGGGCGCATGCGGTTCGAACTTGACGCCTTCCAAATGGACTACACCAACCTGCAGGTGAACTTTGCGCAGGTCGTTCCGGGCACGACCTCGACCGTGACCATCCTGACCAATGCCGCGGCCGCGCGGATCCGCGGGATTGAAAACACCTTCCAGGCCGACTTGGGGCATGGGTTCGGGCTCGGAGGAACCTATGCCTATCTCGACAGTGAGATCACCAAAAGCACCTCCGCGCAGGTGCCGCTCGGGGGACGCCTACCCAGTGCGCCGAAGCTCAGCTACTCCATCAACGGCGACTATACCCGTGAGCTGAGCGCGGACATCACCGCGAAGGCGCGGATCGAGTATTCCAGATCCGGATCGAGCTTCGCCAATATTTCCAATCAACCCCATTCGTTCAGGCAGAAGTACGATCTTCTCAATGCGTCACTGACCTTCACCCATCGGTCGGGGATCGAACTCTCCATCTACGGGCGAAACCTCGAAGACTCGCTCTACGCCATGTACGTGATCGGTTCGGCGCTCGGCGGCCCCACAGCATGGGGCGCCCCCCGGACCTACGGCGCGACGCTGGCCTACAAGTGGTGACCCGCACGGATCAGCGCGGGGATACGCTGGTCCGTGCGCCGGATCGTCTGTCGCAGCGTGCGCTGGCGCGAGGTCTTGGTCACGCCAGGCCCCGCGACCGGCGCCCATTGCGCGCACGTCGGGGGCTGGTCTTGGGACCGGGCGCGATCGCGCGCCGGACGCGGGTGTCGAACGCGCCGGTCAAGGCGATGCAGGGGCAGTGATCGTGTGCAGCCGCCTGGAGTCGCCGTGCTTGGGCCAGGAGTGGGACATGCCGGCGCGCGTGCAGGCTCAGCGCCGGACATGCCCACCATCCCATCGCCCAAGGCTGAACGGCGTCGCGACGCGATCGGACGGTCCGGCGACCCACTGGGATCAGGCGCCGGGTCGCCGCAGTATCGCCAGCGCGCAGCCCTGCGCGGATCGCGGTGAACGCCGCCCGGATGCGGCCCCGACGGAAGGCCCTGAGACGAGCGCGGACTTCGGGCCCGACCGAGGACCTACCGCCGTTGTCGCCGTCGCGAGGTTCGATCCCGCTTCTGACAGCCCGCGCCCGACGATCTCATTCCAATAAAGGTTTCCCCCTATGCCCATCCCGCCCCTGTTCAAGAACCGGCTGTCGATTCCCGTGATCGCCTCGCCGATGTTCATTGTGTCCGGTCCCGAGCTTGTCATTGCGCAGTGCAAGGCCGGTATCGTCGGCTCCTTCCCCGCGCTGAACGCCCGCCCGCAATCGATGCTCGATGAGTGGTTGGCGCAGATCAAGGAGGAGCTCGCCGAGCACGATCGCAAGAATCCGGATCGGCTGTCGGCTCCGTACGCGGTCAACCAGATCGTCCACCGCACGAACAATCGCTTCGAGGCCGATCTCGAGATCTGCGAGAAGCACAAGGTGCCGATGATCATCACCTCGCTGGGCGCGCGGCCGGAATTGAACCAGGCGGTGCACAACTGGGGCGGCGTCGTCTTCCACGATGTCATCAACCAGAAATTCGCCCGCAAGGCCGTCGAGAAAGGCGCCGATGGGCTCATTCTCGTCGCGGGCGGCGCCGGCGGTCACGCCGGTACGGTCTCGCCCTTCGCGTTCGTCACCGAGACCCGCGAGTGGTTCGACGGACCGATCGCCCTGGCGGGCGCCATGGGCAACGGGCGCGCGATTCGCGCCGCGCGCGTGCTCGGCGCGGACTTCGGCTATATCGGCACGATCTTCATCGCGACCCACGAAGCCAACGCCGCGCCCGGCTACAAGCAGATGATCGTCGAGTGCTCGGCCGATGACATCTCCTATTCGGACCAGTTCAGCGGCGTGCACGGCAACTATCTGAGGCCGTCCTTGAGGAACGCCGGCCTTGATCCCGATGTGCCCGTGACGGCCGAGAAGGTGGCGATGAGCTATGCCACCGACGACAGCGGCGAGCGCACCAAGCCGAAGGTTTGGAAGGATATCTGGGGCTCCGGCCAAGGCATCGGCAGCGTCAAGCAGATCGTCTCGGTCGACGAGGTGGTGTCGCGACTTCGCCGCGAATACCACGCGGCCGGGGATCCGGCGCTTGAAGGCTGGCCCGACAACGTCGGCGCAGCCTGAGTTGCGCGGCGATCCGACGAAGCGGGGCGCAGGCCATCCGCCCGTCTCAGCGCAGGTGGGGCTCCAGACCGAAAGGCGGAGACCGGCAGACCAAACCCAGCCGTGGGCGGCGAGTTGTGATCGAGGAGATCGGATATGACACCGGCGATCAGTGGAGCCTCATTCCGGGCGGCGAATTTCATGCCCGTCGATTTGGATGCGCAAACATCCGATGACGGCGTGATCACGCTTCGCAGCCGAATCCCCTTGAGCGCGCACGACGCCAACCTGGCGCGGACGATTGCGCGGCGCGCGACCGAAAAGGGGGACGCGCCGGCCTTGCTCTGGCGCGACCACCACGACACGTGGGTCGGGCTTAGCTACCGAGATCTCAAGCGAGAGGTCGATTCGACCGCGGCATGGTTGCGGCGGCGCCTCTCATCCCGAAGCGTCGTTCTGATCATCGGCGAAAATGCCCGCGCAACGGCCGTGATGACCCTTGCGGCGCATGCGGCAAACATGATCGCGGCGCCTGTCGGACCGATGTACGCCCTGATTGGACCGCCGCATGCGCGGCTCCTCCACGTGATCCGCAAGCAGAAGCCGACCCTGGCGCTGCTGGAATGCGGTCCGCTGTCCGCCTCCGCAGCTGAGGTGCTGCGCGACCACGGCGTCCAGATCGTCTCCACGGATCCGGAAGGGCTGGGCGGCGAGGTGACGCCCTTTGCGGATCTGCTGCGTGAACCCGTCCCCGCCGACGCCGATGCGTTGATCGCGAGCCTCGATGTGGACGCCGCGGCGCAGTACGTGCTGACCTCAGGTTCATCGGGCTTGCCAAAGGTCGTGCCGCAATCGTTGCGAATGATGGCCGCGAGCCTCGCGCAGCAGACGGATACGATCGGCGGCGTGGCCGGCTGGGACCAGGAGATGATCGAGTGGGGCCCCTGGCACCACACGGCTGGGGCGGCCACCTTGCGCGCCTGCATGGCGTCTGGCGGCACGTTCTACATCGATGCGGGCAAGCCGCTGCCGAATCTATTCGGGCCCTCGATCCGGAATCTTCGCGAGATCCCCATCGCCAAGATGCACAACGGCCCCTCCGGCTATGCCTTGCTGGTCGAGGCGCTCGAGACGGATCACGAACTTCGGGAAACCTTCTTCAAAAGCCTCAAGATCCTGGTTTCCGGCGGAGCCGCGCTATCGCAGCAAGTGTTCGATCGACTTCAGAAGGTCGCCGTGGCTGAGACCGGCTATTCTGTGCCCTGCGTCAACGGCTATGGCATGACAGAGACCGTCGGGGCCTGTGTCTATACGCATTGGCCAACCGAAAAAGTTGGCCTCGGTCTTCCGTCGCCCGGCGTGACCGTGAAGCTTGTTCCCTATGGGGAATATTACGAAATTCGGCTCAAGGGACCGAATATTGCGAGCGGCTATATTGATGAGCCTGACCACAACGCGAAAACCTTTGACGACGATGGGTTTTTCAAGACCGGCGACCTAGCCCGCCTTGTTGATCCACAAGACATATCCAAAGGGTTGCTCTACGCGGGGCGGACCTCGGAAGAATTCAAGCTTTCGAACGCAACCTGGGTGAGTGGAGGCCTGTTGCGGGAGGGCCTTCTCAAGGCGCTGAATGGAAAGGCCAGCGATCTCGTGCTCGCCGATGACGGATGGCCCTTTCTCTGTGCGCTGGCCTGGCCGACCCCCGGAACATCCCTTGATGAGGTCGCCGACGTGATCCGACAATTCAATGGATCGCAGCACGGCGCCGCGTCGCGCGTCGCCCGTGTGACGTTGCTGAAAGCCGCCCCCGACCCCTTGAAGAATGAGCTCACAGACAAGGGAACCGTCATTCGGCGGGCGATTTTGGACAATCGAAAGCAGCAGGTCGCCGAGCTGTTGAGTGACAATCCGGGGGACGAGGTGCGAATTCTTTAGGCCCAATTTCCGCCGCCCGGGCGACCTTTGGCCCGTTCGTCACACCTCGTGCAGGCGCTCGCCGCCGCATTCCGACGCCGGATCGAGACCCCTGTCACGTCGCCTTGGCGGTCCAGACGCGGCCGATCGTGAAAGCGCCACGACTTGCAATCGCCGCAGACCGCGGAATGCGAAATATCGACGCGAAGGTGCGGCGCGTCGGAGAGCCAAAAGGCGAGCAATTTAGGTCGTTTGGAGGGAAATTATCTTCCGTAGAACGCCGAGTTACAGCCCAAGAACTATCTTGGCCATGATGTTGCGCTGAATCTCGCTCGAACCGCCGTAGATCGAGGTCTTGCGATAGTTGAAGTAGTGCGGCGCAACGGTGGCGGAATAGTCCTCTCCGGCGCGGACGGAATTGGCGCCGTCGCCCTTCAGGTGGCTCCAGGTGTCCTGCACGAAGGGCCGGGCGTAGACGCCGGCGGCGTCGAGCGCGAGTTCGGTCACCGCCTGCAGCAACTCGCTGGCCTCAAGCTTCAGCATGGACGAGACCGCGCCCATCGGGTCGCCGGTGGCGCGTCCGGCGGAGATCCTGAGCTCGGTGGCGTTGAGCGCCTCGACCTTGATCTCGACTTCGGTCAGCTTCCTGCGGAAGTCGGGGTCGGTCATCATCGCGCCGCCGCCGTCCGCGCGCTCCAGCCTCGCGATCTTGCGCACCTTCCTGAGCTGAGCCCGCAGGCCCGGCGCGTTTGCGTTGCCGCGTTCGAACTGCAGCAGGTACTTGGCGTAGGTCCAGCCCTCGCCCTCCTTGCCGATGCGGTTCGAGATCGGCACGCGAACGTTGTCGAAGAAGGTCTCGTTGATCTCCTGCTCGCCCTCCGGCGGCCCATCGAGCATGATGATCGGCCGGATCGAGATTCCCGGTGTCTTCATGTCGATCAGAAGGAAGGTGATGCCCATCTGGCGGATCTGCGTGTTTGAGGTCCGCACCAGGCAGAACATCCAGTCGGCCCACTGGGCGCGGGTGGTCCAGGTCTTGCTTCCGTTCAGGACGTAATGGTCGCCGTCCAACTCGGCCTTCAGCGCCAGCGACGCCAGGTCGGAGCCCGCGCCCGGCTCGGAGTAGCCCTGGCACCACCAGACCTCGGTCGTGAGGATCTTGGGCAGGTGCTGGGCCTTCTGCTCGGGTGTGCCGAAGGCCATCACCACCGGGGCGCACATGCGCAGGCCCATGTTGTGGGTGGCGGGCGCGCCGGCCAGCGCCATTTCCATGTCGAAGACGTACTTCTGGCCAAGGCCCCAGCCCGTTCCGCCATACTCGACGGGCCAGTCCGGCGCGATCCAGCCCTTTTCACCCAGCCGCTTCAGCCAGCGGACCTGGCTTTCCTTGTCGAGATATCCGGTCTTCGATTGGCTTAAGCGCATGCGCATGTCGTCGTCGAAGGCCTCGGCGATGAACACGCGGACTTCCTCGCGGAAGGCCAGGTCTTCGGGAGAGAAATCCAGGTCCATGGCGATCATCCGATCCCGTCGAGGCGTTGGCGCCGCCGGAGCCGCCGACGCCGCGCGCTAAGAGTGTTCTGTGCGGGGCTCAGGACCGCGACGGCGCCTCAAGCACGGTGACGACGCACGCCGCTTCCTCGCCTCGCAGGAAGCCGCCGCCATTCTCCGCCACCGCGATGCGGGCGCCTTCGACCTGGCGGGCTTCGGCTTCGCCGCGGAGTTGGAGGCAAAGCTCGTAGAGCTGCGCAATCCCGGTCGCGCCGACCGGATGGCCCTTGCAGACCAGTCCGCCCGAGGGGTTGACGGGGGTGGCGCCGCCGAGCGCGAACGCGCCCTGCGCCAAGCGCGCTGGAACACCGCCAAACGGGGCCAGACCCAGGTTCTCGATCTGCAGCAACTCGCCAAAGCTGCTGGCGTCATGCACTTCGGCGAGGTGGATGTCCGCCGGTTCGATCCCGGCCTTCGCATAGGCCTGCAGCGCCGTCAGGCGACCGGCCCGCTGCTCAAGGTCCTCAGGGTCATGATCTGAGCCGGAGCGAAGCACGCTGGCGCGGAGCCGCACGGCGCGCGACTTCCGCCCCGAAAGCCGTTCGAGACCGCGCGCCGTGCAGAGGATGGCTGCGGCCGCGCCATCGCTGATCGGCGCGCACATGGCGCGGGTGAATGGAAAGGTGATCGGCTTGTCGGCCAGGACCTGGTCGACACTCATGGGCGTTCGGTATTGCGCCTTGGGATTGAACTGCGACGCGATGTGGTTTTTCGAGGCCAGCATCGCCACGTCGCTTTGGGTGGTGCCGAACCGCCGCATGTGCGCTTGAGCCAGGGCGGCATAGAGGTCCATGAAGATGCTGCGTTCGCCCGTGCTCTTGTCGTCGACGTCGCCGCCGAGGGCTCGGACGAAGGCCTTGGTGTTCTCCAGGTCGTAGATGTCCGTGCCGCCGAGGAAGGCGGCCGCCAGTCGCTCGGGGCGATCGGCGAAGACCATCTTCTCTGCCCCAACCACCAGGGCGATGTCGCCGTCTCCCGCGCGCAGATGGGTCGCCGCAAGCATCACCGCGGACGAGCCGCTGGCGCAGGCGTTCTCGACGTTCACGATCGGAACGCCGGCTATCCCCAGGGGACGCAGCGCCGCCTGTCCCCGAATGGTGTTCTGCCCCTCCAGGATGGGCTGGCGCGTGTTCGCGAACCACGCGGCCTCGATCTGTCGCACCTCGGCGCCGGCGTCAGCCAGGGCCTCCAGGACCGCCTCCGCGGTCAACTGCTTGACGCTCGCATCCGGCCGCTTGCCAAGCGCGGTCATCCCGACGCCGGCGATGAAAATCTCGTGCTCCGACATCGCGGCTACCGGGGTTCTTCGCCTTCGAGGGTGCAGCGGATCAGGACCCGCGTCGCCTCGCCGTAGTCGTGCACCGCGTAGTGCATGGTGCAGCGGTTGTCCCACATGACCAGGTCGCCCGGGCTCCAGTGATGGCGGTAGACGAGGTCGGGGAGGGCCGAGACCTGATAGAGATAGGTCAGGAGGGGCAGGCTCTCCTCGACGGTCATGCCTTCGAAGTGCATCGCGGTCTGACCCGGATTGCCCACAAACAGTGACTTGCGTCCGGTCACCGGATGGGTGCGCACGACGGGATGCAGCGCGCTCGGCGGTTCGCCGGCCTCGTTCAGCACCCTCGCGATCCGCGTCCCGCGGAAGACGATCCGGACGCCCTCCAGCAACCGCTTCAGGCCCTCGGACAGGCGCTCGTAGGCCAGGTATTGATTGCACCACATGGTGTCGCCGCCGGCCGCGGGCAGGATCTGAGCGCAGAGAATGGTCATGGCCGGCGGTCGGGGCACGAACGTGGAGTCCGAGTGCCAGTTCTCGGTGATGCTCTCCGCCTTGCCCATGTTGTAGAGCTGAAGCACGCCAGGGTGGCCCTCCATGTAGCGCAGCATGGGCGTCTCGGAGACCCGGCCCCAGCGCTCCGAGAAGGCGCGAAGTTCGAGTGGATCGAGGGCCTGGCCGGGGAAGATCAGGACGAGATTTTCCGCGAACGCCGCGTTCAGCGAAGCCATGTCGGCCTCGGTGACCTGACGCACGTCCAGACCGGTCACCTGCGCGCCGATGGAGCCCGAGAGCGGCGTCACGGCCACGCGTTGCGCGATGTTGTTCATGGGCGTTCGTCCGCATTGACGGTGAGAATGATCTTCCCGACCTGCTGGTTCGACCTCAGCCGATGGTGCGCGATCTTCACGTCCTCCAGGGCGAACGCGCTGTCGACGATGGGGCGTAGCGCGCCGCGGTCGAGAAGAGGTTCGAGATCTCTGCGCGCGGCGGCGGTGCAGGCCAGGCTCTGCTCGGGCGTCCTCGTCCGGAAGGTCACGCCGATCACGCTCAGGCGCCGCAGGGCGACCCAATCGAGATCGATCTGGGCGGCCTTGCCGGTGAGCCGGCCGACGCTGACCAGGCGACCATCGAGCGCCATCGCCTTCAGGTTGGCCTCAAAGACCTCCGCGCCGAGGGAATCGATCACCAAGTCTGCGCCCTGGTTGTCGGTGGCGGCCAGAACCGCGTCGATGAACTGTTCGCTTTCCGTGGCGATCGCGACGTCCCAGCCCAGGTCCTTCAGTCGGTCGAGCTTGTTGCGGCTCCGCGATACGGCGATGACCTTTCCAGCGCCGAGGCCCTTGGCGATCTGGAGAGCCGCCGTGCCGATGCCCGAGGACGCGGCGTTGACCAGAACCGTCTCGCCTGCCCGCAATCGACCGTTCGTCACCAGGGCGTCATGAGCGGTGACGAAGACGTTTGGGAAGGCCGCGGCTTCGGTCCAGGTCCATGCGTCGGGAATGCGCATCAGGAAGCCGGCGTCGACAGCGGCGTACTCGGCCTGGGTCGCCCGAGCCTGACCCATGACACGGTCGCCCGGCCGGAAGGCCTCGACGCCCGCGCCGACGTCGGCCACTTCGCCCGCGAACTCCGCGCCGCTTACCATCGGCGCGCCGCTTCGGGCGTTGCCCAGCACGATCAGTTCGCCACGGTTGAGGCCTGCGGCCATCACGCGCACGAGAACCTGTCCAGGCCCGGCCGTCGGCCGGTCGATTTCCCGAACCTCGGCCGATCCGCCGAACTCGCCCGGTACGATGAGAACTGCCTTCATCTGAGCCTCAATTGATGTTGCGCGACTGGTCGGCCCAATACCGGGCTCGCAGCGCCTTCTTGTCCGGCTTTCCCAGGGCGGTGACCGGCAGCGCGTCCAGGAAGTCCACCGACTTGGGTGTGTTCACGGGGCCTTTACGGTCCCGGACAAACCGAATGAGTTCTCCGGGGCTCACCGACTGACCGTCGCGCAGGACGACCGCCGCTTTGACCGCCTCGCCCCACTTTTCGTCTGGAACCCCGATGACCGCCGCCGCTGCGACAGCCGGGTGCTCGGTGAGCACCTTCTCCACCTCGCCGGGAAAGACGTTGAAGCCCCCCGAGATGATCAGATCTCGCTTGCGGTCGACGAGGTAGTAGAAGCCGTCCGCGTCCTTGCGGGCCATGTCCCCGGTGTGGAGGCACCCGCCGCGAAAGGCCTCATCGGTGAGGTCCGGCCGTTTCCAGTAGCCGCTCATCAGCAAGGGGCCGCGGACGCAGAGCTCACCCACCTCGCCGCGCGGGACCTCGCGGTTCTCGTCGTCGAGCAGGCGAACGTCGAGCCCTGGGTAGGGCCGGCCGGCCGAGCTCAGCCGATCCGTCGCCGCCGCCAAATGATCCTCGCGCGCGAGGACGAGGATGGTGTTGGGCGCCTCGGTCTGGCCGTAGCCCTGGCAGAGAACGGGACCGATCCGTCGAATGGCCTCGGCGATCCGTGTGGGCGACATGGGCGCTGCGCCATAGAGCAGCGTATGAAGACTGCTGAAGTCCGTGGCGTCGCACGCCGGGTGGTCGAGCAGAGCATAGACCATTGTGGGGACGAGGAAGGTGACGCTGATGCGTTCCCGTGAGATCGCTTCAAGGACTGCGGAGGGATTGAAGCCACTCTGCAGCACGAAGGTGCCGCCGCGCAGCAGGGTGGGCAGGATCATCGAACCCGCCCCATGCGAGATCGGGGTCGGGCAAAGAAAGCGGATGTCCTCGGGCCACTCCATCCCGGCCAAGGCCAAGAGGGTGTTGGTCACGAGGGCGCGGTTCGACAGCATGACGCCCTTCGGCACGCCGGTGGTGCCGCCTGTGTAGGCGAGCCGGATGATGTCCTCGGAGGTTCCAACCGGCTCAAGGGGATCCGGACGCGTGTCGGCCGCCAAGCTCCAGAAGCAGGGCGTGTCTTCGGCCACCTCGTGACTGAACCAGGTCAGCCCGTCGATCGACGCCTCCATGTCCCGCCCGCGTGCGGCGTGGGCGGCGTCCGTGACGAGAATCTGGGCGCCGGAGTCTTGGAGGATAAACAGGTGATCCTCCCGGCTCCCCATCGCGTGGAGCGTCGTGGAGCAGTATCCGCCGATATAGGCGGCTGCGATCACGGCATAGACCTGCGCGCGGTTGCCCGAGAGCTGCGCGATGACATCACCGCGTCGCAGTCCCAGCGTCCGAAACAGCGCCAGCGCCTGGCCAATCTGCTCGGCCAGGGCCCGGTAGGTCGTGTCGCCGTGGGCGCTCCGGAACGCGCAGCTGTTCGGAAAGCGCTCGAGGGCGTCGACGATGAGCGCGCCCATCGTTGCCCCGCCCAGCAGGCCATCCACGTCGAGTTGCTGGCCGCGCGCGGACCCAGGGCCGGCGATTGGGTTGTTCATGGCGCGAAGCTCCCGACGCTAAGCATGACCTTGCCGACATGGCCCCGTGCTTCCATCAGTTCATGGGCCTTCCAGGCGTCGGCGAGTTCGAAGGTGGCGTGCACCACCGGCCGGATGTCCCCGGACTCGACCAGGGGCCACACCTGGGCGCGGAGCGCCTCGGCGATCTCGGCCTTATAGGCGTTGCTGCGCGGCCGCAGGGTGGAGCCCCGCAACACGAGGCGCTTGCGCGCGACCCGCGTGAAATCGACGGTCGCTTCGGCGCCGCGCGCGGCGCCGATGACGACCAGGCGCCCGTCCATCCGAAGGATCTCAAGATCCTTCGCGATATAGTCGCCCGCGACGATCTCCAGGACCACGTCGACGCCCTCGCCGCCCGTCGCCTTCTGGATCGCCTCGACGAAGTCTTCCGTCAGGTAGTCCACAGCGACCTTGGCGCCGAGCTCGCGGCAGATCCTGGTCTTCTCGGGGCCGGACGCCGTGGCGTAGACCTCGACGCCGAGACGGCTCGCGATCTGGATGGCGGTGACGCCGATCCCACTGGTGCCGCCGTTCATGAGAAGGCGCTCACCAGGGCGCAGTCCCGCGTCCAGGAACAGGTTGCTCCAAACCGTGAAACACGTCTCTGGCAGCGATGCGGCCTCGACGAACGAGAGGCCGGCGGGGGCGGGGAGGCAGTGTTCGGCCGGGGCGACGGCATACTCTGCATAGCCCCCGCCCCTCAGAAGCGCGCAGACGCGATCACCGACCACGAGATTCGTCACCGCCGGACCGATGGCCTCCACCACCCCCGCCACCTCGAGGCCGGGAAGGTCCGTCTCACCTGGACGAAGGGGATGGGCTCCGTCGTGACGTTGATGGAGGTCGTGGCCATTCACGCCGGCCGCGGCCACCCGGATCAAAACCTCGCCCGCGCCCGCGTTCGGCTTTTCGCGGCGGGTCAGCGTCAGGACCTCTGGCCCACCGGGGCGGGATATCTCGATCGCTCGCACGCTTTCTCCGTTATTCTTATTGAAGTCGTATTGGGATATATTGGGTCCTGGCGCGACGCAAGGCCGATTTCATTACGGCGTGTTCGCGCCTAATTTTTAAGAAAACCATCTCGACGAGCGAACTTGGCGAGGACCGTACGACAGATATTTTTTTTGAATCTACATATTGTCTACGATGCCGAGCTGAGGTCACTCTCGGGGTATGACAACATCGAAAACTTCGCGAACAGTCCTGCTCACCGGCGCCAATCGTGGGATTGGATTGGCGCTGACGCTCGAGCTTTTGGGGCGTGGCGATCAGGTCATCGCCGCCTGCCGGAATCCGGACCAGGCGACGGCGTTGGCGGCATTGGCGGGGCGGGGGTTGCGGCGCGTCACCCTTGATGTGTCGAGCGTCGAGTCCGTGGCGCGTCTCGCCGATCAGCTTGGCGGCGAAGCCCTCGACGTGGTGATCAGCAACGCCGGCATTGCTGAGGACCTGGGCGGCTTGCGCGCCTTCGACGCGGCGGTCTGGCGCAGAACCTACGAGGTCAACGTCTTCGGGGCGGTCGCGGTCGCGAGCGCCTTCCTTCCCAACCTGCTGAGCGGCCGCGAAAAGAAGCTGATCAATATCAGTAGCGCCGCCGGATCCCTGACCAACGCCCGAGAGGACAATCCGGCCTACCGGTCGAGCAAGGCGGCGCTGAACATGGCCATGCGCTGCGCGGCGATCGAGCTCAAGGCCGAGGGCATCGCGGTCGCGATCCTGTCGCCCGGCATCGTGGCGACCGACATGACCTCTCAACGCCACGACGCGAAGATGATCACGCCGGAAGAGAGCGCCCGAGGCTTGGCCGATCGGATCGAAGAGACGACGCTCGAGAACTCCGGGAGCTTCCGTCGCTACAACGGCGATCAGATCCCCTGGTGACCCCGCGCCGCCGCCCGCCCGGACGACTTGCTGGGGAGGGCGGCCTTCTCAAGGATGAGCGCCGAGACAGGCCTGCTTCTGGGCGCGCGGGCCTCGGTGGCGGGCTCGCTCCAGCTTGGCGCCGAGCCGTATGCGGGCGCTCCTTTCGCGCCGCGGCCGGTCGCCACGCACGAACACCCTGTTCGTCGCGCGCCGTCGGCGATACTTCCCTGCGATGCCCATAACGCGCCGCACAAGTTCCGTTACCGAAACGCTCGACGTCATGGGCGATTACTGGATGTTGCGCCTGCTGGGCCGCTTCTTCATCGGCGCGTCGGCATGGGGTGATTTCGCAGATGGGCTGGGCGTTTCGCCGACAACACTTTCAAAACGCCTGACCCAACTCATGGAAGCTGGTTGCGTCACCAAAACGACGGCCGCAGGCGGGGCGCGCTATCAATTGACGCCCAAGGGCCTGGAGCTCTTTCCGATCATCGCCTCGCTCGATGAGTGGCGACTTCGCTGGGACGATGCGGACGGAGCAGGGCGTTCGCCTTGGACTCACGACTGCGGGGCGCCCCTGCGCTGTAAGTCGCTCTGCGCGTGCTGCGGTCTCGATGTCCGACTGAGCGACGTCACCCACATCGTCACCGAGCATGCGCGGGAGGCCAGGCCGGCCAGGCCGCGCCACTTCCGAAATGTCCAGGCGACGGTTGTCAGCCGCGAAGGTGGGATAGAGGCGCCATCTCGCGTCCTGCAGGTCATGGGCGATCGTCGAGCCTCGATCGTCGTCGCGGCCCTCAACCGCGGTCTTGGACGGTTCGACGAGATCCTCGAATTTACGGGCCTTCATCCTGCGACCCTGTCCGAGCGCCTGCGGAAACTTCAACTCCTCGATCTCGCCAATGAGCGCCTCTACCAGGAGGCTCCGGACCGCTATTTCTATGGCCTGTCGGATGCGGCGCGGGACATCTTCCCGACGACCATGCAGCAGATGCAGTGGGGCGACCGTTGGATCTTCGGCGACGGCCACGAGCCCGTTCACATCGTGCACAATCCTTGTGGGAAGCGGCTGAGGTCAGAGCTTCGATGCAAGGGTTGCGATCGCGAGGTCCATCTGCACGATCTCAAGGTGAGCGCGCCGGGGCTCGAGCCGCTGATTCCCGCGCCCATCCCCGACGCCGCGCAGCGGCCGAACCCGGAGCATTCCGCCCAGGGCGCTCGGCCCGATCCGCGCTTGCGACCTCACTAACGGTACGAAATGATCTTCAACGATGGCGGGTGACGACCGCCGAACCCAATAAGCCTTGCCGGCGTTCCAAAGCGGATTCCATGCTGGGTCGACCGATTCTGGGAGGTTGAAGCTTCAATGACAGTTCCATCTCTTGCGCCCCCGCCTGGCGCTCGCCTCGTCATCGCAGGCGGAAGCGGCGGCATCGGCCGCGCCGTGGTGGACGCCTGCGTGGCGCTTCAGCATCGGGTGACGGTCCTCGATCAGCTGAGGGCGATCGAGGCCAATCCTCCTCCAGCCGGCGTCGCCGCAATTCCGTTGAACGCGATGGACGAAGCTTCAGTCGCCTCTGCTTTCGAGGCCGTCCGCGCCGCGGACAGCGGCCTGGATGGGCTGGTCAACCTGGTCGGCTTCACCAATGACCGCCGCCCGGTCGAAGAGCTCTCGCTCGGCGAATGGCATGAAATCCTCGGGGGCTCGCTTACCAGCGCCTTCCTGCTCGCGCGCGCGGCCGCGCCGCTTTTGCGCGTCCGCGGCGGCAGCCTCGTCAACACGTCGTCCACCTTCGGCGCCGAGGTCAAGCTGTCGGGATTTGGCCCCTACGCCGTCGCAAAGGCCGGCATCATCAACCTCACCCGCGTGCTCTCCCTGGAACTCGGACCAACGATCCGGGTGAACGCGATCGCGCCGGGCCTCACCGACACCGCTTTCCTCGTGGGGGGAACCGGGCGCCCGGAGAAGAGCGTGCGGACCAACTTGGAGAAGGTCGCGGCCATGACGCACCTGAAGCGCATCGGCCGACCCGAGGACATGGTCGGCCCGATCCTCTTCCTGCTTGGTCCCGCCTCCGCCTACATCACCGCCCAGACACTCCACGTGAACGGTGGGGCGTGGTCATGAACGCGTCCCCGACCCTGCAGTCGACGCCCGCCACAAGCGTCATCGACGACGCCTGTGTCGCGGCCGTTGGGCCACGCCTGCCGATTGTCGTTCGGCGCACCGGCGAGGTTTCGACCTCTCCACCGCGCGCGTCGCGAAAGGCCAGCTCCGGAAGCGGTCTGCGAAACCGCCAGACACCTGAATGCCATTAGGTGCTTTTCTTGAAGTGGTGGCCGCGGTTTGCTACACGGCCCGGGCGTGGTGTGCGACGGCGGTGTTCCGCCAGCGGGCGCGCATCGAGCCAAGGCCGGCTAAGTCGGCTGAAATCCCGGGGCTGATGACCACCCGCGCCGCGGGCAGGCGAGCCAGCAATCCAACCGTCTGCGGCCCATGTACGAAAACATCCTCGCGCCCATCTCCTCGACCACCAGAACCCTCAGAATCATCGGCGACGCGCGCGTCTTACAGATTCTGCGGAGCGCCTTCCGCGGCGCAAGGCGGTTCAGCGATTGGGCCGATGAACTCGCGATCCCCCGTCCGCTGCTCGTCGACCGGCTGAACCGCCTCGTTGAGAGCGGCATCATGGCGAAGGTGAGCTATTCGAAGAGCGAGCGGCGCTTCGAGTACCGCCTGACCTCGATGGGACGCGATCTGTGGGCCTATCTCCTGTCACTATGGGCCTGGGAAAAGCGATGGGTCCCGCTGGGCGGAGAGGCGTTGCGCACGATGCGGCATCGCACCTGCGGCGCGATCGCCGTTCCGGTGATGAGTTGCGGCGGCTGCGAACAGCCTCTGGTGTCGGACGAGGTGGAGGATAGGCCAGGGCCCGGCTTTCGCCTGGAGCCGCGGATCATGCCGAAATGGCAACGGCGGGCCCTGGTGAATGATCCCCACCTCGGCCATCCCGATTTCAACCACGAGACGACGCAGATCCTCGGAAACCGGTGGAGTTCGATGCTGGTCGCCAGGAGCATGGCCGGCGTCGTGCGCTTCCAGGATTTGCAGGCGGATCTTGGCATCTCGCCCAACCTGCTGACGAGCCGCCTGCGCGAACTTATCGCCATGAATATGCTGGCCAAGGTTCAATATCAGGACTCGCCACCACGCTACGAGTATCAACCTACGGAAAAGGGTCGCTCGCTCTTTCTGACGCGGGTGTTCGCCGTGGCCTGGGGCGACCGGTGGCTGGCCGATGAGGCGGGCCCGCCTTTCCGTCTGGTTCACAAACCGTGCGGGCAAGAATTCCTACCGGTTCTACGCTGCAGCGCCTGCGCCGGCGTGCTGCGGCCTGGAAATTTCAATTTCGAGCCCGACGTCGCCTTCACGCGCCGCAGACCCGTGCGCCGGGCGGGGCCCGCAGCCTAGGCTCACCTCGAAGCTGGCGGCCGTTCGTCCTGAGCGCGGGAGCCCGCCTGCGCACCGGACGAAGCGATCAGGTGGCGAGTGAATTCAATAAATAGATCATATTGCGCACGCCTTCGGCTGGCGGTACGACTGACTTCAAGAAATGAATGAACTTGGGCCCGCGCCTGTGGCGTCAGCCTGACATACCAGCGGTGAGGGGGGCTAAGGCGCAGTCATGACGTCCACAAACACGATGCAAGAAGGAAGAGGGCGCGCCGGCCTCATCCTGGTCCTTCTGGCGATGAGCTACATGCTGTCGCTGTTCGATCGGCAGCTGCTGGTCCTGATGATCGGGCCGATCAAGCGCGACATGGTCGTGTCTGACACCGAGTTCAGCCTGCTCTACGGATTCGCGTTCACGCTCTTCTATTCGAGCTTGAGTCTGGTGGCCGCGCCCCTCGTCGAACGTTTCAATCGAACGCGGCTGCTTGCCTTTGCGCTCGTGCTGTGGAGCCTGGCGACCGCCGCCAGCGGGCTGGTGAGTTCCTTTTCCGGCCTGTTTGTCGCCCGGATGCTGGTCGGCGTCGGGGAAGCGACGCTCGCGCCCGTCGCCTATGCCCTGATCGCCGACCTGTTCCGGCCTCACCAGCGCACCCAGGCCTTCTCGATCTACGCGACCGGGATGTTCGTCGGCATCGGGCTGTCGTTCTTCCTGGGCGGCCACCTCATCCAGATGCTGGACCGTCTCCCGCCGATCGTCCTGCCTGGGGTCGGGGCCGTCCGAGGTTGGCAACTGGCCTTCCTCGCCGCCAGTGTCCCTGGCTTGGTGGTGGCGTTCGGGTTCGTCGTCGCCGGCGAGCCCGCCCGGAGCCTACCCGCCCCCGGTCAGACGAAAGCGCCGGGCTGGGGTGAATTCCTTAGGGCGTTCCGCCAGACAGGGTCGACGCTTCTCTTCCATCATCTGGCCTTCGCCCTGCTGATCGGTCAGGGATTCGCCAACGCGCTCTGGCTGCCGACGCTCTTCGGCCGCGCACGACACTGGTCACTTGGTGAGGTCGGGGTGGTGTTCGCCATCGCCGCGGTGACCGCGGGTTTGGCAGGCGCCTACCTCGGTCCGAGAACCATCCTGCGACTGCAGCAGCGCGGCCTCCAGGACGCGCCCTTGCGGGTCTGCGCCTATACTTGCGGCCTCGGAGCGGCCGGTGCGCTGATGGCGACACTGGCGGGTCACGCCTGGGTGGCCGTGTTCGGCGTCTGGCTGACCTTCTTCGCGACCAGCGTCGCGGCGGGGCCCGCCGCCGCCGCGGTTCAACTCCTCATGCCGGCGTGGGCGCAGGGGCGCTGTGGCGCATTCTTCACCTTCTTCACCCAGTTGCTCGGCTCCAGCCTGGTGCCGCTGGCTATCGGATGGGCAGGGCAGCATCTGTTTCCTGGCGGCGGCATCGGACCCGCATTAGCGATGGTCGCCCCCGTCACCTACGGCCTGGCCGGCGCGCTCTTGTGGCGAATCCGCGACCGCTTCATCCCCCACGCTGACGCGCGTCCCGCCGAAGAACCAGCTCTGCGGGGGGCGGCCCTCCGCAGCCCAACATAGGTCACGTCCGATCGGCGACGGGCCGCCGAAGGGGTTGCACGGCGGGGCGTTTGCTCAGACCCCGTCCGCGAAGCGAAGGCCGTCGCCTCGCCGGTCATCGAACCCGCCGAAGGCGCTGGCTCGGGCGGCGGCGTCCCGTTGCACCACCGCGCCGACCGACCCACCACGCTGGTGCAGGTTGAGGCGCTTTTGCAACCAATGGGCTGTTGATAGTCAAGTCTGTGGCGGGCGGCGAAAGCCGGGGCATGAGACCCGCCACCCCGGAAGAGCTGGACCTTGCCTTTGAACGCTGCGCCTCGGAAGCCCGTGGGACCTTCATCCCGAGGTCGCGGCGGCCTGGAGATCGGCCCGCCGCTCCGCAAGACTTAGGGCGCCGCCCTCGGCGCGCTTCGGAGCGCCTTCCGCCCCGCTTCGGTCCCCTCGCATGGGCGGCGTTGTCGGAGGACCGGGCAGGGGCCCTGCAGCCGGTTCCCCGCGAAGGCGCCCGCTCCGCTTGCACACCCGGTCTCGCCGACGGGCAGGGCCGCAGGCGCGCTCCTTGCGCCTGCATCCCATGCCCCAAGGAGGCAGACATGAACGCTCACGCACACATCGAAACCGCCCCGGTGACCGCCATCGAGAGCGGCACGGTCCTCGACTTGCCCCTCAACAAGCTCAAGGCCTCGCCGAAGAACGCGCGCAAGGTGGCGCATAGTCCGGCCACCATCGAGGCCCGCGCCGCCAGCATCGCGGCCAAGGGGGTCTTGCAGCCCTTGGTGGTCGAGCCGGAAGTGGGCGAGGACGGCGCCGCCACCGGCTGCTGGTGGGTCACCATCGGCGAAGGCCGGCGTCTGGCGCTTCGGCTGCTGGCCAGCCGCAAGCGGATCAAGAAGACCCACCCGGTGCGCTGCGTGGTCGACACCCTCAACGACGCCGCCGAAATCTCGCTCGACGAGAACGTCAGCCGCTCCGACATGCACCCTGCCGACCAGTTCGAGGCCTTCCGCGATCAGGCCGAACGGCTGGGCCGGGGGCCTGAGGAGATCGGCGCGCGGTTCGGGGTCTCGGCCCATGTGGTGCGCCAAAGGCTTCGCCTGGGCGCGGTCAGCCCCAAGCTGCTGGACATCTATCGCGAGGACGGCCTGACCCTCGACCAACTGATGGCCTTCGGGGTCACCGAGGATCACGCCCGCCAGGAACAGGTGTTCGAGCAACTGTCCTTCAACCGCAGCCCGGCCTTGATCCGCCGGGCCATGACCGAGGCCAAGGTGGAGGCCTCCGACCGCCGCGTGGTGTTCGTCGGCGTCGAGGCCTATGCAACGGCGGGCGGCGCTATCCTGCGCGATCTCTTCACCGAGGATCGCGGCGGCTGGCTGGAGGACGTGGGCCTGCTGGACCGGCTGACAGCCGAGAAGCTGGCGGCGCTCGCCACCGAGCTTCGCGACACCGAAG
>Ga0307510_10003149_pt1 | contig 19128 bp, 25 predicted proteins | sample 12_EM_MG_FD_207224 | JGI IMG/M metagenome (GOLD analysis project Ga0307510, IMG submission 207224) | Populus trichocarpa ectomycorrhiza microbial communities from riparian zone in the Pacific Northwest, United States - 12_EM | ecosystem: Host-associated > Plants > Roots > Unclassified | place...
ACCGCTTATGAGAATGCATTGCGCCATAATCCCATGTCAATCCCAGGTCTGACTCAAGTTGCGGGCATCGCTCGGATCAAGGAAAATTATCCGATGGTCAGATCTTTTTTTCTTGCTTCGCAATTAAAGCCCAAGCCCTTCGATCAATGCTGACCTAATACTTTCCCAGGCTGTGGAATACTTCCAACGTGTGCTCTCCCTGCAGCAAGACAACGGGGAGATCTGGAGTGCCCTTGGTTCGTCTGACCGTACATATGTCCAACTCATCTCTCACGGTCGTCTAGGGCATTGCTACCTTATGCAGGATGATCTGCAGAAAGCCTATTCTGCTTATCAACACGCGTTGTACTCCCTCCCGAACCCCAAGGTATCTGTCAACCGTGTCTACCCTATGCGAGAATCGTACTTACCTCCAGACAGGAAAATCCCAAATTATGGTATGGGATAGGGATCCTTTACGACCGGTACGGATCCTTGGACAATGCAGAGGAAGCTTTTGCGTCTGTCCTGAAGATGGACAAGGGTACGCTCACACATGTTCGTTTTCAATTTCCCATCTCACTAGGGGTAATTCGATAATAGATTTCGACAAGTCCAACGAGGTTCTTTTCAGATTAGGAATTATCTACAAGCAGCAGACCAAGTACGAAGAGAGCCTCCGTTGCTTTGATCGCATCTTGCGCAATCCTCCAAGTCCTCTTGCCAACGCCGACATTTGGTTCCAAATTGGTCACGTATATGAACAACAAGGCGATGTAAGTGCTCGTTTTCCATGTGTCGACTGCATCTAACACCTATTCAGCATGTTCGCGCGCGGGAGGCATATGAGCGTGTCGTCGCAGAAAATCCAGTACATGCCAAAGTTTTGCAACAGCTTGGCTGGTTATATCACCAGGATGGGCCGTCATTCCAAAATCAGGATCTGGCCATACAGTATCTCACGAAGAGTTTAGAAGCTGGTAAGCCTTTTTTTTTCTGGTTTAGCTTCTGGTTGTTCTGAACCTCTATCAGATCCCTCGGATGCGCAAAGTTGGTATCTACTGGGACGTGCATACATGGCAGGCCAAAAATACAATAAGGCATACGAGGCATATCAACAAGCTGTTTACCGAGACGGTCGCAACCCAACGTTCTGGTGTTCTATTGGCGTCTTGTACTTCCAAATTAATCAGTATCGCGATGCCCTGGACGCTTACTCGCGGGCTATCCGCATCAACCCTTACATCCCTGAGGTCTGGTTTGATCTCGGTAGCCTCTACGAGAGCTGTAACAACCAAATAGGGGATGCCATCGACGCCTACGCGCGGGCTGCAGAGCTCGACCCCTCAAACGGCTCCATCACCCAGCGACTTCATTTGCTCAAGCACTCACAGGCCACCGGCGCGCAGCTACCCGCTGCTCCAGCCCCGCAAGACGTCCATCCTACTGCGTATGCGTGCGGCGCCTCAACACCGGGCCTAGGGGGGCTTCCACTCTTGAACCTCAACAACACCGGGCGGCCAGTCTATCGTCCTGAATCTCGTGGTCCAGGAGGCGAGCTTCCGCATCACCCCCCTCATATCAGTGGTGCAGAAACATCTCCTGCTCCTTTCAGAGGAGGCCCCCCACCCCCAATTGTCCTCGACGAAAGTCGCCATGCTCCTTCCCACGCTCAACTGGCTCCAATGGATGTCGACCATATTCCTCATGGTAGGGATGTACCCTATTCGCATCCTCCACCTACCCGTGATACCCGGCCGCCTCGTCTTACCTCAGATCCCCATCCACGCGATGCGGAGGTTATACGTGGCCCTCACGACTCCTATTACAACCGTCCCTCTCGTCCTGGGTCCATGCCTCCTTCGCCCCCAGTTCATACTAGTCGACCTCGCTCACCAACCTATCATGCCTATCCTCCCAGTAGGGTTCCAGTTTCCACAGCACCTACAGGTGCCCACCGCTCTCCTCATGCATACCCTCGGGAGCCGAGTGGGAATGGTCCCCCGAGTGATCGAGAAGTTGGTTGGGAACGCCGTGAGTGGGACCGAGGTAGGGAGTCACGACGGCATGTTGGGTCAACATATAACCATGGGCCGTCTTCGCCTCCTCGCGCCATGAGTCCACGTATGCGGAGCCCTTCGCAAACATCCCCCATGTCGGCACATCATCCTTCGCGCAGCTACTGGGATTCGAGACCCACTCAACCCGCCCCACCAGCCCAACTCCAGCCGAGGTCTCCCCGAGCACCTCCTCCAGGTTTGCGATCGACCTCAAGGGATCGTGGCAATTACTGGCAAAACCCTGTCCCCGTGGAGTCGCCGCCAGAGGGTGCACGAGCGCCCCGTGTCCCCCTTCCTGCGTTTACGGGTGGTAGCACGCGCGGATCAGAGAGTCCCCACCTCAGTACGCAGCGTCCGATCGATCCTGCGACGGAATATAAGGACCGTAGGCGGAGAGGTACGCGAGAGAAAGAGATGGAGGTGGTCACATCTCCAGGCGAAGATGCGCCCAAGAGGGATCGTAAACGAAGAACAAATGTCAAGCAAAAGAACGAGCGTGGTCGGACGGAGACTCCGAAGCCATATGGAGTGCCACCGAATCAGAATCCTCCCTTCAAAGTCAATTATCCTAAACGTGATGAGTCTGCAGGACCTTCAAGCTCGGCTGGTTCAGGGTCGCAAAGCCGATCTGCACAGCCATCGCCAACAAGCACCGTGCCCACGGCACCTACTCGTCCTATCGATGAAGATTACGATGAGGGTGTAGCGGAAACTTTGATTGGATTGGCTTCATATCGCGGCGCCCCGGAGCAGGCGCCAACGTTCGCCAATGGGCCTGTCTCCTCTACCGTAAGGCCAATTTCGCCATCTCCCTCTATGCGGTCCAATAGCCACCGGGGTTCAATATCTTCGACGCGCTCTCGCGCTTCACCTCCACCAAGTTCTGTGGGAACGTCTACGAAGCGGCCGTTAAGCCCTGGTCCAGATGATATAGATGCGAAGCGTACAAAGGTGGACTTGCCCGCGCGCAGGGGATCACCACCCGCAACGACGTCATCTCGTCCTTCACCAGTCCCATTCCACACACAACAGTCATCACATTCGCCAGAGAATAGGCAAACGGAGAAGTCTAAACACCCGTCTTATCCATCTAGCCCACAGCTTCCCTCGATTCTTCCTCAACCTCCTCGTCCTATTGGCGCGGGGCTCTCTCATTCAAACACCCTCCCCCCTATTGCAACACTCTCTCCTCCGTCGACCTCGCCATCGCCTGCTCATGACCAAGACCGTATGTCGATCGACCGGACACAATCACGGTCGGCATCTCCACAGACAACACAAGCTGCGCCTCGAAGCAAGTTTGCGGAAGTCATGAATCCGACGGAGCAATCGAATAACGCTGAGCCCTCGTCGTGAAGGTTTTGGTTGGTTATGCGTTATGTATATCTTGGACAATTATGTACAGATATCCCGCTATCTCGCAATTGCAGAGCTCTTGTTCCGACTGATTACTTGTTTTCGTCGTATTATCACCTAAAAAGAAACAACATTAATATATTGCATGTCGTGAATATTTGTGAGGAATCTCGCTTAGTCAGCATTTTCACCGGGAAACCATCACCCACCCACAACAAAGCAGTCGTACTTTTGAGGCGTCCACACGCAACTTCCCATCCAGCGTTCACCATACGGGATGGTGGTCTCACCCTATCCGTTGGAGCTTCTATCATCACCCACTCTACCTACACCTGCGCGACCGACCTCTCTAGGCCATGAATCAACAATGGAAATAACCTCTGCCGTTATGGACACACATCACGATGAAACCGAAGCGCCCGGCGCACTTACTACACCAGAGAAAGAGAAGCAAGTGGATGGTCTTTCTGAGGGATCACCACCACCAACCTCGACTTCGGTGCAGTTTATCGGGATCAATCATGTCCCGGACTCGACGGAAGCACATACAACTTCCCGGCCTTCCCCACTGCACCCTATACCATGGGAGTCTGGTGCTGCGTCTCCAACGTCTGAAGGCCATGTGGTGATCGGACTCCCGACATTCCCACCTAAACCGTACGTTTTCTCGTTTTTTTTTTGCGTTTTCTGCCTTCTGTCTCTTGCTCCCCCAACTCCCCACACTCGTCTTCCCCCAGAGGAAAAAGAAAAAACGCGTTTCCAATAAATCACCTTTTTTTTTTTTCGACTCACATCTCGAGTTTTGTAGGCAGGTGAAGCGTCGCGTCGTGCCAATTTCGGTTCATCGTCTGGGGCCACCACCAGAAGACTCGGCGTACTTTACGCCTCCTGTGGGACAGATCGGCGTGCACCGTCCGCGTGAGATCGTCCGCGTGGAACGAGATTACACGGGGGGCGAAGTCGTGCAATTTTCGTCTGCGTATCCTACGGAGTTGGAGGGTCGCGTAAGCGTTTTCCGATTTTACGTTGTTTTTTTGCTGAGGGGAAATATGGCCCAGATCACGCCGAGGCAGTTCATGGAGAGTATCAACGCCATCAACGAGATACTCATATCCGCTTATAGCGTGTGGCATTCGGTGCTTGACAACTGCGTGGAGATATTTAGCTTGCAGCTGTCGAGGGTCGTGATTTCGACGCATTATGAGCGGGTACGCGTCCTTGACACCTTGTTGGTGCCAACCAAACTGACAGGGTGACCATGCGTCCAGGAGATGGAGCGATTACAGCGACTGATGGATGACCAGAATCGCCAACTATTCAATCCTGCTGGTCTGAACATTCTTTGGCCAAGAAAAGTCGGATTCATATTTGTAAGTTTGACACGTCTGTCTCATTTCGGCAAAAGTGTGTCTTAAAAACTGTTGATCGTATCGTATCAAGCTGGAGATTGAGTACTATGTGAGCTGGCAACTCCGTTCTATTGGGGCCCCAGCATGGGATCGCTAACGGCATTTTCTTGATCATTGCAGTGATCGGCGCCTCTTTTTTCTTCTGTGCACAGAGTAATGTCTCACGTCCATCGGTCGTTCATTTCACAGCTACTTATTACGAGCACTATAATTTCCTATTCTGTCTTACTCGCTACACGTTTTGTGCAACACACCCATCTTTGGTACCCAATCGAGCCACAGCGCCCTTGAAACAAGTCAGTCACATGGTGCACGAGTGATGATTGGAAGGTGCCGACGGCGATCAGACGGAATGACGGTAACACGTTGAGGCTGTTATCCTCAGTGGACCACAAGTGGCTTGATTGGTTTGATTTGGTTGTTATCGCTGCAAAAGAAGGCTGAAGCTCCGACTGAATCGAAAAAAATGCCAAGGTGGCATAGAATTCGGTCACAGATCCGTACAAAACGGACGAGGCGGGGCACGCGTCGTCTTGTGGTGCGTACTGTACCCTCTAGGCGCTGATGTCGGACTCTGTTGTTGATGGGTGGATATAGAGCTGCTACCGTCGGCTGGCGAGGAGCCAACGTGCGACGACGACCGAAGTCGCCGACTTGTCAAGTTGCCGCTGCTCTGCAACCTACCTATCGGGACGCAGGTGAATGTGGGAACTTTGCAAGCTATCAATACAGCTGCATGTCGACTGGTCAACGTCAGGAGGGGAAGCAAAGGGCAACCAAAGAAAACACCGTGGTCCTCCTTCAGGGTTGCGCGATTCAAGCACCCACAAAGGAATTGTGCAACGGCGGACCATACGATGTGGCTTTATTGGAGGTCTGACCTGACCGAATACCTCTGTATATATTTAAGTGCTGTACCTTTTCCTCGTGTATGGCACAATTTAAGTAGGGTTCCCCCACAGAGGGGCAGGATCGGAGTGTGAAGATGAAGACAAACGAGGCGGCGTGCGGCCGGCAGAGGGATACGGCGTATGGGGTAAAATGGGCCGATTCTGAGAATGGATTAGGCAGGGGGGAGCAGAGAGAGAGTGGGTCGGTCCGACGGAGAGAGTGGGTGAAGGACTGATTTGATGAAGATGATTTGTCTTTGTCGCGGAGATGCAATACTAAATCAAGGCAACTTCCCGGTTGCCCCCCTTTAACCAGTCGAGGCCATCATCACTCGCACCTCCCACACCTCCGCGTACCTCATCATACGTCCTCTCTCCCACTCTCCCCTTCTTCCACCCTTCCCTACCCTGTCCCTCTTTATAACTCTCCCTCTGACCATCCATCCTGACTCCCCCTTTCCGTTTCCCCGTTCTCTCTCCACCCCCCCTCTCTTACTAAGCCATGGATTACACCGCTACCTCCTCCCTCTGGAACTTTTCCCAGTCCCCCACTGGCTTCTCTCAATTAGCAGAGAACGACCTCCTCGCCCTCCTTCAGAAACAGTTCAACCCGGATCTCCCTTCCCCAAACTCATATTCAATACCCCACGACGGCGTGGATCCCTCCAAGATCACCAATTTACCTGCTTCTGCACCACCCCCTCTACTTAGCGACGATAGCAGCCCCAGTCCACCGAGTACCCACGATCATGTGTCTTCCTCTCGTCGACAGTCGACCAACAGCACCACCGAGCAAGAATCACATGAACTTAAACGCAAAGCGAGTGTCGATGCTATGGAGGAGGATAACCCAAATCAAAAAGCCTGTGTGTCCTCTTCTCCCCAGATCGTCTCACGCACCCACTGAGGCCTCTCTCAGCTAAAAAGTCTCCGGCCCGTCGAAAATCCGGGACATCTCATGTGAGCGCCACACACACCATGCCATTTAATCGCCCTCCCGTTGTTGACAACTTTCTCTTTCCCTATATGTAGGATGAATCTCGTCTAATGAAGCGCAAGGAGCAGAACCGTGCGGCGCAACGAGCGTTCAGGGAGCGTAAAGAGAAGCACGTAAAGGATGTGAGTATTTAGACCCGATCTCGTTCTAATGTTGAGCCGTAATTAATTTCCCCAGCTGGAGGATAAAGTTGCTGAGCTCGAAGCCAAGAATTTGAGCGCTGAGACCGAAAATCAGCACCTCAAGGAACTTCTGAAACGACTCCAAGACGAGAACGTCTCTATTAGAAATACACCATTCACCTTCACCGTCCCTCGGAACGGTGAGCCCAGCGATGGATCCTTCAATAGCGCCGTTCCATCATTCGCCACCTCACCATCATCAGTATTCTCTCCGACAAGCCACCTCCCATCACCCTCATCATCGGGCCCTACGAAAGCCGTTACACCCCAATCATCATCACTAGATACACCGCCCTCCTTCCCTGGAGATATTGACTTTGGTTCCCTCACCGCTTTAGACCCCTCATCCACGATGAGTTTGCTCGACGACTCTGATGCTATTATGTCCTACGACTTTGGCTCTGGGCAATTCGTTCCCTCGAATACACCGTACAAGACCATTGCCAGCGCGCCCATGTTTATGTCCTTCGCAGAACCTATTGTTCCAGAGACTCCCACTTCCAAGAATTTAGCACAAACGCCAGGCTCGAGCAGCAGCAGCCCATATGACGTCACTTTCGGACAGTGGTCAGGACAAACGACTTCTCAGGAGGGAAGTAGTCATGCCGGTTCTATCGAGGAGCTCTTTGGCGGACATATATTCGCTTCCCAATCCCCTATAGATTTCAGCGTCTTGATCAAGAGTCCGGCGACATCATCCATTAGCCCGGCTGCATCAACAATGAGTCCCGTCGCCCATCAATCCATTCATCCCCCAACTGCTGGTCCCAGCTCAAACCCCAGCCCTGCATTTGAGTCCTCGAATGCGTCATCACCACCAGCCCTACATGCTGCCTCAGACTGCCCGAAAACAAGGGCCCAGATGGAGCAGCATATTCAGGCGGAGGGTAGCTCGATATTTGCCCCTCCACCACCACAAGAGAAAGAGCCACGAAGCCAAGCATTCAGGGCGCCAGCCGGCGCTGACGGCCCCATGATTATGTGCAAGGGTGCAACCTTTCCTATGACAGAGAAGAGTGAGAATAACATCGAAGTGCTCACTGCATGGAGAACGATTACGTCGCACCCAGATTTTAAGGCGAGTGTCAGTGGCTCTCCGCATTTACGTCAGGACTACGCACTCATCATGCCTAATGCTACAGAATATCGACATGAACGAGCTTTGTTCCGACTTTACAGACAAAGCCCGTTGTGATGGGACGAAGGTTGTACTGGACCCTCAGGGGGTCAACTCGATCATGGAGAAGTTGACGACAAGACTGAAGGGAAGTGCATAGTGATCTCTGTCGTTGCAGTTTTCGGGTCTGGGCAGCCCTTATCTCGTCTCTTCAACTCTGTACCTTGGCGCATCACCCATGTATCAGTATCTCTTGCATCACCTCCCTGTTGTTACTTTCCTTGTTTATAGTCGTTGTTTAATCGCTGGCAATTGTTGGCCCTTGGTCGGTCTTCTTCGGGTAGGCACGGATTCCGATTGGACAGAGCGTCTGCCCGAGCCGCCCTCACCCCAGACCGTTAGTAGTGAGCTGGTATTCGTACCATCTATTTGAGCTCAATTGCGTTACACTATTTCTAGTTATTTTCCGAAGCCATAGCGCACAGGCGAGCGGTAGAGGGGTGGATGGATGGTATCCCTCATGGGTTCATAACGATTATTCTACAGGCGCCTGGGACAAACAAACTACGTGTACGGTATCGGTTCGCCCCAAATACGGATGGGGACATCATTATGCAGCTGGCTTAAACGGCTCGATGAGCATCTTGCTGAACTCTTTGAGCTTCTGAGGACCCCGGACTTCCTCCGTAAGTAAAGGCAATTGTATGATGTGGAAGAACTCTTCGTAAAGTTCGTGGGCTTCTTTCAGGTATTTTTGCTGCATGCTGTGGCGTACACGGCAATGTTCGCAATTAGACCCTGTGGGGGCAACGGTCAGATAACGATTAGTTTTATTTGTATTTTTTGGGGAGTCGGGTCGATCCCACACCACTCACCGGGCTTCGGGAATAGAAGCTGATTCACGACAATGTTGTGCGTGTCGATTTCGTACGCCGTCAGTTCCTGTACGAGTCGCTCCGTCTCGTACAGCGAGAGGAACTCGGATATGCACACGCAGACGAACGTCGTCTTTTCCTGTTTTAAAACGATCGGCCCCGCTTCGTGAGTATCAAAAAAAAAAATTCGGGGGTAGTGGTTAGGTTACACCACCAAGGGACACGTACGGGGTCTTTAAACTGCGTATTGACCTCGGTAATCACCGCGCGCATCGATTCGAGCTTCGAGAACATATCCTCGGTCGCGTCCGCCTGACCACCCATAAGCGTAGACATCTACGTGTACGTGGAAAAAAAAAAGAAGACGGAGAAGGGGTGAATAAAGTTGTAGCCTCGAGACACGAAACGAACGGATTTCACCTGATTGAGCATGGGTCCGATGCGCCCGCTCAGTGTCGCGAGCTTCCCCAGCGCCTTCTCGAGGACGCTCGGGAAGGAGAGGAAGCGGAGGGTGTGTCCGGTCGGGGCGGTGTCGAATACGATCACCGAGTATTCCATGGACTTGACGTGCCTGTGTGGTGGGGGCGTAGGTTTCAGTTTTCAGCTCCCGCCCGTCGCACCCGCACAATCGATTACAACAAAGGCGCCCTCCCCCCCGCACTTGCGGAGGGATGGATGATGAGGGGACGAAACGCGACGACGGACGCACTTCATTATCTCGGCAAAGGACATGGCCTCGTCTACGCCAGGAATGGCAAACGCGAGATCCTGCATCATGGTCCCCATCATACCGTTCTGATCCGCTGCGCAAGGGAGTGAGCCGCTATGTCCAGTTCCGATGAATGCGGAAGTGGAAGAGACCGGAGAGGGACGGGGAGAGAAGGGAAACGAACATTGGTCGACCATCTCTTGGATGGCACTCGTCGGGTCGATTTCCATGGCGTAGAGGTTCTCGAACCCGTTTACTTTCGTCGCTTCTTTAGAGAACTTTTGTCCGAATGCATCTGAGAGGTTGTGTGCGGGATCGGTCGACTACACACACGCGTTTGTTGTGTGGGGGTTTGGGGTTGATGTGAGAGGGGAGGTGGGGAAGCGATTTGTGTAAAAGTGGTGGTAACGCACGATTAGTAGGACCGATTCCCGGGCTTGGGATAATTGGATGGCGAGGGAGCACGACGTCGTGGTTTTACCTTAGGCACGAGTACCTGACCGTATGATAACCCGGATACACTCGAGAGAAATGCCGGCGGGGGCGCACCTACGCCTCCCTTCCCACCTGTGTGAAGTGACGGCAGATGAGTGGTGAGTCTGGACGACGGGTAAATTAATGAAGGTTTGGAGAGACGTGCCGCAGAATATCCACTTTAAGGACTGCTGGTCTAGAACGTTCTGTAATGTCGGCGGGAGTGTTTCTTCTGCCATTGAGGTCTACTGTATTACAGACGATCGTGTGGTGGTGAGTGAAACTGGCCTGTGATTGCGTGTGTGATTAACTTAAACGGGCGTCGGCCCGGCTCAACACCTCTCATCTATTACCGCCATGGCTGACCCTCAAAACACTCTCTCGTTTAGAGGTAAGAGCGTGAACCTTTTTGTAATCCAAAGGTCCTTACGATATCATCAAGCCCTCCAACTTGCGAACGAGCAGCGCACGCTTTATGGAATTCGCTACCACGATCACGAGCGATATCGGTGTGTAGAAGCCCCCGATCTGACCGTCCGACTAAACTCATATCCTCGCAGCAAACATTGCGCGAACAGGACTCACAGACTTCGTTCGACTCTAAAAGTCACACATGGGAGAGGACGCGAGTTCAAGAGACCACCTGTCGTCCCTCAGGACAAGATACAGGACGGACAGTTCGTCGTCTGCGTACCACCTCCGCTTTCTTCTGGACGCTTAATCCGAGCCCTCGCAGTCTCCAACTTCTCCTCTACCAAGCAGAGCGTGCCTGGTCCTACGCGCAGGAACTGCTCTCTCTTGCCGCTCTCCCAGCAAACGCTTCCAAGGCCAACACCCTGCGCCACAACGCGACCGGACGCTTCCGCCGCGCCGTCCACTGGGCGACGCAGCTCCTCTCGCAGTGCCAAACGCTGCACGACGACGGCGGCGGCGGCGGCGGCAGCGGCCGTCTCGGCGCCGCAAACCTGCTCGAGATGACGGCGTACGTGCTCATCCTGAACGGCCGCTTCCTGCGCTACCGGGACGAGTTTGAGGACGCGCTCGCGCAGCTGAGCGTCGCGCGGTGCATCCTCGACGAGCTCGCGGAGCGCGCCGAGACCAGCCGCGACCAGGCGCTCGCGACGTACTTTGCGGACGAGATCGGGCCCGAGATTCGCTATTGCGCCCACGAGTTGGGCCACGCCAAGGCGTACGACGTGGACAAGATCGTCCGGGAGCAATCGGCGCAGCATCGCGCGCAGATCGTCGATGGGTACGACGGGCTGGTGAAGAAGCTGAGGGACGAAGCGGGCGCCGGTTCGAAGGGGGGCGGCAACGAGCGAAAGCTCAAGACGCTGCTGTGGGAGGGAGAACCGGTCCCTGTGCGTAATCCCGAACTCGTCGACGTCCTCATCAAGGTACAAGAGGGTGAAGTCAAGCTGAGAGAGGAGAGCACGGAGGTTTCGAGGCCTGCGGCGAAGGGTCAAGAAAGGAAGAAGCGAGGGCCGGGGAGAGGGGGCATATCCAAGCGTGGTGTTGCGGCGTACGACAACATCCTACTCGCCCTGAGCGACGCGGAGGACGTCGCGCGCAAGCTGGTCGAGGCTCAGAACGTCAGTCAAATCCCCTTGTCTCTCGACCTTCGATCTCTCTGACGTTGTTTTTCTGATCGCAGGCCGGCGGTTCGACTTCCGGATCGTCTGCACCTGGCGTCCGAGACATTCACTTTGTGCACGTCTTCATCGTCTATCACCTTCTCGCACGCCGCATCCAACGGGATTTGCTCCTCATCTCGACTATCTTGGCGCAGAACGCCCAGGCTTCTCGACGCCCGGCCACGGCCACCGGAAGCAAGACCGCGTCCTCCATACCCCAAAAAGAGAGGGTCGTTGACACGCGTCTTTACCCGGCTATGGTCAAGCTTTTCGACACAATACTACAGAGTTTGAACCAGATGCGGACACTGTCGATTGTGGACGAAAGTCCCGACCTCGCGGCGGCTGTTGACATCCGCATATCATTTACGAATGCACGCAGGTAAACTCTTTCGGGCTCGCTACGCCTTGCGCGGTAATAATGCTGATGACGATTAAATATTAGGTGCCGGTATTTGGCACCGACTTACATTCCCGCCAAGAGGTTTGCCGAGGCTCTGACACTCATGCAGCGAAGCAACATCCATATCCGCGAAGCCCGATCTGTCCTCTCGACCATCGATACAGATCCCATCTCGAGCGGTGACCCCGCGTTTTTCCCTCTCGCACCGGAAGACCTTGATCAGCTGGACAAGGAAGTGACGAAGGAAAGCAACCGTTTCAAGAACGATTGGTTCGCTTACAACGGTGGCTCGACGTCCGCGGACGACAACGGGTACAAGAAGCCCCTATTCTTCGACATTGCGCTCAATTACGTGCAACTCGATATGGACAGCCTGCAGGAACGCGCTGGGAAGAAGCCCCAGCACCATCATCAGCCCGCGATTCTCGCGCCCGCACCGGTTCGTGCCGCCTCGGAAAGACAACAACAACAACAACGACAACAACAACCGATCGCGGCAGCAGACAAGCGACCTGTCGCAAGGGCCAAGGCGGAGGAGATTGAGCGGCCTGCGACGCCGGAGCCAGAGGCTGCCGCCAAGAGCGGATTAAGCTCGCTTCTCGGGGGTTGGTGGGGAAGGCGATGAAGGGGATATGCCAGGAGAGACGGAGAGAGAAACGAGGACGGAATAGGCAGGAAGAACAGAGAACGTAAATGCAATGCGTGTTGCAGTTGTGGGTGCAAACGATCTGATTTGGGTCAAAATCTCCGGACCATGGCGATGGCGATCGATAAACACCGGGTGTCGCGCGCGGTCGCCGTACAGTACAATAACAAAATCGGGTTTTTTTGGAAAGCTTTTCTCAGTTCTTCATTCGTGCCGTGTACGTGGCGTGTGCGTGTGCGTGTGCGTGTGCGTGTGATAGGGCAATGTGCTCAATATGGATGTGCCAATGCTGGCCAACTCGGGGCTGCCACTTCCCGAGATAGATATCCGTACTATTAGACTACTGTACCTATACAATTTGCGCGCCCACGCCCACGCAACACGCACATACCGCGCGGTTGTCGTTAGTGTTCTTATGACAACAGAAGATCGCATACGGGCGCGCACAGGGACTCTTCACGAGTCACAGTGAGCTTGCGATACGTGCCAGTAAAATTTCTCTCACCGCGCGGAGGGTCTTGCCTTTGCCTTCAAAGGCTAAAACGAAGAAGTTGACGACATGGGTCACGGTACTGTATTCCTCATGGTTCATTGTGACTCCCACCAGGTTGGCGCCATTCCTCTCAATAGCACACTTCCTCAGCCCCGGTGGACGTTCGTCCGGACATCGAGATCAATACAATGATGAAGTGTTCCATTCCCTGCTGTGTGGTTACAACATGGCTTCCACTAATCAAACAACAATCACATATCCCTGTCCGTATTCATCCCCAAAGTCATCACATTACCCAAGTACAAGAAAGTCGTAATGCATGATGCCGTCATGCTTGAATGAATAGCTGATAATCGGGGGCACCAACGCACCTCCGTCGGTGTCCCTTCGGGGTATCTTATTGTGTCTCCTGCGCCTTGAAAAGCCAGAATGGACCTGCGGTAATACAAGTCTGGTAGTGCTCAACGGGAGTGTTTTCAGGATCCTACACACCTGACGGGTCACCTAGAAAAATAGTGTGAGTGACCTTAGCGAGTGTACGTTAAAATAAATAAATAGGGCCCCAACCTTGCTTGTGATGTGCACCAGACCACGCCCCAACAACGCCAGCCGCACTACACACACCACCGATCTGAACACCCTCCGAACTGCATGATGACGTGATTACAGGCCGGAATTCACAACGGGGGTCGTTACGAACCTCCACTGGTCGTGATTGTTATATATCGAAACCTAGATTTGGGGGGGACAGACGATAAGCTATACCGCAGCCTCGCGCGTTCCAGGCGCAAACAAAAAGACTAACGAAGCTCCACCGTATGTTTCCGTCCCTCATGGCGCGGACGGTGCCACGAACCGCACGGTTCAAGACCTCGTCCGAGTTGAAACCCCGCATTGTACCCTCAAACGTAATTGGGGGGCGCGAGGGGTCTGGTGATCTCTCGAGCACTCTTGGATCGGTCTCTACGGAGATAAGTCGGAGGTCGAGTCGAAGGAGGCGCGACGCTTCCTGATACTCGTCATCAAAGAAGCCCGCTTTCCATCCAGAGTTCTGATTGCAAACGGGTTCATGAGCTCGACTACAAAGCGGTTAATTCCCCTCGACTGACATTGAATCCTTCAAAGAGAGTCAGCATTTTCTTTAGCATCGATCACGGATTCGTTATGAGGGGGAAAGCTCACTGATCAAGTCACTTCGTTACGGGCCAACCCATATGTTTATTTTGTGCAGGAATTAACGAGGCGTTGAGACGTACCGATAATCACAAAAGCAAACGATCCTCATCCACTGCCCCTCGATTCCTGCCCAATCATGGGGGGAACGCTTGAGGCCCCCAGGGGCCGAATACGGGCGACAAGCTTCCAAGCCTTGAACCATCGCTTGCGGTTTGAACTCCTTAGGCCAGTGCACCCCAAAATCCCGTAAATTCATCGTGATCACAGTGACGATCGCATTTACGTGGCTCCAATTCACATGTTCGCCTGCGTCAGTGAAAGGGCCCCAATGCGCTTCCCTGGCGCAATTTCGAAGGTCGTAGACGTGTGCCCTGCTCACCCGACGCAGGACCCTGAGTTTCTCGGGAGCTTCTGCGCCCGCGCCACGGTCGAGCGAGAGGGCGAGATGGGCGCGGAGCTTCTCGACGTCTGAAAGGAGGTCGTGCGTCAGGGACGGCGATTCGAGCTGATCCAGCCTGAGGTATCTCTCGATCCACGGAGACTCTTCCAGCGTCAAGACCTTGGTCACCCACGAGAGGTTGTGAGAGGATGGCCTGCCACCACGCGCCGTGGTGATGGCGCACGTCCCACCACGCGGCGGCGCGGCAGCCTCGCGAATGCATTCGAGCAGCACGCCGACGACTTCGCGGCGATCCCCGTCGCGCCGCGCGATCCTTTCCGCCCGCACGCGCCGTTGCAGCTTGGTGCGCCAGTCCACTTTGTTGTTCTTGTTCTTGTTCTTGTTCTTGCTGTTCATCAGGTGTGGTGACTGGAGCTGGAGCCCATCGCCGTTTGCGACGACGGCGAGACGTGGATCGTCGAACGGGAAGCTGAGGAAGAGTGTGCGCCAGAGGTATTGGTCCGCCGATCGATAGACGAGGGCGTACGCGCGACGACACGTCTGCGCGAACGCGGCGACGTCTCTGAAGTGGCAGAGCGCGAGGGTGCGCTCCGCGAGCTCTGGAGGCACGGTAGATATCATCGCGAGCGAGCGGGGCGAACGGGCCTCCTTGGAAGGGAACCTTCTTTTTCGTGCGGGGGTTTCACTGGCCCGCGGGGCTGGCGTTTCTTTTTGGACGGGACGGGATGGAGTCGTTTAGGTTGGTCGTCCGAGCTTGCCCCATTCTCTCTACCCCTCCCCCCGACCGAGACCGAAAAATGCCGGAATTTCCGGGCCGTCGTTCTAGGTCGATTGCGACATCGACATCGTGGGACGCGTGCGGGGTGGCAACGGCTTCACTCCATCAGACATGCGATCCGCGCGACACCAGATTAGTTGAAATATTGACCCATTCCATTCGTACATAATTCATGATTGTGGTGGGTCTCTCCCTCTCACATCAGTTTCAAAGACTTGATATCACCGATCGCCGATGGACAAACTTGAAGCCCTGGCCTCCACGAGCGCCGCGTGATGTGATACGTACCGCGATCGACACACGCCGCAATCGAATTGTGCGAGGGCTAGATGGTATTCTAGAGAGGGTGTGTGTCACATGGCCTCGACGTCGGGTGCAATACCTTTATGAGCGCGCTGTACCCGATTCGTACAAAGGTCTCTACAACGCTGGGCCACGTTCTTTGAGGAAATCCCCTATCGTGTACCCGCCAAGAACACTACATACGTGCCTGCGGAAAACCCCGGCACACCTATTTCTACTGCAGGGCCAACAAGAACCTTACTGGAATTTCATTTGTACCTGTTCCGGTTCAAATATGAACCCACTAGAATACGGTCACCCAATTCTTGTACCTGAAGGTGATGATCGGCAATGATGCGTATCGGGTTTCGCAGGCTGCTGGCAACAATGCTTGCTACACGGCCTCGGGGTACTACTATGACTGTGACACATCGCCGAGGTCATGAGAGACAAGTTTGTCAGACTTCTACGAATCAGACGCGCAAAACTGACCCTCAATTGAGGTGTTCAAATGATGCCTAAACAGGACAGGACTATTGTTGCAGATTGGATGAATAGAATTATTGAACCCAGGACGGCCCACCAATCAATTGTGCGTTGGGTAGGCGGGGCTGCCTGTTCGCCGCGGTTGTTGGTTAGCTTAATCACCGCAGTACAGAATGTCGGCAACATACATACATAGATCAAGAGACGTTTGGCATCAGATGATAAACCGACCGATTATGGGGTGTTTTGTAGAATACCCTGGAGTTTGAGTTTCTTAAAGACCGAGGTGAGCGGACCTTCTTCTCCCCCAGGCCAGGTCATTGACATTGAGCGGTCCCCGGGTTTGGATGTCGCGACCATTATAATGCGGCGGCGGTCTATCTCTGTGCGTTACAACACTTGCCGCTAACTGATTTGCCCTTTTTATTTCCGTCGCAGCCTATTATTATACCAGTCTACGCGTCGCCCATCCCGCCACACGGCGACGCCGGGCCCCGTATAAATTTTGGCTATGCAAGGTTGGTTCTAACATACCTGCGACCGCCTGACAAAACTCATATTATGAGACCGGCAAATCGGTCCGCATAGACATTTCTTCCATTGAAGCCTTGGATGGTCCATCTCCCGACTCACAGAACACCAGCTGGGATGTGCGTATGTCTGCCGCACCTGACAATCAGAGCTTGCTTCAATATGGCCCTTTTGAATGTGGGTGAAATTTCAAAGTTGGGTGGGGCGACCGCCGACTTTATCTTATCTTATCGTGTATTGATGATAAAAATCATGAATGGACCGACTTTATGGGGGACCAATCGGAACGCGAGCTACCCTCGGGACACACGAGTGACACACGCGATTCTGAGTGTTTGCTGCCAAGCCCTGGTCGCAGTCGCATTCGTGGCTCAACGCTCGCTCTCTCACTCGGACCACCATCATGTCCAGTGTGTTCAAGGACCTCACTGCATCCATTTCAATGCCTTCAACAACGTCCTTGGTTCGGTTTTCCAATGTCCAATTACCAGATATTCTGTCGTCCGCCTCGCAGGTTGCGACGTGGACTAATACCACCCTAGCCATTCTCCTTACCCTCCTAATTCTTGAACAATACGTGTATCGATACAAGAAAAAACACCTCCCTGGTGACAGCTGGACCATTCCCATCATTGGTAAATTCGCCGACTCGATGAAGCCTACAATGGAAGGATACATGAAACAGTGGAACGCCGGAGCGCTCAGCGCTCTCAGTGTCTTCAACATGTCGGCTTATTTTGCCTTTTGTCTTGGTTGGAACACTGACATTCAACCGTTACTCATTAGTTTTATTGTCATGGCGTCTAGCACGGAATATTCGCGCAAAATTCTCAACTCGCCTATGCATGCAGAACCGTGCCTAGTGTATTCGGCTAAGCAGGTCTTACGCCCCGAAAATTGGTAGGGACTCCTATTCATGCCAGCTTACAATTCTAACGTATCTCCGAAAGGGTGTTTTTGACGGGCAAGGACCACGTATCTTACCGCCGTGTTCTCAATAATCTCTTCACTCACAAGTCACTCGGGTAATGTGTAAAAATGTATCTCCATTATATCGGTCCCGCTCATCCTACAACCTCAATACAGACTGTACTTCAATATCATGGATTCTGTCACACGCAAGTACATCAAGAAGTGGCTCGCAGATGCTGCCGCTGATCCTACGGAAAAATCTATTATGATGACCATGCGCGACCTCAATATGGAGACGTCACTCCGCGTCTTCTGCGGTAGTCACCTACCAGACAGAGCTACACGCGAAATAAGTGACAAGTATTGGGCCATAACCAATGCACTTGAACTCGTCAACTTTCCTTTGGCCCTCCCTGGCACCAAAATCTACCGCGCCATCCAAGCCCGCAAAGTTGCCTTTACCTGGCTCGAGCTCGCTGCCAAAAGGAGCAAAGAGGCAATGTCGCAGGGAGGGGAACCTCAGTGCATGCTTGACGAGTGGGTCACTCTTATCAACGACCCTACTTATAAAGGTCGCAAGGAGTTCAGTGATCGTGAGATGGCCATGGTCGTCTTCTCCTTCCTATTCGCCAGTCAAGATGCAATGAGCAGCGGCGTGATTTATGGATTCCAACACCTCGCTGACCACCCAGATGTTCTTGCCAAAATTCGCGAAGAACAGAGCCACGTCCGCCCTGGCCAACATGATAGACCTATGACACTCGAAGATCTCGACCAGATGCCATACCTCAAGGCTGTCGTGAAAGAGAGTCTTCGCGTTAAGCCACCTGTCACGATGGTGAGATATTCATTCTATTGCGTACTCCGAGCATGTCTTGACATCACGTGTAGGTACCTTATCTAGCCACCAAACCATTCCCCATTTCGGATACCTATACGGTGCCCTCGGGTAGCATGGTCATTCCGTCCTTCTACAACGCGTTGCACGACTCCAAAGTTTTCCCTGAACCTGATTCCTTACTCCCTGAACGTTGGCTTGATCCCGAAAATCCTGCAAATAAAAACCCGCAGAACTACCTTGTCTTTGGCAGCGGTCCCCACAAGTGCATTGGCATCGAGTATGCGACGATGAATATTGCCATCGTACTTGCCTTGGCAAGTGAATTGACGGAGTGGGAACATGTGCTAACCCCGGAGAGCGATAAGGTTCAGTGAGTACTGTGTTGGTCTCCTTTGCGTGTCTTGTCGCCTGAGCGATTGCATAGATTTATTGCCACCATCTTTCCGAAAGATGGTTGCTTGCTCAAGTTCACTCCCCGGAGGTATACCTGACGTGGTT
>Ga0307510_10003150_pt1 | contig 19124 bp, 23 predicted proteins | sample 12_EM_MG_FD_207224 | JGI IMG/M metagenome (GOLD analysis project Ga0307510, IMG submission 207224) | Populus trichocarpa ectomycorrhiza microbial communities from riparian zone in the Pacific Northwest, United States - 12_EM | ecosystem: Host-associated > Plants > Roots > Unclassified | place...
ATGTCAGAGGATGAGTCCGTGTTCGATGAACTGTCGGAGGACGAGGGCTCGGCTTTTAACATTGCGCGGCGTTGTTCTAGAATCAGGCGAGGGGCGTAGCCTTGTGCTTTTCCTCGGTTTCAAGGTAATTTAGATCGAACTTGAAAATATCTGCCCACGGAACATTAATAAAGATCCTGGTGCAGCAGATGGTATACATACTGAGGCCTTCTTCTTCAACATCCAAATCCTCCTCCAACTAGGTTTCATGCGTGATTTATTCCTCTCTACAAGAAGTCACTCTGGTAATGTTGGATTGTCATTGTACTTGTCCTTGCGCATTTGATGAAGACTCCGGTCATGTACTGGATGAAATGACCGGTACTACCCTCATTTAGTACAATATGGGGGCGTTTAAGGGCCGTTACATTGGCCTTTGTAGAGCTTTCTTAGAGGAAAGCTCCGACCTCGTGCGTGAAACCAACGGCGATTATCAATAGTACAGTCGGTAAGCCGCTCCAGGAAAAGAACGAAGATTTGAGGAGCAATCAACTTGTAGACAACGCCTTGATCGACGGAGTGTGCGATGAATGTAGTCGTGGAATGACAAACCGTCTGGAAAGGAAGGAAGTGTAAGTTTTACAGCGTGAAAGTAGAATGCTCTGACGTACCCCGTCATTCCTCTTAAATGGCCTTCTGAACTAGCTGATCAACCGGTGAAGCAACAATTCGCCAATCATGAGCGGGACCAGCAGGTTTGTGTTGATAATCGAAACAAGGGTTGCAAAGACGGGACACTAGCCGCCTGTGCTTTCATGATGCTACGCGCGAAATACGCATGATCTCTGATGAGGTTTTCGGAGAAGAGCTCGAGGACGACATGTCAGTGGTTGACGTTGCCCATGTTGACGCTGTTGACAACCGACTTCAATTGCACAGGGCATCCCAAAACAGACGCTGGTACTCGGCAACGCGGTGGCTTGGCAGGCGCCCCTTGCGCGCAAGGAAGTCCCCGTCAGAATAAACCTTTGCCACACTTATAACCACTTATTTATTTATTCTACTTACACCCAGGATAAGGCCCATAAGGTAGCGGACGAGCGTCTATCGATGACTGGTGACCCTGCCGTGGTATTATTATCCCAATATTGAACTGCTGCGTGCGATGCGACATCTCAAGACGCAGACCCTTCCTCGTAACTGTACGTGTGCGGATGCATATGACTCGCTTGACCCTTGCCACATACTAGAGGGATACCATAGATACTGCACTGACATTGCACCACTTGTGTCAACTGAATTCGTGTTTTTTCCGGGCCACTTGGCCGCGAGTTTCATATTGAGATTAATATTCTCCTTCTCCGCGCTGGGCCTTGCCGCGCTTGCCGTGGTGTTCCTGGTGAGCGTCTATCATCCATATCGGGTTGAAGCAGTGTAAACGGCGCACAGACGACAAGTTCACCTGTAACCTGAACGTGTTCGTCTGGCGCGAGGAATCCTCACTGAATCCCCTTCCCGAATCTTTCCCTACTATTGCAGTATCCTCCCACGACAAACCCCATGTCCCAAATACCCACCGCGACCTCGAGCTATCAAGTTATCTTCGACAATGCTCTAGAAGCCTACAAGAAGAAGACCAAAAAAGAGCTCCGATCCCACCCACTACTTCCCAAACTCCAAGCCTGCAACTCTCCCGATGCCGTCCTTACAGTTCTACGAGAGCAAATCCCCACGTTCGACCAATCTCACAGTACCAGTGACACCAATGACAAGTTGAAGTTGACCAACTGGCTAAATCCAACTGTCAATGTGCTCTACTCGTTCTCTGAGGCTATCGGTACGGGTGGTGGTCTGGTCAGTAATGAGAGCATTCGGGGTGGCACATGTTAAGGTCTGATATTCGCCGTTGTACAGGTGTATCCACCCGCGGGAGTGATCTTCACTGGGATAGGCGTTCTTCTCTCAGTGAGTATCTTCTTGATTCCATTTCCTCGACCACTCTGACACCGCGCTCTTTAAGGCAGCGAAAGGCGTTTCTGCTAGCCAGGATGCGCTCACCAACGTATTTGAGAGCATCGAGAATTTCTTTCGACGCCTTGAGACCTATGTCCAAGTTCCACCGACGCCGGGGATGACCGACATGATCGTGAAGATCATGACTGAAGTGCTCTCAATCATAGCTATCGCGACAAGGGAGATTAGTCAGAGCCGATCGAGTGAGCTGATCGCTTGTATGAATCGTGACTGTCGACTGATTGTTGCTCAGAGAAATATTTGAAGAAGGTGGTGGGGAGGACTGATATCGAGGATGCGCTGGCTCGACTCGATCGACTAACCCAAGAGGAAGCTCGGATGGCAGCTGCGCAAGGTCTGAAAGCGACCCATGAGGTTGATTACAAGGTACAACATGTCGCAGATCATATGAACGATCAGAAGCGTTCGTGATCCAATAACCTCAGCTCGTCGGCCATGAAGGCTCACTTCCTCTCACAGGGGACCAGCTGCGAAAGGACCTCAAAAACTGGCTTTCTCCCCCAGATCCATCTGTAAATTATAACACTGCAAGTGATGCTCGCCACGAAGGCACCGCCCTGTGGTTCATGGAGAGCAACGCCTTCAAGGGGTGGAAAGAGTCTAGTTCGTTGCTGTGGATCTACGGGAAACGTACATTTTGTTTCCCTCTGCTCCTTCGCTCTGGCTAACGGGCCTTCGATGCTATAGCCGGTTCTGGGAAGAGTGTGCTCAGGTTCGTCACATCCTACATTTCGCGTGACAGGGACTATATATTGAGCATCTATCCTCTAGCTCATCGATCATCCAGGATCTTGAACGAATCGTTGACACGGGTTCAGTTTATGTCGCCTACTTTTTCTTTGATTTCAAGGACACTGGAAAGCAGGATGCCCATGCATTACTTTCTTCTCTCATTGTTCAGCTCATCCATCAATCCCCTTCTTTCTGCGACATTCTCTTTGGCTGCTATTTGAACCACCAATCTGGCTCGCGGCAACCAAGTGATCGCGCACTTACACAATGCCTCCAAGACATGATCAGGTCCTCAGCACAATCCCCAATCTACCTTATCCTCGACGCACTCGATGAGTGTCCCAACACGACTGGAATACCTTCCTCTCGTGACAATGTCCTGACACTTGTCGAGAAACTCGTCAAGTTGAACCTTCCAAACTTGCACCTGTGCATAACAAGTCGTCCGGAGATCGACATTCGGACCTCCCTTGAACCGTTGACATCTAATCGGATATCTCTTCATGACCAGAGCGGACAAAAAAAAGACATCATCAACTACGTGAACTCTGTGGTCCACTCAGACAAGAACATGCGGAGATGGCGAGAGGAGGACAAGAATGTGGTTATTGATGTGCTCTCAGACAAGGCCGATGGCATGTGAGGACGCGTTTATATATATTGAGTCCCATTTTCTGATACTTTTACACAGGTTTCGTTGGGTATTCTGCCAACTTGAAACACTGCGTCACTGTCTCCCTCCCAGCGTGCGCGGAATTCTCGCAGAGTTGCCCGAAACGTTGGATGCGACCTATGAGCGGATATTTCAGGAAATTCCCAAGTCAAACCAAGTTCATGCTCATCGTCTCCTGCAGTGTCTCACTGTTGCCTCTCGCCCACTTCGTGTAAAGGAGCTAGCTGAAGTCCTTGCAATTGACTTTAGCACATCAGATGAGATTCCGAAGCTGAACGAAGCGTTGCGATGGGAGGACCAGGAACAGGCGGTGCTTTCCGCCTGTTCTAGTTTGATCGCCGTCATCAAGGACGGGAACTCCCGTGTGGTCCAGTTTTCGCATTTCTCGGTCAAAGAATTCCTGACATCCGATCGCCTTGCCACGTCGAAGATGGACGCCTCCCGTTATCACCATATCCTCCTCGAACCAGCGCACACAATCATGGCGCGAGCTTGTCTCTGTGTTCTACTCCGATTCGACTCCCACACTTACAAAGCCGGCGTCGTGGACTTTCCACTAGCCAAGTATGCTGCAGAACACTTCGGTGACCACGCGGAGTTCGAGGGCGTTTTATCCCACATACTAGATGGGGTCGATCCTCTCCTCGATGCAGATAAATCACACTTTGCTGCATGGGTTCGAATGCGCCCCCTTAGCCATCTTCCGCACTCGCGATCGGACGTAATTCCCCTGTACTACGTTGCGGCACGTGGATACCGCGGCTTGGTGGATTATCTCATTTCAAAGCGTCCAGAAGACGTGAATGTCAAAGGCATTCACGGGACTCCATTGCACGCAGCGTTGGGGAAGAGATATGCTGATGTCGCACAGTTGCTTCTTAGCCACTGCGTGAATGTGGATGTTCGGGACTCTCGGGGCCGGACTCCACTTCACCTGGCAGCATATCATGGGATCCTCGGTGTTACTCGCACGCTGGTCGAGCGCAATGTGGACATAAATGCGCGGGATCGTTCTGGCGACACACCACTACACTTAACAATGGACGGTTGGCATCACAAGTCGGAAATTCTTCAAGATGGACGTATTGATGTGGTGAAAATTTTACTAGAGCATGATGCGGGTGCAGACGCAAAGAATGACAGACACATCACCGTGCTGCATGCGGCTTCATACTACGGATCCGTCAAGGGTATAAATTTGGTACTCGAGCATGGCGCAAATATCCATGCACGGGATAAAGAGAGGCGGACACCACTGCACCGAGTCTTGGTCGGCTTGGCTGATGAATGGGATATCTTTGTGGAATCCGCACGATGCTTACTAGAACATGGCGCGGACGCTGATGCACTGGATGTTGGCCACGAGACTCCGCTGCATCTGGCGTCTCGCCAAGGCTCCGTCAAATGTGCACGGGTACTATTGGAGCATGGCGCGAATGTGCACCTCGAGGATAAAATGGGTAGGATCCCCTTCCAAGTTTCGTGGGTACGAGATATCGCGCTGTCGTTGTCGGAGCCCTTGCAGAGTCAGCAAAAGATGTGACATAATTGTTCGGGTTACCATATTCTCTGTATTACTTAGGACGTCCCATCTCGTTTCATGTCGTGTTTTGGGATTTTATCCTTGAATACGGTAGCCCCGAAGTCGTAAACACCACTGTCATTTGATACACGTCCCAGGATACGCACCCACAGTGATAATACAAGTCATTTACTGGCAGCGAGCCACCAACGACTCCCCGGGCTGTGTGGAATGAAGATAATGCCTTGGGAGTCTTAAAAGTGGCGAAATTAAGATCCTTAGTAAAATGATAACGTATTGTGACAATGGAGGATTTTCGGGAATACGGCGATAGACACAAGATAAGAGGCCACTACGTGGACATGTAAAGTAGATACTCCCAATGAATCGACATCTCTCTCCACGCCGACGATCCCTGTATCTGTCCCGTGAATAGTTTCTTCTGCGGTCGTAATCACGAGAACGGCCCCGGTCTCCTGTGCTCTTTCGGCGTGGCAGAGAACGCTCACGAGGTGGCGTCCTCGAGATCGAGTCGCTACGCCAACAATACCGCCCGGCGGGGGTGAATTGCGACGATTACGGCCGTGACCACTTCGATCATCGTCGCGTGGACCGTCGTCTCTGCGAGAGTAAGGTAGCGATGGGGACCGGCTATCATCCCGTCTGCGGCGTGGCGACTCCCAACGGTGACGGGGCGGTAGTGACGGGATCCGACTGTCATCTTGTCCGCGACGGGAGGATCCCGCCTGTAGGGCGGGGTGGACGAACGACGATGGGAGCGGCGGTCGCGAGGGTCATCTAACGAATTCGATTCGCGATCGGAATCGGACGAAGAAATATCAGAGGATGAGTCCGTGTCTGATGCATCTGATGAACTGTCAGAAGACGACGACTCGGCCTTTGACATTGCGTGGCATTGTTCCAGACTGAGGCGACGGGCGTTCTAAAGAACAATACATCAGCTCTGGCATAGAACAAACCGTTGAATGCTCGGCTCACTTTGAGATGCTCGCGCATATCTTCGGTAAGGGAACCAAGTCCGATACTCGTAGAGTAATTGATGGAGAAGTGCGTATTTAGTGGGTTATCCAACAGGAACATGCCAGTACGCAGTGCCTTGATCCCGGGGTCCGTAAAACGTTCTTTGAGAATAGGTAGACCCATGCTCTCTGTGACTCCTGCATCGTGATCTTGACAAAGATGCGGCCTGAGTTTGTGGTATCACCCATCACCCTCGTTCATTTTGATCACCTGAAGAATAGTCCAAGAGATGGCATCATCCGCCAGGTGGTCAAAGAAACGCGGTTTGTTACGCAGACGATACGTTTCATGTCGATGAATTGGGTCGTAATATGTCTCAAAAGCTTTCTCAAAGGACTCGCTCCGTGTGCGGTTGAGCTTGCAGAAATGTTCGCTGACGAGGCCACAGAAAGTCGAATATGAACGCCCTTGGGAACAACACTCGATAACCATGTTAACTAGTTCTATCTAGAATGCCCTGTAAGCAACGCTGAAGACAAGCACATAACAATACTATACCTCTTCGCCCTCCTTTAACTGAACTTTCAGCAACTTGTGGACAGCTTCCTCGTAGACAAGGGCATTCATGATGGTCAGATAAATCAATCGGTGCGGATTGACCAGGTTCGTTCCGGTACAGTCTTCAATACCCTCCTTTTCGGGAACGGCTGAAAGATACGTCAATAGGGAAGAGGGAAGGTATGAGCCTTCTACACAAACCTTCGTCATCGTCCTCGCTATCACTCTCCTCTGATCTTAACTCATCGTCGGACGAGCGGCCCCCGAGATATCGGCCTTAATAGCCGTGTACTTTTCCTCGGTTTCAAGCCAATTTGGATCGGACTTGGAAATATCTGCCCACGGAACGTTAATAAAGATCCTGGTGCAGCAGATGGTATTCATACTGGGACCTTCTTCAGCTTCCAAATCCTCCTACAGCTAGGTTTCATGCGTGACTTGCTTCTCTTCTTCTACAAGGACGAGTCCCTCTGGTAGTATTGGATTGTGCTTGTACTTGCGCACTTGCATGAATAGTTCGGTCATTTACGGGATGCAATGACTGATACCTGCACTCGTTTAATACGGAACGGAAACGTATAAAGGCCGTTGCGTTGGCTTTGTTGAGTTTTCCTGGAGGAAAGCTCCGACTTCGCGTACGAAACCAACGGCGATTTCGATAGTATTGTCAGTAGGCCGCTCCAGGAAAAGAACGACGATTTGAGGAGCATACAGCACGTGGGCGACGCCTTGATTGACGAAGTGTGCGATGAATGTAGTCGTAGAATGGCAAACCGTCTGGAAAGGAAGGTGGTGTAAGTTTGACAACGTGAAAGTAGAATTCTCTGACATACCCTGTCATTCCTCTTAAATGCCCTTCTGAACTGGCTGATCAACCGGTGAGGCAACAATTCGCCAATCATGAGTAGGACCAGTAGGTCTGTGTTAATAGTCGAAACAAGGGTCACAAAGACGGGACACTAGCCGCCTGTGCTTTCATGATGCTACGCGCGAAATACGCATGATCTCTGATGAGGTTCTCGGAGAAGAGCTCGAGGACGACATACTCGACGTTGCCCATGTTAACTCTGCTGACGACCGACTTGCACAGGGCAGCCCAAAAGAGGCGCTGGTACTCGGCGACGCGGTGGCCTGAAGGGCGCGGAGCCGTGCGGCATGTACACGCCGCTGGAGCGCGAGGAAGTCAGCTTGACAAATCCATCACTTATAATCACTCCGGAACTGTGATAAATTCGGAATAAGTTGCTTACTGTATAACTCGGTTATAAGACCAGTAAGTTCCGCGGGGGTTTTCCTGGTATGGACCTTTTGGCCTTCCAGCCTTTTCGAGTTTGACGGCGGACAGTGTGTGGCAAGCTGGCGCCCGCACTTAGCTTTGCGAGTGGGGTCGATGTCCTCCACCCTTGGAACATCCTATCCCATGACGCGGCGGAGGAGGGGGAAAGTGACCGGTGCCACATTGAGGACCACTGCCAGGAGAGTGAGAACGAGACCTGCTGACCTGTCAGTCAGAACTGCGAGAGCCAAAATGCGCAGAGAAATGAGGGTGGTACCTTTTCCTCTTTCGTGATGTAAGGCCGGTACGTGCGCTAGGCTCGGAAACGAGTGAAACCACGCCATGCAGCCATATTTCTGAGCCGTAGCCCGCCTTATCGATCCTGTGAGTCTGTTCCCTGTATGTGCTGATGAACACATGATCTAGCCTCTCGGATTGGCCCGCCCCGACACATTCAAACTCAAAGTCAACCACATCGCCTCCACGTGCCCACCTCCTCCTCTCACGTCGTTTTTCCCTCTCATCTTTCTCATTTCTACCATTCGTTGTCAAGAAGATCACAACCTTCCCTCAAATAGTCAAGTCGTTTCCCTTGTTGCACCAAAGAATTATCGGATCGCTCATATCGGATTGGCCGACGTCAAGACCTGGAGTTGTCACTGCCACACGCTGTACGCGCTTTGCGCTGCCCTTGCTGACCGCCCCAGTCTCCTCAAAATAGGAAGGGATGTTGAATGTAAATAGGATCGTCGGCTTCATTTTCGTACACTCTCCACTTCTGCTCTGTCTTAGATTCGCCCACTCGCCATGCCCAGTTTCCTCTTTAGATTTAGACCTTCTCTGCAACCATTCCTCTTGCTCTTGCGTTTGTACCCGACGTTGTGCACCTTGTGACCATTCAAATATTTTCTCTTTTCTCTGGACACCAGTTCAACTAGTCTACAACACCGCGCAGTCTGTCACCAGCAGTATCTCATAGCGTTTGTCTTTATTTCATTTTTCTTCTTACTCATCTTTTGCGCATAGAATATCTTGTGTCATACTGTCCTTATCCATGCGTATAAATACCCCTGTGTCTGGCCTGTCAAAAGGTCAGGCAATAGCAGCCCCATCTCCTCTTTTCTTATTTTCTGTGTGCTTGTGTTAAGGCTTCAATGGGCCTTGATAGTATGACTTGTACTAAGAGTTAACTAGTGGCGAGTACTTTGAAGAGGTAGAAGTCTCTAGTATTGCTAGAGACGACTCTGAGAGGCTTATGTAAGAGATGAGGGAAAGGGGAGGCACTTGGGGAGCTTTCAAGAACGTTGATATTGAGAATCAAGTCAAGCTTAGGGCTTGACTGTCGAAATACAGGGCGCTTATATACAGGCACGGCCGCGCATGGGCCATGGTCACTAAGGTAGGTACTTCTGGTCAAGAGGGGGCTGTCTGTATTGTATGGTACTCCGCAGACAAGTGCTGTGGTCTGTATGAGTCGAACAATAGAGAATGAGCAAGAGCGAATGATAGAGTGACAAGTTGCCTAATCCATCCTTAAGGGTTGAACAATGGTGGCAGGTCATTCCAAGAAGAGAAGCGTCGTCATGATGCGATGACAACCATGAGGTTTGAGATTGATCTGAGGAGATCTGGTCTCTGCATGCCCATTCTGGTTTAATGGGCGTCTAGCATAAGCAACTACCTTTTAAGGTAGTCCGTATTGATGGTGACCCAATTAAGGGCCATGTCGCTATCCGTGTCGTCTGCGGAGCTCTGCGTGGATGAGGGATTGTCTGCGGATCCTTTGGGAGAGGTCAACTGGTACCTCTGACTCTGAGGCGAGGTGCCAGCTATGGGCAACAAGGCAGAAGGGGTGATTGACTGGTAACTGCCTTCTCTGCTGGTGCGTTGGCGTATGGGTGCTGAAGAGGGACTTGTGGGTGACAGGGAGTGCTTGCGGGACACAGGACTATCTGGGGCAAGGTACTCTTGCCATGGTATGACGGGGGACTCTCCTGAGGGCAAGGCGTGCGTGTTGCCTCCAGGGACATTGGGTTCATATGGAATGAATGGTTCTGGCTCTAAGGGCGGCGCGTCCTCCATGGGACTGTCTGGGTCTTCCAGTGGGTTCTCTACTGGGGGTGGCTCTTGGTACATCTCCATTGAGGAGTATTCCCGACGATGGATGTTCCAGGGGACGGGGACGAGGGGCTCGACTGGGGGCTGATCAAGGGGTGATGATGGTTTGGATGTGTTATGATCCACCCCAATTTTTCTCATCCTTGTCGGACCCCCTCCTCATCACCCTACCCATGTCCAAGAGACCACTACCACCGAACCCACCATCCCTACCAGACTTGCCACCGCTACCACCTAGTGAACCATCCAAACCATCAACACCCATTGATCAACCCCCAGTCGAGCCCCTTGTCCCTATTCCCTGGAACATCCATCGTCGGGAATACTCCTCAATGGAAGAGTACCAAGAGCCAACCCCAGTAGAGAGCCTACTGGAAGACCCAGACAGTCCCATGGAGGACGCACCACCCTTAGAGCCACAACCAGTCACTCACTATGAACCTGATGCCCCTGGAGGACAGACGCATACCTTGTCCCCAGAAGAGTCCCCTATCGAACCCTGGAGAGCATACCTCACTCAGCCTAGTAGTCCTGTGTCCCGCAAACACTCCATGTCACCCACAAGTTCCTCTTCAGCGCCCATACGCCAACGTACCAGTAGAGAAGGCAGTTACCAGTCAATCACCCCTTCTGCCTCATCGCCCATAGCTGGCACCTCGCCCCAGAGTCAGGGCTACCAGTCAACCTCCCCCGGAGGATCCGCAGACAATCCCTCATCCACGCAGAGCTCTGCAGATGACGCGGATAGCGACATGGCCCTTAATTGGGTCACCATCAATACGGACTACCTTAAAGGGTAGTTGCTTACACTAGACGCCCGTTAGACCAGAATGGGCACGCGGAGATCAGATCTCCTCAGATCAACTTCAAACCTCGAGGTCATCATCACATCATGACAAAGCTTCTCTTCTTGGAATGACCTGCCGCCATTGTTCGATCCTTAAGGATAGATTAGGCAATCTGTCACTTTATCATTCGCTCTCGCTCATTCTCTATTGTTCGACTCATACAGACCGCAGCACTTGTCCGTGGAGTACCATACGATACAGACAGCCCCCTCTTGACCAGAAGCACCTACTTTAGTGACCATGGCCCGTGCACGGTCGTGCCTGTATATAAGTGCCTTGTATTTCAACAGTCAAGCCCTAAGCTTGACTTGATTAACAATATTAACGTTCTTGAAAGCTCCCCAAAGTGCCTCCCCTTTCCTCATCTCTTACATAAGCCTCTCAGAGTCATCTCTAGCAATACTAGAGACTTCTACCTCTTCAAGTACTCGCCACTAGTTCACCTCTTAGTACAAGTCATACTATCAAGGCCCGTTGAAGCCTTAACAGGATGGTTCACTAGGCGGTAACGGTGGCAGGTCTGGTAGGGAGGATGTGTTCAATGGTAGTGGTCACTTAGGCATGGATAGGGTGACAAGGAGGGGGTCCGACGAGGATAAGAAAAATTGGGGTGGATCATAACAGCTTGTCTGTGCGACGATTGCAAGCCTGCTGCACCACAACCATCTTTCTGAACTCTTTTCCTCTTGTCTTGTTATCTTTGCTTCTGTCAACATCGTCTCCTTCATTGCCAACCATCGCCGTCACCATCGCACTGCCATCCCTCTCACTCTCCCTCAAACTTGTCATCTGCCTTCGCCATCCCTTTCGCCATCTCCGACATCTTCAACTTTCATGTATCGCCATCTCATTTCATCAACGTTTCACAAGAACGCTAGTCAACATTGGTGTCAACATGCCGACATCTACGCTTCTCCCGTCCTTCTCATCTGCATGTCCTCACTAGTCAGGAACGCAGCCTCTCTTTCTCACACACCATCTCATCTGGGGATATACTCGAACTCACCTTGTAGACATCGTTCTACCTTACAGTGATGTATCGATGTATCCTTTGTGGTGTCATATCCATCGAAGGTCGATGCGTCACCACAGCAGCTGCAGCTCCGTACATAAACAAACGAACACGTGACATCCTCCGTGCACCCGAGCCCGCCACGCTTAGCCCTATCCTCATTGCACATCGAGCCTCCGGACTTGTCTTCATCCACCCTCGTTACCATATGACCGACCCTTTCTTTATCGCAGCCAAATTTCCCCTCTCGTCGCGCCTCAAAGCTCTCCGGCCAATCTCACGCAGATCGCCCAAGCATCGTCAGCTGACGCCACAAGCGTGTGCCACCTCGAAAATCCCATCGTTCCATGTCACACGCACCTTACACGACCCCTCGCAAGTCGGGTCTCGGTCTGGACCGCGTCTCTGTTGGGAACATTTTTACTGTATAAGGGCTCAATCAAGAAACTTTTCGTACGTTCCTTCATCTTCTCTTTGCTTTCGACCTCCCGCTGTCCACTCCAGCCTTTCCGCTTTTACCTTAGCGCAATTGCCATCGAACGTTGCCGTTTCTGCCTCACGCTGGTCGACGGTGCGCCAGCTGTTGCGCACCTGCATATGATTCAATATAATCTATTTCATTCCGGTCACCATCTTCCTTCGCCATCGTCGCTGGCAGGACCGCGGTTACCTTCCCCTTCCCCTTCCCTCTCCCCCCTCCACTCTGGTTGCGCGTGGCACCTTTGTATTGCACTCGCGTATATAAACACCTTCTCCTGGCTTCACCAATGGCAGGCAATCGAGCACACTTTATCCCTCTTTCCGTTTGCGTGCTTGGTGCTCGCCAGCAAACTGAACTACCGTGTCGTCGATAGTCTCGCCGGTCTTTCTCTCTCTCCTCACGTCTTTTCTTGTGCTTTCCCCGTTTTCCCTTTGCGCGTTCTCGAACCTTCGGGATCGCGGCCGCAGGATAGCCGGAGTGCCGGGCCCCAGCGTGGAGCACTTATTCATTCTCGACCTCTTTACCCCAAATCCAATGATGAATGGCAACAGGCTGACAATGTAGCTGTCGCGCAGCGATCAATGATCCCGACGGTTAGAAACCTTCAACTCGGTGTATGACAGCTCAAACATGGGGGTTGTGCGTTCACCCGTCGCTTTCGGTGAACGATGTCCGAGAAAAAAGGGGCATCGATCGGGGTCACAAATTCTTCTAGGTCAACGCGTGTCGATAGCGATGGAAGGGTTCAAATGACCATCGCCTCAGATGAGATGTATCCGGAATGAGGAACCTTTGGTAAACAAAAGTAGTTTGAGTAATGCCAGAGGTGGAATTCCTTCCGAGATCCAAGATGGAGCAGAGAACAAGTCTGGGAGGACCATTAATATTGCTAATTTAGTTTTTGTATGGAGGTACAGGTGCGTCAGCTGGTGAACGACGGAAATGTGGATGACCTGACAGAGAGATGAATAGTAGCGGGTCTAGGTGAGATGATCATACCACCTGGCCCCAACACGAATCGATGGGCATCGAATATCGTCCAACGGTTGTTGACGTTGTGCCTTATCCAACACATGTACGGTTTCAACAGGGAACGGGGAGTGTTGGTATTTAACAGGAGATTGCATTACAAGAGAAGTCCCGGGCCCGAAGACAGGGCAGGCTCCAAGATACTGTACGGTACATGAAAAAAAGCGTTTACTATGACAGAGAGATTAAGGTAAGGGAAAGCAAATCTACATTAACCAAAGTCAGAGAGTCTAGATCGAGAAAAAAAAATCGAGTGGGCTAGGAGTTTCAAGTCCAGGCACCAACCGCACTACGGGCTGTATGTGGTGAAGTTAATAGGAGAGGAGGTGGGTTTCTTCGGACGATGACGACCACGAATCGCCTCAGCTGGGGGAGCCGTAAAGTTAGGATCGGCCAGCCGCTCCTTGACCGTTTGGAGGTCCGTAAGTTGGAACGGAGCACATTCCCACGGACGCTCAGGGCCTTCGCGGAACGGAGCCATCCACTCAGTGCCCGACGTTGGGAGTGTCTCAAGGTGGAGGACCTTGAGAGTTGCCTCCTTACACTCTGCGAACTGGAGGAAGTGGAGGTGGCGCTTGAGTGTCTCTTTGCGCGCAAACCAGCCCTCCTTTGTCGTCTGAGTCCTGCACGGGCCTGGGCAGCGCCAGCTCTGGGTGAAGTGGCACCTGCGGTGCTTCGCACACACGTGCGGGTCTTTGAATGACTCCAGGCAGGTGTCGACACGGCAATATAGGTCCTCCTCGGCGACCCTTTGTCGTTGACGTGCGGGCTTGGACTCGGCCGCTTGTTCCTTGATCTCGTCTGGGTTTGTCGGAGAATCCGATGACTGTCTCGACGCAGGTGAGACCTGATACGGGGTCCTATGAGCATTCACGTGGACGAACAGGATGAGCACACGTGGCAGCTTACCTCATCACAAAGGCCCTGCTGCGCGGTATTTAAGTAGGCCTCCCCAGCGCACTCCAGGAATCCCAACCAGCGGGCAACACCAGGGTACAACTTGACGACAAGGGGTCGCATCTCATTTGGCACGACGTCACGGCCCTCCAGTAATCTAGCGGCACCCGCCAAGGCCCTGACGAGCGGGGCTACTTGGTAGAGCTCGTTTTTCACTTTCGCGACTTGGATCACGAACGTGATAATCTCTTCTCCAGTAGTCCCGTTTGGCATGCCCAGGTCGGCAGCCAGTTGGGAGATTCTATCGTGCCAGAGGTGCGGCGCGCCACGTGGCTTGAATGCAACGGTCTCGAGAATCTCTCGGTAGGACCAACCTGCGGGCGTCTGTTTTCACCGTCACAGCGGGCAAGGTCAGCAACCGGATGCTTAAAAAGATCGTTACTTGGAGAAAACGACGAACTCTTTGGGATTGCGTTGATGCACTTTGATGAGACATGACATGCGGCTCGAAGGCGGCGTTGTCTGCCCACCTGAATCCTGTGCTTAGCTCCATTCCTGTCGTCATGAACTCCGTCGACGAGCCATCCATATACATGGCACTGTCTATCCCTGGGTACGTCGTGTTGCACTCGGGAGGCGTCGGGCTGTCCCAAAGGTGGGACGGACTGCCGGTGGTGGTAGAGGAGGTCTCGGCCGAGGGCGTGGGATCACCGTCTGTGGGCAAGTCTATGTCAGTCGATTCGAAGGGGGGGCTAGATGAATACTGACTTTCGCTGTAAGCGCCATTCCACACGGCGCCATCGTCTTCTGGGTACCACCATTGAGTGGGCAGCGCCAGCTCCGGCATGAAGTTGACAAAATCATCATTTTTCTCTTCTCCAGGACACCCGAATTGGAAAGTCCCAGATTGCGTCGCATGCGCTTGGTCGGGAACATAGTCTGTTGCCCACGGCTCCAGAATAGTTTGCGATGCGTCAAAAGGAAAGTAGTGGGGAGCCGCCTTCAGGGTCAAATTAAGTTAGCCGTCCTTGACAGTGAATGGACTGTACGTGTTTTTGCCACTCACAGTGTTATCCATGAATGAGAACAAGCCGTCGTCAGTTGGATCTACTGCCATCACGTCCAGCACGTCATTAATCATATCGAGAGACATTTCACGTTCAACGCGAGGTGGGAGGGTATAGGTTAGAAGGAAGGAGTTCTGGTGCTGTTAATGTTAATGTGGAGGGGAGGGGTTTACGATGGGAGGGTGTGTCCACTTCAGACCTCTTTTTATCGTGTTTGCACGAAATGAGCATGGCGAAATGCCACACGAAAACACACAAAGTAAGCGCGAACCTGTATTGTCGCGCCGCAAAAAAAAAAAAAAGGAATTGTGGAGGCGTCAGACTGCACAAAGCGTGCCCGCAAGCTGATCAAGCGTCCACACAGACGCAGAAGGTCCGAAACCCACAACAGCAGGATTGCTGAAGCAACTGAACTGGATTGCTTTTGTCAAATGTGGCATGTACGCCCTTGCGAATTCAGGGGCTGAGATAGTTTTTCACTTGGGTGTGACCACAAGTTACGCATTGACAGAGTTTGTGGTTTTTTGGAGGCTCGACTTTTGGAACTTATTCCGAGTCGATGCCAGTACGCGCCGCGATAGCTTAACAATCAAAAAACCTTGTGTACACTGACACCCCCGTGTTTTTTTATTTTCCCACACTCCCACCACTCATGATCAGCGTGGCCATGGCGGTGAAACACCGCTACGTTTTACTCTATCAAGATACATTTTCACCCTTGTTGATACTCCCCTCATACTACTAGTTTTCCTTCGACGTGATTAGCATCGCCTTTATTCATTTTTTTGCGCGCTCGAGATGGGGTCTTGTGCAGGGCCACCCTGGCCACCCAGTCCCAAGGATATTGTTCATGTGCCCGGACAATCACCTAGTGGTATCACACTCTCCTCTCGCTATCGCTGGCCGAGTCCGTTGGCTGTTGAGGGCGTGGGGGCAGCATGCTTCGCCGGAGCCATCACAGCGGTCACATTTCCTATTAAGTAGAGCTTACTGACTCTAGCTATATCACTTACATTTCTAGATCGTACCTGGAGCCTGGAGGTGGCTATCGCACCCCACGGGAATTAGAATTATCCATTGAACGATTCAGCATGCCAGGTACACCGTTCTCATATAGCCCTTATTCGTATGATCGCGCCGTTTGCGGCTGTGTCCCCACAACGGACGCCAGTTCGAAGGCAAGCCCGTGCTTGAGGCCCAGCGGCGAATGTGGCGTCCGTGCTGACTAAGCGAGTAATCTGCAAACCGAAACCCCGCCCCGAAGTCCCTCCTTCACCCTCAACGTGAGACTCAGAGGGGGGTGGAACGAAGGTCATGCAGTTGTATCGGAGCATTTGCAAAGTCAGCAAAACATGTGACACGATTTCAGGTTACCATATTCTCTAAACTACTTAGGACGTCCCATCTCAATTTATGTTGTGTTTTGGTATTTTATACTTGAATGCAGTAGCCCCGAAGTCGTAAAGCCCACTGTCATTTGGTACGTGTTCCAGGATACAAGTCATCTAAGGATTTACTGGCAGTGAGCCACAAACAACTTGCCAGACTGGGGAACAAAGATAATGCCTCGGGAGTCTTAGAAAGTCGCCAAATTACGATTATTTGTAAAATGATGTAGAACGTATCTTCTTTGCCACAATGGGGGAACACTAGAAGGTGGGAGGATTTTCAAGAATACTATGATAGACATAAAAGACAGAAGGGCACGACGCGGACATGTAAAGGTACTCCCAATGAATAGACATCTTCATCAACGCCGGCGATCCCTGTATCTGCACCGTGAATCATCTCTTCTGCGGTCGTAATTCCGAGAATGGTCCCCGTCCCGAGCGTTCTCTCAGCGTGGCGGAGAACGCTCACGAGGTGGCGTCCTCAAGGCCGAGTCGCTGCGCTGACGATACCGCCCGGCCGGAGGTGGTGACTCGCGACGATTACGGCCATAACCACTTCAACCGTCGTTGTGTCTCTGTGAGAGGGAGGTGGCGATGCGGACCGGCTATCATCGCGTCTGCGGCATGGCGAGTCCCGACGGCGATGGGGCGGTGGAGATGGCGTCCGACTGTTATCTCGTCCGCGGCGGGGGGAATCCTGCCTGTATTTGAATTGACGGCGCGGGGTCGATGAACGATGATAGGAGCGGCGGTCACGAAAGCCATTTGAAGAATCGGATTTGCTATCGGAATCGGATGAAGATATGTCAGAGGATGAGTCCGTGTTCGATGAACCGTCGGAGGACGAGGGCTCGGCTTTTAACATTGCGCGGCGTTGTTCTAGAATCAGGCGAGGGGCGTAGCCTTGTGCTTTTCCTCGTTTTCAAGGGAATTTAGATCGAACTTGAAAATATCTGCCCACGGAACATTAATAAAGATCCTGGTGCAGCAGATGGGACACATACTGAGGCCTTCTTCAACATCCAAATCCTCCTCCAACTAGGTTTCATGCGTGATTTACTCCTCTCTACAAGAAGTCACTCTGGTAATGTTGGATTGTCATTGTACTTGTCCTTGCGCATTTGATGAAGACTCCGGTCATGTACTGGATGAAATGACCGGTACTACCCTCATTTAGTACAGTATGGGGGCGTCTAAGGGCCGTTACATTGGCCTTTGTAGAGCTTTCTTAGAGGAAAGCTCCGACCTCGTGCGTGAAACCAACGGCGATTATCAATAGTACAGTCGGTAGGCCGCTCCAGGAAAAGAACGAAGATTTGAGGAGCAATCAACTTGTAGACAACGCCTTGATCGACGGAGTGTGCGATGAATGTAGTCGTGGAATGACAAACCGTCTGGAAAGGAAGGAAGTGTAAGTTTTACAGCGTGAAAGTAGAATGCTCTGACGTACCCCGTCATTCCTCTTAAATGGCCTTCTGAACTAGCTGATCAACCGGTGAAGCAACAATTCGCCAATCATGAGCGGGACCAGCAGGTTTGTGTTGATAATCGAAACAAGGGTTGCAAAGACGGGACACTAGCCGCCTGTGCTTTCATGATGCTACGCGCGAAATACGCATGATCTCTGATGAGGTTTTCGGAGAAGAGCTCGAGGACGACATGTCAGTGGTTGACGTTGCCCATGTTGACGCTGTTGACAACCGACTTCAATTGCACAGGGCATCCCAAAACAGACGCTGGCAACGCGGTGGCTTGGCAGGCGCCCCTTGCGCGCGCGCAAGTCCCCGTCAGAATAAACCTTTGCCACACTTATAACCACTTATTTATTTATTCTACTTACACCCAGGATAAGGCCCATAAGGTAGTGGACGAGCGTCTATCGATGACTGGTGACCCTGCCGTGGTATTTATTATCCCAATATTGAACTGCTGCGTGCGATGCGACATCTCAAGACGCAGGCCCTTCCTCGTAACTGTACGTGTGCGGATGCATATGACTCGCTTGACCCTTGCCACATACTAGAGGGATACCATAGATACTGCACTGACATTGCACCACTTGTGTCAACTGAATTCGTGTTTTTTCTGGGCCACTTGGCCGCAAGTTTCATATCTTTCCAGTAAGAGAATAAGGGCGCCGAGCCGCCAGGCTCGGGATTTCCGAGCTGCCTCCATTTGGACGTGGGAACCTAATTCCGCAATTGGGTTGTGCCTGTCTGCAATTGGGGTCTCATTCTTCTCAACTTGGCTTTGCCTTAGATAAGCTTAGATAACATTTCCTCGAAAATTTTTTACATAAGCGCACGTGATCCGTCCCACACAACCGGTGCAGCAGCGGTGCAGCAGCAGTGCAGCAACCTGCAAAAGCTGCTACAGCTGCAGTGCTGCAACACAATCCCTTCGGAAAATTGCCACACTCCCCATCAAATCTCTTTTCCTCTCTACCACAAACCTTTCCACTCAAAACCAGGTGTGTCCCCTTCTTTTTTTCCATCTAAATATTTTTTAAATATTTTTTTTAAGCAT